>MKWU01000428.1_pt1 | contig 80892 bp, 72 predicted proteins | sample 809101 | NCBI WGS metagenome assembly MKWU01 (sample SAMN05860141, study PRJNA318959) | sponge metagenome | host: Aplysina aerophoba | place: Slovenia: Piran, Adriatic Sea, Gulf of Piran | collected 2013-05-07 | reverse complement strand
CACGCGGACTGCGAAGCCCGCCGCCTGCAGCAGGGCAAGCCGCTGCGGCGAGGCGGAAGCGAGGGTAACGGGCGGCGCGGCAGCGGTCACGTTAGCGGTGCACCGTGTAATGTTGCGCGGGTGCCGCGGCGCGCAGGGCGTCCGCTTCGCCGGCGCCGAGAGGATTGCTGGCCGCGGCGGCCACGTTGTCCTGCAACTGCGCGAGGCTGCTCGCTCCGGGGATCACGGTAGCCACGGCCGGCGCCGCCAATGCGAAGCGCAGCGCACTCTGAGCCGGCGTCCGCCCGGCCGCCGCACTGGCGTCGCCGAGCACCTGCTGAACCGCCGCGACCCGTTCCCGGTCATGGCCGAGGTCGGCGTGCGCCGGTTTGCCGGCCAGCAGCCCCTTGGCCACCGGCCCGCGTACGATCACCGAAATGCCGCGGTCGCGCAGCAGCGGCAGCGCCTGCTCCTCGGGCCGGCGGTCCAACACGCTGTACTGCATCATGACGCTGGCAATCGACGAGCGCGCCGCGTACTCGCGGATCACGTTGGGACGGATGGAGGAGATGCCCCAGGCGCGGATCTTGCCGGCCCGCCGCAGCGCTTCGAACGTCGCTATGACATCGTCGATGGGGTCATCGATGGTGCCGCCGTGCAGCTGGTACAAGTCGATGTAGTCGGTTCGCAGGCGGCGCAGACTCGCTTCGACCGCGCCGCGGAGATGAGACGGTGACGGGTCCCAGTCCCAGCCGGCGCCGCCGGCGCGCCAGCGGTTGCCTGCCTTGGTGGCAATTACCACGTCGCCGCGGCGCCCTCCGAGCGCGCGCGCGAGCCGTTCTTCACTGGCGCCCCGCTCGTAGAGGTCGGCGGTATCGAAGAAGTTGACGCCGAGGTCGAGCGCACGATGGACAATCGCATCGGCCGCCGTGCCGGCCTTCGCCAGCGACATGCAGCCAAGGCCAATCTCGCTGACCGCGAGGCCGCTCGCTCCCAACAGGTTCATTTTCATGCCCATAGTCTCCCATAGTCTATCATCCCGCCCATCCGGTCCGGTCGCCCCCGGATTGACAGCGGCCCGGCAGATGCGCACGATTGCCGCCGATGCAGCGCACCGCGGTTGAACCCCTGGAAGTACGGAGTACCCCGCTCGTGGTGCGCATGGTCCGATCCTACCAGTTGTACCTGCTCCTGCTGCCCACCGTCGCGCTGGTTTTCATTTTCCAGTACGTGCCGATGTACGGCGTTACCATTGCATTCAAGAATTTCAAGCCGCATCTCGGCATTATCGGCAGCGATTGGATCGGGCTGCGCCACTTCATCCGCTTCTTCGAGTCGCCGAGCTTCTGGCGGCTCATCCGCAACACCACTTTCCTGAGCGGCTACGAGTTGCTGGTCGGCTTTCCGATTCCGATCGTCCTGGCGCTGATGATGAACATGGTGACCGGCGCCCGCTTCAAGCGAACCGTGCAGATGGTCACCTACGCTCCGCACTTCATCTCCACGGTGGTGATCGTGGGTATGCTCGGCGTGTTCCTGTCCAAGAACTTCGGCCTGACCAACCACTTCCTGGACGCGCTCGGGGGCGAGCGGGTGTTCTTCCTCGGCAAGGAGCAGTGGTTCCGGTCGCTGTACGTGTTCTCGGGAGTGTGGCAGAACGCCGGCTGGGGCACCATCATCTACCTGGCCGCGCTCAGCGCTATCGACCCGGAGCTGCACGAGGCGGCGATCGTGGACGGCGCCACCCTCTGGCAGCGGGTGTGGAACATCGACATTCCCGGCATCCTGCCCACCATCGTCATCCTGCTCATTCTCAACGTCGGACAGATCATGGGGGTGGGCTTCGAGAAAGCGTTCCTGATGCAGAACGCGCTCAACCTGCAGGTATCGGAGATCATCTCCACCTTTGTCTACAAGGTGGGGCTGCTCGACGCCCGGTTCAGCTTCTCGGCGGCGGTGGGCCTGTTCAACGCGGTGATCAACTTCGTTCTGCTGGTATCGGTGAACCGGTTCGCCAAGGTGCTCGGCCAGTCTGGGCTGTGGTAGCGTGGCGGGGGTAGTGCAATGGCGGTGACCGCGCTGACGCGGCAGGACCGCATATTGAACGGCATCCTGTACGTGGTGCTGTCGCTGATCCTGGCGGCGGTGGCCTACCCGCTGTTCTTCGTGCTGATTGCCTCGGTCAGCGACCCGGTGCTGGTCAATACCGGCAAGGTGTGGATTATCCCGCGCGGCCTGACCCTGGACGGCTACGCGCGCATTGTCCAGCACGACGACCTCCTGCGCGGCTACCGCAACAGCCTCGCGTACGCCTCGGTCGGCACCCTGCTCAACCTCGGCCTGACGCTGACCGCCGCCTACGCGCTGTCGCGCCGCGATCTGCCGGGCCGCAACGGCATCATGCTCTACCTCACCTTCACCATGTTCTTCTCCGGCGGCCTGATACCCACCTTTCTGCTGATCCGCGACGTCGGGCTGTACAACACGTTCTGGATCATGATCCTGCCGGCTGGCGGCAGCGCCCTGCACCTGGCGGTGAGCGTGTTCAACATCATCATTGCCCGCACCTTCTTCATGAATACCATTCCGCAGGAACTGCTCGACGCCGCGGTGATGGACGGCTGCAGCGATCTGCGCTTCTTCCGCTCGGTGGTGCTGCCGCTGTCGGGTGCGATTGTCGCGGTGCTGATGGTGTTCTACGCGGTCGGCCACTGGAACGGCTTTTTCCACGGGCTGATCTACCTGCGCGAACGGGAGCGCTTCCCGCTGCAGCTCATCCTGCGCGACATCCTGATCCAGAACACGTTCACCGAGGAGCTGGAGATTGACGACGAGAACGCGCTCGCCGCCATGATGCTCGCCGAATCGATCAAGTACGGCATGATCATCGTGGCCAGCGTGCCGGTGCTGATTCTGTACCCGTTCGTGCAGAAGCACTACGTCCGCGGCGTGATGATCGGGGCGATCAAGGGCTGAAGGGGCTGGCGGCGCTGGCCCGGACGTTTGATCATTCCGCGGGACTAGCATAGGGTGCCGAGTGAATTAAGGAGGTGTTCAAGATGATGAACATTCGCAGTGCTGCCGCGGTGGCAGCCCTGATTCTGATGGCGGGGGCGGTTTGGGCTGCGCCGGAGTCCGAGGCCATGGCCTCGGACGAGGACCGGCTCACAGCGGTCGGATTCCACAATGCCGGCTACCCGATTGTCGATACTCCGATTACGGTGCAGGCGATGATCCGCGGCGCCGCCCACGTGAACTACGAGTTCGACGACATGACGCTGATCGCGGACCTGCAGGAGCGCTCCAATATCGACCTGGTGTTCGAGACGGTGCCGGGAGCACAGGCGGCAGAGAAGCGCAACCTGATCTTCGCCAGCCGCGAGTATCCCGACCTGATGCTCAACATGGGCGTGAGCGACCGCAATCTGTGGGGAGCGGCGCAGGCCGGCGACGTGTATGCACTGGACGAGATGATCGACGCCTACGCGCCGAGCTGGAAGCAGGCATTCGCCGAGCGGCCGATCGTACGCAAGGCGATTACCCAGCCGGACGGCAAGATCTACAGCCTGCCCTACTACCGCGAGATCCTGAACGACTACGGCATCCGCGACACCATGGCGATCAACGTGGACTGGCTCGGCAAGATGGGCATCGACAAGATTCCCGATACTACCGACGAGTTCTACCTGGCGCTGAAGGCGTTCCGTACCGGCATCGACAACGGCACCCTGCCGGACAACGGCGTGCCGTGGCTGGGGCGCTTCCACGCCTGGGGCAACGGCGGCGAGTGGGAGCTGTACAACGCCTTCGGCCTGTGGATGAAGGGCCAGGGCTCGGGTGCCGAAAAGTACCTGTCGGTGAACGACGGCGTGGTCGAGTTCGGCGCCACCGATGCCAAGCTCAAGGACGCGGTGAAGTTCCTGCACCGCCTCTACTCCGAGGACCTGATCACGGAGGAGTTTTTCACCAACCAGGGCTCCGACTTCACCCCGCGCTCGCGCTCGGTGCCGCCGATCTCCGGCTACTGGGGTTCCTACTTCATCACCTCGCCGGTGGAAGAGTTCTACGATCCCCTGCCGCCGCTGATGGGCCCCACCGGCGTACGCCGCTACCGCTCGCAGCCGGTGCGCCTGCAGAAGAACCAGTTCACGATTTTCAGCAAGTTCGAGGTTCCGGAAGCACTGGTGCGATTCATCGATCCGTGGGCGGACGACACGTTCAGCGTCGAGGCTTCCTACGGCGGACCGTTGATCAGGCAGGAGTCTGACGGGACGCGTACGGTAACCGGGCGCGGCGTGGACTGGTTCGAGCACGGACCGCACAACTTCTTCCCGACCTACGTGTCGAAGCGCGCCGCGGACAAGGTGAACTGGACCGGCGAGCAGGGCAACCGCGACTTGTACATTCGCGAGATCTACGAGCCCTACCTGTGGCCGCAGGAGCGCCACTTCGCCTATATCACCTACACCGACGAGGAACAGGAAGAGTTGGCGGTGAACAGCACCGAAATCGCCAACTACATCCAGACCTCGATCGCCAAGTGGATGGTGGACGGCGGGGTCGACGACGGCTGGGAAGAGTACCTGAACGAGCTTGACCGCCTCGGCCTTGATATGGTCATGGAGATTTTCCAGACCGCCTACGACCGCTTCCACGGGAACTAGCGGGCGGCGTCTCCAATTCAGCCACCGGGAGTCGAACGGGCCCCCGCCCGCGGCTCCCGGCGGCCACAATCGCGCCCGCCGCGTCGTGCGCTGCCGGCCGTCTGCGGTGTATGCTCCCGTCGATGGCAGTGCAGCTTGGTATCGCACCGATTGCCTGGAGCAACGACGACCTGCCGCAGTTGGGCGGCGACACGCCCCTGGAGACCTGCCTGCGGCAGAGCCGGCTGGCGGGGTTCACCGGGGTCGAGTCTGGCGGCAAGTTTCCGATGGACGCCGCCGTGCTCGGCGCACAGCTTGCCGCGCACGATCTGCGGCTGGTATCCGGCTGGTTTTCCGGGCAGTTGCTGTCCGGTTCGGTGGCGCGCGAGCGGGAGCGCATCGAGCAGCAACTCGCCACGTTCAAGGCGCTCGGCGCCCCGGTCCTGGTATACGCCGAGACCACCGGCAGCGTGCAGGCGCAGCAGGGCGTGCCGGTGAGCCGGCGTCCAGCCCTCGCCGACTCCGATTTTCCCGACTATGGCCGCGAGCTCACCGAGCTGGCCGACTACCTGGCCGAACGCGGCGTACCGATGACCTACCACCACCACATGGGCACGGTGATCGAGACCGAGCGCGAGGTGGATATGCTGATGGCGCACACCGGTCCGTCGGTGGGCCTGCTGGTGGACACCGGCCACATGGTGTTCGCCGGCGGCGACCCGCTGGCCATGGCGCGGCGCCACGCGGCGCGTGTGAACCATGTGCATTGCAAGGATATCCGCGCCGACGTGCTGGCCCGGGTGCGGGCCGAGGACCTGAGCTTTCTCGATGCGGTGCTGGCCGGAGTGTTCACGGTGCCCGGCGACGGCAGCATCGACTTTCGCGCGGTGGCGCGGCTGTTGGCAGAGATCGGCTATGCCGGGTGGGCCGTGGTGGAGGCGGAGCAGGATCCGGCCAAGGCCAATCCGCTGACCTACGCGCGTATCGGTTACGCGGAGCTGACCGCCGCCCTGGCCGGGGCCGGCATCGAGGTTGATTGACCGTGCTGGTCGGGACGGGGGCCGGGGCTGGCGTGGCTGACCGCCAGTTGCGCGGCAAGGTGGCGCTGGTCACCGGCGGCGCCCGTGGATTGGGGCGCGGTTATGCGCTACGGCTGGCGGAGCTGGGCGCCGACGTGGCCATTCTCGACCGCAACCTCGACGCCGCCGGGGTGTACGAGTTCGAGCGGAACCTGATGACCGCCGCGACGGTGCAGGAAGAGTGCGCCGCCCACGGCATTCGCGCGCTGGCGCGCGAAGTCGACCTCGCCGACCGTGGCGCCGCCGAGCGGGCGGTGGCCAGCGTGGCCGGCGAGCTTGGCGGTATCGACATCGCGGTGTGCAATGCCGGCGGGGGCACCACCCGGTTTGCGGACGAGATGCCCGGCGCCGGGAGCGTTGCCGGGGCGGATGGGCGGGAGCTTGCCGACACCAACACCGAGGCGACGGCGAGCGACTGTCCGCAGGAGGTGCTGACGCGGGTGCTGGACATCAACCTGATGACCTGCATGTACACCTGCATGGCCGTGGTTCCGCACCTGAAACGCCGCGGCGGCGGCAAGATCGTCACCGTTTCCAGCACCGCGGGCCTTGTGGCGTCAGGTGGCTACCACCCGTACGGCACCGCCAAGGCCGCTATCGTCCACTACACGCGGGCCCTGGCCCAGGAACTGGGACCGCACGGCATCAACGTCAACAGCATCGCGCCCGGCATTATCCGCACCGGGCGTCTCGGTGATCGCGCCCACCTCGGCCCGCGCATCCCGCTGCGCCGGGAAGGCACCATTGCGGACTGCGTGAAGGTGGTGGAGTTCCTGGTCACGGATCTTTCCGACTACGTGACCGGCTGCACGATCCCGATCGACGGCGGCCTGTACCACTGACCCCGGGGGCGGCGCTCAGCCGCGGGTCAGGGGGCTTGTGACGTCGCGAAACGTGACCCGCCTCGAGGTGACCACGTCGATGACGGTCGCAACCGGAGCGGCAAGGGCGTCCGCGAAGGCGGCCGGCAAATCGCCGGGAGACGTCACCCGCACTCCGTTGCAGCCCATCGAACGGGCCACCTCGGCGAAGTTGGTGGGCGCGAACTCGCTGGCTATTACCCGTTCCTGCTGGCCGTGTTTGACCCAGCCGAGGGCGCTGTTGTTGAGCACCACCACGACAATCGGGATGTTCTCGTCGCGCGCGGTCAGCAGGCCGTTCATCGCCATGCCGAAGCCACCGTCGCCGGTCACCGCCAGCACCTGACGGTCGGGGTGGACCAGCTTGGCTGCCAGCGCGGCCGGGATGGCATAGCCCATCGCCCCAATGCCGGGCATGATCAGCGAGCCGGCGCTGCGGGTCTGGAAAAAGTGGGTCATGAACAGGCGGTTCTCGCCGGCGTCGCAGGTGATGAAGGCATCCTCTGCAGTCGCACGGCCAATCTCCGTGAACAGACGCTGCGGCATGATCGGGCTCTCGTCGGAGTGATAGTCGGGATCGGAGAAGAAGTCATGCTCCCGCCTCGCCGCGTTCAGTTCTGCCTTGCGGGCGGTGCGCGTCGCCGCCGACGGTGCGCCGGCCGCGGCGACCGCGGCGTGCAGCTGAGCTAGTACCAGGGCGGCGTCGCCGACGATGGTGTGGTCGCACGGGAACGACCAGGCGGCGTTTTTCGGCTCCACGTCCACCTGGATGAGGGTTTGGCGGCGCGGGTCGATCAGCTCCGGATTCTCGTTGGCGGTGTCGGACGGGTTCAGGCGGGTGCCGACCGCCAGCACCAGGTCGGCCTGGCCGACAGTGACGTTGGCGGTGGCCTGCCCGAAGCTGCCGAGCACGCCGAGTGCGAGCTCATGCGTCTCCGGGAACACGCTCTTGCCGGAGGCGGTGGTGGCGACCGGGGCCGCGAGCAGCTCGGCAAGCGCGGCCAGCTCGGCGTAGGCGCCGGCGACACGCACGCCGTTGCCGGCCACGATCACGGGGCGTTGCGCGCCGGCGAGGGCCGCGGCGGCGGCCTGCACGTGCGCGTCGTCGCCGTGGGTTCTGGCTGGGAGGTAGCACTGCGTCGGATACAGGACGGGCCGGCTGTCCGGGCCCACGGTGCCGCCCAGCGCGGCGCTGTGATAGATCACCGCCACCGGGCCGCGCTCGCCGCTGAGTGCGTGCTTGACCGCGAGCTGGGTACTCTGCACCGCCTGCACGGGATCGTGCGCCACGGTAGCGTACTTGGTGACCCCGGCGAGAGCGCTGCGCGTGTCGAAGGAGCCGTAGTCGCCGGTGCCGCTCTGATAAGGCGAGTGGTGCGAGAACGGCGCCTGGTCGGAGAGATCGGTCAGCAGCAGCATCGGCGAGCTGCCCATGTGCGCCTCCAGGGTGCCGAGGAGCGCGTTGGCAAGCATGAAGGCGCCCTGGCCGATCGCCACGCCCGGCCTGCCGGTCAGCCGGCCGTAGACCTCCGCCATCACGCTCGCGAGCTGTTCGTGGCGTACCAGGACCGCGCGAATCGTGTCCTGGCGATCGTACAGGGCGTCGTAGAGGCGCCCCATGTTGCCGCCGATGATGCCGAACACCATGTCGATGCCGGCACCCTCAAGCGCGCGCACGATGCCCTCGGTGGCGGGGCCCTCTGCCGCCAGCAGCGTTTCGGTTGTTGCCATGGCAGCCATCCTACACCAAACGCGCCCGCAGGTTGGCATGGTGGCTGCGGGTGGCAGCGCCTTTGGGTGGACGTGGGCCCGGTCAACGATTACGATGCGCGCCCAGATATGAACGACAAACCACGGATCGTCGCCACGCTCCCCCTGGAGCCCGAATTCGAAGCACGCCTCGCCGCGGCCGGGGAGATCGTGTCGCTGGTGGGAGCTCCCCGCGAACAGGTGTTCGAGGCGCTGGCCACGGCGCAGGCATTTCTGGGTCATTACCCGGTAGACGGGGAGTTCCTCGACGCCGGGCCGGCGTTGCGGGTGGTCGCTACCTCGAGCGTCGGCTACGACTTCATCGACGTGGCGGCGGCTTCCGCGCGCGGCGTGGCCGTGTGCAACACGCCGGGCGTACTGACGGCCGCGGTGGCGGACCTGACCGTCGCGCTGATCCTCATGCTGTCGCGCCGCCTGCTGGAGTTCGAGCGCTACGCGCGCAGCGGTGCGTGGGCGCGGCGCGAGCCGATGCCGGCCCTGGCGGACGACATCGCCCGCAACACCCGCGGTGCGGGCGGCGCGCGGGCGGCGTGCCAGCCGATGCCGGCCCTGGCGCACGACATCGCCGGCAAAACCGTCGGCGTGGTCGGTTTCGGGCGCATTGGGCGGGAGGTGACGCGGCGCATGCTGGCGCTGGGGATGAAGGCGCTCTGGTATGACATCTTCGACAACCCGCCGCCCGACGCCCCGGCGGCGCCGCGCCGGACACTCGACGACCTGTTGCGCGAGGCGGACGTCGTGTCGATCCACATGGATCTGAACGACTCCTCACGCCACCTAATTGGCGAGCGCGAAATCGCCCTGATGCGCGGCAATGCCTACCTGGTCAACACCGCGCGCGGCGGCGTGGTGGACCAGGCGGCCCTGACAGCGGCGCTGCAGGAAAACCGCATCGCCGGCGCCGGTCTCGACGTGCTGGCGCCGGAGCCGCCGGACCCGGACGATCCGATTCTGTCGCTGCCCAACGTGGTGATTTTCCCGCACATGGCCACCGCGACCCACGAGACACGCAAGGCGATGCGCGGGCTCGCCGTGGACAACGTGATCGCCGTGCTGGCCGGGCAGCGGCCACAGGCAATCGTCAACCCGGAGGTTCTGGAGTCGCAGTAGGCCGGAAGCGGCGTACCTACGCGGGCACGCCGAGCACCTGGCGCAGTTGCGCGCCGGTGGTGCTCCAGTAGCCGCCCAGGATGCTGACGTCGGCGCCGATGGAGAAGTGGCGCACGCCCAGGTCCAGGTACTGCTGTGCCAGATCGGGGCTGCCGATTTCGGCGCGCGGGTGCACGCCGCACTCAAGCGAGCGGCGGAACACGAGGTCGTGGGCCTCTTGCACCTCGGGATGGTCGCGCTCGCCCATGTGGCCGGTGTTCATCGAATAGTCGGTGGCTCCCCACTGCACCATGTCCAGGCCGGGGATGGCCAGGATTTCCTCCAGCTCGTCGACGGCGCCCTTCTTCTCGATCATCACCGCCACCACGATGTCGCGGATCGCCTGCACGTAGGCGGTACTGCCGCCCGACCCCATCGGCACGTTGCGGCGCGCCGCGGCGCCGTACAGGCCGCTGTCCTCCGGCGTGTCGGGACGCGCGAAGCTCACGCATTCGCGCACGTCGTCGGCGGAACGGCAGTCGGTGAACAACACCGCTTCGAAACCGGCGCCGATGCCGCGCTGTGCCAGGAATCCCTGGTGACTCTGATCGATCTTGATCATCGAGCCGAGTCCATACAATTCGGCGGTCCGGCACACGTTGTCCAGGTCGTGCAGGTCGAACGAGCCGTACTCGGCGACGAACTCGACGTAGTCGAATTGTCCCGTCTGCCCGAGCACTTCCACGCTCACCGGGTCGGGGTTGAAGATGCGCGTACACACCGAAATCTCGTTGGCGTTCAGCTTGTTGCGCAGCGAATTGGTTCTCACTTGAATCTCCTTGTCGAGATGTGGTCGATCTCGGGGCCGCAGTGTAGCACGATTGGCGTGGTGCAATCGCTAACGGTGGCGGCAGTCCATTCCGTTGGTGCGGCGCCGGAAGCCGAGCCGCTCGTAGAACGGCAGCACATCGTCGGCGCAGTCGAGGATGGTCTTGTAGCAGCCGGCCTCGGCCGCGCGCTGCAGGAGGTAGCGAATCAGCACCTGCCCGATCCCCCTGCCCTGCTGATCGGCCGCCACCGCCACGTCCTCGATGTGGCCGGCACGGCCCCCCTGGTTGATGAACTTGTGCTCCACGAGCAGCGTCGCCGCGCCCACCACGCGGCCGCCAACCTCCGCCACCGCCACCACGCAGTCCGGGTTGCGGTCAAGGCGCCGGAATACCTCCACCGCCCGCTCCGGCGCCAGGTCGCTGGCTGGACGCAACGCATCCAGCGTCTCCAGAAACCCGTTGCTCAAGTCCGCCTCCCGCAACGTCCGCACCGCCACCGAAGCCACACAGCATGTTCTTGTTTTGGCCATCCCTACCGCTATAATGGCGGCTCACCGGGGATGGTGCCACTCCGTACGGCTCATGCTCCCGGCCAGTCGCGTCCGGCGGACGGTATTGAGACGATGAAGGTGGTTCCCAGACATGCCCGGGTCCTTCCTGTCGCGGGCGAAGGATCAATAGGCGTGCTTTCTGGCTCGGTCGCACTGCATGTAAAGGCGGTGTCGGCGGCCAAAGACAAGCTTGCTGATTTCGTGCGGTGGTCGCAGGACCATCCGGCCAACGAGTGGGTGTTTCGAGGCCAGCGCGACAAGGACTGGCGGTAGCAACCGTCGGTCGGTCGGGGCGATTCGTACAGCCTGCTCTGGGAGCGCCTGTTTGTCAACCAAAGGGGATTGTTCAGTATCCATGCGCAGCCCGATCGGTCCTGGGGGGTGCAGACCAAGGACATCAGCCTTGCACGGTTTGGTATCCCTAAGGAGTTGAAGGAGTTACTGTTGCGTGGGCTGCACAACCTCGGGATTGATGATGCTCACGCGATGCCGGACCTGGACGGGCTGGCACGGATGTTGAAGTGGCAATACGAGACTGGTACCCTACCCGGGTAATGCCATGAAGATTGAGTCTGCACGCGTCTGGTTCGCTGACCTCCCCCGTACGCTGTATGACGCTGCACGGGACTATCCGCTGGATGAGAAGCCCGAATGGGAAGAACTTGGGGATCTGGCCGACATCATCAAGTTCGAGGGGGTTACGGCATACTCAGAGAGTGCTGTAGTGGACAACGGCAAGTGTGTTGTTGCCGGACGCGTGGCGGTCAAGCTGATCCACGATCCCGACAAGGATCCTGATCCTGAGCCCGATGCAAAATACAGCGAAGTCCGCGACAGCCTTCCCGTGAGCATCTTCTTTGAGGTATGCCCGATAAAGAAGGAAGTGAGGATCACTCGGGTCCGCGTGGACACGTCACCGCTGCTGAAGTAGTACCAGCCGTCTATTTCGACGAGGATGGCAGTGGCGACGGAAGCTGATCGACCAGAGCATTCAATCCGGCGGGGTCGTTGGCGGTGCCGTAAAGGTATCGGTCGGGGCGGATGGCTACGGCGCGGGTTCCGAGTTCCGCCAGATACTCGGCGGCTCCGTCCAGTTCGCCAGGGGTCCAGACGTGGATCCCCTTCTTTGTGGCGCGTGCTCGCCCTTGCCACCGGGCCAGCAGCGAGCGGTCGGCGAGGAGGGCCGGCCCGTAGCCCGCGACTTCGTCAGAGAGAACGCCCTCTTTGCAAACAAATTGCGGCGAGATGTGGCCCGCGGCGGCACAGCCGGCCTGCCACAAGCCGGGGCCGAGTCGCGGTGAGATAGTGTCCATCTTGAAGGTGCCGTCCGGTTGTCGGAAGGCCGACTTCAGGGCCGCCTCGCTGTCGGTCGCGTTGACCAGCCGGCCGAGGGCGACGGCACCTTCGATGAAGGCCCGCACATGTGGATGGCGCTCGTTCTGGTAGCTGTCGAGCATGGCGTCGTCGTGCTCGTGGCGGATGCAGAGGGCGAGCTTCCAGGCCAGGTTCGCGGCGTCGCGAATCCCGGCGCACATGCCCTGACCCATGAACGGCGGGCTCTGATGCGCGGCGTCGCCGGCGATCAGCAGCCGGCCCCGGCGCCAGAATGACGCGACAACCGAGTGGAAGGTATAGACTGCGGCGCGCTCGACCTCGGCATCGTCCCGTGTCAGCCATCGTGACAGGCGCTGCCAGATGTTTGCGGGTGCGAGCGCCTCGTCGTCCGGCAGTTCGCCTATTGCAATCTCCCAGCGCCGGCGCCGGCCCGGTCCGCGCACGTAGGTTGCCGGCGTGTGTGGATGGCAATACTGGATGGTGAAGTCACCGAGGTCCGGTCGTTCTCCGCGCAGCAGCAGATCGACTACCAGCCAGCGCTCGTGAAATCCCAAGTCTTTGGCCCGGTTCGCGACCTGCTCCCGGACCAGCGACCGCGCGCCATCGCATCCCACGACGTAGCTGGCAGCCAGTGTCTGTTGCCGGTCACCTCTGCGGAAGGTGACCGTCGCGGACGCCGTGTCCTGACCGAAGGAAGTCGCATCGGCGCCCAGAACCACGTCCACAATGGGTGCGCCGCGCAGATGATCGCGCAGGATCGCCTCCAGATCGGGCTGGTGGAAGCGGTAGCTCGGGTACCAGCCGTGCGGCCCGACCTGCTGCGGACGTGGCCAGTCGAGTATCAGACTGCCGTCGGGATCGACGAATCGCATGCCGGCATTGACTCGGGACACCGCGGCTACCCGGTCGGCAATGCCGATGGTCTGGAAGATGCGCATGACTTCTCCATCGAAATGGACGGCACGGGGCAGGCCGTGGATCTCCGCCTCGCGTTCCAGGACCACGACGCGCAACCCGCACAACCCCAGCAGACTGGCGAGCACCGCTCCGGTTGGCCCCAAGCCGACGACGGCGACGTCATAAGGCCCTCGACGTTCGGGTGGCACGGGAACGTTCAGACCGGCCGGTTGCCGCTCAACGCGCCCCACAGCCACGGGCAATCGGTGGGCGGCGGCGCCTGCAGGCCTTGCCTGGCGGTATCGAGCGCGAGCTCGCGGAATTCCCGGCGCTGCTCGTCCTGCAGATGCGGGCGGTCATGCCCCCAGAAGCTCGGTCCGTGCTCCATCACCTGGATCTGCCACTTGTCAGGCTCGATGATCCGCCCGCCCCACCCGGTCTCGACGAAGAACCCGGAGGGGGTATTGGTGTAGAACGAGGTCATCCAGTCGTTGGTGTGCCGGCCGAGCGTGTACGCGACGGCGCCGGCGGACTGCTGTGCGAGGTCGTAGCCCTGGCCGACATCGTCGAGGTTGGTGTACTCCACCATGAAGTGGTGGAAGCCGGTCTGCCCGGTGCCCAGCATGGCAAAGCTGTGGTGCCGGCCATTGACGTGAAAGAAGTAGAGCGGAATGGGCTGAAGTCCGTAGTCGCTGAGCCGGAAGCCGAGCAGGTCGCGATAGAACGGGAGCAAGGTGTCGATGTCGGTGGTGTGAAGCACCGCATGGCCCATGCCGAGCGGACCGGTCTTGAAGCCGGAGATGGGTCGTCCCGGAATGAACGGGTCTTCGGTCAGCATCGGGCCGTGAAAGAACTCCAGGCGATTTCCCGCCGGGTCTTGCGCTAGCGCGAGGCCGGTAACGAATCGCTGGTCGGCCAGAGCGCGGGTGCCAGGTCTGACCTCGACGCCGGCATCGGAAAGACGTGCACAGAGCCGATCCAAAGATGGAGCGTCCGCCACTTCCCAGCCCATGCAGGCCAAGTCATCGCCGGTTTCCGCGGTCACGATCAGGCGCTGTTTGCGGTCATCCATGCGGAAAGCCGCTTGGCCGGCAGCGCGATCGACCGCCTGCAGCCCGAGCTGGCCGCTCGCATAGTCGGACCAGTCAGACAGCCGGTCGGTGCGAATGCCGAGGTAGCCAAGTGCGGTGATCATCAACCTGAGCCTGCCGGTTGCTCGTCCGCCTGTCCACCTCTCATTGGCCGCCGAAAATCGGTCGCGGCTCGTTCCCGGAGGTGCCGGCGCGGCCGTATGCTATTGTGGCCACCGGTGCGGAATCCCGCATCCAACTCAATCACGGAGAATTAGATGATTTCTCTCGCCGTCAATTCGGTTCTGTTCGATGCGTTCGATTTCGCCACCGCCGCCCGCCATATCGCCGCCGCCGGCTACGACGGCATCGAGATCGCCGCGATACCGGGGATGTGTGAACACCTGGAGGTGGATCGCTGGCGCGAGCAGGCGGCGGACGTGCGCGCCATCCTGGCGGAGACCGGGCTCAAGCCGGTGTCGATGGAGACCGCCGACCGCGGCGACGACCGCTGCGAGCGCACCTTCGAGGCGAGTGCGGAGCTGGGCATCCCGGTGGTTGCGGTAGGATCCGGCGGCACCAGCGGCGATCCGGACGACCTGCGCGAGCGCATCGCGCGCCTGGCGGAGCTTGCCGACGCGGCAGCGCAGTTTGGCGTTACCGTGGTCTGCAAGGCGCACGTCGGCAGCGCCGTGTACGATACCCCTACAACGCTGGCGGCGATGGCGGCGATTGCGTCACCGGGGTTCGGCATCAACATGGACCCCAGCCACATCCACCGTGCCGGCGAGGTGCCCAAGGAGGCGCTGCAGCAGGTGGTCTCGCGTGTGCGCCACAGCCACATCCGCGACTGCAAGGGTCGCCAGCAGGGTCCCGGAGCGCCGCCGCTGCAGGCGTGCGGCCGCGGCGACATCGACCTGTTCGGCTACTGCAAGGTGCTCGCCGACGCCGGCTACGAGGGCGCCGCCAGCCTGGAGGTGATCGGAGCCGCCAAGGCGGGCCTGAGTCTGGCCGAAGTGGCGATCATTGCCGCCGAGAGCTACGGCTACCTGAACGCCTGCCTCAAGCAGCTCGGGGCGCGGTAGGGCGCCTGCAGAGTGGAAACGCGCGCGGGCGACCGGCGCGGCACTAACCGGTCTGCCGCCGTGAAGTTGAGCCCCGGCATCAAGCTGGGCATGCTCATTCCGCCGCAGCCAAGCGAACACGACCTGCGCTTTGCCAACGAGTTGGGAGTTACCCACGCTTACACCTGGGTGCCCGATGAGTTGAGCGGCGCGGCCGAGCTTGCCGCGCTGCGCAGGCGGGTCGAGAGCGCCGGCCTGACGCTGTTCAACGCCGGCCACGGCTCGCTGGCGAAGTGTGACCGGATCCACTTGGCACTGCCGGGCCGCGACGACGCGATCGGCCGGTTCGCCGCGTTCCTGCGCAACCTGAGTGCCGCGGGAATCCACACTACCACCTTCACGTTCGAGCCGGACGGCGTGTGGAGCACTTCCGCGGCGGCGGCACGCGGGGGCGCGGCGGCGCGCGCCGTGGACGGCTCCGAACTGGCCGAGCAGCCGCTCAGTCGCGGCCGCCGCTACGACGAAGAGACGATCTGGGACAATTTCGCCTACTTCATAGAGCGCATCATTCCGGTCGCCGAGGAGGCGGGCGTGCGTCTGGCGCTGCATCCCAACGACCCGCCGCTTCCGGAGATCGCCGGCATCCCGTGCATCATCCGTTCGTACCAGAGCTACCGGCGCGCGTTTGAAATCGCCGATTCGGACTGGCTGGGCATGGAGTTCTGCACCGGCTGCTGGCTGGAAGGGGGCGCGGCATTCGGCGACATCGAGACCGCGATCGGGGAATTCCTTGCACATGACAAGATATTCATCGTCCACTTCCGCAACGTGAGCGCTCCGCTGCCGCGCTTCCACGAGACCTTCGTCGACGAGGGATACCAGGACATGCACGTGCTGATGCGGCTGTTCCACGACGGCGGCTACCGGGGCACCATGGTTCTTGATCACACCCCGCCAATGGCGCACGACCCGGCAACGTTGCACAACGGCCCCGCCGACAGACCGGTGGCCACCGCGTACGCAATCGGCTATATGAAGGCGTTACTCGCCGTGGCAGACGGCTGAGCGGCGGCTCACGGTTGGACACAAGATGAACCTGCTGATCTTGCCGGGCGATGGGGTCGGTCCCGAGATTGCCGAAGCCGCCGTTGCCGTGCTCGACGCGGTAACCGAGCGGTGGCCGCTGGGCCTGGAACGGGAAACGGCGCGGATTGGCGTGGCCGCCCTGGCGGAGCACGGCACCACGATGCCGGAGGGAACCCTGGAGCGGGCGCGCGCGGCAGACGGCGTCATACTCGGGCCGATCGACCACATGCGTTACCCGGCGCGCGATCAGGGCGGCGTCAACGTCTCCGCCGCGCTGCGCACCGGACTCGATCTGTACGCCAATATCCGGCCGGCGCGCACCCGGCCCGGTCTGAGCGGCCCGGTTGGTACGTTCGACTTGGTGATCGTGCGCGAGAACACCGAAGGGTTCTACCCGGACCGCAACATGTACGCCGGCAACGGCGAATTCATGCCGGACGCGGACACCGCCCTGTCGGTGCGCAAGATCAGCGCTGCGGCATGCCGGCGGATCGCGCGCCGTTCGTTCGCCCTGGCGCAGCGGCGGCGTGGCAAGGTGACGGCAATCCACAAGGCCAACAACTTCATCTTGAGCGACGGCCTGTTCCTGCGCGAGGTGCGTGCGGTGGCGGCCGACTTCCCTGACGTGGCAGTCGACGAGGTGCTGGTGGATGCCGCGGCGGCGCTGCTGGTGCGCGAGCCGTCGCGCTTCGACGTGCTGTGCACCACCAACTTCCACGGCGACATTCTCTCCGACCTGGCGTCGGAACTGTCCGGCAGCCTGGGGCTGGCGGGCTCGCTGAACGCCGGTGACCGCCACGCCTGCGCGCAGGCGCAGCACGGCTCCGCCCCCGATATTGCCGGCCAGGACCGGGTCAACCCCACTGCCATGCTGCTGTCGGTCGCCATGCTCCTGGACTGGCTGGCCAAGCGCCACCAGCGCTCCGATCTGGCGGCCGCCGCGTCCCGTATTTCCGCCGCGGTGGACGGCACGCTGTCCAACCCGTCCACGCGCACGGCCGACCTGGGCGGCTCTCTCGGCACCGCGGCCTTCACCGACGCGGTGATTGCATCGCTCGACAAGGAATAGCCGGCACAACATGGGGCATCCGATCACCTACCAGTACAACCCGTTCGATCTCGACCAGGATCCCAACCTGCTCTACTGGCGATTCGAGAGCGCCGTCGTACGAGTGTTCGCGCGTGGCGGCGCGGTAACCCTCGAGGGGCTGCGCGTCCACGGGCTCGGTTCGGTCTGGGACCAAGCGTAAACGAGACGACGCGCGACCGACGCCAATGACCAACCTGCGCAGCGCACTACACCAGTTTCACGGCGACGTGTACCGGTACCTGGGAGCTTCCACCCTGGTGGGATTCAGCTACTTCGGGTTCGTTGCGGTGCTGCTCAACCTGTACCTGTTGCGCTTGGGCTACGGCACCGACTTCATCGGCCTGGTGAACGGGAGCACGGCACTCGCGTTTGCCGCCTCTTCGCTGCCGGCCGGTGCGATCGGCAGCCGCTTCGGCATGCGGCGCGCGGTGATGGGAGGCATGGGATTCCTGGCCGCCGGCGTGATGCTGGTGCCGGTGGTGGCGCTGTTGCCCGCCGGCGGGACGCGCGACGTCGCCATCATCACCATGCGCGTGCTGTCCGGGATCGGGTTCTCCCTCTACATGGTCAACGCATACCCCTATCTGGTGGTCGCGACCGATGCGCGCGACCGTCCCTACGCGTTCGCGCTGCTGGCCGCCATACCACCGGTCGCCGGTTTCGCCGGCAGTATCGTTTCGGGCGCACTTCCCGGGTGGATCGCGGGCGGCATGGGGCTGGATTCCGCGGATCCGCTGCCGTTCGGTCTCATCCTGTTCGTCGCGGGCGCGATTCTGCTGCCGACTCCGTGGATCGTGGCCCGGACCCGCGACCTGGAGCCTCCGAAACGGCGCCGCAACGGCAACGCACGGCGGCGCACCGCCCGGGAGGTGCGTAGCGCCCACGGCGCCCTCTTCCTGGTGATCTTCTTCCTGGGCATTACCGCGCTGCTGCGCATGGCCGGCGAGAGTGCGGCCCGCTCGTTCTTCAACGTCTACCTGGAACTGGACCTGGGCGCTTCGACGTCGCGCATCGGCCTGCTGCTGGCGTTCGGGCAATTGGTGGCCGGCCCGGCGGCGTTGTGCGCCCCGGCACTGGCCAACCGGCACGGCAAGATGCCGGTCATCGTCGTTACCACCGCGACAACCGCCGCCAGCCTGGTGGTCATGGCGCTGGTGCCGCATTGGGTGGCGGCGGGCATCGGTTTCACGCTGGTGGTCGGCATGCGCTCGGTCACCCAGTCGGTTACCAGCGTGGTGCACATGGAGATCGTGCCGGCGAGCCGGCGCGGGATTACCTCCGGGGTGGTGTCGATGTCGATGGGGCTCGGGTTTTCGTCCATGGCGCTCGGCGGCGGCTACCTGATTCCGGCGCTGGGCTTCCCGGGCCTCTACCTGTTGGCCGCCCTGTTGACCGCGTTAAGTGCGCTGATTTTCTGGCAGTACTTCCGCGTGCCGCAGGGCGAGTACCGGCTCGCCACGGCCGACGAACCCGCGGCCGCCGCGCCGATGCAGCGGTCGTGAAGCAGGGACCGTTGGCACCTGTATACCAGCGATGACCAATCTGAGCGAGGCGCTCCGCGCCTTCCACGCCGACGTATACAAGCTGCTGTTCGCGATGTGCATCATGGGGATGAGCTACTTCGGCTTCGTGTCGGTGCTGCTCAACCTGTACCTGCTGCGGCTCGGCTACGAGACCGACTTCATCGGTTTGGTGAACGGCGCCATTGCCTTTGCATTCGCGGCATCGTCGCTGCCGGCGGGAGTGATTGGCAGCCGGCTGGGGATGCGCCGAACGGCAACGATAGGCATCGGACTGGTGGCGGTGGGAATGACGCTGGTGCCGGTGGCGGGCTCGGTTCTGTCGGGTCCCGCGCGCGATGTCGGCATTATCGCCATGCGCGTGCTCTCCGGCATGGGGTTCTCGCTCTTCATGGTCAACGCCTACCCATACCTGGTTGCGGCCACGGGTGCACGGGAGCGGACCTACGCGTTCGCGCTCATGACCGGTCTGCCACCGCTTGCGGGCTTTGCCGGCAGCCTTCTCTCCGGCGTGCTGCCGGGCTGGGTCGCCCCCCTGCTGGGAGTTGACCTGACCCACCCGGCCCCCTTTGCCGTGGCGCTGATGTTTGCGGGGGCGGTCCTGTTGCTGGCGGTACCGGTGCTGGCGCGTGCCGGCGACCGCGAGCCGGCACCGCGCGCTCGGTCGCCTGGTGAGACACGACGCTCGCAAGGTGGCACCTCTCTCAGCGACGGCGCCTCCGGAGCATTGGCCGTGTTGGTTTTCCTGCTTGCGTTTACCGGCTTGCTGCGCTCCGCCGGAGAGGGGGCGGCGCGCTCTTTCTTCAATGTCTACCTGGATCTGGATCTGGCGGCTTCGCCGGCCCGCATCGGACTGCTGCTGGCGGTCGGGCAAGTGGCCGCGGCGCCGGCCGCGCTCGTGGCCCCGGCGCTGGCCGCGCGCGCCGGCAAGGTGGCGGTGATCGTGGCGACCGGGCTGCTCACTGCAATCGGCCTGGTGATTCTGGCGGCCATCCCGCACTGGGTCGCGGCAGGGATCGGTTTCACGCTGGTGGTCGGCTTGCGGGCAATCACCCAGTCGGTGTCCGCCGTGATGCACATGGAAATCGTGCCGGCACAGCGGCGATCGGTCACCTCGGGTGTGATAGCGATGTCGATGGGCCTGGGTTTCATGTCCATCTCATTCGGCGGCGGTTTCCTGATTCCGGCCATCGGCTTTCCCGCCTTCCACCTGTTTGCCGCCGCCATCACGGCCGCCGGCGCGCTGATCTTCTGGCTCTACTTCCGCCTCCCCCGCGGCGAATACCGCACATCCACTTGAACAAGCAGCGGCCGCCGGGGTGGCGGCCGCTGCCTGATTGCTTCGCGCCTGCTACTGGTAGAAGGCTCTACTTATAGAAGGCTCTACTTGTAGAAGAATTGCGCGGCGAAGTAGTTGAGGTTCAGGGCCTCCTCGAACCATGGATGCGGGGCATCGGGCGTGTTGCCGACGTTCGGGCGCGCGATGAACACCATCGGCGACATGCCGACCGTGCCGATCGTGAACAGATTGTCCGACAGCCAACCGAGGTATTGCGTGCTCGCGTCGAAGTACTCGTCGCTGTTGTAGACCAGGTTGATGCGGTTGCGGCCCATCGTGAGCATTTCCTTGATCTCATCCGGCGGCTCTTCGCCGGGCAACACGCCGCCCTCGAAGTCATCGAGACTTGCCACTCCCGACTCCACCCGGTCTTGGGCATCGAGCCACAACCACCAGAGCGGCGCACGGACGCTGAAACCGAACGTGTAGCGCGACAGGAAGGTGTACATCTCGATGCCGTGTACGGGTCCGCTGATCACGTCGGTATCCGGCGATTGCCGGCGCTCGCCCCAGATGTTGCCGCCCACTTCCTTGACCTGCACCTCGAAGCCCAGGTCTTCCCAGAACTCCTTGACCAGCTCGTGCGCCAGTGCGATGCCCTGGTGGATGATCGAGGAATATTCGATGGTAAGCAGGATGGTGCGGCCCTCGGAGTCACGGCGCAGTCCGTCCGAGCCGCGGGCCAGGCCCAGCTCGTCGAGCATGCGGTTGGCCTCGTCCGGATCGTAGCCGACATACGGGTTTTCCTCCGCCCACTCAGCCTGGTAGTAGCTGGTGCCGGGCAGCACCGAGGCTTGGCGCGGCGTTGCAAAGCCGGAGAACGCCACTCGGTTGACCTCGTCGCGGTCGATGCCGAGCGACATCGCCTGCCGGAACTTGATGTTGTTGTACAGTTCGCGGCGTACCGGGTCGGGGTGGTTGAGGTTGAAGCCATACGATGCCTCGTTGCCCTCGACGCCCGGAATCAGCGTGACGACGTAATTGCCGGCCTCCTCATTCTGCTTGTACAAGGTGTAATTGTCGAGCGTGGCGGAGAGGAAGGCGACGTCGGCCTCGCCGGCGATGATCTTGAGGTCGTAGGTTTCCTTTTCGACCAGCTCCGAAACGATCTTGTCCACGTAGGGAAGCTGGTTGCCGGCCTGATCCACCTGGTGGAAGAAGGGGTTGCGCACGAACGCGCGAATCGTGGTGGTCTGCTCGGTGAACATCCACGGGTCGACGCGCGGGCGTTCGATGTCATGGGTGGGCCGGAAACTGGCGTGATTGTTGAACGCCTCGCCCCAGTTCTCGAAGCCCTCCTCCTTGGCGAGCGTGTTGGCATCCTCATTGTACGTGATGTGCCACTTGCTCAGGTATTCCTTGGGGCTGTACAGCATCCAGTCGGAGGAGCGCCAGTGCACCATGTCGAGCAGGAACGCCGGAAACGGCCGGCTGAAGTCGTAACGCACGGTGTAGTCGTCCACCGCAACCACCTCGTCGACCTGAGAGCGAATGCCCCAGGTCTCCACCTCGTCCTGCTTGAACATGTCGTAGAACTTGAAGGTGAAGTCATGAGCCGTAAACGGCGAACCGTCCGACCACTTCATGCCCTCCCGCAGAAACAGAGTAAAGCTCATGTTGTCGGGGGCAAGCAGGTATCCCTTGGCCACGTCGGGCCCGATCTGTCCGTCGAGCCCCATGCGCAGCAACGTCGGGCCACGGCTCGGTTCCTCGGTCAGGTCGTTCCAGGGCGAGTTGTTGGTGGCGAACACGAAGAACGTACCGCCGTAGTTGCCTACCTCGGCCACCTCCAACACCATCGGCTCGACCGGCAGCCGATCGTCGACCGGCGGCAATTCGCCGCTCGCCACCATGGTCGCGAGCATCGGCGCTTCGTTGTAGGTGCCGCTCGCCACCGTGGCCGCGGCGGCTTCTCCGCCGCCGCCATCTTCCTGGCCGCCGGCCCACGCCGTGCCAGTAATCAATATCGCCGCCGTAACCAGCGACGCCAGGAACAATCGTGTATTCACGATGTTACTCCTTGTAGAATATCCGCAAGATCTGCGCGCGCCCGCCGCCCGCAACCGCCGCACACGGTAATGCCGTAAATCACATGTGTCGAGTGGCGTAGGGGTCCGCCACGTCGCGCAGGCCATCGCCGACCACGTTGAAGCACAGCACCGTGAACACCACAAACAGCGCCGGAATCAGCAGCCATTCGTTGAGCGCCACGGTGCGAATGTTCTGCGCCTGCTGCAGCATCACGCCCCAGCTTATCACCGGCGGGCGCAACCCGATGCCAAGAAAGCTGAGCGTGGTTTCGCCCAGGATCATGTAGGGAATGGCCAGCGTCATGTGGACAATCAGGTAGCTCATGAAGCCGGGCAGCAGGTGGCGGATGATGATAGTGAACTCCTTGGCGCCGGCGATCGACGCCGCCATCACGAAATCTTCGACGCGGAGTTGCAGAATCTTTCCGCGCACCACGCGCGCCAACTCGGTCCAGCCCACGATGGAGAGGATCAGGGTAATCATGAAGTAGGTACGCAGCACCGGCCACTCGGTCGGCACTGCCGCGGCCAGCGCCATCCACAGCGGGATCGAAGGCAGCGACTGCAGGAACTCGATGATGCGCTGCACGATCATGTCCACCGCTCCGCCGAAGAACCCGGATGCCCCGCCGAGCAGGCAGCCGAGCGCGAAGCTGATCGCCACCCCGACCAGCCCGATGGACAGCGACACGCGGGCGCCCTGCAGCACGCGCGAGTACATGTCGCGGCCGAGCCGGTCGGTGCCGAGCGGGAAGAAGGCGCCGGGTTCGTCCACGCCCATCAGGTGCAACTGGCTCGGGAACAGTCCGATGAAGCGGTATTCGTGCCCCTGCACGAAGAACCGGATCGGGTACACCTGCGTGCGGTCGATCACGTAGGTCTTGGCGAGCGTCTCCTGGTCTACTTCCTGGCGCAGGCCATACACGAACGGGCGCTGCAGGCCGCCGTCATGGAAGAAGCGCACGCGCGTCGGCGGCAAGAACTCGTAGTCGGTGTTGCGCTCGTGCGTATCGACCAGCGCGAAGAAGCCGGCGAACGCGGCCGTTACGTAGATCAACAGCAGTATGACGGTGCCGGCCACGGCAAGCTTGTGCTTCAGGAACCGGCGCCGCATCAGCGTCCAGCTCGACGCCAGGAAGTAGCGTTCCTCCTCGGCGGTCTCGGCGACGCCGACGCCGATGGCCTGATCGCCGGCAGGCGGCAGGTGCGCCTCCTGGGGACGGGAGTGGCTGCTCATGCCGGACGCCTCACGCGCGCGCCGCCGCGCTGAAGCGTATGCGCGGGTCGATGGTCACCAGCAGGAGGTCGGAGATAAGCGTGCCGATCATCGCCAGACCGCCGAGCATCATCACCATGCTGCCGGCCAGGAACATGTCCTGGTCGGTCAGTGCAAGGATGAGCAGTGGGCCGATGGTCGGCAGGCCGAGCACGATGGACACCAGCACCTCGCCCGACACGATGAACGGCAACAGTCCGCCGATCGAGCTGATGATAGGGTTGATGGCGATGCGTACCGGGTACTTGAACAGGATGCGCTGCTCGCGCACGCCCTTGGAGCGCGCCGTGACCACGTACTGCTTGGCCAGTTCGTCAAGCAGCGAGCCGCGCAACACGCGGATGATCGCCGCGGTGCCGGCGGTACTGATCACGATCAGCGGCACCGGCAGGTGCTTCAACAGGTCCACGACCTTGCCGAGGCTCCAATCCGCCATGATGTACTCGCGCGAAAACAGCCCGCCGGGACTCCACCCGAACAGCTTGACGGTCAGGAACATCAGGATCAGCGCGAGCAGGAAGTTGGGCGTGGCCAGGCCGATGAATCCGAACACCGTGAAGGTGTAGTCGGCGAACGAGTACTGGTGGGTGGCCGAGTAAATGCCGATCGGCACGGCGATCAGGTACACCAGGATCAGGCTGGAGATGGCGAGGGTGGTGGTGAGGATGAGGCGCTCGCCGATCAGCTTGGTTACCTCTTCGTCCCATTGGAACGATCTCCCCATGTCGCCCTGCAGCAGGTTGAACAACCAGGTCAGGTACTGGCCCATGAACGGTTTGTCGAGACCGTAGCGCTTCTTGAGGTCGGCGATGGTCTCGGCGTCGATGGTCATGCCGCGGTTTTCCATATTTATTACCAGGGTGGACAGGAAGTCGCCCGGCGGGAGCTGGATGATGACAAACGACACGAACGACAGAATGAGCAGCAGCACGAACATGTAGAGGATGCGGCGTACGATATAGCTGGCCATTTTTTCTGCGCAGTGTACGCGGCCGCGAAAAATGATGCCAGCCCCGTGCGTTGCAGGGTATGGTCGCGCCATGAAGCGCATGATCATCGACTGCGATCCGGGCCTCGACGACGCCATTGCTCTGATCCTGGCCCACCACTGCGCCGAAGTGGTCGGGATCACCACCGTGAGCGGTAACGTGCCGCTGGCCGCCACCACGGCCAACGCGTTGATGCTGACCGCCATGCTGGGCGTCGACACGCCGGTACACAGCGGCGCCGCCGGGCCGCTGGTCGGCGCGCCCACCTATGCCCCGCACGTGCACGGCGAGTCGGGCATGGGCGACTTCGAACCGCCGGGCCACGACCGCACCGCGGCCGGCGACGACGCGGTGTCCTATCTGCTCGACGCCGCTGAGTCGGACACGTGGGTGGTGGCGGTGGGACCGCTGACCAACCTGGCGCTGGCCATCGAGCGCGATCCGGACTGGGTAACGCGCATCGCCGGCATCTCGATCATGGGCGGCAGTATCGCTGGCGGCAACGTGACCCCGGCCGCGGAGTTCAACATCTACGCCGATCCGGAAGCGGCGGCGCGGGTGTTTGCCTCCGGCGCCGACCTTGTCATGTGCGGTCTGAACCTGACCCACCAGGTGGAGACCAGCGATGCGCTGGTGGCGGAACTGCGTGCCGCCGGCGCCCCGTTGGCGCACTTCGCTGCCGGTTTGTTGGACTACCTGCACGGAGTCATGGCGGAACTGCTCGGGCGGCGCGCCACGGCGATGCACGATCCGTGCGCGGTGCTTGCGGTTACCCACCCCGAACTGTTCGAGGTCGCACCGCGGCCGGTCGCCGTCGAGGTGGACGGCACGCTGACCCGCGGCATGACCGTGGTGGACGAGCGGACGGGCAACCAGGGCGCCGCGGCCAACGCCGGGGTTGCCTACCGCATCGACGCGCCGCGCGCCATGGCCCTGGTGCGCGGCGCGCTCGGCGCCTGAAGCGCCGGCTCCCCTACTGGTCCTTGAGGTAGAGCTGGTCGGCGAACTCGCTCAGGCCGCCGGTCCATACGTGGCGCGGCACGAACGAGGTCATCACGTTGCCGACCCGGTTCTGCGCCACCACCGGTACCGGCACCTGGCCCACGGTGCCGATCCAGAACAGGTTTTCCGCCTGCGCCTCGGCGATTTGGTAAATCAGCTCGCGGTACTCGTCGCTCTGCTCTGGGGTCTGCTGCGCCTTGTAGATGCGGCGGTCATGCTCCTCGATCCACTCCGGCGGCTGCTCGCCGGGCAGGTCGCCCTCTGACCCGGCCCCCGCCTCGCGGGCGTACACCTCGCTCAGCCACTGGTCCCACAGCGGCGCCCAGTTAGACTCGGTGCTGGCCGCCAGGTGCTGGATCAGCTTTTCGAACGCACGCACGGCGATGTCAAACTGGTCGGTGTCGGTCAGCTCCCAGAAGAACGCCGGCTCATGGCCGCGCAGCTCGATGCGGATGCCCACGTCCTCCCAGTATTCCTTGATCAACTCCAGCAACTCGCCGCGCGAGGAGCCGATTTCGATTACCTGGTGGTGAATCGTGAACTGCAGCGGGCTGCCGTCGGCGGCCAGCCGGAAGCCGTCGCGGTCGCGCTCGGTCAGACCCATTCCGTCCAGCAATTCGTTGGCCAGTTCGGGGTCGTACTGCGCGTGAGCCTGCGCCCAGGCGTCGTCATACACGGAGAAGCTCTCCGGCACCGTGGCCTGGCGCGGGGTGCCCTGGCCGAAGTAGATTACCTCGTTGATCTCGTCGCGGTTGATCGCCACCGACAGTGCGATGCGGAAGTCGCGGTTCTGGATCAGCTCGCGCTTGATCGGGTCGGCCACGTTCCAGTTGGGCTGCAGGCCCATCTCGGAGCCGAACAGCCCGGGCACCAGGTGCACGGTGTAGTCGCCCGACTCTTCGCTCTGCTTGTAGAGCGAGAAATTCTCGAAGGTAGTGAACAGGTAGGCGATGTCGGATTCGCCGGAGATGATCTTGAGGTCGTAGGTCTCGGCGTCGACGATCTCTCCCACCACGGTATCGATGTAGGGAAGCTGATTGCCGGCCGGGTCGACCACCATGTAATAGGCATTGCGCTCCATGACCTTGCGCACGGTGTCGGACGAGGTGAGCACCCACGGGTGAATGGTCGGCCTGGCGAGATCCTCGGAGGGATTCCACCAGTAGTGGGAGCGGAACGCATCCTCCCAGGTGTCGAAGCCCTCCTCCTTGGCCAGCGCCTCGGCATCTTCGTTAAAGTCGACGTGCCACTTCTTGAGGTAGTGGGCGGGCTGCAGACCGACCCACGCCCCGCCGGCAGGCCCGGCGAAGTCAGTGACGATATTGGGTACCGGTTCGGTCCAGGTTATCGAGAAGCTGTACTCGCTGATCTGCTGCGAATCCTGCAACGGCGCCCCCATGAAGTTCCACATTTCCACGCCTTCCTTCAGGTGCATGTCCTTGAAGGCGAACACGAAGTCCTCGGCATCGAGCGGGTCGCCGTCCGACCAGCGCATGCCGGGACGCACGTGCAGGACAAGGCTGGTGTAGTCGTCGGACTGCTCGTGGTCGACGATCAGACCGCTGTCGAAGGAGCCGTCGAGGTTCTGACGGAAAAAGCGGGGTGATATCTCGGTCATGTCGCCCACGTCCTGCCACGGGCTCGGATCGCGGTGGTACACGAACAGGGTGCCGCCGTAGGTGCCGATCTCGTCAAACACCGGACGCACCATCGGCTCGGCGGGCATCCGTTCGTCGACCGGTGGCAACTCGCCGTTCGCCACCATCTCGGCAAGCATCGGCGCCTCGTTGAAGCGCGTCGGCATGGCGCTGGTCGCGCTGCCGGTGGAGCCCTCCGGCTCCTCCCCTTCTCCGGCCGCGAATGCGGCAGGACTGACAAGGGCCAACGCCACGGCTGCCGCTACGGCGAAACAGTTCTTGAACATCGAATCCTCCTTGCGTAGGTGACCGCGATCATAACCGGCGAAAGGCACCGTGTACATCGCGCACGACGGCGCAAATGTAGTGGCCTCTTGTGGCCACCTATTGCTTGTAAGGGTCGGCGACGTCGCGCAAGCCGTCGCCGGCGAAGTTGAAGCACAGCACCGTGAACACCACGAACAGCGCCGGAATCAGCAGCCACGGGTGCAGCGCGACGGTGCGTACGTTCTGCGCCTGTTGCAACATTACCCCCCAGCTCACCACCGGCGGACGCAGGCCGATGCCGATAAAGCTCAACGCGGTCTCACCCAGGATCATGTAGGGCACCGCGAGGGTGATGTGGACGACCAGGTAGCTCATGAACCCGGGCAGCAGGTGGCGGAAAATGATCGCCCGCTCCGGTGCCCCGGCGACCGCCGCGGCCATCACGTAATCTTCCACCCGCAACTGCAGAATCTTGCCACGCACCACCCGAGCCAGCCCGGTCCAGCCGACCAGGGACAGGATCACCGTAATCATGAAATAGATGCGTAGCGGCGGCCAGTTCAACGGCACCGCGGCGGCCAGTGCCATCCACAGCGGAATCGTCGGCAGCGACTGCAGGAACTCGATAATGCGCTGCACGACCATGTCGGCAGCGCCGCCGAAGTATCCCGACACGCCGCCGAGCAGGCAGCCGAGCACGAAGCTGATGGTCACCCCGAGCAGCCCGATGGAAAGCGAAATGCGCGCCCCGGACAGCACCCGCGAGAACATGTCGCGGCCGAGGCTGTCGGTGCCGAACAGGAATACGTAGCCGGGCCGGTCGACACCCAGCAGGTGCAGCGTGCTCGAGAACAGCCCGATGACGCGGTACTCGTGGCCGTGCACCAGAAATCGCACCGGAAAGATCTGCTCGCGGTCGTCCTCGTACACGGGCGCCAGCGTCTCCGGGTGGCGGCCGACATTCAGGCCATACACGAACGGACGATGCAGCCGGCCGTCGTGGAACAGGCGCACCCTCGTGGGCGGCGCGAACAGGTGGTCGGGATGGCGCTCGTAGGTGTCCGCGACCGAGAAGAAGCCGGCAAACGCCGCCAGCAGGTAGATGATCAGCAGGATGACGCTGCCGAACACCGCCAACCGGTGTTTCAGAAAGCGTCGCCTGATCAGGGTCCAGCTCGACGCCATGTAGTAGCGCTCGCCGCGTTCGTCGGCGGAGGGTTCGGCCGGTGTTTCGATCCGGTAGCGGGCGATGCCGGTAGGCGCGGGCGCGTCGTCCTGGGATCGCCTCGAGCTCATGCCCGCGCCTCGTTCTCGAAGCGAATGCGTGGATCGATGCTCACCAGCATCAGGTCGGACACCAGCGTACCGAGCATCGCCAGCCCGCTGAGCAGCATCACCATGCTGCCGGCCAGGTACATGTCCTGCGCCTGCAGGGCGCGCAGCAGCAGCGGGCCGATGGTGGGCAGGCTGAGCACGATGGAAACCAGGGTCTCGCCCGCAACGATGGCCGGCAGAAGGTAGCCGATGGTGCTGATAATCGGATTGAGGGCCAGCCGCACCGGATACTTGAACAGGATAACGCCCTCGCGCAGTCCCTTGGCGCGTGCGGTTATGACGTACTGCTTGGCCAGTTCGTCCAGCAGCGAGCCGCGCAGGATGCGGATGATTTCCGCAGTGCCGGCCGTGCCGATCACGATCAGCGGGATCGGCAGATGCTTGAGCAGGTCGATAACCTTGCCGATGCTCCACGGCTCCAGCACGTAGTCGCGCGAGAACAGTCCTCCCACGCTCCAGCCCAGGTGGGTGAACGTCAGGTACATCAGGATCAGCGCCAGCAGGAAGTTGGGCGTGGCCAACCCTATGAAGCCGGCCACCGTGAACACGTAGTCGGCGGGAGAATACGGGTGGGTTGCGGAGTAGATGCCGATCGGAACCGCCAGGACGTACACGAGTATGAGCGACGCTACCGAGATGGTGACGGTGAGGGCGAGGCGCTCAAGAATCAGGTCGGTGACCTCTTCGTTCCATTGGAAGGAGCGTCCCATGTCGCCCTGCAGCAGGTTGCCGAACCACTTCAGGTATTGCAGCATCACCGGCTTGTCGAGGCCGTAACGATCTTCGAGGGCGCGAATCATCTCGTCGTCGACCGTCATCCCCAGGTTGCGCATGTTCTGAATCATCGTGCTCAAGTAGTCGCCGGGCGGGAGCTGGATGATCAGGAACGACACCAGCGACAGAACCAGCAACAATACCGCCATGAAGATGATGCGGCGCACGATGTAGTGGAGCATCAGGCCTCCGGCGGGTGAAACATGCTCAGTCGGCGATTACCGCGGGCGCGAGGTCGCCGATCGACGCGCCGAGCCGGTCGGCGCTGCCGTGGCCGTTTGCTTTCTGTTCCGGCTGTTGGGCCGTGGCCGGCAACGGCACGTCGTACTGGTAGCCGGGGTCGACCTGCTGCCGGCGCCAGGTGGCGCGCATCTCCCGCCAGGCGGCGAACACCCACTTTGGTTCGGGAGTGTCGGCGGCAATTGCCTCGCCGAGCCGGCGCAGGTTGTAACACGGCACGCCGGCGTACATGTGGTGCTCCATGTGCCAGTTCATGCGCCAGTACAGGAACGTGGTCAGCGGGTCGAGCTTGATGGAGCGCACGCACTTGCGGAAGTCGGCCACGTTGGTGCGCAGCCCGCAGTGCATCGGCAGGTGGGTGACGTAGCGCCAGAAGTTGGCGATGAAGATCGGCAGACTCACCAGCACCGGCAGCAGCCAGAGCTGAAAGACAATGGCGGCCGCCAGCACCAGCGCATGGAACAGCAGGACCAGGCGCGCCCAGCGCACCGACTTGCGCCGCTCCTCCGGGTGGCCGGCGTACACCGCGGACATCCACTCCTCCTTCGCGGATGCGAGGGCGCCGCGATTGTCTGGTCCCACTTTGTTCAGCGCCCGCTTCACGGTGTATCCGACAACCGGAATCAAGCCGGCGGTATGCGGGCCGCCGGTGAAGTTGAGAGTCAGAATCTGCACCAGGAAGAAGAACCGGAACGTGGGCGAGCGCGGCAGCACCTCCTCGCGGTCGCCGTTCGGGTGCAGCGTGTAGCGATGGTGGTACGTGTGGCTCATCGCGTAGTCGTAGAAGTTGAACCAGGTCAGCAGCGCGTAGAAGCGTTTGAACCCCTGGTTGAGGGCCTTGGTGCGGAACACGGTGCCGTGCGTAAGCTCGTGGTTGGCCGCCGCGTAGATGCTGCCCATGGTGCCGTGCAGGAACAGCGCGGCGGCGAAGCCGATCCACGCCTGCCGCGCGAACAGGTGCCAGGTCAGCAGACCGCTGGCCGTCAGCAGGACCAACGGACCCACGGATTGAAACCAGCCCTTCAGATCGCTGCGCTGCATCAGGCCGCGCAGCACTCGTGGATCGATCGGACTACGGTACCACCGGACCCGCATCGTGCGCCGCACTTGTTTTAGTGGTGGGTATGCCGCGGCGGAGCCGGTCGCCGGTGCCGCGGTTGCTGCCTGTGCCATGCTGTGTCAACTCCTCCTGGACGGGAGCATAGCACGATCCGCCGGATTGTCACCGGCGCGGCAGCAGCCGCAGCAGCCATGCCGTGCGCGATGCCGTGCGTTGACGCGGCGGGCGGTCAGTGCGAATCTGCCTACTGTGCTGAAGCGCGAGCTACGAATAGACCATCGCTATCTGATTCTTCCGGTGCGCCGGCGAACCGCGGCCGAGGCAAGGGGCCAGTGGGGCGGAAACATGCGCCTGTGCCGCGGCGGGCAGGTGCTGCGCCACTTCGACATCGACCTCGCGGACGGCGGCGGCGACTACCAGGTGTTCAGCGACCTGCAGCCGTTCATGGGCCAGCGGCTGACGGTGGAGTTCGAGGGCTCGGGAGCGGCCTCGCTCGACGGGGTGCGCCTTGCGGACGAGCCGGTGCCGCCGGAGTCACGGTACCGGGAGCGCCTGCGGCCGCAATTCCACTTCTCCTCGCGGCGGGGCTGGAACAACGACCCGAACGGACTGTTCTACTTCGGCGGCGAGTATCACCTGCTGTACCAACACAATCCGTACAGCGTCGAGTGGGGCAACCTGCACTGGGGACACGCGGTGAGCCGCGACCTGGTGCACTGGACCGAGCGCCCGGTGGCGCTGTACCCCGATGCCCTGGGCGCCATGTCCACCGGCAGCACCGTGGTCGACTACGCCAACACCTCCGGCCTCGGTAGCATGGATGCACCGGCCATCGTCGCCATCTACACCGCCGGCCACGCCTCCTGGACGCCGGGCTTCGTGCAGTGCCTGGCCATCTCCACCGACGGCGGCACCACCTGGAGCAAGTACGACGGCAACCCGGTGATCGACCACATCGTGCACCGCAACCGCGATCCCAAGGTAATCTGGCACCCCGAGACCGGGCGCTGGGTAATGGTGCTGTACATGGACCGCTTCGACTACGCGATCTTCACCTCGCCCAACCTGCTGCAGTGGGAGCGCACCAGCGACCTCGAGCTGCCGCGTTGCACTGAATGCCCGGAGCTGTTTCCCCTGACCGTGGACGGCGAGGAGAAGTGGGTGTTCTGGGGCGCCAACAGCACCTATCTGGTGGGCTCGTTTGATGGGCGCAGCTTCCAACCCGAGCAGGGGCCGCGCAAGCTGCAGCCGGACGGCAACGGCTACGCCGCGCAAACCTGGAGCGACGTGCCGCCGGAGGATGGCCGCCGGATCCAGATGGCGTGGCTGCGGCAGCAGATGCCCGGCATGCCGTTCGGCCAGTGCATGACCATTCCGCACAGCCTGGGGCTTCAGCGCCGCGGCGGCCAGGTGGTGCTGGCCGCGGAACCGGTACGCGAGTTGGTGGGCCTGCGGGCAGAGTCGTGGGAGACCGCCGACACGGAAGTCGCGCCGGGCCGCGGCATCGAGGCCGAGGTGAGCGGCGAGCTGCTGGACGTGGAGGCGGAACTGGAGCTGGGCAGCGCCGATTGCGTGGGAGTGGTGGTGCGCGGGGTGCCGGTGTTCTACGACCGGCTGTTGGGCGCGCTGTGCTGCGGCGGCTACACGGTGCCGATGCCGGAACCGAGCGGGCCGTTCACGTGGCGCATCCTGGCCGATCGCGCCTCGCTGGAGTTGTACGCCGATGGCGGGGCGGTGAACATTGCCGCCGGGGTCATCCTGCCGGAGTGGGAACGCTCGGTACGGCTGGTAGCGGCCGGCGGCAGCGCGGTGGCGCGGCGCGTGACGGTGGCTCGGTTGCGCTCCGCGTGGCCTGGCGCCGCGAGCTGAAGAGGCGCAGAGGTGGAACGACTCGAGATTTCCCCCCTGGCGGGCGCCCTTGGCGCCGAGTTAACCGGCGTCGACTTGAGCCGCTCGCTGGAAGCCGCCACCGTGGCCGCGATCCGGCGGGCACTCCTCGACCACCTGGTGATCTCCTTTCCCGGCCAGAAATTGACGCCAAACTCGCTGCTCGCATTTGCGCGCCGGCTCGGCGAGCCCCTCGCCTACCCGCAGTTGCAAGGCTTGCCGGAGGAACCGCTGGTGACCGCGGTTACCAAGCTGGAACATGAGCGGGTCGCGTTCGGCGAGGTGTGGCATACCGACACCAGCTATCTGGAACGTCCGCCAATGGGCAGCCTGCTGTACGCGGTGGAGCTGCCTCCTTACGGCGGCGACACCCTGTTTGCCAACCAGTATCTGGCCTACGAGCGGCTGTCGGAGGGGCTGCGGGAGGCGCTTGCCGGGATGACCGCCGTCTACACCTCCACCAAGCCGGCGGTGGCGGCCACGCGCGAGGACCGGTTGCGGGAGCGCGGCGTGCAGGCCAAGGTGATTACCAGCGAGCATCCGGTGGTGCGCACCCACCCCGAGACCGGCCGCAAGGCGCTGTACGTCAACTGCGGGCACACGTCCCACTTCAAGGGCTGGAGCAAAGCGGAGAGCCAGCCGCTGCTCGACTACCTGTTCCAGCATCAGGTGCAGCCGCAGTTCACTTGCCGCCTGGTCTGGCAGCCGGGTTCCCTGGCGATCTGGGACAACCGCTGCACCCAGCACCTGCCAATCAACGACTATGATGGCTTTCGCCGTGTCATGCACCGCGTCACCCTGGCCGGCGACCGGCCCCGCTGAACCCGATCTGGTCGTCCGCACAGCACTCCTGCTTGCGGTCGCTGCCACCACCTCGATGAATCAGTTCATTGCTACGATTTCGGCCACCGTCGGGAGATTCAGGGGTATGCTGACGTCGGCCTCGCGCGCGTGGTAGATGCGATAGGTTACCACCAGGCCGCCGCTATCGGTCATGTTGAGTTCGAACAGCGAGGTTCCCGTTGCAGGATTTACCTCGCTGACGGAAATAGTCTCTTCCACGCTCGCGGTAGCGTCGTCCGTGGTCCCCCAGGCGATCAACCAGCGGCCGTCGGCCGTTCCCGGGCCACCGTCAATTACTGTTACGCTGCCTTGCTCCTCCGAAAAACCCTGTCCGTCCGGTCTGCGGTATTCGCGTACGAAGTTGGCTTGCGTTCCCGATGAAATGTCATACTCCACGACCCGGCTCACGATGTCCATGTTGTTCTTTCTCGGTCCCAGGCACTGCACGCCATTGTCGAACAATACTACCGTTTCGGAGTCGGTCAGCGTCACGTGGTGCTGGGCGCAGAACTCCCCGAGACTGTCGCCGACTACCGGCAGGTGCGTGACGCCGGTGTTCGGGTTCGTGCCGCCGAGCTTCCACACCACGGACCCAGTGTCACCGGACCGATCGATTCGCAGCACCAGAGAGCAGTCGCGGAACGAGGCGATGATGTCTCCGTCGACGACCTGCAACGAGTTCAGATCCGTATACGCGGTCAAATTGTTCAGGTACCCCTCGACAAACCGACAGTCTGGATCTGGCGCGAGATCTTGCCAGGAGGTCCAGCGAAACAGCTCCGATTCGGCGAATGACACTTCCTGGATTACCGCATCCGCTACCGTCACCGTCGGGGGAAGCCTGCTTTGGTCGGCTGCGCTGAAGTGGGAAAAGTCGTCGTACGTCATGAAGAGATTCGAAATGAACAGGAATCCGTTGCGCGTAACCAGGAAGTCGTGAAAATCGGTGTGTTGCAGAGGTGCGATGACTTCGGCTTCCCGGATCAGCGCAAAGTCTCGATCGAGCACGCGGCCGTGTGTTGCGTACCTGACGGCCTTACCGTCGACGATCGGGCCGTCGGGAATGGGGCGAAAGTTCTCTCCGTGCCCGTCGAGAACGAGTCTCGGCACGCCGTTGTAGTCGATCAGGGCGCCTGAAACGAACAGCAGTCCGTCCGTTGCCGCCGCCGTCTTCTTCAGCGGCTTCAGGTCGGGAAAGTCGAGTGGGATGCAATGCACGATATACGTCTCCGATTGGCCGGAGTCGGTGAGTTGGATCACGACATCAGTAGAATCGCTCACGTCCACCTCCGCCTTCAGCGCGTCCGATACCGTCAGGTGGTCGTCGTTCTTGCGTAGCAGGTTCAGGTCGGCGCCGCTGCGCGCCGTCTCAGCCTCGACGACCAGCGTCGCGGAACTGCCGCACCTCAAGGCGTAATGGTAGATGTCGTCTGCGAACACGGGGTACATGGCGCCGCCGCCCGACACTTCGAGCTTGCTCAATTTCGGCGCCGGGCGATTCCGCGACGGCGCCGGTGAGTCCGATTGCGGCGAAGTGTCCTGGTTGTCGCCCTCCTGACTGTCTCCACCGTCATCGTCGGCGATGTAGCCGGTCGCGGTGGCCGAGGCCAAGATTGCATTGCGGGGGTCGAAGAGCGTTACGATGAACGACTCTCCGCTTTCCGCCGCGTCGTCATCGATCACTGGCACGGCCACGGTCTGTGCCGTGGCTCCGGCAACGAAAGTCAACGTCCCGCTGACTCTCGTGTAGTCTTCGCCTTCGCTGGCCGTCGAGTCGGCGCTGGCATAGCCGACAGTAACCGTAACGGAACTGGCAGGGTCGAGCCGCACCGGAAATTGCAGGCTGCCGACCGCACCCTCGCCGCCCGAGGCATCGAAGATGCTCAATTCGGCAGCGGGCCGGTCGCCGCTGTCCATGTCATCGCCGGCCGTTGCCGGCGGCCCGACCGGCCGTTGTTGTGAGATCTGGCACGCAGTCAGCAGGATCGCCGCGGATACGATTACCAGTTGCCGGAGGCGCCTCCGGCCGGGCCGCCTTCGGCGGAACGCTTGAACCACCTGATCTACCTCGTTGCCGCCCGTCCGCACCATTGCACTAATCACCGGCTGCGCCGTCCACCAAGAGACCTCCAGGAACACATCGACATCGCCAAACGTCGTTTTTCCTTTTGTGACGCACGTAATGTACGCCCCACCGAGGATATTGTCGCTCGGGTATCTGGAATGTGTAGTTTGGTGGCCGGTATGGTCAACCAGAGATGCACGAACAGCGCGGCAATTGCAGCATTGATGGCAGGGGGGCGAACGAACTCAACGTCGTGTGTGCCTGCATGGCACGGACTGGCGCACGCCGGGAATGTCGAGGTGTCTACTCGGTGCCGCGCAACGGCCAGATCGACACTGATGCGAGGTGCGCCGTGCCGCCGTCGGCGAACAGGTCGACCCCGGTGGCCGACGGATCCGCATAGAGGCGGTCGGTCAGCGCTGCGCCGCCGCAGTACACCTCCAGAATTGAACGGTCCACGAACACGCGCAGGACAACGGCGCCGTGGTGGGCGTGTGTGGTGCCGGCCGCTGCGAACAGTTGCGGTGCTTGCAGCTGCTTGACCGTGCCTTGCAGTTCGCGGCTTTGTCTGGCGGCGTCGGTGGCAAACTCTTGCTCCGGGCCACGCAAGCGGTCGACTCCGAACCGGTTGCCGGCCGGCTCGTACCAGATGCGCGCGCCGCGTCCGCCGTCGTCCACGCGTACGGCGGCGCCCACCCGGCGTGCTCCGGTACGGGTCCGGTCGATTACAAGCTCGATTTCCAGCGCATCGCCGGCGACCTCGTTCAGGTGCCCCTCGGTGCCGGGGTCGATGGTTACGTCGGACCGCTTATGGAGCCCGCCGCGCAGGATTGCGAGCTCCGGCACCGGGGTCTGAATCAACTCGTCGCCGGCCAGCTCCAGCACGCGCGGGATGCTGTGCGCGCCAATCCAGTACGGCACCGTGTCGACCGGCGAGCGAGAGCCGGTCACCCAGCCGTGCAGCAGGCGGCGCGGCGTACTGCCAGGGCCCTTGTCGTCGACCATGTGCGGGTTGACGCAGTAATAGAAGCCCGGGTCGATGTAGCGCGGTTCGCGCCGGTCGGGGTGGAAGCGGCGCGCCTGCCGGTCGTAGGCGCCGGTCCAGTAGGGGTTGCCGCGGGAGCCGACCATGAGCACCGCGCGCTCGTCGTCCGGAACAGCGAACGGCACCAGGTAGGGCAGCTCCCAGTAGCGGCGTCCGGGATCGTGGTCCTCCGCGATGGTGCCTTGGTGAGTCCAATACTCCAGGTCGGGCGAGGTCCACAGGTGGGCGGCGCCGCGCTGGCCGGCGCCCTCCCCCACCGCGCCGCCGATCAACTGCTGCCACAGTTCGCCCTCCTTCCATACCTGGGCGTCCCAGTGCACGGGCGAGGCGGCGTTGGGGCGTTGCCCGTTGTGCATCACGCGGTGCTTGTGCCAGGTGAGCCAGCCGTCGGTGCTGCGCGCCAGGATGCCGTAGGTCTCGTCGTGGCCGCCGACGTTGCCGGTGTACAGGGCGCACGGGAAGCCGTCGTCGTCAATGAACGTGTTGCCGGAGTAGACGCCGGCCACGTCGTAGCGGCTGTCCGGCCACATCGCCACCGGCCAGTCTTCCCAGTGCAACAGGTCGCTGGAACTGGCATGGCCCCAGCAGACTCGGCTCTCGCTGCCGTTGGCGTACACCGGACGGTATTGGTAGAACAGGTGGTAGGCGCCGTCGTGGTAGATCGGACCGTTTGGATCGTTGATCCACCCCTCCGGCGCGGTGAAATGGTATTGCGGCCGGTGCGGGTCGTTGGCGGCCATCCAGCGCCGCAACCGCCGGGCGGCGCTGGCGAATACTTTCCGTTCCCTGCTGGTTACCGCCACGCGGAAGTCGCGCACTTCCGCTGGCCACCGGGGTTGGTTCATCCCCGGTACCGCCCTACGATGTCGATGATCAGCTCGATGTCGTGGCGCGCCTCCGCGAGCGGCGTGCGGTTCGGGACGCCCGCCGCGATGCATTCATGGAAGTGGCGCAGCTCGCGGAGAAAAGCACTCTCCCAGTCCACCGCCGGCTCGGTTCGAAAGGCGCTGCCGCGTTCGTCCGTGCCGTGGACGACGACCCGCGACAGAATGCCGCGCGCGAACCCGGTCGGATAGGAGAGCAGTACGCGACGGCGGTCGCCGTACACCTCCAGGGTCTCCCGGAAGTCCCACAGGTCGGGCAGATCGATCCAGGTGGCCACGCAGCGTGCGCCGCCCGGGTACTGGAGCGTGAAGGTGACCGCGCGCCCGGCGCGCCAGATCTCGGTGCTGACCACCGCGTTCGGCACGCCGAGCAGGACGCGCAGCCCATACAGGTCGTGAATCCCGCTGCCGGACAGCAGGCTGAACGTGCGCTGCACCATGGGCGCGGCGTCGCCGATCGCCTGCCGTATCGAAGCGCTGCGCGCTGCCCGGGTGCGCTCGAGCACCTCATCGGGATAGTCGTCGAAGCGGCGAACATCGAACTGCCGCAGGTGGAGGGCGTTGTCGGGGTGCAGGTGGTTCACCTGCACGAAGCGGACCTGGTCGATGTCGCGCACCGCCTGTCGGGCCAGCTCGAAGGCCGGGTCGTACACCTTCATGTAACCGGCCTGGGCAACCGTGCCGGCGTCCGCCTGGGCGGCGATCATGGCATCGATCTCTTCGAGCGAGAAACAGACCGGTTTCTCGATGAACAGGTGCTTGCCGGCCTGCAGGACGGCGACGGCCGCTTCGGTCTTCGGGTCGGTGTGGCACAGCAGCACCGCATCAAGGTCCGCGGCCAGCAGGTCGCGCCAGTCGGTAACGTGGCGCGGCACATGGAACCGGCGCGCGGCATCGGCCGCCGCCGCCGGCGACACGTCGCACACCACCGAGACTTCGAACTGCTCGTCGAGCGCGGCAAGGTTGGGCAGGTGGTGCACCTGGGCGATGGCGCCGCAGCCCACGACGCCGATCTTGACCCGCTTCATGACGTGCACCGCGGCAGTGCCGTCCTGGGCGGGCGGTTGCAGGGCCAGCATCGCCTCGCCTCGGCTAGGTGCCGACTCATGGCGTGGTTCCGCCCGGTTGTGCGCTCTCGGCAGGTCCGTCCGCCTCGTGCGAATCCTCGCTGCGCGCGGCAAAGTTGTTCCAGGCGCCGGCCAGATCCATGGTACGGCCGAACAGCTCCGACAGCGCCTCCCACATCGCGTTGCGCGCTGCGTGGGCGGCGGCCTCGTCGCCGGCGGTCACCGCCCGTTGGTGGTTGGCGAGTTGTTCCCGCTGTACACCCTCGGCGGCGGCTGCCGCCTGCGTTACGGAGGCCGCCGCCGCTGCCTGCCGTGCCGCCAGCTCGGCCGTGGCGGTGGTCCGGTCCGGCTGCTGGTCGTACGCCGCCGCCGATGCAAACCGCGGCGGTTGCTTGCTGCCGTCTTCGTCCCAGAAGGTATGAGTGGGCTGGATGTGCGGCGTGACCGACAGGAACATCACCACTTCATCGTCGCCGACGTTGCGCACGGTGTGATACTGGTCGGTGAGCGCGATGCACAGCTCGCCCGGACCGAGCACCGCCCGTTCGCCGTCGATCTCGAATTCCGCCCGCCCCTGCAGGATCAGGAAGATCTCGTGGCCGAGGTCGTGGGTGTGGCCGGCGTTGAACTGCCCCACCGCCATCTTCAGGAAGCGGCAGCGAATCTGCGGCGTTACCAGCAGATTCGCGATGTCGCTACGGTAGTCGTAGACTTGCAGAGCCATGATTGCACCCGATCATGCTCCTGCTTGCCGGCGCGCGCAACCCCGCGCACCACGCGCCGTACCGGGTAGGCACGCGCGGAAGCAGGGAGTATCGTGCGGCATGGTCCGCTATCCCGACCATATGCGGCCCCCGGTGCCGATGACGGACGAGCAGAAATTCTTCTTCGACCTGCGCGGGTGGCTCGTGCTGCCGGCGGTGCTGTCGGCAGCGGAACTCGAGGCGATGCGCGCCGAGTGCTACGCGGGCGTGGATCCTCTGATGGAGCGTGCTGGCGGCGTCAAGGATGGCCATTCGGGCGTGCTGGAGACGCTGCTCGACCATCCGGCGGTGGTCGGGGTGTTGGCGGAGATCCTGTCGGAGCAGCCCTTCGACCGGGAGGAGTGCTACGGCTTCCGTTGCGAGGACTCGCACGTGATCATGCGACCGCCCGGCTGGCACAAGACCCGGCGCGGCGACAACGGAATCCCGCACGTGGTGCGGCCCCCGCAAATGGCCAACGCGATGCGCTACCAGGTGGCGGGCAACAGGATCTTCTCCGGCCTGACCCGGGTGGTGTGGGAGCTCGAAGAGGTGCGGGAGGGCCAGGGCGGCACCTCGTTTCTCAGCGGCTCGCACAAGGCGCACTTCAGCTACGGCGGCCCCGACCGGTTTGCGTCGAATGCCGAGGGATCGCCGTGGCTGGAGGGCATCTACGCCGCCATGGATACCTATGGCTGCCCGGCCGGCTCGGTGGTGATCTTCACCGAGAGCCTGCTGCACGCCGCCAACGACTGGACCAACCCCGATAACGGCCGCTGCGCCATCTTCCAGTGCTACAACTCGGTGTGTGCGCAGTGGCACCGCCCCAACATCACCCATGAGCAGGTGGAAACCATGCCGGCGAAGCGGCGCACGCTGTTCCGTGGCGTCTGGGAGCTTGGCGGCAACATCGCGTACGCCGCCGACAACCGCACGCTGATGCGCCCCTCACCGCACCCCCGCACCGGTTGACTGGCATACCGATCGGGGCTCGCATTCAGGTGACCGGAAACAGTGGATCCGGCAAAACCACGGTCGCGGAGCGGCTCGCGAAAGCGCTGGATGCGGACTTCGTCGACCTGGACGCCCTCAACTGGCAGCCAGGCTGGCGGGCGCTGAACGATTCCGATCCCGCGGAGTTGGAGCGTCGCTTCCTCGCGGCGACCGCCGGTGAGCGCTGGGTGGTCTCCGGCTCCTACACGCGGCACTGCCAGCGCACCTTCTGGCCGCGCCTCGAGACCATCGTCTGGCTCGATCTGCCCCTGCGGGTATGTGTCTGGCGGATCATCCGGCGTACCTGGCGGCGCTGGCGCTCGCGGGAACTGCTGTGGGGAACGAACTACGAGCGCCTGTGGTCCAATTTCATGATCTGGAGGAAGGACAGCCTGGTGAACTGGGCCGTGACCCAACACCGCCGCAAACGGAACGCCATGCTCGCCTACCAGACCGATCACCGCTGGTCCCACGTCCGCTTCGTACGGCTCACCTCACCCCGCGAAGTGGAAGCCTTCCTCGCCACAGTCGCCGAGCGCGCCGCACCGGTCCGACCACAGCAGGAGCGTCGCTAAAGCCGTCGCCGGCACGAAGATCCCCTCGCCCGCCTCAACCGGCGTGTAGACGTCGCCGGGTGCACGATGCGCCAGTTGCTGCCCTTGCCCATGCGGAACGCACGGCCCGCGAACAGGTCGAGGATCTGCATCAGGCCGGGTTGGCCTCGATCGCCGGGAATAGCGAGGCGGTCCAGGTGCCGGGGTTGGCCGGCTCCTGGAACAGGATCTGCTGGCGCGGCGTGAGCGGCACGGAGGCGGGTGGGCGCACGCGCCGCGCCGACCAGGCGAGGTGCGACTGGCAGTACTTGTAGAGCAGCGTGCGGCGCTGGTGGGGCCCCTTCCACGGTGCGGTGCCGTGGGTCAACGCCTCCGAGAACAGCACTACCGATCCCGCCGGCGCCTCCGGAATCACCACGCCGGGCGCAAGGGACTCGCCTTCCATCATCTCCCAGCGGCCCTGGTTTATGGTCGGGATCGGGTCCGGGCGCACGAAGTTGCTCTTGTGGCTGCCCGGAACGCAACAGAAGCCGCCGTGCGCCGGGCCGGTGTCCACCAGGTTCCACGACACCACGGTAAAGGCATTGTGAATCCTGCCGTTGCGCACGTGGTAGTACTCGGACGGAGAGTAAGGTGCGTTGCCGCCGTGCAATTGGTGGGCGCCCATGCCCGCCTCCATGCTGATGCCGTACAGGCGGTCGAGACGGAACCAGTCGCCAAGCGTGATCTGCAACAGCGGCATGATGCGCGGATGATCGAGCAGATCGCAGAACGGTTTGCCCCAGTCCAGGAACCCGGGACACTCCGGCGCGCCCCCGGCCGCCGAGCCGAAGCGGATTTTCTCGTGCGGCGGCGGCAATCCCCGGGCGTCGATGAGCCGGTTCAGTTCATCGATTTCGGACCGGCTGAGGACATCGGGAATCACCAGGTACCCCGCCAGGTCGAACAGGTAGCGCCGCATCTCCAGATCGTGATCCATCGTTCAGCTACTATGCGGGGCGAGCAATCCGGCGTCAATCCGAGAGCATCGCGGCATCGCGGCCGGCAGACCTTTTTCCAGGCAACTGCCAATATAGGATTGCGATGGCTGCGACGGTAGACCGCACACGGGGCTTGCGGCGCCCCAACCTGCTCTACATTCTTTCCGACCAGCATTGTCCGTTCGTGACAGGCTGCTACGGGGACCCGCTGGTGGAGACGCCGCATCTCGACCGGCTGGCGGCGGCCGGGGTGACGATGGACGCGGCCTACTGTCCGTCGCCGATCTGCGGGCCGTCGCGGATGTCGATGCTCACCGGCCTGCATCCGTTTCAGAACCGCTCCTGGACCAACCGCGATATCCTCGATTCGAGTATACCTACCATGGCCCATTCACTCGGAGCGGCCGGTCGCCGCCCGGTGCTGATCGGGCGCCTGCACTCGATGGGGCCGGACCAGCGGCGCGGCTATGCGGAGCGGCTGGTGGGCGATCACAGCCCCAACTACGCGGGCGCCGGTCCGGTGGCCGACCGCGGAGCGCTGGACGGCACCGCCGGCCCGGACCATGCGAGCCTGGCGAGGTCGGGCGCCGGCCAGAGCGGCTACGAGGTGCACGATGAAGAGGTGACCGCCGCCGCCGTGCGGTTTCTGCAGCGGGAGGCAGACCGGCGGCGCACCAACCCGGACTGCGAGCCGTTCTGCCTGACCGTGGGGCTGATGCTGCCCCACCCGCCCTACGTGGCGCGGGCAGCGGACTACCGGCGCTACGCGGACCGAATCGGGCTGCCGCGCAAGCCGGAGTTCCCGCAGCGCGCGGTCCCGGAGTACCTGCGCTGGTGGCGCGAGCACACCGGCCTGACCCGCACCACCGAGGCAGAGACGCTGCGCTCCCGCGCCGCCTACTGGGCACTGGTCACCAGCATGGACCGGATGATCGGCCGCGTCCTTGCGGCGCTGCGTACCGGCGGCCTGGAGGAGGACACGCTGATCGTCTACACCTCCGACCACGGCGACATGCTCGGCGAGCACGGCATGTTCTGGAAGCACACGTTCTACGAGGAATCGGTGCGGGTACCGCTGATCATGGCGTGGCCGGGCAGGATCAGAGCGGGCACTCGGTCTGATCGAGTGGTGAGCGCGCTGGACGTTACCGCTACCATCCTCGACGCCACGGACGCGCAGGCTCTGCCGGGCAGTCCCGGACGCAGCCTGCTGCCGCTTCTCGATGGCGGAAGCTGGCGTGACGAAGCGTTCAGCGAGTATTGTTCGGACGAGGCGTGGGGCCCGCCCGACGGGTGCTTCCAGCGCATGATTCGCCGCGATGAGTGGAAGCTGGTCTGCTACCACGGGTCAAACCGGGCTGCAGACATGCAACTGTTCAACCTGAAAGAGGATCCTCGGGAACTGGTGAACTGCGCTTCCGACTTGGGGTGCCGTGAGACCGTACGCAACCTGCGGGCGCTGCTGTACGCCGATTGGGACCCGGAACAGGTCAGGGTGCAGATGGCCGCCAACCGTGCGCGCCACGTCATCCACCACGGTTGGGCGCGCGCCACCGAGCCGCACAGCGAACACCTGTGGGATCTACGTGGCGAGATGTTCTATCTCGATCCCGCCTGACTAGGTCAGAGTCTCTGGAGATCTGACTACGTCAGAGTCTCTTTGAAGAATGCCACGGTGCGTTCCCATGCCAGGTTGGCGGCGGCGTCGTCGTAGCGTGGCGTGGAGTTGTTGTGGAAGCCGTGCCGGGTGCCCGGGTAGGTGTGCATTTGGAAGGTCTTGCCGTGTTCCTTGAGAGCCGTTTCGTACTCGGGCCTCGCCTGATTGACGAAATTGTCGTTCTCGGCGTAGTGGATCAGCAGCGGCGCCTGGATGTTGCCGACCTCCGCCGTCGGGGCCGCGGGTCCGTAGAATGGTGCGCCGGCATTGAGGTCGCCGCCAAGCCGCACCGCCAGCCGATTCACCATGCCGCCGCCCCAGCAGAACCCGACCGCGCCCAGCTTGCCGGTAGACAACTCGTGATTCTTGAGAAAGTAGGCGCTGTTGATCATGTCCTCGCGCAACTTCTGTTGATCCAGGGAACGCTGCATGGCGCGGCCATCGTCGTCGTTGCCTGGGTAGCCGCCGATGGGGGCCAGCCCATCGGGAGCCAGGGCCAGGAATCCCGCCACCGCGGCTCGGCGCGCAACATCTTCGATGTAGGGATTGAGGCCGCGGTTCTCGTGGATCACCAGAACCGCCGGGAATGGGCCGGCGCCGGCGGGCTGTACCAGGTAGCCGCGCATCTCGCCAGAGCTGCCACCCGGTGACGGGTACGCCACGTACCGAGCCTTGATGCGCTCATCGGTGAACGAGACCGTCTGCGCTTCGGCGTAGCGCGGCAGCAACGCCTGCGCCATGGCAAGTGCCGACACGCCGCCCGCCGTGATCGCCGCGGAGCGCGACAGGAACTGCCTGCGGCTAATGCGGTCATGGGTGTAGTCGTCGAACAGGTCGTATACGCGGGGATCTACCTTGTCCTGATCCATCTTCCCTCCGTTGACGGACGTTGCACGCGCCGCCGTGCCGATACCAAAGCCCGCTCACGGTGCCTGGTCAACTGCGCGCCGCGAGCGGTCGATGCAACTGCTGTGCGAATCAGTTCCGGTTGCCGCCCGCGAGCCTGAAGGCATGCTCCTCGGCTCGCATGGTGGCGTCGCCGTTGCCGTTGCCGTCGCCGGCGCGGAGCTGATCGACGCTGCGCACTTCCAGCCGTGCGGCGCCCTCCCACTCGCGGGTGGGCAGGCGGTCGCCGTCGCGCAGCCGCTCCTCGGCCGCGGCGATCGCCTGCCCGAACTGGGGCAGCCACTTGCGCTGCGCCAGCAGCATGTCGTCGACCAGTTGCCACACCTCCGGCGGCGTGGCCACGGCGCCCACCAGCGGGTCGAGCAGCATTGCCTGGCGAAGCAGCGTGTCGTCGCCGGCCACCGCCGCCGCCACCGCCAGGCGTTGCACGGAGATGCTGGCGTTGCACACCGCGGCGCAGCCGAGCGGCAGGTCGCCGACCAGCGGGATGCCCATGCCGTTTCTGTCCACGTAGCCCGGCACCTCGACCACCGCGTCGTCCGGCAGGTTGGCAATGGCGCCGTTGTTCTTGACGTTGAAGTGGCCGCGGTAGGTGCGCCCGGTCTCCAGGCCCTCCACGATGTAGGAACCGTGCTCGGAGGAGCGCTCCGCGGGCGTGAACTGCATCGGCGGCTCCGCCATCCAGCGCGGGAAGTCCTCCTCGAACCAGTTGCGCTTCTCGGTGCATACCCGCAGGTAGCCGCCGGTCTCGCCGTGGATCCACGTGTCGAGGCTGATCCAGTCGCGGATCTCGCCGGGCCGCTTGCGATACCACGGGACGTATTCGCTCAGGTGGCCGTTGGACTCGGTGGAGTAGTAGCCGAAGCGGCGCAGCATGTCGATGCGCACCTTCTCGGTTTCCCGGTACTTGGGATGGCGCTCGTAGGCGGCGAGCAGCTTGCCGGTCATGTCGTTGCCGTGGTGGCGCAGCTGGACGTACCAGGTCTGGTGGTTGATGCCGGCGGCGACAATGTCCAGCTCCTGCTGCGGTACGCCAAGCACTTCCGCGATCTGCCGGTGCCCGCCCTGCACGCCGTGGCACAGGCCGACGGTCTCCACCCCGCCATGGTCGTTGGCCGCCCAGGTGAGCATCGCCATCGGGTTGGCGTAATTGAACAGGCGGCAGCCCGGCTCGGCTACCGCACGGATGTCGCGGCAGATGTCGAGGATTACCGGGATGCCGCGCTGGCCGTACATGATGCCGCCGGCGGCCAAGGTGTCGCCCACGCACTGGTCGATTCCGTAACGCAGCGGCACGTCGATGTCGGTGGCGAACGCCTCGATGCCGCCGACCCGTACCGTGCAGAATACATAGCGAGCACCCGCTATGGCCTTGCGGCGGTCGGTGGTGGCGCTCAGCCTGACCCGGTCAAGGCCGTTGGCGCGGATGTCCCGCTCCGCCAACTGGCGAATCATGTCAAGATTCTGCTCGCTGATATCGGACAAGGCCACTTCGAGCGAATCGAACTCCGGGACGGTGAGAAGATCGCCGAGCAGCTTGCGGGTGAAGCCGATACTGCCGGCACCGATGAACGCGATCTTGAACGACATGCTGTGCTCCCGCACGTACCGTAGGCGATCCCGCCGTGTGCGACAAGCATATGGCCGCGCTGCGGGTGCAGCGGAAAGCGATCGTGGCGCGGTGTTGCTCCGCCCCGTTTTCAGATCACGTCGCGCTGCACTTCGGTTACCTTGCCGGCAAACGTTGTGCCCCGCACCCACATGATCCGCTGAGCCCCGGCGGAGCGTTCCGGACTCGCCCACTCCGCTTGCGCGCTCAGGTAGTGGGATACGTAACTGCGCCGGAAGCGGCCGCTGTGATTATCGGTACTCTTGTGCAGGAGATGGCTGTGGAACCAGGTCACCGCTCCCGGTTCTGCCTCCAGCGCCACGCCTTCTTCGTTGTGGGTGTTGCGAGCCAGTTTGAACTCGCTCTGTTGCGACCCCTCGAGTTCATCGTGCTCCACCACCGGTCCGAGATGGCTGCCGGGAATGACGTACAGGCACCCGTTGCCACGGTCGGCGGCATCGATGGCGGTCCAGGTGCCCACGGTGGTGTCGGTGACGAAGCGCTGGCGGAAGTAGAACTTGTCCTGGTGCCACGGAAAGCCAAGCCCGATCTCGGGCGCCTTCCAGATGTACAGGTTGTTGATGCCGAGAATGTCCGGTCCGAGCAGGTCGACGATCGGATCGGTCAGCCGGGGGGCGCGCACGCGCTCCAGGAATTCGGGAATGTGGCAACTGGGAAAATGCAGCTTGTGCATGGCATGGATCCCGGTGCGCTGCTCCTTGCCGTCGCGGATCAGCGCGTTCCGGTCAACATGTTCGGCGGGAAACGGGCGCGTGCCGGCGACGACCTCTTCAGCAGCCTTGTTCAGAACCTCGTTCTCCGCGCGGGAAAACACGTTCTCTCGAATGAAGAACCCATCACGCTGCCATCGCTCGCGTTCGGCGTCGGTCAGTCGAAAGGAGTGGTCGGGCGTACTCTCTGATATTTCACTATACATAGTATATTGATCGATATAAAAGAATTGTGCTAATGTCTAACCAGGTGGCTGAAACCCACCCAAAGCTTACCATGACCGAGACCAATCAAAAACCAGCACCGAAGCGGCGCCAAATCAGTTCACTGGTCAAAGGCGTTCGCATTCTCGAGGCTATCGTTGCCGCGGGCAACGGCATCAAAGTGTCCGAGATCGCCCGCAGCTTCGACATGCCGGCATCCAATCTCACCCTGTTTCTCAATTCGCTGGTAGACACCGGTTACGTGATCCGCAACCCAATGGACGGCAGGTACTACGCATCGGAGAAAATTGTCCACCTGGCGGCGGCCATCGATACGCGGTACAAGCGGCTGGAGATCTGTGCCCAGGAGGTGATGCAGAGATTGTACGCGTGCCATGACGAGAACGTCCTGCTTGCGGTGCTGAATCACAATCGCCTGCAGTTCATCTCCACGCTGCAATCCAGCCGCAACATCCAGATTCTCAACAACGACAACCGCTCGTTCATTCCTCACGTCACGGCGGCCGGCAAGGCGATCCTGGCGTTCCTGCCCGAAAACCTGCTGGAGGCATACCTCGCGCGCATTCGGCTCGAAGGCTTCACGAGCAAGACCGTCACCGACCTGGTGTTGATCCGCCGCGAACTGGAGACGGTGCGCAGCCGCGGCTATGCCATCAATCGCGGCGAATATGAAGTGGAGGTAATGGCGGTCGCGGCACCGGTATTCGTGCGGTCATCGATCGAGGGGTCGCTCGTAATCCAGTTTCCGACATTCCGGCACACGGAACAGGATCTGGCGGCGCACGCCGGCCCGATCATGGATGCGGCGCGCCAGATCAGCCGTCTACTGAACTGAGTCGGGAGTTACCCAGCGCAACAGGTTTGCCAGGTGCCGGTCGGCGACCGGATCACGGCCCAGGTGCGGGACGATCTGATACTGGCACAACACGTAGCGGCCGCGGCCGTGCGTGAACTCGGTGAGTTCGGCGCCGTCGAACGCGGCCGACACGTCCTGGAAGGTCTGCCGGTGCTTCTGCCCGCGGTACCACCCGCAGGTGATGTTGCCGCCGATCCAGCTTGACTTCGGCGCGACGATGCACCAGCTCGGCAGCACGTTCTGGTACTCCTGCTCCATGAGCCTGCCCGACGGGAGTCCGTCGAAGCAGACATGGCCGGTTACCACGTGCCCACACGGTACCCAGGATCCGATAGCCGGAAACAGGATCAGGTCGAACGGCAGCGCACGACCAGCCGGCAGACGGCTCAGAGTGCACGCCCAAGCTTCGCGCACCAAGCCCTGGCCGCGTGCGGCCTAGTAGCGGATAGCGCGCCGCCCACCGCTCCGCGTGGCTCAGTTTGCGGCACGGTGGGCGGCGGCGAGGTTTGCGAAGCAGCGCCGTGCAACGGGCCAGGGATCGTAGCCGGGCCGTCCCCAGATCTGCCCGCTCACCTCGGCCGTAATCGGCACGTCCAGACCGGCCGCGCGCACGGCACGGAAGTAGGCTGCCAGATCCAGTCGATCATCGCCCGGTAGCGCGAACCGTACTTCGCCGTCGACCATGCGGCCATCCTTGATGTGGGCGTGCACGGCATAGCGGGCGGTGAGCTCGAGGGAGTGAGCCAGTTCGATTCCCTGCACCAGGAAGTGGCTGAAGTCGAAGTTGAGACGCACGTGTGGATGGTCGACGGCTTGCATGAGCCAGTTTGCCTTTTCCGGAGTGTCCAACTCCTGGCCGATGTGAGGTTCCACCGCCAGGACACTGTTCTCCTGCGCGGCCAGCTCACCATACCCGCGCAACCGGCTGGCCACCGCGTCTTTCGACTCGTCCCACGAACCGGCTTGCGGGCCAAGGGTGGTGGTGACTACCGATGGGCAATCCTGCCACGACAGGTCGCGCGCAAGGCGGCAGGTCTGCCTGAGTTGTTCGGATTTCGCCGCCGGCTGCTCGGCCTCGGCGCACAGTCCGATCAGGTTCATTACCGGCGGGGGCGGGAACCCGGCGCCTTGCAGTACGTCGCGCAGCCGTGCCCGCTGCCCGGGTCCGAAACGCTCCGGCGCGGTCGGCCACGCCGCGCCGCAGTTGATCTCCAGCCCGTCGTAGCCGATCTCTTTGACCTGCACCACCGCATCGAACGGGTCGACGCCCTGCAGTGCGTAGGTGCTGTAGGCAATCCGCATGGGGCGACGCTAACAGACCTCGGGCATCCGCACCACCCTGGGCTACGGAAGCCAGTTCGGCAGGCGGCCGGTAAAGGGCGCCGCCGCCTCAGTGCCGGTCTCAGTGTCCCACAGCACGATCTCGGCCGGGGCGCCGGCGTCTTCCAGGGAGATGCGGTGAAACGCCAGGTAGCGTCCGTCGGCACTCCACTGAGCGGCGCCGTGGTCGAACGAGGGGGCGTCAGTAAGCTGCCGCGCGGGCGCCTGTTGCCCGACCAGCCACACCTGCCCGCCTCCGCGTGCCCCCGGAGCGCGCCGCAGCACCGATACCCGCTGCCCGTCCGGCGCCCAGCGCAGCGCCCACTCCTCGAAGCCGCTGTCGGTGGCGTCGAGGCTCAGTGTTGCGATGTCCAGGACTACCAGCCGGGTGCGGAAGTCGGTGTCGTCAATGTCCACGTCGGTCACCATCAGCTTGCTGGAGGTACGGTTCCAGACCGGCGGCTCGCCGGTGCGGCTGGGCACGAACGCCGAGGCGCCGTCGCTCAGGCGCACCAGGCGCACGCCGTTCTCCAGCGGCGCCACCCACGCCAGCCACTCGCCATTGGGCGACCAGCGCGGCTCGAAGCCAACGAAGCTGGCATCGTCCAGCACCGGCCGGGCAGCGCCGCTGGCGGGATCCAGCAGATATACGCGCGGCGGCCCGGGCAGCGTGCGCCGTGCGTACGCGATGCGGCCGCCGCCGGGCGCCCAGCGTGGTCCGAAGCAGTCGTCGCTGCCGCAGTCGAGCAGCAACCGCCCGGCGCTGCCGTCACGCGCGACGGCGAACAGGTCATTGCCGTGCTGATCGCGTGGCGAGGAATAGGCGATGGCCGATCCATCGCCCGCCACATGGAAATCCCATACACCACCGGGTTGCTCGGTGAGCTGTTGTTCGACACCCTGCAGGATACCCTGCAGTTCGGCGGCGAACAGCTGGGCCTGTCCGTTGCGGTCTGCGCGCAGGTAGACAACGCGCGGCATGTCGGTGGTGAATTGCCAGCTCAGCGGACGCAACAGGCGCCGGCCCTGGGTGCTGACGATGCCGGCATCGACGTGCACCGTGTAGGTAACGGCAGGCTGCAGCGGCTGCAACGGCCGCAGCGTAACGGCACGAGCCGACCAGACCAGTTCCGCCGCGGTCTCCGGGACCAGCCGAAGGGGCACGGTGGCGGCTCTGATCGGCGGCGACACCGGCTGATCGAACACCACGCGCGGCCGGATGAGGGTGGATACCGGTTCGGTTCCCGCCTCCGGCCATACTTCCACGACGCGTACGCCCACGCGGTCGCCGATCAACCCGAGCACCGCGACGGCCAGGGCAAGAATGGCGACAACCGCCCACACCCGCCGATCGAACCGGGTAAGGCGCGGTGTCGCAGAATCAGCAGCCACGGTCATTCCGGGACGCCGGTAAGCATTGGCCAGACACGATTCTCGATCAGTAGTACAGGTAGGGCTGTGGCGGTTGCTCCGCGGCGGTTACTTCCGCACCGACCAGCACCGGCATGCGCTCGCCCAGGAAGGTCTCCACCGAGAATACCCCGGTTACCCATACCCAGGCGTCATCTTCCAGGAATTCGGCCTCCGGCCATTGCACCGCCAAGCCGATCGGCGCCGCATCGGCGGCACAGCAACTCAGCAGAAAGCGGCTCACCATGAAGGTTCCGGCCGGGAACCGCTCATCCCGGTACACGAACCCGCGTACGCGGGCCGAATCGCCGGCGAACCGGCTCAGGTCACCGCCGCCGACAGAATCCTGGTCGAACATCACCAGCCAGTCGAGCACCGTGCGCGGGGCATCGGTGGCGGCGAGCGCCGTGTCGGAGGTAACCGCGAGACCTGCGGTGGCCGGTACGCGTCCGATCTGCAGGCTGCGGGTGGTCATGGCGTCGGTGCCCAGCGGGCGCGGCGGAACCAGTGCCAGCAAGGTGGGAACGGCGAGCAGCGCGGCGCCCAGCCACGCCACGGGGACGCGCTCTACCGCTGCCCCGTTGCCACGCATCAGCACCGTCGTCAGCAGGGCCGCCGCCAGCAGCACCAGGCAGGCCATGGCCACCACGGTCAGCCAGCCGTAGCGTAGGTTGATGAAATAGCCGAGCGAGCCGTCCAGGTAGCGCATTGCCAGCACGCCGGCCAGCGCCAGCACCACCGCGGCGCGCATGGCCGCGGCCACGCGCCGGCTTACCATGACCTGCATCAGAATCCCACCTGGGTGGCGAGCAGCAGGCATGCCACCAGGGTCGCACCGAGCGGCAGGACGATCAGGTAGGCCACCACGCGTGGGCGAAAGATGCTCCAGAACATCAGCGCACTCTTGATGTCGACCATCGGCCCGAATACCAGGAACGCGAGTATCGACGCCGGTGTGAAGGTGCCGACGAACGACAACGCCACGAACGCGTCGACCGTGGAGCATACCGAGATGATAAAGGCCAGCGCGCTGAGCGCCATTACCGAACTCACCGGCGCGCTGCCGACCGCCAGGATCGCCTCACGGGGCACCAGCGCCTGCAGGGCGGCGGCGAGCAGGGAGCCGATTACCAGGTAGCGGCCCACGTCGAACAGGTCGTCGGCGGCCGCGCTGACAGCGGCACGGATGCGCCCGGACAGGCGCTCGACGGAGGCGTCCGCATGGTGATGATGACCGTGGTGATCATGATCGTGGTGGTGATCATGATCGTGTCCGTGCCCCTGGTGCGGGTCGCCGGTGGCCGATTCTCCGCGCAATACCTCTTCCGGACGCGCGGTCCCGAACAACAGGGCGATCAGCGCCGCGATGGCGAAGCTGAGGATGAAGCGCGCCGCCAGCATCTTGCCGGCACCGAACGCGGTGAGGGTGCTGGCGAACACGATCGGGTTCACCACCGGGGCGGCAAGCAGGAACGCCACGCCCACGCGCAGTGGCAGTCCCTTGGCGAGCAGGCGGCGCACCACCACCACGATGCCGCACTCGCACACCGGCAGCACGATGCCCAGCCCCGCGCCGGCCAGCACGGCGAGCAGCGGGTTGCGCGGAATCCATCGTGCCAGCGTCTCCGGGCGCACGAACACCTCCACGAACCCGGAGGCCAGCGTACCGAGCAGCAGGAATGGCACCGCCTCAATGAAGATGCCAAGAAAGATCGTGGTAAAGGTGTGTAACCGGTCCGGAATCGATACGGGCGCGGCAAAGGCAGAATCAATGGAGGACTGGTTGCGGCCGACGGCCCAGATCAGTACCAGTGCCGCCACTACCAACACCGCGGCCACGACGATCCACGGTATGCGGCGGCGGTGCCGAGTCCTGCTCGCGGGTCCCTCATGCGCCAACTCCGCGACCCGGTGCTGCGATGACATCGCGCCCATTATACTGCGCCGACGGTACTTCGGCGCAGTATTGTCTTGACCGGGTGGGTGGGCAACGGTAGGTTTGCCGATCCAGAATCAGGAGTACCACATGATTTCAGACAACATTAGTAAGGCCCTGAACGAACAGATCACCAACGAATTCAACTCGGCGTACCGCTACCTGGCGATGTCGGCTCATTTTTCGTCGCGCAACCTGAACGGATTTGCGCATTGGTTTCGCGTCCAGTACAACGAGGAGCGCAACCACGCGCTGCGCATATTCGATCACATCATCGATCGCGGCGGAGAGGTCTCGCTGTCGCCGGTGTCCGAGCCGCCGCGTTCGTGGGAGTCGCCCACGGCGGCGTTCAGCGCGGCTCTCGAGGAGGAGCGGCGCATCGCCAAGTCGATCGACGAACTGATGGAGCTGGCAATCGGCGAAAAGGACCACGCTACCCGAATCCTGCTGGACTGGTTCGTCTCCGAACAGGTGGAGGAGGAACGGGTCACCAGCGAGATCGTCGACCAGTTGCAGATGGTGGGAGACTCCACGATTGGCCTGTTCATGATGGACGAGCGCCTGATGAACCGTTCGCCCGAGGAAGCCGACGCCGAACAGGAGTAACCGGCGCCGGCGGCGGCACCGCGATGGTCAACGATTGCTTGCCGCGGCCTGCGCGAGGGTCACCCGGACGCGGCTGCCCGGGCGGCAGCCACAGAGCGCCGACACGTGCACGGTGAGGTCGCGGAGCCCGGAGGCGTTGTCCATCCGGACCCGGATCTCGCGGTACTCTCCCATGAACCGAACACCCTCGATGGTGCCCGCCACGCCCGGAGAATGGTCTCCCTGGTCAATCCGGAGTTGCCACGGCCGCACCGAGACGGCGTCGACTCCGGCGTACTGAAACGGCGCCGCCACCGGAAGTTCGCCGAGCGCCGAGACCCAGGTAGCTCCCTGGCGCCACACCGGTATCAGGTTGACCGCACCGAGATAGCGAGCGACGAAGGCACTGGCTGGCCGGGCGTACAGTACCTCGGCGTCGCCAACCTGGGCGATGCGGCCGCGGTGCAGCAGCGCGATGCTGTCGGCTACCGTGAAGGCCTCGTCGCGGTCGTGAGTGACGAATAAGGCGGTGGCGGCAGTTTCGCTCAATACCGTTCGCAGCTCGTGCAGCATGTCCCATTTCAACACCGGGTCGAGGTTGTTGAACGGCTCATCGAACAGCAGCAGCGCGGGCCGCGGTGCAAGGGCGCGGCCGATCGCCGCCCGCTGCGCCTGGCCTCCCGACACCTCGTGCGGATAGCGGTCCCGCACGTCGGCGATGTGGACCAGCTCCAGGGTCTGCTCGGCGCGCCGGCGGCGTTCGCGCTCGGGCAGCTTGCGCAGTCCGAACGACACGTTCTGGAGGATTGTGAGGTGAGGCAGCAAGGCGGTGTCCTGAAACACCATGCCGACGCCGCGCTCCTCCGGCGGCGTGGTCCGCTGCGGACTGCTGAGCAGTGAGCCGGCCAGTGATATGCTGCCCGAGGTGGGCTGCTCGAAGCCCGCCACCATGCGCAACAGCGTGGTCTTGCCGCTGCCGCTTTCGCCGAGCAGCGCCAGCACGGCGCCGCGGCCGAGCTCCAGCGATACCATGCGCAGGGCGGGCCGGGGATTGCCGGGAAAGTACTTGGACACCTCAGACAGGCGCAGGTGGGGGCCGGCCTCCGCTACGGGCGATTCGTGGTGCGTTGGCGTTGGCGGTAGCGGCGGCGTGCGAAGACGGTGCCTTGCGGCCCGGCGCCTGCCGTTCGGTGCGGGACTGGAGTTGCGCATTGAATGCCGCGAACCGCGAGCGCCGCTCAGGTAGTCGCGCGCGCCTTCATCTGGGCCGATGCCACGCGCTGCAGAACGAATACCGGGATCATCCCTATCGCCACGATCAACAACGCGGGAACGGCTGCCTCCTGCATCATCTCGTTGCCCGCCATACGGAAAACCCGGGTTGCCAGAGTTTCCAGGTTGAACGGACGCAGAATCATGGTAAGCGGCAACTCCTTGAGCATGTCGACCATCAGCAGGACGACGGCGCCGATCAGCGCGGGCCGCAAGCCCGGCAGCGCCACGTGCAGCAATGCGTGCCGCGGCCGCATGCCGGAAGATCGCGCCACCTCGTCGAACCGGTTGGTGACGCCACAAAAGCCGGAGTCGATCGCGTGATATCCGACACCGAAGAAGCGCACCACGTAGCCGGCGAGCAACGCCAACGAAGTGCCGGTAATGATGAGGCCGGGAGACACCCCGAACAGCAGCCGCGAAGCGCCGATAATGCGATGATCGACCCAGCTGTAGGCGGTTGCGATGCCCACTGCGAGAACCGCCGCCGGTATCGCGTATCCGGAGGTGGCCAGGCGAGCGGTGGCGCTGACCAGGGGCCCCCGGCGAACGCGGGCGGCATAGGCCACCAGGGTTGCCAGGATCACGATTGCCAACGAGGCGGTGCCGGCAAGGCCGACCGTGCTCACCAGGTAGCGCATCAGGTTCAGGTTGCCGGCCCGCCCGTTACCGGCGCCGTCCACCGCCCACCAGCAGAGTTGGGCGACCGGCAGCACGAACCCGAGGACGACTGGAATCGCACACCAACCGGCGGTCAGCAACGCGTTGCGTCCGTTCAGTCTGACGCGAGGAATCGGGCGATGCAGCACGCTCGGCGCGTGGTAACGCGCACGATTGCGCTGCCAGCGCTCGAGCGCCATGATCATCGCGACGACCAGCAGCAGCACGGCCGCCAAGCTGACGGCAGCCTCCACGCTGCCCAGTGCGAACCAGGAGCGGAAGATGCCGATGGTCAGAGTATCGACTCCGAAGAAGTGCGAGGCGCCATATTCGCCGAGCGTCTCCATGGCCACCAGGCCGACGCCGGCCACGATGCCGGGACGGGCGAGCGGGAGTACGGCGTGGCGGAACGCCTCCAGCACACCGTAGCCGTGACAGCGCGCAATCTCCATGACGGCAGCGCTCTGCCGGGCGAACACGGCGCGCGAGGTCAGATATGCATAGGGATAGAGCGTGACGGTGAGCACGAAGCTCAACCCGGCGAAGGTCTGTACGTCGAGGGTCGGATAGCTGCCGGGTGCCATCGCCAGCCAGCGGCGGAACAGCAGTTGCGCAGGCCCGGTGTATTCGAACATGCCGGCGTACGAAATCGCGGCAATATAGGTAGGCAGCGCCAGCGGGAGCACCAGGAGCCAGCTCAAGGCGCGCCGGCCGGGAAATTCGAATGCCGTGGTAAGCCAGGCAGTGCTGACTCCGACGAGCGCCGTCAGGGCGCCCACCACGGTAACCAATCCAACCGTGTTGGCTACGTAGCGCAGCAGCACCGTTTGCGCCAGATGGCGCACTTCGGGGCTCGACAAGGCGCCGAGATGGGCGCCGACGACAACCAGCGGGACGCCGATCAGCACCGCCAGGATGCCTGGCGCCACCAGCCACAGCCGGGAGATCGTTTGCACGGCCGTTGCGCTGACGCGGCGCAACCGCCAGCCCTTCGACCACGGCGTGCGCAGCCACATCGCGCGCAGACGCTGCTGCCAGGCCAGAACTCTCTCGCCGGAATCGGCGAGATGTACCAAGTGCCCGCGCCCGGCAAAGTCAGTCATGACGTCGCCGGCCACGGCCGCGCACTATCCGCATCGCAGAATTCATCCACCTTTGGAAGCGTAATCTGGCTAAGTGTATCTAAAGGTAGATTAACCCTGTCAAGCGGAATGTACGAGAATCGCGAACTTTTTTCGCCGGCAGCGCTCCGTCAGTAGATGCTGTCCATCTGCCAGGCATTGAGCGACTCCAGCACCGCGGGAGCGCCCTGTGCGCGCAGCGATACGCCGAGGCTGTCGCCGCGCTCGGGATAGACCCGTTCCGACAGGCACTGGCGCCCGTTGACGAACACTTCGACCACGCTGCGGTCAACGAAGATCCGCAGTTGCAACTTCTCCTCCGGGGCGAGGCGCAACGAAGCCGTTTCCGGTGCCCGCGACAGCACGTCGGGGGCGGTCGAGGAATAGGTGTTGTCCAGAGTGACCAGACTGTCGCGCGCCGCGGTCTGGTGGACGCGGTCGCGAAAGCCGCGCTCGGGGTAGAAGCCGAAGCGGGTGAACTCCTCGCGCCCCGGCGAGCGCAGCACGTTCAGGTCTACCATCGGGGCACTGCCGGCATCGATCTCGGCCGCCAGCTCCATGGTGTTGCCGCTGATGCCGTCGAGCACCACCTCCCGGTTGGCGGGCAACTCGGTGCGGCCCACGTGCCGGTGCGCGCCGCGCAGCGACTCGACCGCGGCCACCGGATCCTGGCTGAGCTGGTCGCCGTTCACAGTCAGGCGCCGCGGCAGGGTCATGATCTGGTTCCAGCCGCGGGTCGGCTTGGCGGGGTTCATGTTGAAGATCACGATAACGCCGCCGGCGCCGTCCGGAGTAGCCGACGGTGCGTGCACGCCAGCCGGGAGCGCGGGTCCGTGGTTGAACTTTGCGCCGTGGGTCACCACGAACTTGTCGCGCTCGGTATCGTAGTCGCCGAGCAGATACTGGCCGCCGCTCATGTGGCTGAAGAACAGCAGGATGTGGCGCTGTCCGTCGCCGGAGCCGATCGGCCAGAAGTACGGGCAGGCGCCGTCATCGCCCACCAGCGTGTAGAGGTCGTCCTCCACGAATGGATGCAGGTATTCCCAGGTGGCGAGATCGTCGGAACGGAGCAGAAAGTTGGCGCAGATCGGCTTGCCGCCGGGGCCGGCCGGACGGGTACCGCCCGACAGCGAGTAGTAGCGGCCGTCCTTGCTCCAGATGCAGGGGTCGAACACCCGGTACGGCGGCGGTGAGCCGTCGGGCCGGCGCATCGGGATCACCGCCGCGCCGGTGACCTTGTGCCAGTTGAGCAGCAGCGGATCGCTGGAGGTAGCGACCATGTTGCCGACCTCGGTGCCGTGGTATATGGCGATCACGCGGTCTTCCTCCACCAGCGTGGCACCGGAGAAGCACTTGTCCTCCGGGCTCGGATAGATGCAGTACGGCAGGTCGCGCCAGTGAACGAGGTCATCACTGACCGCGTGGCCCCAGTGCTGGCGCGTGTCCTCCGGCGGATACGCCTGGTAGAACAGGTGCCAGCGGCCCTGCCAGAAGCACAGTCCGTTGGGGTCGTTGAGGCTGGCTTCCGGATTGACGTAGTGGTACTGCGGTCGATGCGGATCGGCAGCATAGCCGGCGCGCGCAGCGTGCAGCCGCTGCATCAGCGGGTTGTCGGCCAGCGCCCGCTCCTGCTCTTCCAAACTGGTGGGAAACGCGTGGAACGGAACCTTGGACTTGGGCCAGACCTTTTGCGCGGTACTCATGTTGGCGCCTACCATACGAGCACGGCGGCGCAGCATCAACGGGTGGGGAAAGGATTACGCACGGATTGGCGCCAATCTGGTACAGTGCGCCACGGAGTCCATGACAAGTGACAGGATATGATGCGATGGCGCAGGTTCTGGCGGCCGAGGGGGTAACATTCCTCTCCGCGTTTCCGCTGCAGAACCTGATCGAAAGCAGCGCAAAGATCGGCATTCGCCCGGTGATCTGCCGCCAGGAGCGGACCGGAGTCAACATCGCGGACGGGTATGCGCGCGTGACCAACGGAGCCGGGCTCGGCGTGTTCACCATGCAGTACGGTCCCGGCGCCGAGAACGCATTCTCCGGCGTCGCCCAGGCGTACGCCGACTCGGTGCCAATGCTGCACCTGGCCGGCGGCTCGCCGAGTGGCCGCCAGGGCGTGGCGCCGACGTTCGATCCGGTGCGCGCCTACCGCTCGGTTACCAAGTGGGCGGCACAGATCCGCACCGCCGGCGACGTGCCGGCCATGATGCGGCGCGCTCTCGGCCAACTCCGCAATGGCCGGCGCGGCCCGGTGCTGCTGGAGATGGTGCACGACGCCATGGGGCAGGATTACCCCGGCGACAGTGTCGACTACACGCCGGTGCGGGGCCACCGCTCGGCGGCGGCGGGCGAGGACGTGCGCGAGCTGATCGCCGCCCTGCTCGCGGCCCGCAATCCGATCGTGGTGGCCGGCCAGGGCGTGCTGTACGGCGAGGCCAGTGCGGAGCTGGTGGCGTTCGCCGAACTGGCGCAGATCCCGGTGATGACCACCCTGGCCGGTAAGAGCGCGTTCCCGGAGAACCACGCGTTCGCGCTCGGCACCGGCGGCCTGACCCGCACCCTGATGGTGTCGCGCTTTCTCGCCGAAGCGGACCTGATCGTCGGAATCGGCACCAGCTTCACAATCAACACCTTCACCACGCCGATGCCGGCCGGCACCCCCCTCGCCCAAGTCACCAACTGCGGCGAGGATATCGGCAAGGACTACCCGGTGGCGCTGGGCGCGGTTGGCGATGCGGCACTGGTGCTGGAACAGATGAGCGAGGAGTACCGGCGCCAGGACGGCCCCAAGGTGCGCGGCGACGGCAACGGTGCGGCGGCGCGGGTGGCGGCGGTGAGCGCCGAGTATGCCGCACAGTGGGAACCGCACTCCACCACCGACGAGGTTCCGATCAGCCCGTATCGGGTAATTCGCGAATTGCAGCAGGCGTTCGACGTCGCCAACACCATCATCACCCACGACTCCGGCTATCCGCGCGACCAGCTCGTTCCAATGTGGAAGAGTGAGGCCCCACGTGGCTACCTCGGCTGGGGCAAGTCCACGCAGCTTGGCTACGGGCTGGGTCTGGCCATCGGAGCCAAGCTCGCGGCCCCGGAGAAGAGCGTGGTCAACCTGATGGGCGAAGCGGCGTTCGGCATGTCGGGTCTGGACGTGGAGACCGCGGTGAGGTCAGAGATCCCGATCGTTACCGTGGTGCTCAACAACGGCGTAATGACCAAGTACGACAGCCACATGCCGGCGGCGTCGGAGCGGTACGGCAGCAATCGGCTGGGCGGCAACTACGCCGCCATCGGCGCGGCGCTCGGCGCGCATGCCGAACGGGTCAGCGATCCGGGCGAGTTGGCTGCCGCACTGCGCCGGGCCCAGGCCGCCAACCGCGACGGCAGGCCGGCCCTGGTCGAGGTGATGAGCAAGGTGGAACCGCAGGTCGCCACCTGACCCGGACCGCCGGGCTGCTGCTACCCGGCGGCCTGCGATTCGGTCGCGGTGGCGAGCCGCAACGCCATCCGGCAGGCCAGCTCGAAGTCGTCCAGGTTCAGGGTCTCGTTGATGGTGTGGGCGTTGCGCTGGCCGACGCCCATGGTCACCGTGGGGATACCGCGGGCGGTAAGCGAGTTGGCATCGAGCCCACCGTCGGCAATGTGAAACTGCGGAGTCGCGCCGGCGCTCTGCGCCGCGGCGGCCGCCGCGAGCACGCACGGTTCGTTGAGCGGCAGCTTGAACGACTCGTAGTCGAGCGTCGCCGAAACCTTGACCCGGCCGGTCACGCCGTCGACGTTGATCGCGCGGGCGGCGGCACGCCGGAACGCCTGCTCGAATTCGCGCACGATGCGCTTGCGGAACGTGGGATCGTGACTGCGCGCCTCGGCACGCACGATGGCGCTGTCGGACACCACGTTGGTGGCCTCGCCGGCCTGGATCACGCCAACATTGCTGGTACCGCTTCCGTCGTCCTTCTCCACCTTGCCGTGCCAACCGGCGCGGTCCAGGTCGGCGATGGCGCGTGCCGCGATGGCGATTGCGCTCACGCCGCGTTCCGGTGCGCCACCGGCGTGGCTCGCCACCCCGCCTACTTCCATGTGCAGGCGGTACGCGCCGGTGGCGCCCACCACCAGGCGCGCGGCGCCGCCGCCGTCCCAGTTGAAGGCGAGCCGGGGATTGCCCAGTGACGCCTTCGACACCCGCTGCGAACCCTGCAGACCCACCTCCTCCTGGACGAACCAGCAGAACGTGACCGGCGGATGCGGCAGGCCCCGTTCCACGATCTCCAGGGCAGCCGCCAGCAGCACGGCGCACGCCGCGCGGTTGTCGGCGCCGAGACCGGTACCGCGGCTCGCCGAGCGCACCTCGCGGCCGCGCAACAGCGGCTTGCTGCCGACGCAGATCGGCACCGTATCGAGGTGACCGGCAAGCAGCCGCCGCGCGCCGCGCCGTGTTCCCTTCAGCTTGAGAATCAGGTTGCCGGTGTCGCCGTTGAGCGGCGTACGGCGCTGCACGCGGTCGTTGACGATGATCTCGGCCGGTACGCCCGCCGCGCGCAGCTTGCCGCTGACATAGCGCGATACCTCCGCCTCTTCGCCGCTCTTGCCGGGAATGGCCATCAGTTCCATGGCCAGGTCGCGCGCCCGGGTCAGATCAGGTTCGCGATCGGTCATGCCGGGCGCTCGGTCATTGCGGGAGCCGGCAGCGCGGCTCGGTACTGGTAGGCGGGATCCTTCTTCTGGCGGCGCTGGATCGCAAAGATCTGCGACCAGGCGGCCAGCAAGCCGCGCGGGCTCGGCGGCAGGTCGTGGCGGATAAGCCTGTGCAGTTTAGCGAGGCGGTAGCAGGGCACTGCCGCATACATATGGTGCTCAATGTGGTAGTTCATGTGCCAATACAGAAATCGCAACAGCGGGTTGAGAATGATGGTACGGGTAGATAAGCGGAAATCGGACACATTGTCCAGTAACCCGACATGTTGAGTCGCGTTGCACAGGTACTGAATTCCGCCGGCGTAGAAACGGGTGAAGGTGGTGACCAGGGGCAGCGCCCACCACCCCATCGCAACACTCACGATCACGATAGCGCCATGGCCAAGCAGCAGGATGCGCGCCCAGTTGCCCAGCCGCCGGCGCAGCACCGGGTCGGATGAGGGAAACAGCATCCCTTCCCAGCCGCCGCCGATCCGCCCCGCACTCCAGCGGCTCGAGGTGCTGACCGTGTGCCAGCACCCGCGCCAGTCGAAAGTGGCGATGCGCAGCAGCGCGGGCAGCGTGACCGTCTGCGGCAGGATCACCTCCTGGTCGTCCGGCGGATGCAGCGTGTACTTGTGGTGCGCGGTGTGCGACGCCCAGAAGTGGACGTGGTTGTAGCAGCCCCAGAACGAGAACACCCACAGAAACGCGCGGTTGAGCCACCGGGTGCGGAACACCGAGTCATGAACCAGTTCGTGGAAACCGTTGACCAGGAAACTGCTGCACGTGCCGTGCACGAAGAACAGCAGCACCACAAGCGGCCACGCCAGACGTCCCACCGACCACACGGCCACGCCGCCGGTGCCGGCCAGCACCGCAAGGAAACCGACTGTCTGCACAAACCCGAGCAGATCGCTGCGCCGGTTCAACGCCACCAGCGTATCGCGGCTCAACGGCGACCGATACCACGAGATCCGCCTCCGATCGCCGCCCGCCCGGCCACCACGCACCTCACCCACATGCTCAAACCTACCACACCAGAGCCCCGTCCGCTATGCTCCAAGGAGCAATGCGGTATGTGATTCTGGGGGCGGGGGCAATCGGGGGGACGCTCGGCGGACACCTGCATCGGGCCGGTCGAGAGGTGGTGCTGGTGGCGCGCGCGGCGCACGTGGCGGCGGTCCGGGCCGGCGGGCTGCGGCTGCTGACCGGCGACGCCGACTACCGGCTCGACGTGCCGGCGGTCGACTCGGTTGCCGGTGCCGCGCCGTTTCGCGAAGAAGACAAGGAAGCGAAAAAGGATGTTGTGCTGCTGTGCTGCAAGGCGCAACACACGGTGGCCGCGCTCGGTGAGTTGCGCGGCGCCGGCGTGCCGGCTGACGTGCCGGTGGTGTGCTGCCAGAACGCGATCTGGAATGAAATTCATGCGCAGCGCGTATTTGGCAACGTGTACGGGGCGGTGGTGTTCGTACCTGGCGTCTTCCTTGAACCCGGTGAGGTAGTCAACGCGCGCGTCGGCCACTACGGCTACCTGGAGGTTGGCCGCTACCCCGCCGGCATCGATGAACTCTGCACAACCCTGGTGGAGGACCTGGAAGCCGCCGGATTCGCGGCCGCCGCCAACCCCACCGTGATGCGCGCCAAGGGCGCCAAGTGCCTGGGCAATCTGGCCAACGCCGTTACCGCCATCACCGGCGGCCATCGGGGGGCCGATGCCTTCATGGCGCAGGTTCGCGACGAGGCTCGCAGGGTGTGGCGCGCCGCCGGTATCGACTTCGAGGAGAGCGGGGAATTCGCCGCGCGCCGTGGCCCGCGCTACCAGGGCAACGACCGCTGGCCGCGCGGCCACGGCTCACCGAGCCGCGGCGGATCGTCCTGGCAGAGCTTGGTACGTGGTACCGGCAGCATCGAGAGTGAATTCCTCAACGGGGAGGTGGTGCAACTCGGCCGCCTGCTCGGCATTCCCGCGCCTTATAACGAGGTGCTGTGGAAGCGGGCGGAAGAGATGGCCCGCGACCGCTCGTCCCCCGGACGCTACTCGATCGCCGAACTCACCCGCGAAGCGCGACCCGCTGCGGTCTGATCGCCCGCGGTTCCACCACAATGAAGCTGGGCCGTCCCATCCGGAACGGCCCAGCGTAAGAAACGAAAGCTGTTGGACGGTCAGCTACTGAAGAGCGGCTGCCGCGTCCATCGCCGCCTGGAAGGTGTCCACGTACTCCTCGATGCCCAGGGCATCGAGGCCGGCAACGTAGCCGTCCCAGTCAGCGTCCAGATCCTTCTGGCCGGTGATGAATGCTGCCATGTTCTGGCGCACGTAGGTCTGTGTCTCGGCCTGAATCTGGGCGATCCGCTGCGCGACCTCTTCGGGAAAGTAGAGACCGCCGGTAGTACCACGGCCAATCGGAACGCGCATGTCCGGCGGCGGCACGTGCGGGATGTACTTGTCGCTCTCCACGACCAGGAACCGCTCGTAGCCTTCGATCGAGGCGATGTCCTGACTGGCCACCCAGCCGTTGAACAGGTCGAAGTGCCAGAAGATCAGCTCAGTTCTCCAGCGGTCCTTGCTAGGAGGTGCGTCCGCGGCATGCGGCGCGCCCCAGTAGATGCCCGGCTGGCCGTTCAGGCCTAGTTCGCCCTCCTCGGCATAGCGCCAGTTGACGGTGCCCTCGGAGTTCGTCGGGAGGCCAAAGATCTCCATGATCGTGCCTTCCTCGGTGTAGGCCCAGTTGGCCATCGCCATCGCCTTGCGCGCCTGGGCGTCGCTCGCCTTGTCGGTGATGGCGAACTTGCCGCGGCTGACGCCGGACGGCCAGTAAGCGGTTTGGCGCAGACCGGTGGGACCCATCACCGGCGGTACCGCCCGGTACTGGGGCCACAGGCTGTCGTCGGTGTCGCGCGGAAACATGCGGTTGTGACCCGCGGTGTAGGAGCCAACCACGGTCGTTTCCGCGTTCATCACTGCGCGTCCGGCATCAAGGTTCTGCGTAAACGCCTGCGGGTCGATCAGCCCCTGCGCATACAGGCGGTGCATGTAGCGCAGCCCCTCACGCCACTCCGGCTTGTTGGCATTGAAGTCCACTTCCTTGTTGTCGTTCATGTACAGGTAGCTGGCGCCGTCGTTGTAGATGAACGGGTTCATCGGGTAGTCGTACACATCCGCGGACCAAGTGCCGGTGGCGCCGGTCAGCGGGATCTCGTCCGCCTCGCCGTTGCCGTTGGGATCCTGATTCTTGAAAGCCAGCAGCACCGCCTCCAGGTCGTCGGTTGTGTCCGGCATCTGCAGGCCCAGGTTGTCAAGCCAGGTCGTGTTCATCCACAGCTTCTGCCGTACCGAGCAGTGATAGCACTCCTCAAAGTGGGGCAGCGTGTAGATGTTGCCGTCCGGCGTGGTAATCTCGGGCCGGAAGTACGGTTTGAACTCGAATGCCGCCAGAATGTCCGGCGCTTGGGCGATCAGGTCGTTCAGCGGCTGCAGGAGGCCCTGGCCTCCGTAGCGCATCTGCTCGGCGTTGCTGAAATCGCCTGCCCAAAAGATTTCCGGGTAGTCGCCGGATGCCAGCAGCAGGTTCTGTTTCTGCTTGCGCTCCTGGTCCGGCACCGCCACCCACTCGATCTGCACGCCGAATTTCTCTTCCATCCAGACGGTGTACTCATTTTCCGGCGAGTCCAGGGTCTCGACTCTCGGGGATAGTCCGCCGAACATGGTAAGCGACACCGCGTCTCCCGGGGCCGCGCCCTCGCCCTCGCCCGCGGCGAAGGCCAACGTGCCGGCCAACAGCAGTACGGCCAGCGTCAATAGAGTCTTTCTCACTTGGAAAGCTCCTCCTTGCATTTTTGATTTCCCGGTGCAACGCACCGTAGTGGAATCCATGGTTAACCCTTCAGCGACCCGATCATCACGCCCTTTACAAAGTGTTTTTGGGCAAAGGGATAGAGAATCATTACGGGAACGCTGGCGATGACGATGACGGCGTACTTGAGGATGTCGATCAGGCCCTCGCGGGCGATTTCCTCACTGGCACGCATGGTGGCGCGGGTGGCGTCGTTGAGAATGAGCACGTTGCGCAGGATGATCTGCAGCGGAAACAGGTCGGTCTGGTGCAGGTACACCAGTGCGTCGAAATAAGCGTTCCAGTGCCCGACCGCGTACAACAGGACCAGCACCGCGATGATCGGCTTCGACAGCGGCAGCACCACCGACCACACAAAACCAACGTCGCTGCAGCCGTCGATGTCCGCCGCCTCCACCAGTTCATCGGCGATGGTGGACTGGAAGAAGGTGCGCGCGATGATTACCTGCCACACCGCCAGCGCCTGCGGCACCACCATCGCCAGGCGCGTATTCAGAATGCCCACGGCGCGCACGGTCAGGTAGGTAGGGATCAGGCCACCGTAGAACATCATGGTGAACACCAGGCCCATCATGATCACCTTGCGTCCGTAGAAGTCGCGCCGCGACAGTGGGTAGGCGATCAGGATGGTCATGACCACGTTGATCAGCGTTCCGAAGGCGGTGTAGATGACGCTGTTCTGGAAGCCGCGCAAGATCTGTGGGTATGCGAACGCCGTCCGGTAGCCATGCAGCGTCGGCTCGACCGGAAGCAGCCACACCTTGCCGGTGGTCACCGCTTGTCCGGAACTGAACGAGGAACTGATCACGTAGATGAGCGGATACAGCACCACGAGCAGGATGATGGTGAGAAACGCGGTAACGCAAATCAGGAACACCCGGTCGCCGAACGACTCTCGGATATGGGGGCGCGGCAGCGGCGCGGCGGCGGATCCGGCTACCACAGGCTGTGCTCCGAGACGCGCCGCGCAATCGAGTTGATGATAATGATCAGGAAGAAGTTGATTACCGAGTTGAACAGGCCGACCGCGGCGCCGAAGCTGAAACTGGCGTTGATCAGGCCGATCTTGTACACGTAGGTGGCGATCACCTCGGAGTTGGGCAGATTGAGCGGATTCTGCAGCAGGAACACCTTCTCGAACCCGAGGTTCATCACCTCCCCGGATTGCAGGATGAGCAGAATGATGATGGTGGGCAGGATGCCGGTCAGGTCGATGTGGCGGATTTTCTGCAGGCGCGAAGCGCCGTCGATGCGCGCGGCCTCGTACAGCTCCGGGTTGATGCCGGCCAGCGCGGCCATGTAGATGATGGCGCCGAACCCGGACCGCTGCCAGATCTCCGAGAACACGTAGATCCATGGGAACGCGGCCGAAATGCCCATGAAGTCGACCGGCTCCCATCCCAGCAGGCGTGCCAGATTGCCGGCGAAACCGACCCGCGGGTTGAGGAACAGGATGATCATCGACGCCATCACCACGGTGGAGATGAAGTGCGGGAAGTAGGTGACCATCTGCACCGTACGCTTGAATGCGACGTTGCGCAGTTCGTTGAGCGCCAGCGCCAGGATGATCGGCGCCACGAATCCGAGCGTCATCACCAACACGTTGATCGAGACCACGTTGCGGATCAGCGGGATGAAGTTGGGGGACTTGAAGAACAGCAGGAAGTGCTCCAGGCCCACCCATTCGCTGCCCCAGATGCCCTCTACCGGCGAGAAGTCGCGAAACGCGATCTGGGCGCCCACCATCGGGATGTACTTGAACACGACGAGGTAGGTCAGCGGCAGCGCCGCCATCAGGTAGTACTGCCAGTGGCGGCGGATCTTTACCCACGGCGTCTTGCGCTTGACCACGGACTGGGTGCCGGCAGCCTCCACGCGCAAGGCGCCGGCGGTTTCGACGTTGCCCATCAAACCTCCGTTTGCGATTGATGATGGTGAAAGTGGTGAGCGGTCGGCTATATATACAAAAGCCGCGATGTAATGTCGAGTCCCGGTCAGTCGGCGAACGTGCGCAGCGTGATGCGCGTCTGGATGGTACGCATCGAACCATGGCAGACTCGCGCCGTATTGTCGCGTTGCGCGTGGTTCGGCAGTGCAAGGGAGATCTGATTCAATGTTCGACACACGACGACGCCGGGAGCGATTCGAGTGAGCGTTCGCTCAGTGATCTGCGTACATCGGAAGTTTGAGCTCACCGAGGCGACGTACGGGTTGATCGGCGCGGAACTGATCGACGCGCTGCCGATGCACGGCCTTGTAGTGCAGGTCACCCGCGCCGCGGTGTGCGACACCGGCGCGCTGTACCGGCGCGTGTTGAACGACGAGTTGGCGCTGGCCGCCGACGTGTTCGCCGAGGAGCCTCTGCCGCTCGATTCGCCACTGCTCGGCCGCCACAACGTCGTGCACACGCCGCACGCCGCCGGGCGCACCCGGGACGCCAACCGCGCATTCGCCGACGACGCGATTGCCCGCTTCCGTCCGCGCTGAGGGCGTGGTGGCCGCCGCGGACGGACTCGACACGCGCGCACGCGATGCACGCGGCGCACGCACATTGCAGCGGCCCAACGTGCTGCTGCTGTACACCGACCAGCAGCGCCTGGACAGCCTGGGCTGCTACGGATCGGCGTTCGCCTCGACGCCGCATCTCGACGCGCTGTCGGCCGCGGGGCGCCGATTCGAGCGCTGCTACGTGCAGAGCCCGGTGTGCGTGCCGAGCCGCTTCGCGTTCCTCACCGGGCGTTACTGCTCGTCCACCGGCGTGGGCAGCAACGGCCCCGAGTTCCCTGCCGACCTGACGCCGGTCAACCAGTTGCTGTCCCCGTACGGCTACCACGGCGCCCAGATCGGCAAGCTGCATTTCGTGCCCCACTCCAACCGCGATCACCGCGACCCGGCGCCGACCTACGGGTTCGACACCTGCATCCTGTCGGACGAGCCGGGCTGCTACGACGACGCCTACGCGCGGTGGGTGGAACGGGTCGCCCCGGACCAGCTCGCACGGATCCGCACCGCCCTGCCGCCGGCCGCGATCTCCGGGCCGCAGGACCTGCCCGACTACCCTGCCCCCGGCCGCAATACTCATGAACCCTACCTGTTCGAGGCCGACGAGGACCTGACCCACAGCGCCTTCGTGGCGGCGGAAACCTGCCGTTTTCTGGAGCGAATCGGCGACACGCCGTTCCTGGCCATCGCCGGCTTCTACGCGCCGCACCCGCCAATCAACCCGCCGCGCCGCTTCGTCGACCTGCTCGCCGACCGCGACCTGCCGCTGCCGACGATCAGCGCCGACGAGCAGGTCAGGCCGGAAGTCGCCGGCCTTGACGGCGCGGCCCGGCGGCGCATGGTGCTTCACTACCATGCCCTGGTGAGCCACGTCGACGACCAGGTGGGCCGCATCCTGGCAACCCTGGAGGCGACCGGCCTGGCGCGGAATACCATCGTCATCTTCACTTCCGACCACGGCGAGTACCTCGGCGATCATGGGCGCATCCAGAAAGGCATGCCGCACAGCGTGATTACCAACGTGCCCTGCATCGTGCGTCTGCCCGGCGACCCGCGCGCCGGCGAGGCGGTCGCCGAGGTGGTGGAGCAGATCGACGTGACGGCCACCATCCTGGACTACTGCGGCGTCCAGGTGCCGCGTTTCGTGCAGGGCAGCTCGCTGCGGCGGCTGCTCGACGGCAGCGGCGAGTGGCACAAGAGCGCCGCCCTGACCGAGGCGTTTTCCGAGTACGGCGGCCCCGGCAGCGTCACGCTGCAGACCGCCCGCTACCTGTACGGCTCCGACACCGGCGGTCGCGAGGTGCTGTACGACAAGCGGGAAGACCCCGCCGAACTGTGCAACGTGATCGCCGAACAGCGTTACGCCGCGGTGCTCGGCGACCTGCGCCACCAGTTGAGCGTGCGACTGCAGCAGGCGCGCTTCAGCGCCCGCCCACGCACCGCGCGCTACTGAGCAGTCCCGACAAGGCCGGCCAGCGAGAAGCACCGGCGTGCGATTGTCACGATCGCGCAACAGATGTGACAGTGGATGCGACGCACGGTACAGTGCGCGCGTGGCCCAGATCAGAGATCTCGAATATATCCCGGTGTACCGGGATCCCGCGCATGCGGCCAACCAGGTGAGCCTGGTGCAACTTGCCAATGGCGAATTACTGCTCGGCTTCAACGAGGAACGGGGACCGATCCACGCCGACAGCGGGCAGTCCTGCCTGATCAAGTCCGCCGATGGCGGCCGCACCTGGGCCCCGGACCGGCGGGTCGTTTGGCCGTACTCCGAGCACGCCGGCAACTGGGACTGCGCTTTCGGCCAACTCCGCGACGGCACCGTCGTGATGCACACCCGGGTGTGCAGCTTCATCGACTCCGCCGGTTCCGGCGCACGCGCCGACGCCCAGGCGCTTGGCCCTCCCGGCGCCCGTGCCGAGCGCCTCAAGCGGCAGACCGGCTACGCCGTGCTCAGGTCGCCCGACAACGGCACCACCTGGTCCGACCCGGTCGAGGTAAACACCTTTCCGATCACCTCCGCGTCGCTCGGCCGTTACGCGTGCGGCAATTCCGGCGCCGGGCATGTGATCGAGCTGCCCGACGGCGTCGTGCTGATGCCGCTGTGCGGGACCATCAGCAACAACGACACCACTGGTCCGGTGGGCGAAACCGGCCGTAGCTTCCTGCTGCGCTCCGACGACGGCGGCGGCCACTGGGAGTACTGGTCTACCATTGCGTACGACCCGGCTCACATCATCCACTTCCACGAGCCGGGGGTGACCCGCCTGCGCGATGGCCGCCTGATCGCCCTGCTGCGGGTGTCGCGCCGACCGAATCGGTACGACAACATGTGGTTCGCGTGGTCCGCGGACGACGGCGCCAGCTGGAGCCTGCCGCGGCGCACCAACATCTGGGGCTACCCCGCCGACGTGACGCAGCTCCAGGATGGCCGCGTGCTGGCGGTGTACGGCTACCGGCGCCCGCCGTGGGGCGTACGCGGCTGCCTGTCCGAAGACGGCGTGACCTGGGACGTGGCCAACGAGTTCGTAATCCGCGAGGGCGGCGCCGCCGCCCCCGAGGTGCCGTTCTACTGGCACATCGGCTACCCGAGCGTGGCACAGACGCCGGACGGCACCATCGTCACCGCCTATCACGAGCACAGCAATGACCCAAGCCCGGTGCAGTTCCTCTGCTGCACCCGATTCCGCCTGGACTGAAACCGTGCACCTGCCGGCGCTGCCGGCGGGCGCTGGCTTGCGGGTGCCGTGCAGCGGCCGTAGGCTGATAGTTCATGTCACCGATGACCAGCAACTCCCACACCAGCGAGCCCCTGCTGCACCGGGATCCGACCCAGCACTACCCCGTCATGGTGCGCGGGGAAGGCATCTACCTGTACGATGCCGACGGGCGCCGCTACGTCGACGGCACCGCCGGCGCCACCAACGTGACCCTCGGGCACGGGCGCGGCCGCATTGCCGACGCCATGGCGCAGCAGGCGCGGCAACTGGCCTACTGTTTTTCCACCCAGTTCACCAATGAGCCGGCGCTGCAACTCGCGCAGCGCCTCGCGGCGCTGGCGCCCGGCGATCTCAATCACGTCTATTTCGTGTCCGGCGGCTCGGAAGCGATCGAGACCGCCATCAAGCTGGCGCGCATGTACCACCTGCAGCGCGGCGCCGCCGGCAAGCACAAGGTGATTGCGCGCTGGCGCAGCTACCACGGTGCAACACTCGGGGCGCTCTCTCTCACCGGACTGGTGGGCATGCGCACGCCGTACGCGCCCTGGCTGGCGCCGTTTCCCCACATCGCTTCATGCTACCCCTACCGCTGCACGTTCGCCGGCTGCGCGGGAAGCTGCAACCTTTCCTGCGCTGGCGAACTGGAACGTGCCATCCAGCAGGAGGGTGCGGAAAACGTGGCCGCCTTCGTTGCCGAGCCGGTCGTGATGGGTGCGATCGCCGCCGGCGCGGCACCGCCGGAGTACTTCCGGGAGATCCGCGCCATCTGCGATCGCTACGACGTGCTGTTCATTGCCGACGAGATCATCACCGGCATGGGCCGCACCGGGACCTGGTTCGCCATCGAGCACAGCGGCGTGGTGCCCGACATGATTACTTTCGCCAAGGGCATCAGCAGCGGCTACTCACCGCTGGGGGGCGTGCTGTTCGGCGACCGCATCCGCGCCGAGCTGACCGCCCGCGGCGGGCCGTTCCCGCACATCTTTACCGCGGTGAACAACCCGGTCGCGGCGCGTGCGGGACTGGAGGTGCTGGACATCCTGGAGGAGGAAGGCGTTCTGCGGCACGTGCAGGAGCTGGGCCGTTACCTCGCCCCGCGCTGGGAACAGTTGGGCAGCCATCCGCTGGTCGGCGAAACCCGCGGCCTGGGCCTGCTGTGGGGCCTGGAGCTGGTACGGGACAAGGCCACCCACGAACCGTTTCCGGCCGCCGAACGGGTCTCTCCGCGGCTCTCGAAGTTGCTGCTGGACCGGGGTGTCTCGCTGGCCGTCCAGGCCGGCTGCCACGACTTCGTGAGCGGCGACGACGTGCGCTTCTCGCCGCCCCTGATCATTACCCGGGAGCAGGTGGACGAGGTCCTCGCCATCCTGGCAGCGTGTCTCGACGAGTTGGCCGCCGAGCTGGCCGCCTGAGCCCGGCCCCCGCCGCCGGCCGGCGTTGACGCCGCGCCCTCCGGGGCGCATGCTGCCGGCATGGGTGGCGGTCCACCTTCCGCCCACCCGGGGGAGCAACGCAATGCCGCGAGTGGTATATCTGAATGGCGACTACGTCCCGGAAACGGAGGCGCGGATCTCCATTTTCGACTGTGCTCTGATGTACGGCGACATGGTGTTCGAGATGACCCGGGCGTTCAATCAGCGCCCGTTTCGGCTGCAGCATCACCTCGACCGGTTGTACGGGTCGCTGCGTTACGCCGGCATCGACTGCGGCCTCGACCAGGCGCAGATGCTCGCTGCCACCCTCGAAACCATCGAGCGCAACCTGCCGGCCGTGGGCGACCTGGACTTCCAGATCATGCACAACGTCACCAGGGGCGGCATGGACCTGTACGCGGAGATGGTCAGGGAGGGCACCGGGTCGGTAGTTACCATCAACGTGTTTCCGCTGGTGCGCCACATCGGGCGCAGCGCCACCGTATACGATACCGGGGCGCACTTCGTCACTCCCCGCCAACAATCGGTGCCGGCGCGTTTCATCGACCCCAAGGCCAAGAACCGCAGCCGCATCTTCTACAAGATTGCCGATCTGGAAGCGGAGCGGATGGAGCCGGGAGCGATGGCGCTGCTGACCGACGAGCGCGGCTTCGTGACCGAGGGCACCGGCAACAACTTCTTCATGGCGCGCGGCGGCGAGATCTTCACCCCCAAGCCGCACGACATCCTGCGCGGCGTGTCGCGGCAGTACTGCATCGAACTGGCGCGGGCGGACGGAATCCCGCTGCACGAGGCGGACATCGAACCCTACGACGTGCGCGAGGCGGACGAAGCGTGGTACACGAGCACCACCATCTGCATGCTGCCGATCACGCGCTACAACTTCGATCCGGTGGGCGACGGCAAGCCGGGGCCAATCTACCGACGGCTGCTGGCCGCCTGGTCGCAGAGCGTCGGGGTCGACATCAAGGCGCAGGCGAAGGCGTACGGCACGATGACGGACTGGACTCCGTAGCGAACGCCGGCGGGCTCCCGCGGCCAGCTCGCGGGAGTGCGGCAGGTCAGCCGCTGCTGCGCAACCCGTTCCAGGGGGACTGCTCGTGCACCTCGTCCAACTCGTAGCCCTCCGCACCGATACACGGTGCAAGAATGGCCAGCACCTTGGCCGGCGCCGCCGACACGTTGAACGAGGCGTGCACCATGGCGGCGGGAATGAACGCGGAATCGCCGGCGGTCAGCGTCTGCTTGCGGCGGTCGACCCACTGCTCGATTTCGCCGTCGAGCACGTAGATCACCTCTTCCTGGTTGGGATGCCGGTGAAAGTTGTGGCCGCCGCCGGGATCGAGCTTCACCTCTATTACCACGAGCTGCTCGGCCGCGGTAGTCTCCGGACGGCTGTGCCAACCGAGCTCGAAACCATCCAACGCATCGCGCTGTACCTCGTCGCGCGCAAAAAACTGACCTTGACTCATGGTCTGACCATAGTGTCAGCGGCATCGCGTGTCGACCCTGCGCCGCCGCCGAGGCGCTCTGCATGACCGTGTACCGCGGTTACCCGATCGCCGTGGTGATGTTTCTCTCCACCGGCCTGACCATCGGTACCAGCCAGTACGCGTTCGGCGAGTTCGCCGCGCCACTGCGCGACCACTTCGGATGGAGCCAGACGGCACTCAACCTGTCGCTGAGTCTGGCTGTGGTCTCGGGCCTGGTGGCCCCCCTGCTTGGCCGCGTGCTCGACCGGTGGGGTGCGCGCCCGGTGGCAGTGATCTCGCTGCTGCTGGTGGCGGCGGGATTCCTGCTGCGCCCGCTGATCAGTTCGTTGTGGCACTGGTACCTGTTCAGCGCGCTGGTGTACGCGGGCTTTCCCGGCGCCACGTCGCTCGCATCGGGCAAGCTGGTGGCGCTATGGTTCCCTGCCACGCGCGGCCGCGTGATGGGTGCGGTGACGTCCGGCAACAACGTGGGCGGGCTCACTATGCCGGCGCTGGCGGCGGCCATGATTGCGGCCGGTGGCTGGCAATGGGGTTATGTAGCCTTTGGTAGCCTCATTGCGTTATTGGCCGTGGTTGCCCTGTTCGCGATCCGCGAGGACCCGGATCAGGTGGACCGGGAGATGCACGCCACCGGGCGCGGCGCCACCGCTGCTGCTGCGCGCGGGCTGGCCGGCAGCGGCATTTCGCTGGCCGAGGCGGTGCGCAGCCGGCGCTTCTGGCTGGTGCTCGCCGGCCTGTTCGGGGCGACGTTCACCTACCAGGGCGTGCTGACCCAACTGCGCCAGCACTTCGGCGAACACGGCTTTCCGCCCGCGCTCGCCACCACCGGCCTGGCCGTGATTGCCGCCATGGGCATTGCCGCCAAGATCGTGTACGGGCGCGCCAGCGAGCGATGGACCGCGCGCCGCGCCTGTATCGTGTCGGTGGCGCTGCAGACCGTGGGGCTCGTGATAATGGCTCTGGCTACGTCGGTGCCGGCCATGTGGGTGGGCATTATCGTGTTCGGGATGGGGTTTGGCGGTCTCGGCGCGCTGCTGCTCCTGGTGGTGCAGGAAGCGTTCGGCATGAAAGCGTTCGGCAGCATCATGGGGGTGGTGCAGATGGTGATGATAGGTTCATTGGCGGGCGGGCCGGTGCTTGCGGGCTGGCTGCACGACCGCTCAGGTTCCTTTACCTCCCCCTTCCTGATCATTGCGGTCCTGTTCGTCGCCGGCATGCTCTGCCTCGCCGCCGCCGGCGACGCATCTCCCCGCCGCCCGCCCCGCCAATGATTATCCTCCCCAGGGTTCATCGGTACCGGTCTGCCGCCACAGGCGGCGCAGGTAGGCGCTGCTGTGCTCCAGGTGGTCCCACAACCGGGGGTCGCTTGCCATCTCGAACAGGCCCTGGCGGAACAGGCGGCGGGCGACGATCAGCGGTACCAGGCGCGGCCAGTCCACCGCACCCTCCGCCACGGTGACGTCGAGCGTGCCGGCGCGGCGCTGCTTGAAATGCAGCATGCCGACCTGTTCGGGGGTGAGGGTTTCATACACGGAAGCGGGGTCGGTGCGATCGCCCATGGCGGCGAAGTTGCAGGGGTCGAAGCAGACCCGCAGCGACTCGCCGTTCGCACCCAGCTCGGCGCGGGCGGCGTCGATGGCTGCCGCGAGCAGCGGCCACGGCTGCCGGGAGTTCTCGACGGAGAGGATCGCGCCGTCCTCCCGCAGCGCGGCGGCAAGGCTTGCGATGGTGCGTCCCGCGGCCGCGGCGCCCCACTCGGCAAGCTGCTCCGCCGACGTGCGCAGGTCGACCAGGCGGACGTGCGGCCGGCGTCCGTTGGCAACCGCGCGGGACAGCGCCGCCGCCGCGGCGAAGTACCGTTCATCGGGCGCCGTGCCCGGGTCCAGGAACGGCACCTCGTAGGCGGCGACGAAGTGGAGGTTGGGAAACTGTGCCGCCAGGGCGCCGAGGGCTCGAACGTCCGGCAGCGCCTCATCGGCAGATTCGTACCGGCCGAGCGACCTCTGGCGCAGTTCAATCACGCGAAAGCCGCGCCGGGCGGCGGTGCCGACCAAATCGCACAGATCTTCGCCACCGGCAAGCTGTACGTTCCAGACGTTTGATACCAGACCCAGCCGCACTTCGTATTCCCCGGCGGACTCTAGGACCCGTACCGGTTCCCGTCAACCACGCCGGCTGGCCGGTACGCTGACGCTACCGGTTCACCACGGGGGGCAAGCTCGCTACCATCAGGAGCATGAGCAACACGCCGTCCGTCAGCGGTCTGGGATTCGCCCTGAGCGATTCCGAGGTGGAGCGGTATCACCGCGATGGCGTCGTCGGTCCCTACTCTCTGCTCGGCGAGGCGGAGATGGGGGTGGCCCGCAGGATGATCGAGCGGGAGATCATCGAACCGGCCGCACATGACGATCCCACGCTGCACTACCACGACCGCCATCTCGACCACCGCACCGTGTGCCGGATCTGCCGACGCCCCGAATTGATCGATCGCGTGGCGTCGCTGCTCGGCCCCGACCTGATGATCTGGCGCTCCAACTTCCAGGTGAAGCCGCCGGTTGTGCAGGAGTCCGGTGACGCGGCGCGCTACGCCGAGGTGCCGTGGCATCAGGACGGCGCCTACTTCGGCCTGCAACCGCTGGTGCTGGTGTCGGCATGGATCGCCATTACCGAGGCCACCGAAGAGAACGGCTGCATGCGGGTGGTCGCCGGCTCGCACACGAAGACATTCCATCACGAACATGATCCCGAGCGCCGTTCGTTCGGACGCTCGGTCCCTGCAGAGGCAATCGACCCGCACGCCGTGCGCACAATCCTGCTGCGTCCCGGCGAATTCGTGCTGTTCAACGAGAATACGCTGCACGGCTCGGGTCCCAACCAGACGCCGCTTGCGCGGGTCGGCCTGACGCCGCGCATCAGCGTGCCGTTCGTCCGCGTGACCGGCAATCCGCGCGGCGCCGGGCGCGACCGCGCGCGCCATGCGCCCGACGAACCGCGCGAGGTGGCGATGCTGCGCGGCCACGACTACACCGGACGGCAGAAGGTGGTTCCCCTCCCCTGCGGCGCCGGCTGACAGACCGTCCGGCTACGCTGCGGCGGGACGCAGGATAGTAAAATCGCTGTCCTTGCCGGCGCCGGCGGCGGCTTCCATGTAGGTGAGGATGAACGCCCGGCGATGGCGGCCCGTGTGGTTGCCGAGCGAGGAGTGGAAGATCTTGTTGGAGAACAGTACCGCGCTGCCCGCGGGTATCTCGCAGTACACCGTGTTGCGCAACTCCCGCTCTCCGGGCAGGAAGCTGAGCCGGCAGGCGCCGTGGTCGCGGGACGAGCGCGGCTGGTGTGGAACGATGCGGCGGCGGTGACTGCCGGGTACCACGCGCAGGCAGCCGTTGCGGCGGTGCGTGTCCTGCAGCGGCAACCAGATCGACATGCGCCGGTCGCTGGCTCCGTAGATGTTCCAGTACGCCTCGTCCTGGTGCCAGTGGCACACATTATGCGGTTCGTGCGGGCCCTTCGAGATCAGCTTCGCCGAGAACAGGGCCAGGCCGGGATACACCAGGTCTTCCACCAGGCCGAGGATGCGCGGATCGCAGGCCAGCCGGCGCGAACTCTCCGAGTCGGTGCCGAGCCGGTGAATCTGGTTGCGCCGCTGGTCGTCGGCGGCGATCGCCGGGTCGGCGATCCGTTCCCGGTAGGCGGCTTCGAACTCGGCGTCGAGTGCGGCCAGTTCCGGTACCGGCAACACATCGGCCACGACCAGGTAGCCGTGCCTGGCGAATTCCGCCTGCTGCTCCGAGGACAGCCGACCCGACCAACGCGGCCGATCCGGCCCGCCGGTGCCGGGATCCGGCGCGACACCCGCCAGCGCCTCCGCGGACGGGTGGCGCCGCGTCATGCCTTGCCGCCGGCAGCGATGCGTGCGTTGTGGGCACGCAACTGCATCGTCGCGTCGAGCCACTCGTCCCAACTCGGAAGCGGCGACGCGCTGAGCACCGGCAGCGGCACTCTCCCGCCCGCCCGCTGGCGCGTGCCGAATTCCTCCATCACGTCGCGCGCCGGCCCGGCAAGCGCCGTTGCCGGTACGTGGTAGCGGAAGTCGATGCTCCAACGCGCGTCGCTGGTGCGGTTCATCTTGCTGGTGTGGAAGGTGAGATTGGTCAGGTACAGCACGTCGCCGGCAGCCATCTCCACGGCCTGCGGCGTACCGCGTTGCTCGATTTCCTCATCGGTGCGCACATTCATGTCTTCGCCGCGCGCCGCGTCCAGCAGTCCCCAGCGATGGCTGCCCGGCATGACCCAGATGCAGCCGTTGGCCACGGTGGCGTCGACCAGCGGCACCCACACGGTAACGATGTGCGCCGCCTCGGTGTGACCGACCCGTTTGCCCTTGGCCGGCTCGTTGTAGTAGTGGCTGTCCTGGTGCCACGGAAAGGCGGTGATCTCCGCCTCGGGAATCTTGGTGCGGACGTTCAGCCCGCCCAACTCGCACACTTCCGGCCCCAGGATCGCACCCAGCACCCGCACGATGCCGGGATGGCGGTACAGATCGAAGTACGCCTTGTCGAGCGTGTTCCCGATCCAACCGCGCGGCGAACTGTTCATTGCGGTGCAGATCGCGGCAAAGCGGCGCGTGAAGGGCTGCTCCTCGAACAGCGAATCGATCTTGCCCTCCGTATGCATCTGGCAGGCGTACTCGTCGACGTGGCCGGCCAGAAGCTCCCGCACCGGATCGAGATCGGCAGCGCTCAGCACATTGCGCGCCACCAGGTAGCCGTCGCGCTCGTAGGCGGCGCGGATTGCAGCATCACTCATGACCCTCACTGTACGCCCCCGATACGGGCAGTGCAACGCCGCGGTGACAGGGCACGCGAGATTGAGGTACAGTCCCGCAGGTTACCTGATCAGCACAATGAAGATACCCGAGCACTCTCTCCATCACACCACGTTCGACATCTGGCGCAGTCCCGGACGATTCACCAAGAACCCCGACATCGTGCGTCTGCCCTCCGAGCGGATGCTGCTGGTATACGCCGATACCGATCGCCATTGGGCGAGCGATTTCGTGATCCTCACCCTGCTGGCCAGCGATGACGGCGGCCGCACCTGGAACAAGCAGGCCGAGGTGGCGCGCGCCGACTTGCAGGCCGGGGAAGAGCGCCTGGTGACCCCGCGCCTGAGCCGCCTCGGCGACGGCCGGCTGGTGGTGCTGTGCGACCGTGACGACGACGGTCACTTCCACCCCGACCAGCCGCCCGCCAACCTGGCGTGGTGGAGCAGCGATGACGGGCGTACCTGGGGGCCGGCCGTGGAAACCGGCATCATGGGCTTCGAGCCGGACCGCATGCTGGAGTTGGGCAACGGCAAGCTGGCCGTGCTCACGCACATCATGCGGCCGGACAGCCAGGAGTTTGCCGAGATCCTGTCGCTGTCGGACGACGGCGGCACGACGTGGCGCGAGGCGGCGGAGGTGGCGCACGATGGCTACCATCGATTCTGCGAAGGGGCGCTGGTGTTTCTGGACGGCGGTGCCGACGGCGGTGCGGGCGCGGGCGGCGAGCTGGCCTGCGTGTTGCGCGAAAACCACTCCGCCGGCATCCCCAGCTTTGTCGCCTTCTCCAGCGACCACGGCGCCACCTGGACGCCGCCGCAAATGTGCCCGTTCGCGCTGCATCGTCCCTATGCCAAGCGTCTCGCCGACGGGCGCGTGCTGGTCACCGGCCGGCACGTGAACGGCGGCCTCGGCACCTACGCCTGGTGCCGCGATCCGCGCGCGCAGGCCGCTCCCCCGCGGCGGCGTGCTGTCCCCCGGCCGCCAGGTGAGCGCCGGCCTCGGCCCCTACGCCTGGTGCGGCAATCTGCGCGCCGAGGCGGGCACCTACCAGGTCGGCGGGCCACGGCGCAAGTTTGCCGCCGAGCTGACCGCCGACGCCCTACGCATCGACAACCGCCCCGACCACGAGTGCCGGTTCAACCTGCTGCCGCCGGAGGGTGGCCGCAGCGAAATCGTGTTCGAGGCGGAGGTGAAGGTGGAAGGCAGCGAGCCGGCGGCGTTCCTGTCGATTTCACGGCTGCGGTCCAACCGGGGGCCGGTGGTGCTGTCGCTTGCCGGCGACCACCTGTCGCTGGCCGACCGGCGGCCGGCGGCGGTCGACTTCTCCCACTTCCGCACCGTGCGGATCTCGCACCGGCGCGGGCTGCTGGAGGTGCGGGTGGACGGCGAGGTGGTGCGCTCGGCGAGCGTGTTCCACGAGGAGCTGGCCATGAGTGAATTCATGCGCGGCGGTCCGCTGTATGCGCGCACCATGTTCGGGCAGGTCGGCGACGCGGGCACGAGTTGGTGGCGGCGGGTGCGCTACGAGACGCGCAATCCCCGGCTCACCGACTGGCGCTGGAGTTGGGCGGCGGCGGACGGCATCTGGCCCGACCAGTACCAGCGCGACCGGCTTACCCAGGTGCACGGCAACCATCCGGACCAGAAGCCGGGCCCGGACCACGGCTACTCCTCCTGGCTGCAACAGGAGGACGGCACCATCGTGTTCGTGGATTACACCAACTTCGGCGACGACGGCGGCAAGAGCCACCTGGTCGGCGCGTTTATCGATCCCGGAGATCTGGCCTGAAGTCGACGCGGCCCACGCGGCCCACGGGGGTTTATTCGGGCTATTCGTCCGGCTGCATGATGACGTTTACCGACTCGGTGTCGAGCATGAACCAGTCGCCCGTCGCGGCGTCCACGATGATGGGCACCAGACCGGCGAGGACGTCCAGAACCACCCATCCAAAGCCCACGAATCGCGAGACCTGAAAGGACTTGTCCTTATAGCCTTCTTTCCGAAACGTGATGACGTGCTCCTTGCGGATCGACATGTCGACTGCCACGGGAGTGGTCCCGAAATAGTGGCCGTCCACGTATACCTCGACATCCGCGGGATCTGACGCGATATCGACGGACGGAGTCTTGTTGTTGAACAATGTTGCGCAACCGCTCATCGCCAGTACCGCAAACGAGCCAACCAAGCACAGAAATACCTTTGCGAGCCTCATGTGTGCCTCCCCAAAACGACCACCCGGTCGTCACTCTGATGACCAGTTTGGGAATCCTGGAACGGAGAGTCAACCATTTTCTTTGCCCTTTCTCCGCCCGGCGCGGTATTCTGCTTGGCGACGATGACGCTGCGCGAGTTGTTTGCCGCCGTCGACGGGGCGCGTGTTCCGCTGCTGATCGGGCTTGGCGCGGTGGTGGTGCTGACGGCGTTGATCGGGGTCCTGCACGGACGCGACAACGGCGGGCGCCCACCGTGGCGGCACTTGTACGCGGTCCTGGTATACGCGGCCTGCGCGCCGGGCATCTTCGCCGCGGTCACGGTGGTGTACGCCCTTCTGTTCAGCGGCGACAATCTGCTCGACCTCAACGCCGCTACCTACCTGGCGCCGATCGCCGCCATGGTGCTGACCCTCGGGATCATGCGCCGCAACGTCAGATTCGACGAGGTGCCGGGCTTCGGGCGCATCACCGGGCTGATGACCATGATCGGCGCCGTGTTCGCCATCGCCCTGATCCTGAAGAGTCTGCGCGTGTGGCTGTTCTTCAGCGCTTCCCTCGTGTGGTTCTTGGTGCTGGTGGTGGCAATGTTCGTGCTTGTCAAATGGGGCGGCCGGTTGTTGTTCGGCCGCGGCCGGCAACGATGACCGGCTCGCATCGGTAGCCGCCGGTGTCCGCAGCAGCACTCGTTCCCTACCGGGAGGCCGTTGAGCTGATCCTCGCTGCCGGCGCCCCGCCGGCGCCGGTCACGGTGCCGCTGGCGGATGCGGTGGGCCGGGTTACCGCGCGCGCGGTGGTGAGCGCCGAGACCTCGCCGAACGCCGACCTGGCGGCGATGGACGGCTATGCCGTGCGCACCCACGATCTGCGCGGCGCCACCGTTGCCGTACCGCGCCGGCTCACCGTTGCCGGCTCGGTGGCGGCCGGCGATCCGCGGCCGCAGCGATCGGCCGCCGGCGCCGGTGTGCTTCGGATTGCCACCGGAGCACTGCTGCCGGCGGGCT
>MKWU01000427.1_pt1 | contig 80990 bp, 78 predicted proteins | sample 809101 | NCBI WGS metagenome assembly MKWU01 (sample SAMN05860141, study PRJNA318959) | sponge metagenome | host: Aplysina aerophoba | place: Slovenia: Piran, Adriatic Sea, Gulf of Piran | collected 2013-05-07 | reverse complement strand
CCGGCATGCAGGAGATGCTTGCCGTAACCGGCGCGATAATGGGCGCGGGCCTCGGCGACTCCACCATGCTCCTCACGGACGGGCGCTTCTCCGGCGCGTCTCGGGGACCCTGCATAGGCCATGTCGCCCCCGAAGCGGCAGTCGGTGGGCCAATCGGCCTGCTGCAGGATGGCGACATTGTGCAATTCAACGCCGAAACGCGCGACCTCAGCGTGCGCCTCTCTGACGACGAACTCGCGCAGCGCCGGGCCGACTGGACGCCGCCGCCGCCGAACTACGACCGGGGCGTTCTAGCCAAGTACGCCAAGCTCGTGTCGTCGGCGTCACTGGGCGCGGTAACGACCTAAGGATAAACAGGGATGGACAGGATACTTTCTATTCCGTCCATCCTCGTTTCACCTATGCACAACCCAAAGAAGTCTCCGTTTGATGAGCACGCCAAAGATGTGCTGCTTGGTGCAGTCTTAGCCATGTTTTTCGGCTCCGCCGTCAGCGTGTTCATTGCCGCGCTTGTCGGCAGCTGCGCCTACACCTTGATCGGCGCGGACCAGGAAACGCAGTACGCCGCCGTATTTCCGACGATGACGACCAGCGCGCTAACATGCCTAATCGTGGGCGCTGTTTTAGGAGCGCGGGCAGGGCATTATGAGGGCTTGGGCTTGTCGTTCACCGTAATCAAGGGCGTACTCATCGGAGGTTCTATCGGAGTGATAGCCACCCTATTCGCCCCCACACTTGTAAGCGTAATAATCGGCTCGGCAGCCGGCATCCTATCCGGATTCTGGTTCGATCGCTAAGCGTCTATCCTATTCATCCTGTCCATCGATGTTAGCCCCGGGAGAACGCAGTGCTAAAGAGCGTAATCACATCCGCCTGCATCGGCACTCTTGGCGGCTTGTGGGTTGCGCTGGTCAACGGCAGCATCGAGCTCTTCCAGAACTATGTCGATGGCGCCTGGCGCTATCAAGTCGAGCTCAACTCCGTTGCCGAGATTCTGGTCGGCGCAGTCATTGGCGTGCTCGCTGGTGCGAACATCCCACTGGCATTTGCCAAAGACGAGGTCAGAGATGACAAGCGCTAAGCGGGGCACTTACAGCGTTCGCATCAGTGCAATTTCCGGCGCGCTCCCTGGCGTATTCAAGGGAGCACTTGCCGGCGCAATTGTAGGCATAACAGTAGCCTCTGTGCTGGTGCTCATAGACTCTGTGGTATGGAATACATTAGATCTCTTCTCTGGCGAATTACCGCGCGACAGCGCTCTGATGATTGCACTGCGAATAGGTAGAGGGGCAATTACAGGAGTTCTTGTAGGCTCGATAGTAGGAGCCGTGGTCGGCGGGCGGGACATGTCTAATAGATTTAGCGGAGCGGTGCTCAGGGCTTCTATAAGCTCTGTCACTGCTATACTTGTTGCCTACCTGTTTACTAAGGCTATTGCAACTCTCCTATCTTATACCCTGAGCAATTTCCCTGATGTGATTGGCTCTCGCAGTTTACTTCTTACGATATTCTATATAATCGTAGTTATTATCATACTTGGTTGCACTACCATCGGTTTATTTGTTGGAATACCCTCGGACTATTACGGGGGAAAGCGGAGAAATGGCGTCAAGATAGTGCTGGCTGGAGTCGTAGCTGGCGTTGTACCCATGATCGCTTCCGTCATGTTGGCGCCCATACTCTTCGACTTATGACGGGAAGCAACGGCAAGGACTTGTACCGAGCGCCCTGCAATCTCGTAATGTGACCTCTGGCAGTTCTTCGATCTACATATTCTTACGCTCATGTCAATTCGCCTCAATAGGAAAATGCCGTGCTCAAAAGCGTAATCATAGCCACCTGCATTGGCGTCCTTGGCGGCTTGTGGGTTGCGCTGGTCAACGGCAGCATCGAACTCTTCCAGAACTATGTCGACGGCGCCTGGCGCTATCAGATCGGCGTCAATTCTGCTGCCGAGATTCTGGTCGGCGCAGTCATTGGCGTGCTCGCTGGTGCGAACATCCGGCTCGCACTACCCAGGGAACGCGCCGACTGGTTTGTCTCAGGCGGACTCATCGGCGCCGCTGTCGGAGTCATACTCGCTCTAGCGCAGGTCGCGCTCGTGGTGCTTGCCGCGCTGCTACAGGAGTATGACATCGATTACGAATTTCTACTGAAGAGATTCAGCGGCATAATCGCGGCTTCCGGCTTGGTAGGGTCTATCACGGGCTTGCTGTTTATGGGCCGTTCACTTGGCGCACCCCTACCCGGCGCTATCGTTGGCGCTGTCATCGGCGTCGCATTCGTGCTGCCCGGCATCATTGCCACCGCCTTGCACATCTCAACCTCGCTGGAAAGCGCCCTATCCGTCGCGGACTTCATTCTCGTGTTCATAATTCCGCATTTGGTCAGCCTGTTTGTCGGCGCAGTCAGCGGGGCTATCGTTCCGGCCGTCATCAGCTCGCGCACTCCCACATTGAACACCGACACGCTCATTTCCGCGGGCGTCATCCTGGGAGCCGTCGTAGCCGTGATCACGTCGAGCCTGTCGTTCCACTATGTCATTCTTGGACTTGAGTCGCCGGACTCGTCCTTCTCTCCAGCCATTTACGCATTTCGCATCCTGGTAGGGTTGCTCTTCGGAAGCGCAGCAGGCTTGGGTGCTGCCTACTTGGGACGGAGGTTCGTCTCCCCCGAAGCGCAATCAGGCTGATAAGATATGCTGCGCGCCTGACCTTACGAAGCAACACAAGCAAATGAAAATGAAGGCACTTTCGCTGCGACAGCCCTGGGCAAGCCTGATAGCCGACGGGCGCAAGACGATCGAGACGCGCACCTGGCGCACGCACTATCGCGGCCCGCTCGCCATACACGCTAGCGCACGCCCGCACGGAGACCTGCCGACAGGCGGCATCGTAGCAGTAGCCTGGCTGTACGACTGCCGCCCGATGGAAGCGGCAGACGAGGATGCAGCCTGCATCGCACGATACGATGGCGCGTATGCATGGCTCCTATCTGATGTGCAACCTATCGGCCTGATACCCTGCAAGGGCATGCTGGGCTTGTGGACGCCATCGGACGATATATTGCGGATGTTGCCGCGCATTCAGCCAGCGCAAGATTGTGCAGTGGGGGCAATTTGCTCCAACCCTGATAGAATACTCTCCGACCAACCGGCAGACTGAACAATTGAGGTAACACAATGACACGACCCAACATCCTTCTCATCCTCGCCGACGACATGGGCTACTCGGATCTCGGCTGCTACGGCTCCGAAATCCGCACGCCCAACCTCGACAGGCTCGCCGCGTCCGGCCTGCGCTTCTCGCAGATGTACAACTCGGCGCGCTGCTGCCCGTCCCGCGCTTCCCTGCTTACGGGCCTGAACCCGCACCAGACTGGCGTGGGCCACATGATGGACGCGCTCGGTCCCCCGGAGTACCAGGGCTTCCTGAACGACAACTGCGCCACCGTCGCAGAGGTGCTGCGAGAGAGCGGCTACGCTACATACATGAGCGGCAAGTGGCACGTCGGAGGCCGCTACAACCTGATCGACGACAGCAACTGGGAGGAGCTGAAGGGCAGCCACGGCTATCCCATCCCCACGCAGCGCGGCTTCGACCGCTTCTACGGCATTGTCGCGGGCAGCGCGAATTACTTCTTCCCGCGCCTGCTGATGGAGGACGACCGCTTCCTTGAACTAGATCCGAGTGGCTACTATTTCACCGACGCCATCACCGACAACGCCGTGAAGATGCTCGACGAGAACGCCGCCGCCAACAGCGCAGCAAGCGCAAACGGTGGCGACGAAAAGCCGTTCTTCCTGCATGTGACATACACCGCACCGCACTGGCCGCTGCACGCGCACGAAGAGGACATCGCACGCTACGAAGGCAAGTACCGTGACGGCTGGGACTCGCTCCGCACGAACCGCCACGAAGATTTGAAGGCAAGCGGCATCCTCAGCGACAAGTGGGAAATTACACCGCGCAACTCGTCGGCAGTCGCTTGGGACGACGAGCGCAACAAGGACTGGGAAGACCTAAAGATGGCGACCTACGCCGCAATGATTGATCGCATGGACCAGGGCATCGGGCGCATCCTCGACAAGCTTCGCGAGATAGGCGCGGATGACAACACGCTCGTGATGTTCCTCTCGGACAACGGCGGCTGCGCCGAGTTCCTAGCCGAGGACACGGAGCGTCCCGAACCTTCACAGTACGCCAGCCCCAACCCGGACGGCACTCCTATCAAGATGGGCAACATACTAGGGCAGCGCCCAGGGCCCGGCGACACCTTCATGAGCTACGACCTGCCATGGGCGAACGCGAGCAACAGCCCGTTCCGCCTGTTCAAGCGCTGGACGCACGAGGGCGGCATATCCACTCCTTTCATCGTAAACTGGCCCGAGCGTATCAGGGAGGCAGGCATCGTCCACGAGCCAACGCACATCTCCGACATCCCTGCGACCTGCATAGACGTCGCTGGCGCGTCGTACCCGACGGAACAGAACGGCAACGCCATCACGCCCATTGAAGGTGTCAGTTTCATGGACGCCATCAACACGGGCGGCTGGCAGCGCAACCTACCCATCTACTGGGAGCACGAGGGCAGCCGCGCCGTCCGCATCGACAACTGGAAGCTAGTCGCGGAGGTCGGCGGCGAGTGGGAACTCTACGATATGGACGAAGACCGCACCGAACTCAACAACCTCGTGGAAAGCAATGCGCCCAAAGCCGCCGAGATGACCGGGCTATATGAGGCATGGGCGGAGCGCTGCGGCGTGCATCCTTGGCCGCTCTCACCCAGCGCGCGCATGATGCACCTTCGCAACCCACACAATCACTACGTATAGGCGAGCAGCAAGTAGAACTACACCCGACTTGAGGAGAATTGATACTTGTCTGATACCACAATTGCTTTAGGCTGTTGTATAGTTGTATAACTAACTCTCTCTATTGAACGGAGGACAGTAATTGAAGTTCCTTGCGCTTTCAATAATCGCAGCCACAACGCTAATTATGGTCGCATGCGGCAGCGAAGAACCGACCGCGGACCCGCCTCCTCTGCCGGCACCGACACAGGTGCCCACAGCTGATGTGCAGGCGACTGTCGAGGCGGGAGTGCAAGCGACTGTCGTAGCAGCTAACCTGCGAGCGACTGCCGAGGCGGAATCGGCCCCGACAGATACGCCGGTGCCGGAGCCTACTGCCACTCCGGTGCCAACTGACACACCGGTGCCGCCGACCAACACACCTGTGCCGACTGACACACCTGTGCCACCGACCGACACACCCGTGCCACCTACGAGCACGCCGGAACCCACAGCAACACCGGAGCCGCCCACAAGCACGCCTGAGCCTGAACCCACGGCTGACCCAGCAACAATCACGCCCGTGCCCACGGCAACGAACACGCCCAGGCCGACACTCACGCCCACCGCAACGCCACTTCCCTATGGCATGACCTGGGACAACCCAGTTCCTATTGGCGAGTCGTTCCTTCTGCAGAATAACGAGGGAGTTACTCTGAGAGTAAGAGAAGCTATGGTCTTCTGGGGGAGAGATGCTTGGGACAGGATTAACAGAGAACACAATTTGAACGACCCACCTCCACGGGGGCACGAATACCTGCTGATCAACATTCAAGTGCAAGGTCATCCGGGTGACGCGGAAGCGTATGACGCTGCCGCCAGGCTTTCAGCGGAGGCTGATCCAACTGAAAGGCATATCTACCCGAACGACGGAATATATAAATGGCTCGGCTCAAACCATTGCGGCGGCGAGGTGGACACTGTGATACCACGTGATTTCTCGCTGCAACGCTACACGGGCGAGGACAATGGCCGCAGGGGGTTCATCTGCTTCGTGGTGACGCACGACGACTCAGGCAAACTCGTTCTCGTTGACAACGGCGGACCAGGTGCCCCGCCGGAGGACCGGCGATACTTCTCGCTCAGGTGATTTCGGAGAAGCGACCGTAGCTGACTGCTATAAATCGCGCTAAAGAAGAGTTCAGGGCGAACGAGTTATATGCTACATCGTTCGCCCTGATGCTTTATGTAGCATTTCAGGCGCAACCATATGAATGGTGTAAAATACCACGAAGGCGTTTCCGCCAGCAAATGAACCGATTGAACCAATCACCCACTCCTTGGAGGCAATATGCAACCCCTCAAAGGCATCCGAGTAGTCGCCGTGACAGGCTTCCTTGCAGGCCCTTACGCAAGCATGAACTTTGCCCGGCTCGGCGCTGAAGTCATCAAGGTCGAACTGCCCGGCAAGGGCGACCCCGTGCGCGGCAACGGTCCATTCATCGGACCGGAAGGCAAGCACCCGCAGCAGCAGACCCCCGAGGACATTTCCACGCGATTCCTCAAGCGCAACCAGGGCGTGAAGAGCGTGACGCTCAATCTCAAGCACCCAACGGGCCGCAAGATGTTCCTCGACCTCGCCAAGTCGTCCGATGTGATGCTGGAGAACCTCGCGCCCGGCTCTCTAACGCGCATGGGCTTGGGCTACAAGGATGTCTCCGCCGTCAATCCGAGCATCATCTACTGCTCCATATCAGGCTACGGGCAGACCGGCGAATACGCCGACAGGCCCGCCCACGACCCGCAGATCCAGGGCATGAGCGGCCTCATGGAGATCAACGGGCATCCCGATGGTCCCCCGACCCGCGTCGGCTTCTACATCGGCGACCTCGTGACTCCGTTATTCGCCTGCTACGCGATTACGGCTGCGCTACGCGAAAAAGAGCGTACAGGCGAAGGGCAGTACCTCGACGTGTCAATGATGGACACGCTCACATCAATCATGATGATGGACACCCTCGAGGACGACGTGGAGATGGGCCTGCCGCTTCGAATGGGCAACACCACGCGCGGCGGTCCCACGGGCCTGTACAGCACCAGCGACGGCGAGCTTACCATCACCGCCGCCAGCAACGACCAGTGGCAGAGGCTCTGCAACGCGCTGGACGCCCCCGAGCTTCTCGCAGACGAGCGATTCGCCGAGTTCCACAGCCGCACCGCGAACGTCGTGGAGGCGCGCGAAGAGATTCAGAAGCGCGTGAAGAAGATCACCCGTGCCGAGGCATTGGAGCGCTTCGAGGCTGCCGATGTGCCGAGTGGAGCCGTTCGTACCGTGGACGAGGCGATTAACGACCAGCACTTCTGGGACCGCCGCAGCCTGCTCCCTATGCGGCACGGCGGAATGGAAGAACCTGTGCCCGGCATAGTCGCAGGCTTCCCCGTCATATTCTCCGGCGGCGAGCTCCCCGAAGCCTACGGCGCCCCCACGCTCGGCATGCACAACAAGGAAATATACGGCAGCGTGCTCAACCTGTCAGACGACGAACTGGCAGGACTGATGGAAGATGGGGTTGTGTAGAAACTGGGCGCAGTCGCGAGTATGGTAGGTCTAATGGCAAATATTGTGGTGTAGAGGCGACTGACCAGTCTCCCCAAGCAGGTTCATTGATACTATCGTATGTCAACTGGTCGTGTTCTCAAAGTTAGAGGTGCTGAAATGAGAAGTCTGACGATGTTGCTTACGCTAGTCAGCGTAACAATGTTGGGTTGTAGCCTTGATGCGTCAGATCTCAATGCGTCAGATTATGTGCAACGTGGGGTCGACAACATAAAACAAGGTGAATATGACAAGGCGATTTCCAACAATGACATAGCGATAAAAATGGATCCAAGCTTAGCAGGGGCGTACCTAAATCGAGCTATTGCCTATAGTGAAAAAGGTGAGTATGAAAGAGCACTCAGTGACTACAGCAAGTCGATCGAGCTAGACCCTAAGGAAGAGAAGGCCTACTACAACCGAGGGACTGGATATATCGCCAAAGACGACTATGATAGAGCACTTGCTGACTTCGACATGGCGATCGAATTATCACCTGACTACGCAATGGCTTACATCAATCGAGGTCTCACTCACCAAATCAGAGGCCATCATGACAGGGCGTTCGCTGACCTCAGCAAGGCTATCAAGCTTAATCCGAGCAATGGACAATTCTATTTCATCAGAGGGGTCGCTTATGAACACCTAGGTGAATTTCACCTTGCGCTTGATGACTACAAGAGGGCGTTAGAGCTAGACCACTATGATGCTGAAGCTGAACATGAACGTGTAAGTGCTATTGTTGGAATCCTTGAATGGGGAAAGTGAGCATTCAAACTACACGCCTTTGAGGCAATATAGACTCCTGTAGCAGCATTGGTATCCGGAATTCAACAATTACTGAAAATACCCCAATGTCAGAGGTCGGCCGAAGTTCCAGTAGCAATACAGATCTTGCCATCTCGCCCATCCATATGCGTCACCATACTAGTCAGCCCATGCTAATCGCCCCACGGAGCAACTACCATGAAATTCGAAGCCAAGCCCCTGCGCTCCGTCCTCTTCGTGCCCGGCAACAAGGAGGACTGGATACGCAAGGCGCCCAAGTATGGCGCGGACGCGCTTATCCTCGACCTTGAAGACTCCGTGCCGCCGCAGGAAAAGGACGCGGCGCGACAGATCGTCGCTAAGATGATCGAGGAGATCGGCCCCGTGCAGACGCTGTTCGTGCGCGTCAACCCGCTGGAGACGGGCATGACCGGCTTCGACCTCGAAGCCATCACCAGCAAGAACCTGTACGGCATTACACTTCCCAAGGTGCAGTCCCCCGACGACGTGGTTGAGGTGGATGTGCTGCTGCGATTCTTCGAACGCAAGGCAGGGGCCGAGGTCGGGAAGATTTTCATTGATCCGGGACTGGAGACGGCTGCCGGCATCCGCAGCGCCTACGACATCGCGATGGCGTCCGACCGCATCGCGCACATGGGCGGCAGCGGCGGCAAGGGCGGCGACACCGCGCGCTCCATCGGCTACCAGTGGACGCCAGAGGGCATGGAGACGCTGTTCATCCGCTCCAAAGTGCTGGTGGACTCCCGTGCGGCGGGCGTGCAGTTCCCCGTATCCGGCGGTTGGTTCGATATCCGCGACCTCGATGGCTTGCGTACCTACGCCGGCGAGCTGAAGCGGCTCGGCTACAACGGCATGAGCCTCATCCACCCCTACCATGTGCCTATCGTGAACGAGGTCTTCACACCATCAGAAGAGGAAATCGCCGAGTGGCGCGGCCTCGTGGACGCCATGGAGCAGATGCGCGAGACCGGCGGCGCTGCTGTAACCTACGGCGGCGACATGGTGGACATCGCCCACGAGCAGACCGCCCGAGCGATGCTGCGTATGGCAGAGCAGCTCGGCGTAGCATAAGGGCAATTCAGTCCCCTCTCCCAGTGGGAGAGGGTTAGGGGAAGTTTAGTCCCTCCATACTGCCAATCCTGTACAACGATGTAAGCTAAAGGAGCAGCAAATGACAAACGGTGCATCCCCTGAATCTGTCGGTTTCTCATCCCAGCGCCTAAGCCGCGTCAACAAGATGATGCAAGGCTACATAGACGACGGCAAGCTCGCCAGTGGACTGACCATGCTCGCGCGGCGCGGCGAGACTTTCCACTTCGAGCCGCACGGCGTCCTCGATCTCGAGAGCGACACGCCCGTCGAGCGCGACACTCTCTTTCGCATCTACTCCATGACCAAGCCGATTACCAGCGCCGCCGTCATGATGCTCTACGAAGAGGGGCACTTCTCGCTCGATGATCCCGTCGGCAAGTTCATCCCCGAGCTAGCCAGCATGAAGGTGTACGACGGCATGGGCGAGACTGGCATGCGCCTCGTTGACCAGCAGCAGCCCATCACCATCCGCCACCTGCTCACGCACACTTCCGGCCTCAGCTACGGCTTCCACCAGGACAGCCCCATCGAGCAGATGTACCGCGAGGCGAACATCACCGACCCGGACAGCACCCTTCAGGAGATGGCGGAAAAGCTCGGCAAGCTGCCCCTCGTCACTCAGCCCGGAACAAAGTGGCGGTACAGCAACGCCACCGATGTGCTCGGCTACCTCGTCGAGGTCGTCTCCGGCACTCCATTCGACCAGTACCTGCAGGACAACATCCTAGACCCGCTGGGCATGGGGGACACATCCTTCTATGTGGCTGAGGAAAACCTGGACAGGCTTGCAACCGTGTACGGTGCAACAACGAATGGCAAAATAGCGCCCCTCGACAACCCCATGGTCAACAGGCAGTTGAGGCCGCACACGCTGTTCTCGGGCGGCGGAGGACTGGTATCCACCGGCGCCGACTACATGCACTTCTGCCAGATGCTGCTGAACGGCGGCGTCTTCGGAGACCAGCGCCTGCTCGCCCCCAAGACGGTCGAAATGATGCGCTCGAACCACCTGACCGACGATCTGAAGCCGTTCGCGGTCGGACAGAGCAACGCCTCCGACACGAAGGGCTGCGGCTTCGGCCTCGGCTTCCGTGTCGTCATGGACATAGCGCAGCACGGAATCATCGGCTCCAACGGCATCTATTCGTGGGGCGGCGCGGCAAGCACCGTATTCTGGATTGATCCGCAAGAAGAACTGGTAGCCATCCTGCTGACGCAGTTCATGCCAAGCTCGTACTATCCGCTGCGCCGCGAGTTCCAGATTGCCACATACCAGGCGATGATGGAGTAGTTTCTTTCGCGCGGTAGCCCTTGAAGATTTTCAATTACGAGGTTCTCGATGAACAGTGTCTCCCCGGAATCCGCGGGCTTCTCGTCGAAAAGGCTTCGTCGCCTCAGCGACCGAATGCAGTCCTACATAGACAGGGGCAGGCTTGCGGGCGTGCTGACGATGCTCGCCCGGCGTGGCGAAGTATTTCACAATGAAACTTACGGCATGCAGGACATCGAAAGCGGGATACCAGTCAAAGACGACACAATCTTCCGACTGTACTCGATGACCAAGCCCATCACCAGCGTCGCCGTAATGATGCTCTATGAAGAGGGACACTTCTCGCTCGACGATCCGGTCGGCAAGTTCATCCCGGAATTCGCGAATATGAAGGTCCTTGACGGCATGGGAGAGACGGGCATACGCCTCGTTGACCAGCACCGGCCGATCACCATTCGCCACCTGCTCACGCACACATCGGGCCTCAGCTACGGCCTGATGAAAGACACTCCGATAGACGCGATGTACCACGAGGCGAGGATTGCGGACGCGGACAGTACTCTGAAGGAAGTGATGGACAGGCTGGGGAAGATCCCGCTTGTCCATCAGCCGGGCACCAAGTGGCGGTACAGCATGTCGTCCACCGTCCTCGGGTATCTTGCTGAGGTTATCTCCGGTCAGTCATTCGATCAATTCTTGCGTGACAGGCTATTCGCTCCGCTGAAAATGCACGATACTTCATTCTTCGCGCCAGAAAGCAAGCTGGACCGGCTCGCAACGGCGTATGTGCCATCTCGGGGAGGTGGCATCGCGGCGCACGAAGGCTCGGTGACGGCGAGGCACAAGAGACCGCACGCGATGCAGTCCGGAGGCGCGGGGCTTGTATCGACCGCTCCGGACTACCTGCGCTTCTGCCAGATGCTGCTTAACGGCGGGATGCTCGACAGCGAGCGACTGCTCGCGCCCAAGACGGTCGAGATGATGGTGTCCGACCACCTCACGGACGATCTCAAGCCCTACATCGTGGAGGACAGGTTTCACGGCTACACCAAGGGTTGCGGCTTCGGACTCGGCTTCAGCATCGTCAACGACATCGCGCAGCACGGCATACCCGGATCGAATGGAATGTACTCATGGTTCGGCGCGGCAAGCTGCTACTTCTGGATAGACCCCGCCGAGGAGTTGGTAGCCATACTGATGACGCAGTTCCTGCCCGTTACGTGGTATCCACTGCACCGCGAGTTCCAGGCGGCGACCTATCAGGCGCTCATGGAGTAGTCACAGACCCAAGGATGGTCTCTTGCGTCCGCAAGCAATCGCGCTACGGAAAATTCTTGCTTGCTATGGTAATGTGATAGGCGAGAATCGATCGCAGTACCCAAGGTAAACCAATGCAACACCAGCCATCCCCCTGCTGCACTGCAGCCCGCATGCCCTCAACACCAGCAATGCCGTCCTCCGCCTTCGCGGCTTCAATGCCGCGTGCTACTGACGGCAGCGTCGAAGGCATGTCGCTCATCCCCGGCGGCGAATTCCTGATGGGCACGGACGACCCCGGCGGATTTCCCGCAGACGGCGAGGGCCCCGTCCGCTCGGTGCAGGTCAATCCCTTTTACATCGACAGATATGCCATCACAAACGAGGAATTCGAGCGGTTTGTGCGAGAGACGGACTACAAGACCGAAGCCGAGCGCTTCGGCTGGTCGTTCGTCTTTCACATGTTCGTGGGCATCAAGGCGCGGCGCGCTTTCCGGGGGCAAGTCGTGGACACTCAATGGTGGTGGGGCATCGACGGCGCGTACTGGCGCAGGCCGGAGGGTCCCGGCTCCAACCTGAAGCAGCGCTGGAACCATCCCGCAACGCACATCTCATGGAACGATGCGACCGCGTACTGCCAGTGGGCCGGAAAGCGCCTGCCAACCGAAGCCGAATGGGAATACGCAGCGCGCGGCGGCCTCTCGCAGAAGCGTTACGCCTGGGGCGACGAGCTGACGCCGGATGGCGAGCACAAATGCAACATCTGGCAGGGCGTGTTCCCCGACGAAAACAGCGCGGATGACGGATACAAGGGCACCGCGCCCGTTGACGCCTACGAACCAAACGGCTACGGCCTGTACAATGTCGCGGGCAACATCTGGGAGTGGACGAGCGACTGGTTCAGCCCAACATTCCATGTCCAGGCAGGCCAGGTGAACGGCGTGCTCGAAAATCCCCTTGGGCCCCCCTCGGGCCAGGCCAAGACCATCCGCGGCGGCTCGTACCTGTGCCACGATTCCTACTGCAATCGATACCGTGTCGCCGCCCGCACATCCAACACGCCCGACAGCTCCACAGGCAATCTAGGGTTCCGCTGCGTCCGCGACGCCTGACCGCTTGCCCCTTCCCCACTTGCCACTGTTATTCATCCCCTCTATCATCCTGTGCATTAGCGAAAGCCACAGGCAGTGGAGGAACGAAGAATGAACTATGACCACATCGTAGTTGGCGCAGGTTCGGCCGGCGCGATCATCGCCAGCCGCCTCACCGAAGACCCGAACCGCGCAGTGCTTCTGCTCGAAGCGGGCCCCGACTATACTGACCTTGACGAAATGCCTCCCGACGTGAAGTTCGGATACGGGCACGGCCTGGCAGCGATTGATGTGCTGGGCACGGAGCATCGCTGGCATTTCGTCGCCAAGTCAACCGATCGGTCAGCGCCGATGCTCGTTCCCCGCGGCAAGACGACTGGCGGCTCCTCCGCGGTCAACGCCCAGATATTCCTGCGTGGCGTTCCCGAGGACTACGACGACTGGGCATCCTGGGGCAACGACGAGTGGAGTTTCCAGAAGCTCATCCCGTTCTTCAACCGCATGGAGACCGACACCGACTACTCCGACGACTTCCACGGCGTTGACGGCCCAACCATCGTCAGGCGCTATAAGCCCGACGAGTGGCTGCCCGACCAGCAGGCATGGTATCAGGCATGCCGCGAGTACGGCTTTCCCGACTGCCCCGACCACAACGACCCCGACTCCACTGGCGCCGGCCCCTGCCCGTTCAACAACCCGAACCGCATCCGCTGGAGCACCAATATCGGCTACTTGAGCGAGGCGCGCGACCGTCCCAATCTCACCATCGTACCCCGCGCGCTGGCGCACCGCGTCATCTTCGAAGGCACAAGGGCAACCGGCATTGAATACGAAGTGGACGGCGATCTGCAATCCGCCCACGGCGACGAGATAATCCTGTCTGCCGGAGCTATCGGCTCTCCGCATCTGCTAATGCTGTCAGGGGTAGGTCCTGCAGATCACCTTCGGCAAATGGGCATCTCCGTCATCCACGACTTGCCGGGTGTGGGGAAGAACCTGCGCGACCACCCACAAGTGCAGCTAACATGGAGGACCAAGCCCGGATTCGAGCAGGACAGCCTCGCGCCACGCATCCAGTTCGTCGTGCGCTACACGGCGGAAGGCTCAGACCTGCGCAACGACATGCTCATACACCCGTTCTCCTACGCGACGCGCAGCCTCTACTACACCGACCCGAACACTGAACCCATAGGCATCGGCATGATCGCCGCCATCTACCTGGCGGAGTCCGCCGGCGAGATACTCCTCAGGACGACGAGTCCTCGCATCCAGCCCTTCCTCAACTACAACCTTCTCGCCACCGATTTCGACCGAAGGCGAATGCGCGAGTCCGTTCAGATATGCCTCGACCTCGCACAGAAAGACTCGCTGGCGGAATTGATAGAAGAGAGGCGATTCCCCACTGACGCCGAGATCGAATCAGAGCAGGCGCTCGACGACTGGATGATGCGCAATGTCCGGACCAGCCACCACATCTCCGGCACCTGCAAGATGGGGCCTTCAGATGATTCGATGGCGGTGGTCGATCAGTACGCTAAGATGCACGGCATCGAGGGGCTGCGAGTGGCGGATGCGTCCATCATGCCCGACTGCATCCGCGCCAACACCAACGCCACCTCGATGGTCATCGGCGAGCGCGTCGCAGACTTTGTGAAGAACGGGAACTAAGGAACTAACAGGATGGATAAGATAATGGGATAGGGATTTTGTGGGCGCGGGTCTGGTAAGATGCCGACAGTTCGGCTATGAGTGATTCCGTAGGATACGGAGGTTGCAGAATGGCGACAAGGCCCGATGACGATAGGCAACTCAATTCAACGACAGACCATGATCCCGTTTGGGAAGCGTTTTTGAATGCCCCATTAGATGACGAGCCTTTCACAGAAGAAGACGAACTGGCGATCAAGGAAGCAAACGAAGATTTCGCTGCGGGTAGGGTCATTACCCACAAGGAATTGAAAAGAAGATTGGGACTGTGACCTCGACATTCCTGACTGGTTAAGCAAGGAGCAACCATGAAGTACGACTACATCATCATCGGCGCAGGCTCGGCGGGCGCGATTCTCGCCACCAGGCTCACCGAAGACCCCAACACATCAGTCCTGCTGCTGGAGGCGGGCCCCGACTACGCCGACATCGACGATTTGCCCGAAGAGGTCAAATTCGGCTACGCATCCGCGACCGACATCATGACCAGCGATCACAACTGGCAGTTCACCGCGCGCGCCACCGAGCAGGCGCAGCCAATGATGGTGCCACGCGGCAAGGTAACCGGCGGCTCCAGCGCGATCAACGGCCAGATTTTCCTGCGCGGCGTGCCCGACGACTACGACCGCTGGGCGTCCTGGGGCAACGACGAGTGGACATTCGAGAACTCCCTGCCCTACTTCCGCAAGCTGGAGACCGACACCACATACAGCGACGATTACCACGGCACGGACGGCCCCATCATCTGCCACCGCTTCCCGGAGGAGCAGTGGCGCGGCGCATCGAAGGCTTTCTACGAATCCTGCCTTGAATATGGCTTCGCCGACTGCCCCGACCACAACGCACCTGATACGACTGGCGTGGGGCCATTGCCGCTCAACAACCCGGAGGGCATACGCTGGAGCACCAACATAGGCTACCTCGGCCTGTCGCGGCACCGCCTGAACCTCACCATCCGCCCCAACTGCCTCGTGAATCGCATCGTGTTCGACGGCAACAGGGCGACCGGCGTGGATGTGACGAGCGGCGGCGAACGCTTCGTTGTCGATGGCGACGAGATTATCCTGAGCGCTGGCGCAGTAGGCTCGCCACAGATCCTAATGCTGTCCGGCATTGGCCCCGCCGACCACCTGAACGAAGTGGGCATCCCTGTGGTCAATGACCTGCCCGGCGTCGGTCAGAACCTGCGCGACCACCCCCTCGTCTATGTAACCTGGAAGACAAAGCCTGAATACGAGCTTGAGACATTCGGCCCACGCATCCAGTTCGGCTTGCGCTACACCGCCAGCAACTCGGACTTCGAAAACGACATGATCGTCTATATGAACATCTTCGCCACTGGCCGCATAGACCGGGGCGGCGACCGCATGTCTCCCATCGGCATACGAATGATCATCGGCCTCGACCTCGCTGTCGGCGCGGGCGAGCTGAAGCTGCAATCCAGCGACCCCAGCGAGCAGCCGATGCTGGACTACAACTACTTCCAGGAGGATTTCGACCGCGAGCGGATGCGTGAGGCGGTGCGGACGTGCATAAAGCTGGGCGAGCATGAAGCCTGGAAGGACATCATCGAAGAGCGCACCGAGCCACCGGACGAGGCACTTGTTTCCGACGATGCCCTTGACGCATGGATGATGAGCGAGGTTACCACAGGCCATCACATATCCTGCACCAACAAGATGGGTCCCGCTGACGACCCTATGGCAGTCGTCGACCAGTACGGTAAGGTGCATGGCTTGGAAGGTCTGCGAGTTGTGGACGCCTCCATCATGCCCGACTGCGTGCGCGCCAACATCAACGTGACCACAATGATGATCGGCGAGCGCATCGCGGACTTCGTAAAAGCGGGAAGCTAGCCGTCAGGCACGACCAGCCAACAGATGCATCTAAGGAGAGCCGAGAATGGCCGACGCACCACTGCACTACATGACCATCACAGAAGTGGCAGCGCTCATAAAGGCGCGCCAGATCTCGCCAGTCGAGGTCACGGAAGCGATGCTCCGCCGTATCGAGAGCCTTGACGGCACGTACAAGAGCTACGCCACCGTAATGGCTGACCAGGCCGAGGCAGCCGCCAAATCTGCCGAAGCGGAGATTGCGGCGGGACAGTACCGCGGACCGCTTCACGGTGTGCCATTCGCCGTCAAGGACCTCTGCTTCACCACGGGCGTTCGCACGATGGGCGGCAGCAAGGTGTACATGGACCATGTGCCGTCATTCGATGCGACCGTAGTCGTAAAGCTCAACGCAGCCGGTGCAGTCCCGCTTGGAAAGCTGAACCTCACCGAGGGCGCGATGGGCGGCTACAATCCCGCGCTCGACCTGCCCCTTAATCCCTGGAACACGGGGCATTGGGCAGGCTCGTCGTCAAGCGGTTCCGGCGTGGCAACGGCCGCAGGCTTGTGCTTCGGCTCGCTCGGCAGCGACACGGGCGGCTCCATACGCTTTCCCGCCGCAACGTGCGGCACAGTGGGCCTGAAGCCCACATGGGGCCGCGTCAGCCGCTACGGAGTGCTCGCCCTCGCCGAATCGCTCGACCACGTTGGCCCACTCACCCGCAGCGCCGCCGACGCCGCAATATCCCTTCAGGCAATCGCTGGGCAGGACCCCAACGACCCCACATCGCTGCCCGCGCCCGTTCCCGACATGCTCGACGGCATCGACGGCGGTGTGCGGGGCATTCGCATCGGGCTGGACGAGAATTATGCCACCGACGGCGTGGACCCCGAACTTGCCGCAGCGGTAATCGAGGGCGTGGCAATCATGAAAGAGCTGGGCGCGGAAATCGTTCCGGTGCAGATGCCGGACGTGGACAGCTACCTCTCTGCCTGGCCCGTGCTTTGCTCTGCCGAAGCCGTTGCCGCCCACCGGGAGAATTACCCTTCGCGCCGCGACGATTACGGTCCCTGGTTCCGGGGCTGGCTCGATATGGGCGCTGCCGTATCAGGCGCCGACTATGCCGAGGCGAACAATCGCCGCGCCGAACTCAACGGCCTGATACGCGACGCCTTCCAGGACATTGACGCCCTCGCATGCCCGTCTGTCATGGCTCCCGCGCGTCCAATCACGCCCGAAGAGATGTATGGGCCTCTGAGCGGGGACAGGGGCACATCCTTCCAGCGTTACACCGTGCCCTACGACTACAATGGCGCGCCCACGATTTCTTTGCCATGCGGACTCAGCAGCAACGGTCTGCCCCTGAGCCTGCAGTTCGTGGGCAAAGCCCTAAGCGAGCCGCTGCTGTGCCGCATCGGTCACGCCTACGAGCAGGCGACCGACTGGCACAACCTGCATCCGCCGATCGACGCCGCCTAGCTTCAATTGCCGTCGGACGCGCGCATCCGTATCCGTTCTCTCCGCTCATGACGACTCAGGCACCAAACGAAGGCATACTCTACGAGCCGGACGACCCTTGCCCACTGCCGGTAGCGATCAGTGTGGGCATTCAGGGCGTGCTGCTCGTCATCGCGCCGACGGTGTTGTACGTCTCCGTCGCCTCAGTCGCCGCCGACCAGCCGGACGCGTATCTTTCGTGGGCCGTATTCGCATCGCTGATCATAAACGGCATCGTCACCGCGCTGCACGCCGGGCGTCTTGGGCGAATCGGGGCACGCCACGTACTCATCAGCGGGACCGCCGGCAACTTCATAGCCGTAGCTGTGACAGCCTTGTCTGAAGGCGGCCCCGCGCTGCTGGCGAGCCTAGTTCTGGTCTCGTCGCTGTTCCAGTTCGTCGTTGCCGCATGGCTGCCACTTCTGCGCCGCATCATTACGCCCGTCGTATCGGGCACCGTCTACATGCTGATCGCGGCAATGATAATTCCCATCGCAATCGACAGTCTCGACGAGGCGCACGAGCACACTTCCCTATGGGCATATCCCACTGTCGCCATGGTTACGCTGACCGTCGCGCTGATGCTGGGCCTTCGTGCCTCGGGCAGATTTCGCCTGCTGTCAACGCTGATCGGAATCGCTTCAGGCGTCGCAGTAGCTGCTCTCTTCGGGATTTACGAAGTGGACCGAATCGTCGAAGCCCCTTGGGTGGGCCTCCCAAACGAAGAGTTTCCCGGATTCAGATTCGCCTTCGGGCCGCATTTCTGGGGGCTATTGCCCGTGTTTCTAATCGTAACCCTGGTGAGCACTATTAAGATAATCGGTGGCGGCTCGGTTGTGCAGCAGACCGCGCGGCGCAACATGACTGCAACCGATTTTCGCCTCGTCCAGGGCGCGGTCAACGCGAACGGCATAGGCACTATGCTAACCGGATTCACCAGCACGCTGCCGACTATAACCTACGAGGCGTTCAGCGTATCGCTGACCAATTTCACGGGAGTTGCCGCAAGGAAAGTCGGATATATCATCGGCATTGTCCTTGTGGCAATGGCGCTGCTGCCTAAGCTGACGGCCATCCTGCTGTCTATACCCGCGCCGGTAACGGGTGCGTACATTCTGATGACCATGGGCATCCTGTTCGTCGAGGGCATGCGGACGGTCATTCAAGAAGGGCTGGACTACCGAAAGACACTCATTGCCGGAGTCGCATTCGCAATCGGTCTGGGTTTCGAGAGCCAGACGGTATTCGGGCAACTTCTCACCGGAGTCTGGGGCGAGATTCTGACCAACGGACTGACTGTGGGGGCAATCGCCGCGGTCGCCATGAACTTGTTCGTGGAGATTACTGGCGCGCGCATCAGGCGACTGCGTGTCGAGCTTGACATGGCGTCTTTACCCAGAATGGACGCCTTCCTTAGAGATGTCGCGTCAAGGCAGGGATGGGACAGCTCATCCCAGCAGCGCCTGAGTTTCATAGGCGAAGAAACCCTCGCCATCCTGCTTCAGGACGCCGCCGGCAGCAGCTCGGTCGGCAGTACGCGGCACCTGCTGATCTCCGCACGCCCGGAAGCCCGCATCCTTGAGCTGGAGTTCCTGACCGCATTCGACGACGACGAGAACATCGAAGACCGCCTAGTGTACCTCGGCGAGCAAATGGAGACGCCGAGCGAAAGCGAAATTTCGTTCCGTATACTGCGCCACTACGCCTCATCAGTGCGCCACCGCAAGTACCACGGCATCGACATCGTAACCATAGAGGTACAGGGTGGGGCGTAGGCTATCTTCATGTCCCAGTCCCACTGACGAGCAGGCCGAGAGGTGGAATCCACACGAAGTAGCCCGCATCCCCCGCCGCGCTGGTATTCCCTACAATGAGACTAGCTACAGGGGCTCGTCGGCAACTGACAGGAAAGACTGGTCGAAAGTCTTGATCCGAGTTATCCCACGCCTCCGGCAGCTCGCCAGGTGGCACAGGTCCCGAGCGCTCAGTGTGGGGTACTGATCATGTATCTGCCGCGCCAGTTCAACATCTTCCCTTTCTAACGGCCACACCTCAGCAACTGATCTATCAACCAGTTCCATTGCAGTAGCAAAGGTATTCATCCTCCCCGTCGCCTCATACACATGCATAAGCTCCTGTAAGACTTCGGCCGAGGTGAACAGTCTCAAATGGCTGTCAGCAGCTTTAGCAAAGAAATCTTGGGCTGCATCTCGCCGGGGATGCGAGCGGCCTATCGCATACATGAAGACATTCGTATCGACGAAGATCATGGCTACTGAACTTCTGGCATCTTCGAGTCACGGAGCGTCTTGAGATGATCCTCCCAATCGGGTTCACGATCGTCAACCCCACTCTCGTCTCGATCCAGAAAGAACTCCCTGACCTCACCGGACGAAGTGAACGGCTTGAGACGCGCTCTCTGCTCAAGTCTCTCTTCGGCAGCCGCTCTTAACCATCCGCTCAGAGTCATCCCTTCGAGACGAGCCTGATGAACGAATCGGTCGCGGTCTTCGTCAGGAATTATCAGCTGTACCCTCGCCATCTTCTTCGTCTCCTCCTTTCCAATGATGTGTATGCATAATACACATCGCAATATGGACGGTCAATTTTCGAGACGAGTCATTGCTGATTCACTCCAATCCCAGACTTAAGCCCCGAAGTGGACAGGCACTAAGTGGATGCTTTCTTCATGCGTATGCTCGCAGCTAGAACGCCACATAACCTCCGTCCACCGGAATCGACACGCCCGTAACATAGTCGGATGCAGACGCAGCAAGGAACACCGCCGTCCCCGCCATGTCGTCCGGCGTTCCCCACCGCCCGTGCGGTATCCGCGCGGAGATAAGCTCAAAACGCTCCCGGAAGCTCTCATCAGTTCGCAGCGGCTCGGTCAGGTCGGTCTCTATCCAGCCCGGCAATATGGAATTCACCTGTATGTTGTCCTTCGCCCACGCAGTCGCAAGGCTCTTTGTAAGCTGCACCACCCCGCCCTTGCTCGCCGAGTACGGCATCACGAGGTCATGCCCGAAGATGGAAGTCATCGACCCGATGTTGATGATCTTTCCGCTGCCCGCCGCAGCCATATGCGGGTACGCCTCGCGGCACGGCAGGAATGTCCCCGTCAGGTTGATGTCCATGATCAGGTTCCAGTCTTCCAGCGTATAGTCCTGCGGCGCCTTGCGGATGCCGATGCCCGCGTTGTTCACCAGGATATCCAGCCGTCCGAACTCGTCGATCGCCATGTTCACCATCGCAAAGACTTCTTCTTCGTTCTGCACATTCGTCGTCGTGCCCATAGCACGCACGCCGAGTCCACGAAGCTGCTCCACCGCCGCATCCGTCTTCGCCTTGTTTCGCGCGGCGATGAGGACGTCCGCGCCCGCTTCAGCGAGTCCGATCGCGATGCCCAGCCCGATACCGCCGTTGCCGCCCGTAACTACGGCAGCCTTCCCACTCAGGTCAAAGGATGTATTTGCCATTTCTAAGCCCTCCTCAGGTGTCTTCAGAATGTATCGTATTCGCCATGCCTCTCAATGTAAAATGAGGTATCCTAAAATCAGGTCAGCATGCCTAGAATATCCGTCGCATGGTCAATTGACAAAGGCTATGCTCGGTGCTAATCTCATGCTGATAATCTATATCTGGCATGGCAATGGGGGCGTCTTGCCCTCCGGCCGAATTTAACTGGGAGGGTAGATATGGCACGATCCGAAGTATTCTATATGGATGCCCATTCGGAATCCACGGAGACTAGCCTCGTTGCGAAGATGACGACAGTCTTCGATGCCGCCGGTCTTGATGAGATGATCAAGCCCAACGACATCGTGGCTATCAAGATTCACTGCGGCGAGTGGAATAACACGGCATACCTGCGACCCGTCTATGCGCGGGCGCTGGCAGACCGAATCAAGGAGCTGGGCGGACGACCCTTCGTCTGCGACACGACCACCTCCACATACTCTCCCTGGGGCTCCCGCTCCAGCGAGCTGGACATCCTGCTGACGGCAGAGCGCAACGGCTACAACTCGGCGACGCTGGGCTGCCCGTTCATCTGCGCGGACGGCTTCATCGGCACCAGCGACTTCCGCGTTGACATCCCCGAAGGCTATTTGCTCAAGGAAGCCTATGTCGCGCAGGCAATCGCAGCGGCGGACGTACTCATCGCGCTGACCCACTTCAAGGGTCACGGCATGGGCGTCATCGGCGGCGCGCTGAAGAACCTCGGTATCGGCGCACAGTCGAAGCGCGGCAAGTTGAACGTCCACATGGGCGGTCACCCGAACTACGGCTACGGCGCGGCGGCGGTATTCCATCCCGAACGCTTCCAGGGCAAGGAGAACACCCCTGACTGGGAGATTCTTGAGGACTGCTGCCCGTTCGACCTGTATCACATCAACGAGAAGGACGAGCTTGAGTGGGACCGCGACCGTTGCGCGACCTGCCTCGGCTGCTTCGGCGTCATGGGCCCGCGCGGTCTAGCCGAAATCCCACCCGTCAACTTCGACGCGGTCGATGTCGCCATCGCAGACGCCTGCTTGGGCGTTGAGAAGGCGGTCGGGCGCGACAAGGTCGGCTACATCAACTTGGCAATTGACGTATCGCCTAAGTGCGACTGCGGCAACCATTCCGATGTGCCGATTGTCCCGCATCTGGGCGTATTCGCCAGCAAGGACGCCGTCGCAATCGACATGGCGTGCGTTGACAAGGCGAAGGACTCGCCGGGTATGCCGGGTTCCGCTGCCGAGATGATGGAAGCCCACCATCCGGGCGACAACAAGTTCGAAGCCGCCGCAGCGACCTTCCACGGTCAGAGCGAGGTTGCGAGCATCAACACCGGTCACGAGATCGGTCTTGGCAGCCGCGACTACACGCTGATCGAAGTGGAGCCGCAGGAGGCCGACAGGCACAAGTTCCCGTACGACCGCAGGCCCAGCCGCCAGCGGTTCAAGGAGCGCTTCGAGAAGTTCCAGCCGTTCCCGTATGACAGGCACGACGGCAAGGGCTTCCTGCGCAACGACGTGGTGGACTTCGAGCCCGTAAAGAGGCACTACGACCACGCGACCAACGGTCACCAGGAAGAAGTCGAGATCCGCGAGCTTCAGCCCGCTGACGACGACGAATAGGCGCTTCGGCCCTATTCACAAGGACTAGTATCGGGGACGCTGTTTCATAGCGGGGCAGCGTCCCCTTTCAGTTTGTGACTTCGCAACAACGCCTCTACCTTGGGCATCGCAGTCTTGACGCAAAGGCGAATGGACGGCACAATGTGAAGCGTCATTCATACGCAATTCAACGCTGCACGGTTGCGGTGTGACGCACATGAGAAAACAACACTCGGAGGTTTATTGATATGCCAGTATCCGGACAAGAACTCCTTGAGCAGTCGATAGACAACTGCCAGCAGATTGCCAGCGGTCTCGGCACGGTCAACGCCGACTGGGAGACTTCGATAGTAGAAATACTGGAGAAGTTCGACGAGATCAGCGACACCTTCTTCTTCAAGACTATGCCTAGCGTTCCCGCGGCGCGCGCCGTCGTGCGCGAGTCCGAGTCGGCTCTGGCGCTCCGGCAGTCCGAGGAATGGGACGAGTTCGGTACCGCCATTACCACGCTCATTGAGTCCTCGCAGAACCTCATCGAGAAGGCGGGGATGAAGGGGGTAACGCTCACATGAGCGGAGCGGTTCTTGTTACAGGCGGCGCAGGCAGCGTAGGCCGCATGCTTGTGGAGAAGCTTACTGCGGACGGCCAGACCGTTCGCATTTTCGACCTGCCCTTCATGGACTTCGAGGGTCTCGAAGACAGGGACGGAATCGAGATTGTCAAAGGCGATATCACGGATGAGGCGCAGGTTGCGGACGCCATCAAAGGCGTCAGTTCCGTCGTGCATCTTGCGGCGTTGCTGCCGCCGAACAGCGAGCGCGACCGCGACCGCACATTCGGCGTGAATGTGGGCGGTACCGAGAACATCATCAAGGCGATGGAGGCACACGCCCCTGACGCGACGCTGATATTCACATCGTCCATCAGCACCTACGGCACCACGATGGACGAAGAGCCGCCGGTGCGCGTGGACCATCCACAGTCTGCCATCGACATCTACGCCGACAGCAAGATCGTCGGCGAGCGCATGGTGCGCGAATCGTCCTTAAACTGGATCGCGATGCGAATCGCGGGCATCATGGTACCGGCATTCATGGAGCCGCCAAACCCGTGGCCATTCGTCGCGGAGCAGCGCGTCGAGATGGTACACCGGGACGATGTAGTGGACGCGCTGTTTGCGTCAGTAAACGTGCCGGAAGCCGCCAACAAGATACTCAATATCGCGGGCGGCGCAACATGGCAGATGCGCGGCGAGGACTATGCGCGCGACTTCTACGGATTCATGGGCGCACCGTTCGAGGATGTGGACTACCGCCCATCACCCGGCTGGGTGGACTGGTACGACACCGAGGAGTCGCAGCGCCTGCTACAATACCAGAACAGATCGTACCAGCACTATTGCGACGAGATGAACGCAATTATAGAAGCGATGATGGCGGAATAAGACAGGCGGCGTAAGAAGGGGTGGACGTGGCAACCATAATTGAACGGGTTACGAGAGTCGAGGAGCACAACGAGGGCACTGACCACAGGCTCGACAGGATTGAAAGCGGTGTTGATGGGCTTCGTGCAGAAGTCGCTGAACTCCGTCGCGAGTTCCGTGCTTACTTTCTTGCTCTGCTCGGCTTTATGTTCACGCTGCTGGCGATTATGATTGGCGGCTTCATCACGATGGCGAACATGATTTTGCGGATAGCGGGCAGCTAGGCTGTGTCCATCTTGGCGGGAGTATTACCTATGGCGACACAGACAGAAGTAACACAAACAATTGAAGAGAAGATGGATACGCTGAAGTCCATTCTCGCCGATATGGGATCGGTCATAGTGGCGTATTCCGGCGGGACGGACAGCGCGTTCCTCGCAGCCACGGCATACGACGTGCTTGGCGATAAGGCGCTCGCCGTAACCGCGAAGTCGCCGAGCCTCGCGCCTTCCGAACTCAGGGAGGCAATCGAGCTTGCCGAGCGACTGGGCTTCCACCACCGCATCGTCGAGACGCACGAGGTTGAGCGCGAAGACTACGCCGCGAACAACCCCAATCGCTGCTTCTTCTGCAAGGACGAGCTGTACACCTACCTCAGCAGCTACGCAGAGGAAGAGGGATGGAACAGCATCGTCAACGGAACGAACACCGACGATCTCGGCGACTTCCGCCCCGGACTGAACGCCGCGAAGCAGTACGGCGTGCGCAGCCCGATGGTTGAAGCGGACCTGTCCAAGCCCGAAATCCGAGAGCTGTCAAAGGACATGGAGCTGCCCACCTGGGATAAGCCGGCGCAGGCATGCCTGTCGTCACGCATCCCATACGGTTCGATGGTCACCGTCGAAGCATTGACGCGCATCGCGCAAGCCGAGGAATACCTGCACGATGTCATCGGTATTCGCCAGCTTCGTGTGCGCCACCACGACACCGTCGCCCGCATCGAGGTGGAGGCGCAGGACTTCATTACACTCACCGATGAAGCGGTGCGTGAAAAGGTCGTGAGCAAGTTCCGCGAGATCGGCTACTCGTATGTAACGCTCGACCTGCAGGGCTTCCGCTCCGGCAGCATGAACGAAGTGCTCGCCGCGCTGCGAAAGAAGTCAGGCTAGACTTTGCCCGATGCGATTCCAAGTGCAGGCGTCGGCAGCAGGCAAAAGCCCGAGTTCCGCCCGGCGGCTCGCGTGCTGCTCATAGACGAACGTGACCGCGTTCTCCTGATCAATGTGGGAGTGCCGCAGCAGGCTAACTTCCGGCTTGACGCATCACCGAAGGCTGACCGTCGTCTGTGGATTACGCCGGGCGGCGGCCTCGACCCCGGCGAGACCCGCGAGGACGCTGCACTCCGCGAACTGTACGAAGAAACCGGCCTGCGCGAAGTCGATCTCGGCCCCTGCATCTGGAAGCGGCGGCATACCTGGCAGTGGGTAGACAGGTGGATCGAGTCCGACGAGTGGTTTTACCTGCTTCGAGCGCCCGCGTTCGAGGCCGTCCCAACGGCGCCCGATGAGTGGGAAATGCAGTATGTGCTCGGACATCGCTGGTGGAGCGTGAACGAGCTGGTCGCCAACAAAGATACCGAGACATTCGTGCCCCGCAGCCTGCCGGAGTTGCTACCACCGGTATTGGCGGGCGACATCCCTATACAACCCATTGACGTCGGCGCGTAGGCACAAGCGGATAGGCACAAGCCCATTGCACAAAATCGACGTACTGTCCTGCATTGTTTGAGAGTCCAGGCCAATTCTCGGCAATTTCATGAAGCCAATGACAAATATCACAGCTTCGCCAATCGCATCTAACTTCAATCGCGCAGTCGGCTGCAAAGGTATAGTCTTAACCCTAGTCTCTGGGGTATAATATCGGCGGTCAGCAAATTACATGTTCACCCATAGCGCATCAATGTGTTATTATGTGTTGCGGAATAGCGATACCGTCTCGGCATCGCTTGCCAATGTTTCGGATAAGTCTAATAAAAGTGCAGAAATCAATACCCACAAGGTCTATTATGTTCAAGTAGGTTGTGGTATCGTTTGTATCTGAACAAGGTCAAATTCAATCTCATCAAGCAAGGAGGAAAGACACTTAGCATGTCTATGTCTAAGCTTCTTATAACACTGGGTCTCATACTATTGATGACTACGCCATTTGCGGTCGCGCACGCGGATTCGGACTACAGCGGCTCCGGCACAGCTGTTGTTTCGGACGCTGGTGCAATGAGCGACCGAGTCACCTACTCCATGTCCGGCGTCACCAGGCTGGAAGCCGGAATGGCATACGAAGGCTGGCTGGTCAACAGTGGCTCGGACGACAAGGTCAGCACTGGCGTTATGACCGTTCTGCCAGACGGCAGCATCAGTCATTCCTGGACTTCACCGGACGGCGGCAACATCCTCGAGATGTATGACATGGTTGCTGTCACCGTCGAGCCTGTACCGGACGACGACCCGGCACCTTCGGGCGTGTTCGCCTTCACCGACATGGTTGACGGCGGCGCGATGGAGGAGATTAGGGGACTGGTTGTCGGCGACGCCAGCACCCTGTATATGCTCAAGTCTCAGATTTACGCTGCAATGGCGAAGGTCGGCGAGGCGCAGGCCGCAGACGACGCTGACGGCCTGATGGCAGCGACCGAAGAGGCAGCAAGCCTAGCGGACGAAATCGCCGCACTCGCTTCCGCTGCCAGTGCATCCGCTGCTTCAGCTATGGATGCTTCCGGCAAGCAGAGCGTTGACACTTATGGCGGGAAGGTTATGTCCTCCAGCGGCAACGTGGCAGCTTGGGCAATGGCAGCCAAGGAAGACGCAGCAGCAGTAATGGCTGAGGACAACCTCGACACCGCCAAGACACTGCTGAACATCGTCAACGGCAAGCTTACGGCAGCAGCCTACGGCGTTGAGGCTACCGGAATGGGTGGCGCAAGCGATGCCTACATGCAGGCGCAGAGAATGGCGACATTCCAGTTGCCGCCTCCTACTTCAGCAGCCGTAACTCCTGCTACGGGTGACTCCTACGTACCCGCAGCGATGCAGCTTATGCTGCTCGTAGCCTTGCTGATGCTTATGGGCGGCGGTGCGATGCTCTACAGGGAGCGCAGGCACGGCGCCAAGGCGTAACGCTACACGGTCTAACTAGCTCTTAATCGGAGAGACTCCATCCGCATCTTGTGGATGGAGTCTCCTGCTTTGTGGAATTAGCTTCGATCTACAAGATGACTGTCACTTAGGATAGGAAGCGAATGGCAGAGACAGGCGAATTCGCGCCCGATTTCACGCTGCCCAGCACGGCGGGTGACATCACCCTCAGCAAGATTGCCGCTGGCAGACGAGTTGTGCTGGCGTTCTACATGGAAGACAGAACGCCGGGTTGCACTCAAATGCTGAGCGCGCTGCAGGGCGAGTACGACACTATCCGGGACCTCGACGCAGAGATCATAGCGATAAGCGCAGACTCGCTGGAGTCGCACGACACTTTCAGCGATTCGCTCGGCGGCTGTCCCTTCCCGCTCGCAAGCGACGCCGACCTGCAGGTAGCAGCCAATTACGGCGCGCTGTCTGACGACGGCAAGGGCATGGTGCGCGCCGTGTTCGTGGTGGACAAGGATCGGCGCATCATGCACAGCATCCCCTGGTTTCAGCCCGGCAGCACAGCGCAGTTCTTCGAGATATTTCAGGCGCTCGGCTTGGAGTGAGCATGCCCTCCCCTGTCCTCGCCCGCCGGCTTACACCGCCGCTCCTGCTGGCTCTTGCTCCAATTGCGCTGGCATTGGTCACGCTGGCTTGCAGCGATACATCCCCGCCCGCAACGCCCGTGCCGACAGTTACCCCCACACCAATCAACCCGCAGGCAATCCTCGACGAATGTGGCACGGCTATGTCCGATCTGAAATCTTTCCGCTTCCACATCGAGCACGACGATGACGGCAGCACGCCGCTCGCGCAGGGCATGGCGCTCACGGAAGCCAGCGGCAACATTGCCAGTCCGGACAGGATCGCCATAGACTTTCTCGGCACAGCCGGCAGTTTTGCCGTGAAGGGCAGCCTTATCGCCGTTGGCGAAGACGCCTATATGACCAACCCGCTGTCGGGCGAATGGCATCCCGTGTCGTCCGAGCTGAATCCATTGGAGTTCTTCAGCCCGTCAGACGGCATCGCTGAGATTCTTGCCCAGGTGCAGAACGCCACTCTCATATCGCACGATGCCGGAGAATACCGCATCAGTGGCACTATTCCTGCGGACGCCCTGGCGCCGCTGTTCGGAGACACAGAGCCGGAGAGCAGCGTAGCTGTTACGCTGACAATCGAGAGACCGCATCTGTACCTCACCCAAGCACGACTTGACGGCCGCATCACGCCGACCGAAGCGGACGGGGTCGCGCGCACGATTACGCTGTCCGAGTTCAACGAACCTGTGGACATTGCGGCGCCGGACAGCGGGTAATTGGAGGCCGACGGGATGTGCAGGACAGATGGGATAGGTTGTATAAGTAGGATAGCGTCTTGAATGGGCATCACTCGCGCACGCGGTCATATCTCGCACTGACGGCGGTATTCGCCGGCGTTTTCGTGGCTGCGGACGATCAGACGGTTGTGGTAACCGTACTGCCTCAGATAATGCTCGACCTGAAACTCACCGTTACCGAACTTGACCACACATCCTGGATCATCACCGGCTACCTGCTTGGCTATGTCGCCGCAATGCCCTTCATCGGCAGGTTCTCGGACATCTGGGGCCATCGCAACACATTCATCGGATCGCTGCTGCTCTTCATGCTAGGCTCCGTGGGCGTCGCGCTGGCATCCGACATCAACTGGCTGATCGGGCTGCGCGTATTCCAGGCGCTCGGGGCGGGCGCGCTCGTACCCATCGCCATCGCCATCGTTGGTGACCTGTTCCCGACCGACCGACGGGGAACGCCTCTCGGACTTGTCGGCGCGTCAGCAGAGGCGGGCGGCGTCATTGGTCCGCTTTGGGGCGGCATCATCGTGAAATACCTGGCTTGGCAGTGGGTCTTCTGGCTGAACATTCCGCTCTGCGTCATAATCATCATCCTCACACTGGTTCTGCTTCCCAAGAACCCGCGCCATACCGCAAGGATGGACTACATCGGCGGCGCTCTCATCACTATCAGCCTTGCCGCATTAACCCTCGGGCTTGCAAGAATAGACGAACTGGACGCATTGATGGCAGTGTGGCTCGCTGTTGCGCTCATAGCGCTCGCGCTATTCATTCTGCGTCAACGCACCGCTCAGGACCCACTGTTCCCACGCGCGATGTTCCGCATCCGCGCATTCGTCGCCGCCAACGTATCGCACCTGCTCATCGGCGGGGCGCTCATAATCGGCATGGTGACCATTCCCCTGATGGCAAACACGCTGCTCGGCGAAACACCGCTTGGTGGCGGGCTGATGCTGCTGCGAATGACCGCCGCGATCCCGTTCGGCGCGGTTCTTGGCGGCATTGCCTGCCAGCGCATCGACTATCGTGCGCCTGCGATGCTGGGTCTACTGCTCGCCGCGCTCGGCTTCTGGCTGATGAGCGGCTGGGGACTGGACATAGCCGATCCATGGCTGACGGTGCATCTGGCGACCGCCGGATTCGGCTTCGGGCTGCTCATCGCCCCCATCGCGCTTGCCGCTACGAACTCTGTCGGCGATGATGTGCGCGGTGCCGCGGCTGCGCTGATAACCACGATGCGAGTGGTCGGAATGACGCTCGGAGTCGCCGCGCTGACAGCATGGGGAACGGGCAGATTCGATACTCTGGTGGCGGGCATCGGTGCCCCGTTCGCCCTACCCGGCGAGACGGCCCAGCAGGCGCAAGCGCGAATCGCCGAGGTGCAGCAACATCTGGCAGAGGCGGGCCTGACGCTGTTCAGCGACTTCTTCGTAGTGGCGACGGTACTGTGCCTCTTGGCGCTGCTGCCCACAGCGTTCATGGCGTGGAGGGGGATAGATGGCAACGATAGTTAAGACAGGCAAGAGGCGGCGGCATCTCACGACAAAGCCGCTCTAGCTTCGAAGTTGGCTCGTGAGTTTTTCGTCCGGCTTTCGAACCACGCGCTGGGCTTTAGGATCATAAAACTTACCCCGCACACTGCCTGTCCAGTCGGTCTGCTCAGGAATATCGCTGGTATCTATATCCTCATCGGGCATTGCGTCGAGCTGTCGAATAGCCGCTAATTCCTTCTCGGACAATCCATCAGTGTTACGTTGCTTCTTCGTACAGTCTTCTCTCATGTCTTGTCGCTTTCCTTGCGCTGATGATTCGACCAGGAACTTCGTCTGTTGAAGCGGTGTGTATGACAATCAGAATATGGTTTTGCACCTGTCCAATGGTCTTCCACCGTTCCTCAGTCTCGTGATCATCTTCGATCGAGCTATGTAGCGGATCTTGAAACACGCGAATGGCGAGTTCAAAAGGAACTTTGTGCTTGCGAATGTTTACGCGGGCTTTGTCGTCATCCCAGTCCCAGGGCAACGGTTATACCTCAAGGTGGAACAATTATCTTTCAACGCATCATATCATGTATCCGACTTACATCGTATATGAGCTTGAAGTATTTGTTGCCGCGTTGTCAATGGACGCTGGTTAGAACTTTAACCTGCTATAATCCGCCGTAATTCCACCCCAATAATACCTGAATAACACCTGCGGAGGACGGCTATGGGCTGGTCAATTCATCATCCGATAGGGCTGATTCACTATACGCCTTCAGCGTGCTACAGGGGATACACGCTATTCTCCACTACGCGGGGCGGCAAGAGCGCCTACCTGATCGATATGAACGGCGATGTCGTCCACCAGTGGCACACGGACGAGGGCATTCACTACGCATATCTGCTGGACAACGGCAACCTTCTGTGCCGCACCATGCCTCCGGAGGACGCGGGCGGCGTAGAGACGCTGGGCGGCTCATCCGCAGGCGTCCTCGAACTCGACTGGGACAGCAACATCGTCTGGGCTTACCGCGACCAGACGCTGCACCACGACTACGAGCGACTGCCCAACGGCAATACGCTGCTACTCCTGTGGGAGCCGCTGCCCGACGACATCGTGGCGCAGGTGCAGGGCGGCTTCGATGTCGATTTCGCGCCCGGCATGCTCGGCGATGTTGTGCGCGAAGTAACCCCCGACAATGAGACCGTATGGGAGTGGCACTCCTGGGAATATCTTGATGTCGATGAGGACATCATCTGCCCGCTGGATGCGCGCCGCGAATGGTCGCACGGCAACACACTGAATGTCACGCCCGAAGGCGACCTGCTCGTCAGCTATCGCCTCACCAGCACAGTAGGCATTGTTGACCGCGCAAGCGGAGAGTTCAGGTGGAAGTGGGGGCCGGGCGAAGTCTATCACCAGCACAACCCCACATGGCTGCCGAATGGTCGCATTCTGATCTTCGACAATGGCAGCCATCGTCGCGGCATCAGCTACTCCCGCGTAATCGAGGTTGATCCCACGACCAACAAGATCCACTGGGAATACGAAGGGACGCCCGACATATCGTTTTATAGCTACAACATCAGCGGCGCTCAACGCCTCCCCAACGGCAACACTCTCATCTGCGAGGGCGCGCCGGGCCGCCTGTTCGAAGTCACACCACGCGGCGAGGTCGTATGGGAGTACATCAACCCGTACTTCGTGTATGGCAAGAGGACGGGCAACTTGAAGATGGAATACTCGAACGCCACATTCCGATGCCACCGCTACGGCCCCGACCATCCTGCGCTGTCAGGGCGAGACCTGAATCCGGACCGCTTCGCAAGCCTGAATCGCCTGATGCGCTGAATTGGACTAGCAATTGGGCATGATGATAAACTCAACGCAGTCAATGTATAAGCGAAGGTATAGTCAATAGGCTGCACTTTCGGCTCATATAGTTTGGAAAGCAAGCTGCGAATAACATAATACGAGGAGGCTCTTATGGCGGAATATGCACATCCTGAATCACTTGTAACAACCGAATGGGTTGCGGCGCACGGAGGCGATGCCGGTGTTCGCCTCGTTGAAGTCGATGTGGACACGAACGCATACGACCAGGGGCACATCGAGGGCGCCGTCGGATGGGACTGGACCACCCAACTGCAGGACACGCTCGCGCGCGACATCATATCCAAGTCGGATATGGAGGAACTGCTTGGCGGCTCCGGCATCGGCAACGACACAACCGTAATTCTCTATGGCGACAACAACAACTGGTTCGCGGCGTGGGCGTTCTGGCAGATGCGGATGTACGGTCATGAAAGCGTAAAGCTCATGGACGGAGGACGCGCCAAGTGGGAAGCTGAAGGCAGACCTCTCACCACTGACGCGACATCGCACGAATCGGTCAGATACATCGCCGCAGAGCCGGACACCAGCATCCGTGCCTTCCGCGAGCAGGTAGTCGGTGCCGCTTCCAACGGCAGCTCGTTCTTCGTGGACGTGCGCGCGCCCGAAGAGTTCCGCGGTGAACTGCTCGCTCCCGCCGCACTCCCGCAAGAGGGCGCGCAGCGCGGCGGCCACATCCCCGGCGCGGCCAATGTTCCCTGGGCAACGGCGGTCGCACCTGACGGCAGCTTCAAGTCCGCCGACGAGCTTATCGAAATCTACGGCAGCAGGGTGGACAACTCCAAGCCCACAATCGCCTACTGCCGCATCGGTGAGCGCTCCTCGCACACCTGGTTCGTGCTGACGCAGCTGCTTGGGCTGGATAACGTCTCCAACTACGACGGCTCATGGACCGAGTACGGCAGCATCGTCCGCGCTCCCATCGAGCGGTAACGAGCCACAGACAACGGAAACCACACTGGGCGGCATTGCTTCAAGCGAGCCGCCCTTTGCATATTCACACATAGACGGGTGAGACATGACACAGGAAGACCTCAGATCGCTATTTCGGACCGTAGGCGACGGCAGCGGTCTCAGCCACACCAACACCTACTACGAAGAGGAACTTGCGCTGGCGTTCCGCAATCGCGGCATGCCCCTCGAAGGCCTGCGCTACGACATCACCCCCACGGGCATGCATTATCTCCTCATACACTTCGACATCCCGGATGCGGACGCCGACTCGTGGAAGCTCGACATCGGCGGGCTGGTGGGGAACCCGCTCAGCCTCAGCATGTCGGACATACGGGAGCGTCCGAAAGTCACGATGCCGGTCACGATGGAGTGCGCGGGCAACGGCAGGGCGCGGCTGAACCCACGTCCCGTAAGCCAGCCCTGGCTGCTTGAGGCGATCGGCACAGCAGAGTGGACCGGAACGCCGCTGCGGGGCATCCTCGAAGACGCAGGCATAGATTCTAGTGCGGTCGAGCTGGTGTTCACCGGGCGAGACGAGGGCGTCCAGGGCGGCGAGGTGCAGCTATACCAGCGCAGCCTCACCATTGAGGACTCGATGCGCGACGAAGTGATGCTGGTGTACGAGATGAACGGCGCCCCGCTGGAGCCGCAGCACGGCTATCCGCTGCGACTGATAGTACCGGGCTGGTACGGTATGACCAGCGTGAAATGGCTGGAAAATATCGAGGCGGTCGCGGAGCATTTCACCGGCTACCAGATGGACCAGACCTACCGCTACAAGACATCGCCGGACGACCCCGGCGTGCCCGTGAGCACGATGCGGGTGCGCGCGCTGATGTTACCACCGGGCGTGCCGGAATTCATGACGCGCACGAGGCTGCTGGACTCAGGTGATGTTACGCTCTCCGGCAAGGCGTGGGCTGGCAGGCTCGATGTGACGCAGGTCGAGGTCAGCACCGACGACGGCATGAGCTGGCACAAAGCCGAGCTAGGCAAACAGGTCGGCCGTTTCGCATGGCGCAACTGGTCGTATGACTGGAACGCCAAGCCCGGCACTCACTTTCTGTCCGTGCGCGCCACCGACGAGGAAGGCAACGTCCAGCCCACCGCCCAACCGTGGACAATGCAAGGCATGGGCAACAACCTAGTGCAGCGCGTCGAGGTTATAGTAAGGTAGATACAGCGGATGGGTGCAAGACGAAGGAGAGCGCGATGACTACGGCCATGACCAGACGGCGTTTCTGCGTCAAGGAATACTTCATGATGGCGGAGGCAGGCGTTTTCGGCGAGGACGACCGCGTGGAACTTGTTGACGGGGAGATTGTAGAAATGGCAGCGGTGGGAAGTTACCATGCGGGTTGCGTGATATGTCTGACTGCTCTGTTCACACAGAAGGCTGGAGACAGAGTCTTTGTGAGCGTGCAAAACCCAGTGAAGTTGCACGAACTCACTTCATTCCAACCTGACTTGGCTATCCTGTTCCCCCGAGACGACTTCTACATGAACTCGCATCCCACGGCCAAGGATGTGCTGCTAATAATCGAAGTGTCAGACAGCAGCGTAGATTACGACCGAAATGTGAAGATTCCGAGGTACTCACAGGCGGGTGTTCCCGAAGTCTGGCAGATCAACTTGGTCTATGGGCTTATAGATACATTCAGCGACTTAGACCCGGTGACCGTCAGATACCGCTCTATGCAGCGCTTTTCTCCAGGACAGCGGATTGTGCCAACGCAACTGCCAGATATATCGCTGGAGGTGAGCCAGATTCTGCGCCAACCCGAATAGCATTGCAAACTTCTTGCCGCTTCCTAACTATAGCGAAATGAACGAACTAAGGAACTGACATGACCGACTTGCTACTAAAGGGCGGCGAGGTCATCGACCCGTCGCAGGACATCAGGGCAAAACTCGATGTCGCGGTCACAGACGGCATCATATCGGCAGTCGCGCCGGACTTGGACCCATCGGGTGCTGCGCGCGTCATCAATGTGGACGGCAACATCGTCATTCCGGGCATGATCGACCTGCACACCCACGTGTACGAGGGCGTCAACCAAAACGGCATCAACCCCGACCTCGCGGGCATTCGCTCCGGCGTAACCACCGTGCTGGACGCGGGCAGCGCGGGCTGCTACACATTCGGCGGCTTCCCCAACTATGTCGTCCCGAACGCCAAGACCAACATCTTCTGCATGCTGCACATCTCCCGCGTGGGATTGGCATACCAGCCCGACACGTCCCGACGCGAGGACATAGACCTCGAAGAGACGGTCAGCGTCATCAAGGCGAACAGACCACTCATACAAGGCGTGAAGATTCGCGCCGTCGGCCCCGGCGTGCCTAGTATGGGCGTGGAAATGGTACGCCTCGCAAAGCAAGCTGCTACCGAGGGCGGTGTCCGCCTGATGGTGCATATCGGCGACCGCAGCATCGCAGGCGGCGACGGCACCGAGCCGACCATCACGCGCAAGCTACTGCCACTGCTCGACAAGGGCGACATCATCACCCACCTCTTCAGCGGCAACCCGGGGCGCATCATCGACAGCGACGGCAAGGTCATTCGTGAAATTATCGAGGCGCAGAATCGTGGCGTATTCCTCGACACGGCGCACGGACGGCAGAACTTCAGCTTCGATGTCGCGAAAGCCGCGCTCGATCAGGGCGTGCAGCCGCGCAGCATCAGCACCGACATGACGCCGCCGGGACGCATGAACACCGTCCACAGCATGACCGAAATGCTCGCGCGCTTCATGGCGCTGGGCTTCTCGCTGGAGGATGTCATACGCATGACGACCGCGAACCCGGCGCAGGCGCTCGGCATGGAGGACACGCTAGGCTCGCTGGCAGTCGGCAGGCCCGCCGACATCAGCGTGCTGAAAGAAGAGACCGGAGACTGGCTGTTCCACGACACCGAGGGCAACACCCTACACGGCGACAAGGCGCTAGTGCCTGTGGTAACAGTCAAGGACGGCGAGCCGTACTCGCCAGACTGGGGTCCGCGCCCCTGGGGGTGGCTGCCCGACTCGGCTTCCTAGAGCGAACCGGCAGGCAACATCTCCAGCAACTCGTCCTCGGTCAGAACCTCGACCTCAAGCCGCTGTGCGTCCGCCAGCTTCGAGCCGCCGCCCTCTCCTGCCACAAGATAGCTCGTGTTCTTGCTCACGCTGCCGCTGACCGCGCCGCCGTACTGCTTGATCAGATCCTGCACCTGCGAGCGGCTGAACCGTTCCAGCCTGCCCGTAACCACGAACCGCATCCCAACAAACGGCTGCTCCGTCGGAATCACGCGCTCCTCGTCCTCAAGGCGCACCCCGGCAGCTCGTAGCTTCTCCACGACAGTGCGATTCGCCTCGTTGCGGAAGTACGACACCACGCTCTCCGCGATGCGCGGGCCAATGCTGTCAATAGCGACTAGGGCTTCCTCGTCCGCCGCCATCAGATTGTCGATGGTCGTGAATTCGCGCGCCAGCAGTTCCGCCACCTCGCCGCCGACATGCCGGATCCCCAGCGCAACGAGAACGCGCGCCAGAGGACGCCCCTTGCTCGCTTCGATAGCAGATAGCAGATTGGAGACGCTCTTCTGGCGCAGGGTTTCCGGCTGCAGTAGGTGCTTCCTGTTCACATAGAACAGGTCCGACTGCACACCGATCAGTCCGTTTCCGAGGAAGTCCGAGCTGATTTCCGTGATGTGCGGCTGCCCCCTCAGTTCCGCAAAGTGTCCGACGACTGCCCTTGCGGTGCGTGCGCTGACTCCGATTAGCTCCCCAATGTCCAATTCGCTGGCACTTGACAGCACGCTCATATTGCCGAAGCGTTCGGCGATGATGCCCGCAGACTTCTTGCCCACGGTCGGAATGCCGCTCGCCGCGAGTGCATCCTCGAATGGTCTCGCCTTGGCGGCATCTATCACATCCAGCAGGTTGAGCCGCGCGAGGTCGCCAGGCTTCAGGTAGTAGATGTCCGCAACATCTCTGATCAACCCTTGCTGAATCAGGTACTCGCCCCACTTGATGCCCATGCCGTCGATGTCCATCGCACCGCGGCTGACGAAGTGCTCCAGCAGGCGCACAAGCTGAGTGGGGCACGATGCGTTCACGCAGTACGACATTGCGTCATCTTCAGGACTGACAATCGGCTCTCCGCACATTGGATCCGGACAGACTACCGGCATCTGAAATTCGCGCTCGTCGCCGCTGCGCCTGTCCGCGATTACGCTCACGACCTGCGGGATGACCTCGCCCGCCCTCTCAACCACAACCCAGTCGCCGATGAGCAGGTCCTTGCTGCGTATGTAGTCCTCGTTGTGCAGTGTCGCCTGCCTGACGGTCGCGCCCGCGATGTTCACCGGCTCCAGCACGGCATACGGGTTGATGCTGCCCGTCCTTCCCACATTCACGCGGATGTCCAGTAGCTGCGTGATCTCCTGCACGGCGGGGAACTTGTACGCCACCGCCCAGCGCGGCTCCCTGCCCACCACGCCCAGGTGCCGCTGGTAGTCGAGGTTGTCCACCTTTATGACGATCCCGTCTGCGGCGGCGTCCAACTCCTCCTCATAGCTATGCACCCACTGATTGTAGAAGGCTACGGCCTCTTCCGGCGTTTGAACGCGTCGGCTGTCGTCGCTCACTTTGAAGCCCAGCCTCTTGAGGTATTGCAGCATCTCCCAGTGCGTGTCCGGCACATCGCCGCCTTCAGCGTACCCTAGCGAGTAGATGAAGATGTCCAGCGGACGCTCTGCAGTGTTGCGTGGGTCGAGCTGTCGCAGCGAGCCGGCAGCCGTGTTGCGCGGGTTGGCGTAGGTCTGCTCGCCCCTCGCTGCGCGCTCCTCGTTGAACTTTGCAAACAGCGACTTGGGGAAATATACCTCGCCGCGTACTTCGAACCGCTGCGGCGCATCATTGCTCAGCAGGCGCAGCGGAATGCTCTTGATCGTTCGCAGGTTAGATGTTACATCCTCGCCGACCATGCCATTCCCGCGAGTCGCGCCCCGCACGAACACACCGTCCTCATATGTCAGCGCAACCGCAAGCCCGTCATACTTCAGCTCGCAGACCATATCGAACGCATCACCTTCCAGCAGGTCGGAGACGCGCTTGTGCCACGCCATGAACTCTTCATCGTCGAACGCATTGCCAAGGCTGAACATCTGCCTCGTATGCTCCACCTGTTGGAAGCCGTCAGCAGGCGCGTCGCCCACTCGCTGCGTAGGCGAATCAGGCGTTACAAGCTCAGGATGCTCCGCTTCGATCGCACGCAGCTCGCGAATCAGCGCATCATACTGCGCGTCGCTCACCTCCGGGCTGTCCAGCACATAGTAGCGGTAGTTGTGATAGTTCAGCCGCTCGCGGAGTTCTTCGATTCGCTCAGTTAAGTCGGTGGTTGTCATGGGTATCACCAAGAGATCTGCGGTTGCAACGATGTACTTCGATGCTAACCAATGCTGGTTAGGCGTTCAAGGGCGTTATCGGCACTTGCCTTAGATGTTCTCCACACCGGAAAAGTGGACGCACAATATCCCGCTAGATATACTCATGGAATAATCTGAAATGAGGGATGACAATTTGCCCGAGTCAAAAGAGTTCAAGGAGTTCATCGCCAAGTATCCTCCGCTGCTGGCGATTGGAAACACGCCTATGGTCAAGGTCGACGCCGACTTCGACATAGGCGACGCGGAGATACATGTAAAGTATGAGCACCTGAACCCCGGCGGCTCCATCAAGGACAGGCCTGTCCTACGGATGCTGGGTGAGGCTATCCTTTCCGGAGATCTGACCAAGGAGAAGTCGATCATAGACGCGACGTCGGGTAATGCAGGCATCGCCTACGCGATGGTCGGCGCGGTACTGGGCTACAGGGTTACGTTGGTCATGCCGGAGAATGCGAGCGAGGAGCGCAAGAAGCGGCTCATCGCGCACGGCGCGGAGATTATCTACACCGACCCGATGCTCGGATACGACGAGGCGCTGTACGAGGTCAAGCGCCGCTACGAGAAGTCGCCCGACAAGTACTATTACAGCGACCAGTACAGCAACCCGAACAATCCTCAGGCGCACTACGACACCACCGCCAAGGAGATCCTCCGCCAGGCGCCGGATATAACCCACTTCGTCGCAGGCGTCGGCACGGGCGGCACCATCTCAGGCGTGGGACGACGCCTGAAGGAGCACAACCCCGACATCAAGGTCATCAGCATCGACCCGCCCGAATGGCCCGGCGTCGAAGGCCTGAAGCCGCTCAGCGCAGGCCACATCATCCCCGACACATTCGACTCCTCAGTCGTGGACGAGATGCTGGAAATCGACGTGGACGCCTCATACGAGATGTCACGCAATCTATCCTCCGTCGGCCTTTTCGCGGGACAGTCCTCCGGGGCGTATGTGCAGGGCGCGTACGAGATCGCAAAGCGCGATCGCAGCGGCCAAGTCGTCACCATCTTCAACGACATCGGCGAGCGCTACTTCAGCACCGGCATGTGGGGGTAAAGCTGGTACCCACATGGATGCACAGGATGGAGGGGATAGGATGGCTTTGACCAATGAAGAAGCTTTGAAGCGAGACGATGCGTTGTATGACAAGTATGTCCGACCGCTTGAAGATGAGCATTGGGGTGAGTTCGTTGCGGTAGCGCCGGACGGCAGGACGATGCTGGGAACCAATCCATATAAGATTGATACAGAAGCTTGGGACGCATTTAGAGTTGAAGCCGTCATGTTCCAAGTCGGCGAGAAAGAGATAGTTAAGCCCGCTCCCATTCACAGTTCAAACAGGACAAATGCGATTTCTCCCAGGATTGCGATGGAAGTGACCAAATTGTATCAACAGTTTGGCAAACGATACGAAGTTGAGCATTGGGGCGAGTTCGTCGCAATAACTCCCGATGGCAGAACAATGCTGGGTGAGGATGAACATAACCTGTTCCATAAAGCTGTGGAGGTGTTTGGCACAGGTGCATTCGTCTTTCAAGTAGGGCAGGAGTCGAGAGATTAACCCAGTGAACCTACCTCCCGTAATCTCACGATTTCCATTTCTGTCCGTCAGGGTAATGGTAGGCGGCGCAGTGATTTACGAGGGAGAAGCCTTAATCGATACTGGATTCACTGGTGCCATTGTCTTGCCATCTAGTTACGAGCCCGACAGCGTTCCCGCTGAGAGGCACAGAAGATGGAGAATGCCTGACGGCAGCCTTGTCAACGCGCCCAGATATGATGGGGTCGTATTCGTTGGCAACTTCCCGCCGTTGCCCTTCCGAGCCGGAATAACATTCTTGGGCGACGAACCCATCATTGGCGTCCATGTCATACGCCACTTCTCGGTTATACTTGACCACGGGAGGCGCGTTGTCGTAGAACCGTAAGCGGGTGGGTATGCAGGACAGCAAAGCAAATACGGAGAGAGTGGCAGGCCAAGGTCTGGGTCGCCGCATCGTGAGCGCGTTTGCGCCGTACTGGTTCAAGGTATCGGTCGTCGGCGGGCTCATTTTCGTTACCGCGGGGCTGGGCGTCGTCAACCCTTTGCTAATCCGCGTGGTCTTCGACTCCGCACTGTTCCCGCCGTCAGGCACTCCCGACCTCGACCTGCTGTGGCTGATCGTAGCCGTAATGGCGACCATCACCGTCGCGACCGGCGGGCTCGGCATCGTGCAGACCTACCTCACGAACGAGGTGGGCCAGCGCGTGATGCGCGACCTGCGCGACCGCCTCTACGAGCACCTGCAAACGCTGTCCATCAGCTTCTTCACCGACACACGCACCGGCGAGATACAATCGCGGGTAGCGAACGACGTGGGCGGCGTGCAGAATGTCGTCTCCAGCACCGTATCCAATGTGCTGTCCAACAGCGTGATATTCATCAGCACCCTTATCGCGATGTTCATCCTGTCGTGGGAGCTGACGCTGGTTTCAATGGGCACGGTGCCGATATTCGCGCTCATATCCAAGTTCGTCGGGCAGCGGCGGCGTGCGGTGGCAGCGCGCACCCAGAAGGCTGCAGCGGAGGTCAGTGCAATCACGCAGGAGACGCTGTCCATATCCGGTATGATGCTGTCGAAGCTGTTCGGACGGCAGGAGCGCGAGATACAGCGCTTCCACGAAGAAAACCAGCACCTCGCCGACCTGACGCTGCAACGGCAGATGACCGGGCGCACCTTCTTCACGCTCGTTCAGGTCTTCTTTTCGCTGACGCCGATTATCATCTATGTGATCGCCGGCTACCTGCTGTCCGGAGACGGGACCGCCGGGCTGACTGCTGGTACCATAATCGCCTTCACCACCCTGCAGGCGCGGCTCTTCTTCCCCATCGGCAGCCTGCTGCAGGTCTCGGTCGAGCTTCAGGCGTCAATGGCGCTGTTCGAGCGCATATTCGGCTACCTGGACATCGAGCCGGAGATTGTGGACTCCGATGACGCGGTTGCACTCACCCCCGAAGATGTCGCGGGAAGGATCACGCTCCAGGATGTCCGTCTGCAATACGGCCTGTCTGCCGAAGAGCGCCTGGATGCCAGTATTAACGGCGTGTCGGAGAACGGCACCGGGCGACTCGCGCTCGACGGCGTAAGTCTGCAGATTGCGCCCGGCCAGCTCGCGGCGTTCGTCGGCCCCAGCGGTGCGGGCAAAACGACCATCTCCTACCTCATACCGCGCCTGTACGATGTTACGGAGGGCGCGGTGAGGATAGACGATGTGGACGTGCGCGACATTCGTCTGGCGTCGCTTGCGCGGCTCATCGGCTATGTCTCGCAGGAAAGCTACCTCTTCCACGCCACGCTGCGCGAGAATCTGATGTACGGCGACCCTGACGCCACGGAAGACGAGATGATAGCCGCAGCGAAAGCAGCCTTCATCCACGACCGCATAGTAGAGTTCCCCGACGGCTACGACACCATCGTCGGCGAGCGCGGCTACAGGCTGTCCGGCGGCGAGAGGCAGCGCCTGTCCATCGCGCGCGTCATCCTGCACGACCCGCGCATCCTGATTCTGGACGAAGCAACCTCCGCGCTCGACACCGCCAGCGAACGCTATGTGCAGGCTGCGCTGGAGCCGCTAATGAAAGGCCGCACCACCATCGCCATAGCGCACAGGCTGTCCACGATTCTATCCGCCGATGTGATCTTCGCGGTGGACGAGGGCCGCATCGTCGAGCGCGGCAGGCACGAGGAACTCCTGGTGAAGGGCGGGCTGTACGCGAACCTCTACCACGAGCAGTTCGACAGCGGCCGCGTCGAATGCCACTGCCTGGACGGCATATTGCTGTCAGACGGCAGGTTGGTCGCGCAGGTAGAGGGAGTTAGGGTGTAATGGCCGAGCTTGTGGATGAGATAACCTACGCCGGCAGTGTGCAGACTATCTCTCTGTTCAAGGTGTAAGTCTTCAGTTGGAATAAAGACTGGGGAATGCTGAAACAATCGGCATAGGGATTTACCCACATGGACATCTCGCAGGATTCAGGATATGCGATTTGTCCCTTGCACACCAACACAGCCAGCAAGTCTCTTCTAAGATTGGTGAAAATTCCTTCTGAGTAAGATCGCAGTTCTTGTCCGGCACGAAACTGCCATTGGCGCAAGTCATGAAGCGATGGACCTGAAGTCAAGTCGTATGAAGTCGAGGTCCCATAGAGCACTTTCTTTATGTCCTCACTATCAGGCGTGAAGGAGTAGGGAGAAAATATCACAATGATATAAGGCAGCGAGCCTTTCTCAGATTGAGGATGCTTGAATTTCTTCAAATAAGAGATCTTCTTCTTCAAAGCCAATTCAAACCGGTCGCCACTATTATCCACAGATCCAGATCCAACCCCTACGCCGCCGTTATATTTGTACTGCCGAAGCTTTCTCTCTTCGTCTGATTCTTCAGACTTCAGGCAAAGTTCTACAGAAAGCTCCATATCCAGCCCCAAGTTCTTGAAGCTAAAGATTTCACTCAGATACCTCGTCCCATACCATGTATGGTTCCACCAAAGCATATTCGGATCATCAGAATACTGCTGCTCCTGCTTCCTAACCCATTCATGAACAGGACGCACTAACTGTTCAAATGATACTGGTCCGCCGGATTCCTGGGACGACCTGCTGCCTTCAGCAGAGGAGACTTCCACGGCAAAGATGGATGAATCAATGTCCATCAATCTCTTCGTCAAAGTAAGATAGTCGCTCTGCTGCTCCAGCGACTCAGATATTGCATCGCCGTGCAGCACAGTAACATCTGCCACAACACTTTCCCCAAACTGATTGTGTAGCAGGAAATCAGGCGTCTTGTCCTGAAATTTGGGCTGAAACTCAAACTTCAGCTCGCCTAAACTCTCAAACATGGAGCGAGTGTACAATTCGGCAGCCGCGTCGTACTCTTGTTCCCATCCCTTGGAAGATAAGCGGCGTTCGAAGTCTCTATCCAAAGATGGTGGCACTTCTTGGAAGGCATGCCACTTGCGGTAATCGTCCGCCCAGTACTTGCCTTCTAAGTCCGCGTCTGTAAGAAGCAAGAGCGGTCCCTACACATCCAAATTCTGCACCTCGAGCGCGTGCGCCTGGATGAAGTTGCGGCGCGGCTCCACTACATTGCCCATTAGCACTGAGAACATGTCGTCGGCATCGGCGGCATCCGCTATATTAACCTGCAGCAGCGTGCGCTTCTCCGGGTCCATCGTCGTCTCCCAGAGCTGATCTGCGTTCATCTCGCCCAAGCCCTTGTAGCGCTGCAGGTTGATGTTGCGCCTGCCGTTGAGCTGCGTCATTATACCCTCGCGCTCGCCCTCGCTGTACGCGTAGTGCGACTGGCGGCCCGAGCTAATCTTGTACAGCGGCGGCTGCGCGATGTAGAGGTGTCCATGCTCGATGAGCGGCGTCATGTGACGGAAGAAGAAGGTGAGCATCAGCGTGCGGATGTGCGAGCCGTCCACATCCGCATCGGTCATGATGATGATGCGGTGATAGCGCAGCTTGCTCAGGTCTATGTCGTCGTCAAGTCCCGCGCCGATGGCAGTAATCATGGAACGAATGGCGTCATGCGCGAGCATCTTGTCCGCGCGCGCCTTCTCCACATTCAGAATCTTGCCCCATAGCGGCAGGATTGCCTGCGTCCTGCGGTCGCGCCCCATCTTCGCTGTGCCGCCTGCTGAATCGCCCTCGACAAGGTAGATTTCGCAGAACTCAGGGTTCTTCTCCGAGCAGTCGGCGAGCTTGCCGGGCAGTCCGCCCCCATCCATCGCGTTCTTGCGAATGATAAGGTCTCGCGCCTTGCGCGCCGCGTCTCGCGCTCGCTGCGCTGTCAGGCACTTGTCTATGATGCGCTTTGCGTCCTGCGGGTTGTCCTCAAGGTAATACTGCAGCGCCTCCGCGACAACGCTCTCCACCTGCGTTCTGACTTCCGGGTTGCCCAGCCTCGTCTTCGTCTGTCCCTCGAACTGCGGCTCCGTCAGCTTCACGCTGATGACCGCCGCCAACCCTTCGCGCACATCCTCGCCCGCGAGGTTTGCCTCGTTCTCCTTGAGGAGGTTCTGCTTCCGCCCGTAGTCGTTGATAATGCGCGTCAGCGCGCTGCGGAAGCCGGTGATGTGCGAGCCGCCGTCTATCGTGTTGATGCAGTTTGCGAAGGAGTGAACGAACTCCGTGAAGCTGTCGTTGTACTGCATCGCCACCTCGACGATGGTGTTCTCCATCTGCTTCTCTACATAGATCGGATCGGCATGGACGACCGCGCGCTTCTGGTTCAGACTGCGCACGAAGCTGGAAATGCCGCCCTCGAAGTAATAGGTTACTTCGTTGTTCGGCCAGAGGTTTTCATGTCCATGCCAGTCGGTGCGGAATGTGATCTCCAGTCCCTTGTTCAGGTACGCCATCTCCTTGAAGCGCTGCCTCAGCACATCGTAGTCGTAAGCGAAGTCCTCGAATATCTCGACATCGGGCATAAACGTAACCGCAGTGCCGGTCTTGCGGCGGCTGCCCCTCGGCAGCGGCTCGGATGTCAGCTCGGCCTGCCCGCGCCCGCGAGAGAACGTCTGCCTATACAGGTTCCCGTCCCGGCTCACCTCGACCTCCAGGCTCTCCGAGAGCGCATTGACCACCGATGCGCCCACACCGTGCAGCCCGCCGGAGACGGCATACGCCTTGCCCCCGAACTTCCCGCCCGCGTGCAGCGTGGTCATGACCGTCTCCACGGCGGTCATGCCCGTCGTGGGATGAACATCCACCGGGATGCCGCGCCCGTCGTCCTCGATTCGAACGGTGCCGTCGCGCTGAATATGTATGGAAACGCGCGTTGAGAAGCCGGCCATGAACTCGTCCACGCCATTGTCCACAATCTCGTATATGAGATGATGCAAGCCGCGCTGGTCAGTGCTTCCGATGTACATCCCCGGGCGCTTTCGCACGGCTTCCATGCCCTCAAGCACCTGGATATCGTCAGCGGTGTACATGTCAACTTCTTTAGCCGTCGCCATATTTTCTCTCCCCAAAACTTAGGCACACTTTGAGCCAATGACAAAACAATTGCATAGAATTTAGGGTGTATCCGCAGGCAAGGCGCAGGCGTGCATGACAGGGGACTTGCACGCATTGAACACAACGGAACGAGGGGCGCCAATTACGCGATAATGATGGGATAAACACCCAATTACAGTGGACAATAAAAGGCAGAATTCATCAAGGTTTTTCTTGACTCTATTTTACCATTTTTTAATACCAAAATCAAACGTAAAGATACAAATGTTCTCAGACTGGAACAGGACATTTGCCTCTTACGAAAAGCGCGGAAACTGCGGAGTCAGAAGGCACTCATTCGCGAGTGCGGCGATAGGCAAGCGCACTGATAATCTCAAGCCCCACTCGGTTCGCCACCTCCGCCGTGATCGCCGCAGGTCCCTCATAGTGCGGCGCGACCTCCACGATGTCCGCCCCCACCAGCTCCACCGACGAAACAATCGTCCTCACCGCCTTCAGCAGCTGCGCCGATGTCAACCCGCCCGGCTCAGGCGTGCCCGTCGCGGGCGCAAATGCCGGGTCAAGCACATCTATGTCCACCGACAGGTATATCACCTCAGGCCCGTCCAGCGCCTCGTTGATCGCATCCTCCAGCACCGCCTCGAATCCCCGCTCCACTATCTCCGCCATCAGGTGCCAGCGCATCCCCTGCTCCTTCATCCACTCGAAGAGCGGCTGGTCCGGCCAGTAGCCGCGCAGCCCTATCTGGATGAAGTTCGACCCCGGAATCGCACCGCTATCCAGCAGGCGCCGCATCGGGCTGCCGTGCGCGATGAGCACCCCGCCGTAGCCGGCATCCCCTGTGTCCGCATGCGCGTCGAAGTGAATCATCCCCACCCTGCCGTATCCGTGGTGCTGCGCCACCGCCGTCGCCGCAGGCAGCGTGATCGAGTGGTCGCCGCCAAGAATCAATGGTATCGCGCCCGTCTGTAGCGCCTGCATCGTCTTCAGGCGGACAGCCTCGTGGCTCTGGTCGAGCAGGCTCGGCGGGCAGTTCGCGTCCCCGAAGTCCACGACCTTTATCTCCTGCGTGGGGTAAAGCCCAAACTCCATGTGGTAGAAGGTATCGTTAGGACTGCCCGCGTACCCTGCCTGCCTGATCGCGCGCGGGCCGAAGCGCGCCCCCGGCCTGTTCACCACGCCCATATCCACCGGCGCACCGATCACAGCGACATCGGCCTGCATCTCCGCAAGCTCCTCCTGCGAAAGCGCAAGCGGCGAGTGGATGTATGTCGGTATGCCAAGAAAAGCGGGCTGACGGTCCGGACCTCGAAGATCGGGCATTGATGACCTCACTGACTGTTCTATCGAGTGCAAAGATGGTGCTTTGCTTCATTCTATCTGAAATTTCGAACTCGCACGTACCGATGAGGTGGACATGTAGTGCTCCTCCGAACAGCGGCAGGACTTTCATTATTGCGCCTTCCAATCTATAATCGCCCTATCCGCAATCAGTCAAAAACCACGCTCAATCAGCGTGCAATGCGATGCTCTCACGCACGGATTGAGCCATTTGCACGAGGTCTATTCTCAAAGCACTTTTGCGAGGTTATGCATGGACAGCCAAGAAGCATTTTTTAAGGCGTGGGGCAGTTATCCGACAGGCGTTTCTGTGGTCACATCGATTGAGCCGGACGGCAGTGTGCATGGCATGGCGGCTAACGGCATCAACTCGGTGTCGATCGATCCGCTGCTGGTACTCGTCTGCGTCGGCCACGAACGCAACTCCTACCCCCTCATCAAGGAGGCGGGGCGCTTCGCCATCAACATACTCAGCCAGGAACAGCAGCCAATCGCGCGTTACTACGCCGGCCCCGCTGAGGCACGAGGCTCAGGCACCGACCCGGATTTCACCTTCACCGAGAGTGGCGCAGCCTTCATCGACGGCAGCATCGCCTCTATGGACTGCCGCACCGTAAGCGAGCATGTGGAAGGCGACCACACGGTCTTCATCGGCGCGGTGGAGCGCATCGACGTGAACGACGGCGAGGCTCTCGCCTACTGCCAGGGCAAGTTCGGCCGCATCGTCATGGACGACTAGCCATGCCACACTCCCTTTCCGATCTCGACGCCATGACCATCGAAGAGGCGAACGCGCTTTCCTTCGACGAACGCGATGCCCTTCTCGACCTGATAATCGCCGACGGCCGCAAGCAGACTACCACGCTGCACTCCCATCGCATCGGTCTCTACGGCGACTACTTCGAGGAAGACCTGCTGCGGATGCTGAAAGTGCGCGCCATCAAGGTGTACGTGCGCGGCACGACCGAGTCCGACTTCGCCGGCGAAGTCATTGGCGACACCGACGAGGAGCAGTACCGCGCCGCCTTCTGCCATGTGCAGATGTCGCTTGACGCCGCGGGCACAAGCTTCAGCCGCGTAACCACCCTCGTCATCTTCCTCACCGACATGAGCAACTGGCCGCTGCTCAACGAGGTGTACCGCGAGTTCATCCCCAACCCGCCGTGCAGAGCAGTCATCGGCACCACCGGCCTCGCGCAGCCGCCCCTGCGAATAGAAATCGTCAACTGCATCGCCTACCGCGTCGCGGAGTAGAATCACTATGCCCAACGCAAAGATGGAATTCGGCTACCATCCCCCATCAGGCGACAGGGGCTTCGAGGAAATACGCCCCCGCGAGTTCCTCTCCGACCTCCACAACGCCCTTGATGTCGCATCGCAGCACTTTCCCTCCCTGTGGATTTCCGACCACTTCTCCTACGAGGACGAGTTCCGCATGGAGTGCTGGACTCACCTCACGTGGGTAGCAGCGAGATACCCCGGCCCCAAGCTCGGAACCATCGTGATGTGCAACTCCTTCAGGCAGCCGTCGCTGATGGCAAAGATGGCGGCAAGCCTCCAGTGGATGAGTTCCGGACGGCTGATTCTCGGCTATGGCGCCGGCTGGTTTGAGCCGGAGTACAGGCGATACGGCTTCGACTACCCGTCTCCCGGAGCCCGCGTGGAGATGCTCGAAGAAGGTGTGCAGATCATGAAAGCGATGTGGCAGGACGCCCCTGCCAACTTCCGGGGCAAGCACTACCGCATCGAGGACGCCTATTGCGAGCCGCGCCCTAACCCGCCGCCGGTCCTGATGATAGGCGGCGCAGGCGAAAGGCGCACCCTCCGAGTAGTAGCGCGCCACGCCGACTGGTGGAACGACCTCGTCCGCCCGCCCGACCAACTCCAGCACAAGCTGAACGTCCTGCAACAGCACTGCGAGCGCGAGGGCCGCGACTTCTCCGACATCCGTAAGACCCTCAGTGTGCGCCTCTTCATCGACAAGTCGCACCGGAAAGCGCTCGAAATGGCAGGCGACCGCATTCACGGCGACCAGCCGGCAGTCGCGGGCGATCCTTCAGCAGTGCGCGAGCAACTCACCCAGTTCACCGAGCTGGGCTTCGACTTCTCGATCCTGACCTTCCCCCGCTTCCAGGACCTCGAAGACATGAAGCTCTTCGTTGACGAGGTAATGCCCCACTTCAGCTAGCCCGCGCGACTAATATCCCCTCTCCCTATGGGAGAGGGTTAGGGTGAGGGCAAAGTCCCTTCCCCCTCGATGGGGGAAGGTTAGGATGGGGGTGACGCCAAGAACACAGGCTTGGCGCAGTCCTGCCCTACCCTCTCAGAAATTCAAAACTCGCCGACAGATTCTCGAACACATCCTCATGCGGCGGAATCTCCATGATCGCCGGACCTGCATAACCCTTATCCTGAAGCGCCTGCAACTGCCGCAGGCAGTCCACATCACCCGTGTCCACCGTCGGAATCGCCTCGCCCCCTCGCGTCTGCTTGAAGTGGATCGTCTTGATCATATCCACCGGCAGCGCCTCCACCTCGCCCACAGGATCACTTCCCGCATCAATTCGAAGTTGGTTCGTCGGGTCGGGGCAAAGGCCGAGGATACTGCCCTCCCCGTCCGGCAGCGCGTCCCTCACCGCTTGCACCAGCATCGCGAGGCTGCGTATCGGCTGCCCCGAGTTCTCCATAGACAGCGTAACGCCACGCGAGGCCGCCTCCTGCACCAGCGCCCCAATGCTCATCGCGGTATCAGGAATGTCTGCGGGCGTCTCCCACAGCGCATCGAACCTTGACGGGTCCACCATCCGCAGGTGCGGCGCGTCCGGCGACACCGCAATCGCAGCATCCAGCATCGACTGGAACAGCGCGGACTTCGGCTGCGCGTCCTCCGACAGGCACGGATACGCCACCGCAAGATTGAACGACATACCGGGGTGCCGCCCCACCAGCGCCTTCAGCCCGTCGATATTCGGCCGCCAGCCGTCGCCCTCACCCGTCTCACAATCGCCAAGGCAAGTCTGCCGCAGCTCGACATGCACCGCCCCGCGCTCCGCCGCCTGATCCACCAGCGCTTCAATGCTCTCGCGGGCCAAGTGCTCGCGCCACGAATTCGTTATCGCTCCAAGTTTCATGTCCTGTCCTTCCTCGAATTGGTCAGTCGGCTCCGGGTAATCGTGCGCCTATTCTACAAGACTACAGATACGTCGCAACCGGATGAAATAACCTGATTCACGCCTGGACCAGCGTGCTCAGGCTTGCCACCGCGTTGCCGATAAGCATGACGATGCGGCGGTTCCAGCGGTCTATCAGCGTGCCAGTGAAGATGGAGCCCAATCCCATGGGCAGGATGGCGAAGAAGAGCATCGCAGTGTATGCCGTGGTGTCGCCCGTCTCCCGGAGAACCCAGATGCCCAGCCCGAAGCGCGTCATTCCAGAGCCGATAAGGGACACGAACTGCCCGAAAGTTATCGCGTAGAATGCCCTCGTGCCGGAGAAAACAGCCATGCGTCAGCCTGTGAGAAGGGCTACCGTCCGAAGAAGCGCGCGCAGACTCAGGACTCGTACTTCCTGCCCAGCTCTTCTTCCCAGCGCAGGTAGTTCATCATGTCAGCGTATCCCCGGTCCGTGCCCGCAGGCACCACATCGGCAGGCGTTGACATCACACCCGAAAGCCCCTGCTCCACATCACGCCCCGCCTGACGCCACGCATTCACGCCGCCTTCAAGCACAGACACATCCGCATACCCCTCATCAGCAAGCGTCGCCCCGGCAAATGTCGAAGCGACTCCGTCAACGCACGTAACGACCACTGGAACTGCCTTGTCCGACGCAACACCCGCAATCTGCGCTTCCAGCCACCCGCGCGGCACCCAGCGCGATCCCGGCACATGCGCCTCCGCAAACTGCTGGCTAGTGCCCACAAAGATGATTACGGCGTCCGCTGCGGGCGCTTCCGCACCACGAACATATGCTGCGGGCCCTCCACTGGTGCCCACCAGCGTAATCGAAGCGTCAGCCGCAGACGGCACTTCCGACGGCGCAAGCATCCGAATCTTGCTCCGCGCCTCGTCCATCCCTAGCGCCTGCGTGGGCGAATGTCCCTGTTCCAGCGAGTTCCCGGCGCGCTGCCACTCACCTGTACCACCATGCAACGCATACACATGCTCATGCCCCATCTGCCTGTACCACGACGCTGTGATAGTCGCGCGCGCGCGCCCGTCGCAGCAGAATACGATCGGGCAGTTCTTCACCACCGCAACCTCGTCCGACCGCTGCACCGCCTGCCCACCCGCAAACCAGCGGAAGCCCGGGATGTGCCCTGCCGCATATTCCTCAGTAGTCCGCACATCCACCAGGTACACAGTCTCGTCCGACCGCCGCGCCATCAGCGCCTGCAAGCCGTCCGCGTCGATATACTGAACGCCGTCTTCCTCAGCAAGCCTGTCCGCATAAGCTTCTGCGGCGGCAATGCCCTCTTCAGACAGATCAGGCAGTTCCAGCCTGTCCGCGCCCGATTCCAGCGAGTACCCCGCCAGCGACCAGCCTGCCGTCCCGTTCTTCAGCCCCACCACATTCGGCAAGCCCATCCGCTGCAACACCCGCGTGCCGATGATGCTGCGCGTCCGCCCAGCGCAGTTTATAACCACCGTGGCATCATCGCTCATTTCCCTGGTGATGTCGGTGATTCTCAGCGCAAGCTCCGCACCGGGCACGCTGCGCCCACCCGGAATGCACAACCGCTGGTACTCCTCCGGCGTGCGCGTATCCAGGATGACGATCTCCTCGCCGCTGTCTATGCGCTCCTGAAGCTCCACCGCATCGATCTCCGGCACATGATGCACGACCTCCACCTTCTCGCCGAAGTCCTTGCTAGGCACATTCACGCCCCACTCCGTCGGGTACTCCTGCGTCACCCAGCGATTGATGCCGCCGTCCAACACCGACACATCCGAGTAGCCGAGCCCTTCCAGCGTCGCACCGGCAAGCGTAGCCCTGCGCGCATCGTCATCACACAGCACCACAGGCGTCGCCGAATGCGGCACGGCGTCAGCCATCTGCGCCTCAAGGTCGCGGCGTGGTATCAGGCTCGCGCCTGGAATATGAGCGTTGTTGTACTCGCCCGTCTCGCGCACATCAATAAGCGCGAACGGCGAACTGCCCTTCAGCAGCCCATCAAGGTCTTGCGGAGAGATTGTCGTAGGCATGTAATTCACCTAGGCGTTTTCACGTATTTCTGCGTTGGTTTCGTCTGTTTATGTTGATTGGCAGCAATCGCCGGCGCCAAGTGTTTTGACGCATTTCGAATATCAATAGCGACAACTATGAAGTCGTCAGGGGAATCTGGGTCAGGCTGCCAGTATGCCGTCAAATCGTCTCCGAATTCAACACGCGGCGCCTCCCCCTTATCGCCAAAAGTTAGTGTATCGGTCTCAGCACAGTAGTTTGAGTTGCACTCCAATGGCAAGTGCCCGCTAATACCGATGACTTCCAGTCCCACAGGCGATAGCCCGTCATCAGGAGGAAGATCAACGGATATGAACGGCTCACCTTCCAGCGACATTGCATCTTCATACGGATTGTCAGTATAAATTCCCAGGGCGTCGGATGACTTGCTGTATGTGATTTTAGTTATCATCCTGCACCTCTATTTCACCTACGCACTTCTTCTCAAAATAGCCCCTGGTGCCCTTTCGCAATGCTCGCAGCGCTCTTCGGTCTCTATGTGCCGTCACGTACCTTTCGTCATCTAACGACACCACGACATGCATCACACGAGAATCACTTTCACTGCTGATCCAGCCCCAGTACGATATTCCTTCATTATCGTCACTATCGGTAGATATACAGCGCACCAACCAATTGTTTATCACTTCTTGAATGTTGGCAGCCGTGACATCAGGTCGCTGATTCGCCCTCTGTTGCAGGTGCGGGTCAACGGTGCGACTCTTCCCGCCTGCCGTGATTGTCTCCGGTAGTGGAGGCACATACTCTCCAAGCGCCCCAAGGGCACGACGGATTTAGCAGTTGCTGAACTTCGTCGTCGCGAAGTGCTTGATCTCCCCTGTCTCCAGGTTGAAACTGCTGCGCTCCAGCCCACGAAGGTCGTTACCATACACATGGATCTCGACGGTCGGGCGGTCGGAATAGTTGTCCATCTGGTGAATCTCGTCCACATCCGGAATCAGCAGTGAGATGTCACCCGGCTGCACCAGCGTCTCGCGGTCGCGTTCGAGCTTGGCATATTCCTCGCGGTCCCTGTCGTCCACGCGGCGGAAGCGCGTCTCCGTGATGCCATTCCCCACGACGCCGATCATGCCCCACGTGCGGTGGTCGTGCGGTCCGATGTGATCACCGGGACCCCAGACGACCGATGTAACCAGCAGGCCGTTGTCCCCGTAGTGCAGCAGGTATGTGCCGTGGTTCTTGCCCGGCATCGGTATGCTGTACTCTTCGGGTATCGCATCTCGGCTGTTGATCAGACGCTCCAGGTGCGCCGAACCCCGGTCGAACAACGTCTCCTGGTCCGGCTGCTCATCGACCAGCTTGGACATCTCCTGCACGAACTCTTCCAGTGCGTAAGATAGAGTAGTAGTCATCGTTGGTTCACCTCCTGTGGATTACGACTAGCATAGCGAAGGCAGCCCGTTTAGACAAGCATGGCGCAACCTGAAAAGTCCCCTATCCCTCTGGGCAAATGAGGGTGAGGGCAAGCTCCGGATATGATGTGCTATATTGCATACACATCCGATATTGAACGGGGGACTGAGCGATGGCGACCTCAATCCAACTATCAAGAGAAGCCGAAGAGCGCCTTGACCATCTGGCTTCAGAAACAGGACGCAGCAAGGAGTTCTACCTGCAAGAACTTATCGAGCGCGGCCTTGAGGAAATCGAAGATTACTATCTGGCAGCGGAAGTTCTTGAGCGTGTTCGCAAAGGAGAAGAGCCAGTGTACACTTCTGCCGAAGTAAGGAAAAATCTTGGCTTGGACGATTGAATACACTCGAAGAGCCCAAACCCAATTGGGAAGACTCGACAGAAGAACGGCTCGGCGCATAATTGATTACATGGAGCAGCGCATCGCTGAATCGGACAATCCGAGAAACACCGGCAGAGCAATGAGAGGTCCTCTGAGAGGGTTTTGGCGATATCGAGTAGGAGACTACCGCCTCATATGCGATATCCAGGATAATGTATTGACCGTGCTAGTACTGCGAGTTGGAAGACGCGACCAGATTTATCGTTAACCCCCACCCCAAACCCGGTATATCGCCGTCTCCCCATTATCAAACACCCGCTCCAGCGCACCCCCCAGTCCATCCTCGAACTTGGACATCCCCTCCGGGAAGTAGATGCGCTCCAAGTGCCCCAGATACACATACTCGACCCCGTACTCCCGCATCAGCTCCAACGCAGTCTTCACATCCGGCGTAGAGTAAATCGTCTGCACGGCGCGCGTCCGCCGCCCCACCTCGTAGGCATACCCATACCGCTGCTGCTCCTGGTGCCACTGCCACCCGATCACACTCGGCAGTCCCGTGTACATCGCAACGCGCCCGCCCCAGCGATACGACGGCGTCACCCCTTCAAGCACTATCGGCGACCCCTCGACATTCTGCTGAAGCCACCGTATGCCCTCGTAGTCCGTCGCCAGATCAATCACCTCACCCGAATGCTCCCTGTACCCCGTACCCTCTATGAACGCCACCCCGTTCAACGTCAGCGGCGTAACATACCCGTCGAACCTGTCATGCAGCCTGTCCTGCGTCCCCAGCACCGGGTATATCGCCGCACTCAGCACCAACACAACCAGCGCGATCTTCCATCCCTGTCTGACTAACCCGATACGCGCCAGGAAACTGCGCTGCATCCGGAACAGCCGCCACAGCAGGTACGCCGATGCGATGCCCAGCATTACCCACACCTGCAGGTAGAACTTGAAAATGCTGTTCAAGCGGTCTATGTCGCCCTCCACGCGCAGGAAGTCCAGTCCCACCACCAGCGACAGCGACACCAGCGCGAGCATCAGCACGAAGCCCAGTTGCGCCGCATCGGGCCTGTCCCGCAGCAGCACGCCGATTCCCACCGCTGCCAGCAGCACCGCCAGCGCAAACACGAACGGCACGGTGCTGCCCACAACGCCCGTGAACCACGCCGTCAGCACAAGCCCCACCAGCAGTGCGCCGGCAATCACCCCGACCAGCCAGCCAACGCTAACCGTAGTGCCCTCATCGCCGTCCAACACATCATAAAGCCGTCCGAACTTTCGACGCAGCGCACCGAACCGCGTCCGAGTGCCATCCGCAAGCTCATCAACGGCAAACGCGCCAATGATGAACACGAACAGCCCCGATATCGCCAGGAACTGCCACAGCGTCGTCGTGTTCGTCGTGGACTCCACGCTGTTGTAGAACGTCTCCCCCGCAAGGTGGTACGGCAGAAACGCCACAAATCCCACGACGACCATGAACACCGTCTTGACACCTGCCCGTATAAGCACCAGCGCGCCCAGCCCGCCGTGCGCCAGAAACTCCGCGAACGCAATCGCCGCCGCCGCAACAATTATGTACGTGGGCAGGTCCCACGTATTCAGCAGCGCAAGCGACCCGACGGCAATCCCAAGAATCGCAAGTCGTACCATTTCCCATACCATAGTCCCCTCTCCCCGGGGGAGAGGGTCAGGGTGAGGGGAATTAGGTTCGACAGCAGCGCCCTCGCCAGCCCACTTCTGATTCAGCACCACCGCAAGCGACAGCCCAATCGCCAGCACCGTGAAGGGTATCGCCATCATGTGCGCGTGCAGGTCTGCGAACAGGAATGTGAAGAACGGGAACTCCGTTATCTCATGCCCCGGCGGGTCCGGCGGCATCATGCGGCTGCTCTTCCAGAAGTCGAACTCGCCAAACGGCTGACCAAGCAGCACGTTCTTGACGCTATGCCCCACCTGTATCGCGCCGTCGAGGTTGCCCAGCACCGTCACGAACGCCACGCCCACCAGTCCCAACAGCACCGGCGACCAGCGTGGCACACCGCCGAGAATGCCAACGGCATCGTCCAGCCTCCGTCCGGCTGACCTAACGAGGTTGTACACGATGCTGTACACGCCGCCCACCGTCAGCGCAAAGAATGTCGGCACAGCCAGATTGAACGCGATCACCGGCTCTATCGCCGTCGCCCTGATAAGCACAGCCGTCAGGAACTGCCCCCAGTAGTAGTAGTTCAGGTAGCCGCCCCCGAACCACGGATCATACGGCGGCATGATCGTAGAGCGCAGCACCGCGTTCAGGTACGCGAAGTCCATCGGCTTCTCGCCCCCGCGATACGGATGCCACAGGTCCGGATTCGCCATTCGCACCAGCACGAACGCCAGGAACGCCGCAACAAATATCAGCTCCCCAACCAGCAGCGCGCCCCAGCGCCGCCGCACGAAGTCGCTGATCTCCTCCCATTTGAACGCAAGCACACCAAGCGATACCGCCGCCATAAGCAACACGGCAAACGCGATGGACAGCCGCGAAAACGCCATCCACTGCAAGCTCGCCAGCAGCCACACCACAAGCCCTATCAGCAATATCCCCAGCGCCTTGCCCAGCAGGTAGCCCCTGTCCGACAGCGGCCTGAACACCACAAATGTCAGCGGCAGCGTCACCAGCGCAATGAGTTCCAGCACTCCAAGCCACGCCAGCACCGGCATCCGGTTCGTCCAACTCCCGGGCTTGATGATCTCCGTCCATGTGCCGCCGCTCTGCTGTATCACTGCATCCTCGGACGAATACACCAGCCCCAGTTCAGGCTCATCCCTCGGCTGGAGAGTAGTTTCTGTGGTCTCGCCCCCCTCCATTAGCCGCTGTATCTCCGGCGCACTCAGACGACCCGTATTCTGGAATATCAGCACCTTCGGGTGGTCATAAACCGAAAAGCTCTCGTCCGCATATCCAAGGTTCAGCAGAAGAGACGGCGAATCGAGCGGCTGCGACAATGACGGCGCGGGATAGTACCTCGCCCAATTCCCAACCGAAGGCAGGTCGGGACGCCCAAGCGTGTCATCCCCCAAGGCAACCCCAAATAACGACGGCAATGATGTCTGCACATTCGCCAGCGTATAACCAAGTTGCTGAGAGAACAGCAGCCGGTAGTATTCACTGCTGACCGGGTAACGCTCCGGCAGTCGCGGTATCGTCCCGTACAAGCGGTTGCTGAAGAACACCAGGAAGTCAGCATCAGCAAGTGTCTCCGCAATCAGCGCGGTCTTCGCTGCGCGGTCCGGCTCATACATCGGCAGGTCGTAGAACTCGAAGTCCGACCGCAGGTTGGGCAGCGACTCCTCCCAATGCTCCTTGAGCACGAACGCACCATACGGAGCAACGCGGTTCAGCCACTCACTCGCCCTCACCCCGGTATGCACGCTGCCGTACACCCCATTGACATAAGCGAGCGCGTAGAACGCCGTCCCCACCACAACAAGCGCAATCAGCACGCCCACCGCAGGACGCAGCGTCCTCCTGTACACGGCCGCGCGATCCCACAGCGCCCACAGCAACCGCGCCCCGAAGAGCGTCAGCAGAGGCGCGACCGGCAGCATGTACCGCATGAACTTCACATGGAACGAGCCAGTCACCAGCAGGTACGGCACCACCCAGCACAGCAGCAGCACATCAATCTGCGCGTTCCTCGACCGCACCGGCAACGTGGCAAGCAGCGCAACCAGCGATATACCCGCCGCCGCCACAACAGCGACCGTGCTGTACGACACCAGCAGTATCGCCGCAGGCAGCCCCCACCCGACCACCAGGTACCCCAGCCCCAGCTTCCACGGCATCCCCCGCAGCGACACATACAGCAGACCCGCCCACGCAACGATGCCCAGCGGCAAGCCGTATCCCCACACCGCAAGCTGCCTGATGTGGTACCAGTACGGCGTCGTATCCGCGTACTGCCGCGTGTACGGGTAGTCGCGGATTCCCCGAATCATCTCCGACTGCTCGCTCACATGGCTGAAGAACGTCCCCCAGTCCAGCAGCGTGTACGGCTGCGCCAGCATCAGCGCAATTACAGCAACCGCGCCCCCGCCGACAACACCCCAGACCGCCGTCTCCAGCCGCCCCTCAAACCTGCCGGTCGCCGGTTTCCCGTTGAGCCCATTGAGATTAACCGCGAACATCAGATGCGCGATGACGAACGGCGCCACTATCGGAAGCTGGCTCGCCTTCGTCGCCAGCCCAAGCCCCACCAGCGCGCCCGCAAGCAGCGAGTCCCGCGTCCTGCCCTCTCGCGCCACGCGCACCATGAAGTACAGCGCGGCAATCGCCAGCATCGCCTGCAGCGTGTCCACCGCGAAGAAGTGGCTGAGCTGGATGTGTATGACGGCAAGCGCGGTCAGCAGCGCAGCAAGCAGCCCCGCCCTGCGATCGAACACCAGCGCAGCGATGCCATACACCGCCAGTATCGTAACGATGTCTGCAATGGCCGACACCGCCCGCCCCAGCACCCGTATGTCGTTGACATCATCGCCTAGAAACGGCCCGCCGACAGTCTGAACAGCCTTCAGCACATACAGCGGAAAACTGCCGTAGTTGAACCAGCGCGGGTTCCAGGGACTCTGCTCTGCGTCAAGCAGCAGCCCAATCTCGCCAAGTCCCGGCGGCGACATGCCAAGCACCCTATCCAAAATCGCGCGCTCATCCGGATGCGGCGTGTACGAGAACCCCTCATCCCACGCCAGCCCGTAGAAGCGCAAGGCAAGCGCCACCACAAGTATGGCAATCAGCAGGACGCGGGATGTCAGCAGGCGACGAATGAACGGCATAAGGATAGGAGATGTATAGTGCTTATATATTCTGTAAAATTAAGACTATTCGCTTGACAGAACGGTAAATCGTTTGTAATCTTACACCAATGGGCCTTCTCTAGTTTACCCCTTTTGGCAATCTGGCCTACGGAATAAGATAGACTATATTGGTCGCCCTATTCTCTCCTACGACGGATGCACGGTTATGACGACAATAGAAGAACGAACAGCACGCAACGAAGCGCAGATCGAAGATATACGAGAGCATTTTGCTACGAAGGCTGACTTGTATAGGGTTGCCCTCGCGCAATCAGGGTTCACGGCAGTCGCAATCAGCATTGCGGTAGGCATCATTTTACAGTTCGGCTAAAGCCACCGTACATACACGCTTGGACAATCGCCTACACCCACGCCTCCCCTACCGGTTCCGCACCACAATCGTCCCCAGCATCTTGTCGTGCAGCGTCTGCATCTTCTCAGCCCTGTCCCACAGCGGCCACAGATAGTCCACCAGCCAGGCTATGCCAAAGGTCACTTGGGTCAGGAATCCTATGAGCAGAAATTTCACCACGAACTCGCGCAGGAAAGTGTAGGTCCACTCGGATGGTTCGCCATTGTCCTTGATTACGCGGATGCCGACAATCTGCTTTCCCGGCGTTTGTCCTCGTCCCAGCGTGAATAGCCACCATACTATATAGGCTATCACAGACCCTATGACTGCCGCGGTAATAGCCAGGCCTGTAACAGGCCAGTCGGGGACATCGAAGACTGAATCCAGACCGCTGAGAGCAACTCGCAGAATCAATGCTAAGGCTACGATAATCAGCACAAACTTAATCAATATTGATGCCACAAAGTCCAAAGCCCACGCGCCTACTCGCTGCCCATAGGACGCCAGCACACAGTCCTGTTCGTTCGTCTGCTCATCGTCGGAGGTCGTGGTGTCCCGCTGCATTCACCCGCCCTTTACATTCGCTATTCTTATTTCTTTACAACAATCGTCCTCAGCATCTTGTCATGCAGCGTCTGCATCTTCTCAGCCCTGTCCCACAGCGGCCACAGATAGTCCACCAGCCGCGCAATCCCGAATGTCATGTCCGAAATAAAGCCCACCAGCAGCAATTTGATCACGAATTCGCGCAGGAAAGTATAACCCCAGTTCGAGGGCGAACCATCGTCCTTGATCACACGGATGCCCACAATCTGCTTCCCCGGCGTCTGCCCGTTCCCCAGCGCAATCAGCCACCAGACAATGTAGCCCAGAAGGATTATGCCCAAAATAACGAGCACCACTCCGACCGTTCCCATGATTGCAACGAGCCAGTTGGCTCCACTCAGGACAGACTCTTCGATGGACTCTTCAATGGTCATCGAATCCGATGTGATCGTGATGGACTCCTTGACAGTCTCCGATGAGAAGATTAGCCCCAGTACCAGCACGACAAGACCAATTATCAGCAGGATGAATGGCAGCGTAAATCCCACGAAGTCCAGCGCCCACGCGCCCATGCGCTGCCCGTAGCTCGCCAGCACCCAGTCGGGCTCTTGTGGCTGCTCGCCTTCCGCCGGTATGCTTTCCTGCTGCAACTATCTACCCCTCTGACAAGTTGGCACGGGGCAGTTCGATTACCGCCCCGTGCCGACTAAACCCTGTTCATATCCCCGTCATTCCTGCCTCCGCAGGAATCCAGAAATTCCAAATGCAAGTCCGTCCCGGACTAACCGCCAAATCTTAAGCGACTAGAGCACATGGTAAAGCAGCAGATGCTCCCTCAGCACGTCATTCGCGAAGTCGTTCTCCTCGTCGCGCAGCACCGAGTGGATATGGTTCGCCTCGTTCTGCCGGTTATCGTACTCCACCACGAAGTTGCCGCCGTGAATCCGATAGTAGTGCTTGCTGAACCGCTCCATGCCGCCGCCCCAAGCGAAGTAGAAGTCATCTAGCCCCTGCTCGCGGATTGCAGACATCTTGTCCTGCGCCACATCGTCGCGGATGGTGGACACATATTCGCTGATGATCGACATCATCATCTCGCGCTGCGTCCCATTCATCTGCGAGCCGGGAAGCCCCTCTTCCTGCGGGAAGACCGCGCGCGACGAGTTATATGTCAGGATGTCGTAAGGCGCCTCCGGATAGATGACCGCACGCCGCTGCTGCTCGGAACTCAGCCCGTTTGCCAGTTCCAGCGCAAGGTCCTCCCTGTCGCCGAGGATGCGCTTGCCCTTGTCCGGTCCCGCCAGCACCTCCGCTGGGTTCGATCCGAAGAAGAACGGTGTCGTCGAGATGACCTTGTCGCCCCAGATGCTGTAATGCAGCGACACATGATGCCCTTCCACGCGCCACGCCCATGGATTCTCAGAATCACGCGGGTCTCCGAACACCGTGAAGTAGTACAGTTCAGGATCCCGCCGGAAGCTGACGATGCCAGCGTCCTTCTCGACCTTGCCCAGCGTGGTCTCCAGGTCTATGATCTGCGTGGCTTGCTTGTACGCGCGCTCCGTAAGTCCGCTCTCCATGATGGCATACGCCAGCTTGCGCTGGTTGTCGTCCATGTCCCGCAGCGCCAGGCCATGCCTGTTCAGCGGCGGGTAGTACCAGAAGACGCGCTCGCCGTCCATATACTCATAGGTGGCCTTGTCTCGCTGCTCCGCCGAAAGGCTGTCCAGCCAACTCCCCGCCGCCGCCGCCATCGCCCCCGTTGCATGCGTGTGCCCGTGTCCGTTTGAATGCCCATGTCCGTTCGAGTGATTCTCCGCTGCCATTTGCGCTCCTTTCAGTTAAGCGTCCAAAAATTACAGTCGCCGAATAAGCCTCTCGGTTTTTCCTCGTGGCTCACAACCACGAAATTCTCTCTCTTATCTCCCAATTTCCCAACGAACTCGATCTGCCCATTATCCGTCGAATCCGCGTTGGTTTCAACGACCTCGCCCGGCATGCTCACCGTCCAGTAGTACCTCGCCTTCAGTATCTGGTCGATAACCACACCGCTAGGCAGTGGAGTGTCCGCCCATTCTTCGTCTTCAACATCATAGAGGATATTAACCGCAGTCGCTCGATACTCCCACTTGTCGCCCAGGTCACTCTTCGTTATCTGTATTTCCGGCCCTTCACCCTCCTCTGCGGAAGACGCCAGTTCCTCATGGGATATCCCTATGCAACTAACCTCTATTCTATCCTCCTCGTCAACCTCATCTGTGACCACTTCGCAGTTATCGTCGAAAAACTCATCCTCCAACGGATTGATGGTTCCCTCGTCCACGCCCTCCAGCATTGCGGTAGCGATCGGACCCGAAATCTCCATGCTGATGTCGTGCGTAATATCGTCCTCGTCCCTGACCACCGTCTCAATGTCTATGGTAATAGTCCCGCACGCTATCACCAGCAACAACAGCATCAGCGGGGCAAGACCACGAATTCTGCCCTTTCTAACCAACTCTCTGACTTCCACCTCGACCACCACCCTTCTTCGTTTGGCTATCCTGTGGCTATCCCGCCTTCGTCAGCCTTTGCAGCGTTCTCAGGTCGTCCGGCGGCGTCTCGCCCGAGTTGCTCATATTCGTGTGCGACACCTCGCCCACATAGATGTTCTTCGCGGAGTCTATGCAGATGCCGTGCGGCGATATGAACTGCCCCACTTCCGTACCATACCCGTTCCCCAGCCGAGCAAGCGTGTTCCCGCGCCTATCCAGTATCGAGACGCGCGGCCCGATGTTCGGCACATTGCGCTGCACGCCCATTCCCCAGCCCAGTTCTCCCACATACACCTGCTGATCGTCCGAAATGTAAATGCCGCACGGGCGGTGTACATTCGGCCACTGGTCCTCGAAATTACCGTTGGCATCAAAAATCTGGATGCGGTGATTCTCCCTGTCAGCGAGATACACATAACCGTCCGCGTCCGTAGCAATGTTGTGCGCGATGCTGAACTCGCCCGGATCAGTTCCCGGCGCGCCCCAAGAAAACAGCAGCTTGCCGTCCGGCGAATACTTATGCACCCGCGAGTTGCCATACCCGTCCGACACATATATGTCACCCGTCTTGGGATCGGTCGCCGTATGCGTGCAGCGATTAAACGGGTCGCCGCTGAACAAAGGCGCAGGCTTCCCCGGAACGCCTATCGTCATCAGCACTTCGCCGTCCAGCGTGCATTGGCGCACCGTGTGGTCGCCGTCATCGCTGCAATACAGCGTATCGTCAGGTCCCAGGCTCACCCCATGCGCCCGGTTGAACACGCCCTCGCCCCACGACTTGATGAAGTTGCCGTCCTTGTCGAACACCATCATCGGGTGCGGCCCCCGGTTGAACACATACACATTGTCGTTGCCGTCCACCGCGACAGCCGCAACCTCGCGCCACTCGTACCCATCCGGCATCGTGTGCCAGTTCGGCTCCACGCGATACGCGAAGTCTCCGCTACCCAGCATGCAATCGTCTGCCATCTATATTCCTCCCGGATTACTCTGCAATACCGTTTGTTGATTGTTCTGGCTGTCCATCGTCCGCGATCGCCAGCATTCGTTCCACAAAGCGTTGTGCATCAGGACGATTCACATCCAACTCGCCGTCTTCCATGAAGTCATGATAGAAGTTGGCGTGAAATTTCTCAGCGACTAGCAATCCTAGTCTGATGCGCTCGTCCTCCATTTCGTCCGCTAGTCGAAGCGCCGCCTGCCTCAGAGCGTTATGGTTGCCGTAGCGCCAACCACGATGCTGCGCTACGGCGGTCAGTGCGTGCGCCGCCGCTCCCCAAAGCTTCTCCGAGCCTTGCAGTACATCGCCCTCTGCGAAGTAGCCATCAGACTTCGTCAGAAAGCCCTGCGCCGTCTGTACATGCTCATCCTTAATCAACTTCGACCCTTTCCCATCTCTAAGGTAGGAATTACAGAGCCTACCATCCCTTCACCAAGTATCAATTCATGTGCCGATTATACACGCATGCAGAAATTCCCGAAACGCCGCCGCGCCTGCAGACTCGCGCAGACTATTGACACTCCGCGCCGCGCCGTGTGATACTCAACCTGATGTGTAACACAAGCATAACTAATTTCTTCACTCGCTTCCGCTTTATCGGCTGACATACAAGTCGGTAGAGGTTTAGCGTCTTATCTGAACTGGCGCAGAGCGATTGAACAGCAGCACACTCGAACCCCAGCCGACAACGGGCTGGGGTTTTTTGCTTGTGTAGGAAATCGAAGGCATCGTAGTAAGTAGTAACATATATAGAAGTAATCTCACACGACCGTCCGAAAGGTAGCAGAATGCCCGAAACCGCCAGCGTAAGCCATGTCGAATCAGCCCGTGACACAGCCCTAGCCGAACTCGCCGCAGCCGGCACAGCCGAGCAGACCGAAGCATGGCGCATCGCATGGCTCGGACGGCGCGGCCAACTCACCCAGGTTCTGCGCGGCATCCGCGACCTCTCGCCAGACGAACGCCGCAGCGTGGGCGCAGCCGCCAACCAGGTCAAGAACATTCTCGAACAGAGCCTCGCCCAGCATCAGCACGCCATAGCGAGCTCCAAATCCGAAGCCGAAGACCGCGCCGACGCCATAGACGTAACACTCCCCGGATGGCCCGCACCAATCGGCGGCTTGCATCCCACCACACAGATGCTGCGCGAGATCTGCGACGCTTTCGGCTCCATGGGCTTCGATGTCGTAGAAGGCCCCGAAGTCGAATGGGACCGCTACAACTTCGAGATGCTCAACATCCCCAGGGGACACGCCGCCCGTGACATGTGGGCGACCCTCTGGGTGGACGAGCCTGACGAAGATGGCGACTACCCCATGCTCATGCGAACCCAGACCTCGCCCATGCAGATTCGCACCATGCAGGAGCGCAAGCCGCCCATCCGAGTCATCGTTCCCGGCAAGTGCTACCGCTACGAAGCCACCGACGCCACCCACGAGTGGCACTTCTACCAGGTCGAAGGCTTGGCAGTTGACCGCGGCATCACCTTCGCAGACCTCAAGGGCACGCTCTACGAGTTCGCCCGCCGCATCTTCGGCGAGGAGCGGCAGGTGCGCTTCCGCTGCGACTACTTCCCATTCGTCGAGCCCGGCGTGGACATGTCTATCTCCAACTTCAAGGACCCGGAGACAGGCAAGCGCCCCATCAACCGCGACGAAGACTGGATCGAAATCCTCGGCGCCGGAATGGTGCATCCCAAGGTCCTCGAAGGCGTCGGCCTCGACCCGCAGATCTACACCGGCTTCGCCTTCGGCATGGGCCCAGAGCGCATCGCCATGCTCAAGTACGGCATCGAAGACATCCGCCTCTTCTACTCCAACGACCTGCGCTTCCTAAGCCAGTTCTAGGTCGGTGATATACTTACGGTAGAAATACTTGGCGCGACTTACGCGCCCGGAGGTGACCAATGATTGTACGGCCTTCAGGCAAAAATATCGCCAAGCCGCAGGCAGAGTACGACGACCCCACAATTCAATACCCTTACGAGTACGATGAACTCTTGGCAGAAACCGAGTACCAGTATGAGCCTTTGACTTATGCCGTCGCCGCGTTGAAGGCTCACTTCAGAGACCGCGATGATGTCTATGCCCAAGGCGACATGTTCGTGTACTACAGGATGAACGACCCCAGTTCCGTAGTCGCTCCGGACGTGTTTGTGGTATTCGGAGCATTGGGCAACCACAAGCGCAATTCGTGGCTAACTTGGCGCGAGGGTGACAGGCAGCCAGACTTCGTCCTGGAGATAGCGTCAGAAAGCACATGGCATTGGGACGCAGGCGGCAAGCGGGACATCTACGCGCAGATTGGAGTCACCGAGTATTGGCGCTTCGATCCCACCGGCGAATGCTTCAATCCCCCACTCATAGGCGAGCGTCTGGTGAACGGCGAGTATCGCCTCATCGAAGTTGCTGACGACGACGATGGAATGTTGCGCGGGCACAGCGATGTGTTAAGTCTCGACATCTGCGTGCGCGACGAGCTGGAGCTGAGGCTGTACGATCCTATACACGGCGAGTGGCTGATGTACTACCAGGAAGCGCAAGACGCGCTCCAAGCCGAAAGAACCGCGCGCGAAGCCACTGAAACCGAGTTTGAAGCCAAGCGCGAAGCATTTCGTGCCGAAAGAACAGCCCGCGAAGCAGCCGAAAGGCGCATCCGCGAACTTGAAGAGCAACTTCTCAGACAGCAGCAAGGCGGCTCACGCTGATTTGACCGCCCCATCAACTAAGGCACCAAGAATCCTACTCGCTTCTCCCTTGCGTGCGACATCTTTGCTGCCGATCAATCGACGTACAGACTAACTAAGGAACTCCCCAAATGCGCGTACCCCTATCCTGGCTCAAGAACTACGTCCAATTCGACCTCCCCGCCAACGATCTGGCGCACCGCCTCACTATGGCAGGCAACGAAGTCGGCGACGTCGAGATCGTCGGCGCTGACCTCGACCCGGAGCGCCTCGTAGTAGGCCATGTGCTCAGCATCGACCCGCACCCCAACGCCGACCGCCTGCGCCTACCCACAGTGGACATCGGCAACGGCGAGACGGCAACCGTAGTCTGCGGCGCACCCAACGTAGCCGCCGGGCAGAAGATCGCCTTCGCCAAGGAAGGCGCAATGCTCATCAACCCTCGCTCCGGCAAGCCCTCCGCCCTCAAACCCGCGAACATCCGCGGCGTGCAGTCCTCCGGCATGGTCTGCTCCCCCCTCGAACTTGGGATTAGCGACGACCACGAAGGCATTCTCGTCCTCGATGATGACGCACCTGTCGGCGTGCCGCTCGTCGAATACATCGGCGACGCCGTCCTCGATGTAGAGGTAACACCAAACCGCCCCGACTGCCTCTCCATTCTCGGCATCGCCCACGAGGTCGCAGCCCTCACCGGCAACGCCGTAACCGAGCCGGACCTTTCATACCCCGAAGACGACACTCCCATCGAGTCACTGGCGAAAGTCGAAATCGCCGACCCCGACCTCTGCTTCCGCTACACCGCGACCCTCCTGCACAACATCCAGATAGCAGAGTCCCCCCAGTGGATGCAGGACGCCCTCACGAAGGCAGGCTTGCGCCCCATCAACAACATCGTTGACATCACCAACTACGTGATGCTGGAGTACGGCCAGCCCCTCCACGCCTTCGACTTCGGCAAGGTGCGCGACAGCACCATCATCGTCCGCACCGCCCGCCCCGACGAAAAATTCGAAACCCTCGACGGCGCGACCCGCACCCTCCAACCGCCCATGCTCTGCATCGCGGACACGCAGGACGCCATCGGACTCGCGGGCGTTATGGGCGGCGCGAACACCGAGATCGACGACACCACGACCACCGTCCTCTTAGAGTCCGCCAACTTCCACGCCATCAACACCCGCCGCACACGCCTAGCCCTCCGCATGGACAGCGAAGCGTCATACCGCTTCGAGCGTGGCATCCGCCCCGAGCTAGCCCCTCGTGGATTGCGCCGCGCCACCCAGCTCATGCTTCAGCTAGCAGGCGGCACCGCATCCAAGGGCATCCTCGACATCTACCCCGAACCGGCGCCAATGCCCTCCGTGCAGATCAGCCGTCACCGCATCCGACAGGTGCTAGGCGTCGACAACACGATGCAGCGCGTGCAGCAGACACTCGAATCCCTCGGCTTCGAACGCGACCGCGCACCCGAAGGCATCATGCCCACCATGGACGCCTTCACCGTCGGCAGCACCCCCGAATCCGACAGCGTAATCTGGATGAAGCCCCCATACTGGCGCTCCGACATCACCATCGAAGACGACATCGTTGAGGAACTCGCCCGTATCATCGGCTACGAGAGCATCCCAACCACGATGATCTCCACGCCCATACCGCACGGCCAGCCGCAGCTAAGTCGCGTCTTCCGCGAGCGCGTCAAGGACATCCTCACCGGGATCGGCATGCGCGAGACCATCTCCTACTCCCTCGTCAGCGAGAACATGCTGGAGCGCGTCGGCATCGACACGGGCGGGTCAAGTGCACTCCGCATAGCAAACCCCATGAGCAGCGAGTTCACGCTCCTCCGCACCAGCCTCCGCGCCAGCGTCCTCAGCACCCTCGCCAGCAACCGCCGCGTCTCGCAGACAGACGGCATCCGCATATACGAAATCGGCAGCGTCTATCTGCCCAAAGACGAAGCCCGCGAGCGTGACCTCCCCGACGAGCGCGAGACGCTTGTCGGCGTCCTCTGCGGCCCCCGTTTCCCCATGTCGTGGAGCGCGCCCACGGGCGACATGGGCTTCTTCGACGGCAAAGGCGTCCTCGAATCCCTATTCGCCGAACTCCGCGCCGAAGTCCGCTACGAAGCTTACGACAGCGACCCAATCCTGCGGCGCGGCAGAACCGCCCAGATCCTCTGCGGAGACAATCCCGTCGGCGTCATCGGCGAAGTCGGCAACCCGACGCTCCGGCGATTCGACATAGACGGCATCACCGCCATGTTCGAAATTGACCTCGCATCGCTCAGAGCAGCCCTCCCCGACGAGACGCTCCAGCACATGCCTGCAAACCCATATCCCCAGTCATACCGAGACCTCGCCCTAATCGTCGACGCCGAGATAACATCCGCCCGCATCCAGCACATCATCGAGCGACACCGCATGGTCGCCCGCAGCATCCCCTTCGACATCTACTCCGGCGAAGGCGTCCCCCAAGGCAAGCGCTCCCTAGCCTATCGCATAGTATTCCAGTCCCCGCGCGGCACCCTAACCTCCGAGCAAGTCGACGGCTACCAGACCAACATCCTCCAGCAACTCCAGCGCGAATTAGGTGTAGAATTGCGGGACTGACCTGCATGATTGGGTGAAGGAATCCCCTATGTTCGGTTGTGTGCAGGTCTAAAGGTGTAGTAGAGTGGAAGGTGAACCGTTACGCATTACGTAAGGCGTCAGATTGATAGTCAGCTTCAGAGATCGCACGACGGAACGATTTTTTGAAGGTCGTCCTGTTGGTCGCTTTCAAGGTTTTGCTGCGCAGGCAACTCGACGTCTGACGGTTCTGGACAATGCCGAGTCTCTTCAGGACTTGGCAGGCTTGCCGAGCAATCGGTTAGAATCGCTCTCAGGAACGCGTTCTGGGCAGTACAGCATACGCATCAACCGCCAATGGCGTATCTGCTTTCGGTGGGGAGCTAATGGACCTTACGATGTCGAGATAGTCGATTACCACTGATGAGGAACTGAGAATGAGACCATCCAACGGAATGCAGCCCGTCCATCCCGGTGAAATACTACGAGACGAACTCGAGGAACTCGGCATGTCGGCGAGTGCCCTGGCCTCTGAATTGGCTGTCCCAACCAACCGCGTCACCGCCATCTTGAACGGACAGAGAGGCATTACAGCAGACACCGCCCTCCGACTCTCCCGCTACTTCAGCACTTCACCCCAAATGTGGCTGAACCTTCAGAAGGCTTTCGAACTGCGCCTGGCAGAGTTAGAATCCGGAAAAGACATCGAGTCACAAGTTCAGCCCCGGCAAATTGCCTATCCGGCAGGAAACTAGACGGAATTTTCCTAAGGAACGCAACATGGCAACAACCACAACGTTCATGACCGCAGCCGAACTTCTGGCAATGCCCGACGACGGATTCCACCGCTACGAACTCGTAAAGGGAGAACTCATAACGATGCCACCTGCCGGCGGAGAACACGGAGCGATCGGATCAAGGGCGGACAGAAGAATAGGGAATTATGTCGAACAGAACGATTTAGGTGAAGTCTTCAACTCTGACACTGGCTTCATCATCAGCACGGACCCTGACACCATTCGCGCTCCCGATGTTTCTTTCTTGAGAAAAGAGAGTATCCCCGCCGATGGCATCCCGAAAGGCTTCATCCCCGGCGCCCCTGATCTTGCCATTGAAGTCATTTCCCCTACAGACTCATACACCGAGGTCGCAGAGAAAGTCGCCCAGCTACTCGAAGCCGGAACCCAGCTCGTCGTCCTCATAGACCCGCGCACAAGAACCATCGCTCTGCACCATCACGACGGCGCCATTGACCGGCTCACCGAAGCCGATACCCTGAAATTCGGCGATGCTCTGCCTGGGTTCGAGTGCCCAATCACCGAACTGTTCGTTTGATCTATGAACGGATTTCATTCCAATAAGGGCTAAGCTAAGTGAGTACTTTCTACAATAGTTGTATTGCAAATGGTCGAATTCCCGCATAAGCGAGGCGAATGATGACAAAGACAATAAAGGCAAACTTCATTAACGGCAATCTTGTGCCTCTTGAACCGTGCGACCTCAATGACGGAGATGAAGTTCTGGTGCAAGTGCATGTAGCCAACGGGACAACTGCCAAGCCGAGCATTGAGCGGCCTGAAATCGAGGACACGCCCACCGAAAGGGATGGCCAATTCAACGACAATGAACCTTCCGCCCCCAAGGGCCACCCAATTCTGGCAATGATAGAGCGTGCCAAGGCAGACATGCCCGAACACTTGCAGCCGGAAGATGTGCCCACAGACGCTGCCAAAAACTACAAACATTACCTGTATGGCTGGCCGAAGGAAAGCGATTGATGCGAGAGATCTTCGCAGACACTGGCTACTGGATAGCCATGACAATTTACACTGATGAGTTGCACGAAGTGGCAAGCACTCTCAGCAGTCAATTGAGAAGTCATAGAGTTGTCACGACCGAGGCAGTCCTGATCGAAGTTCTTGACCATGCGAGTAAACTGGGACCATATTGGCGCAGACTTGCGGCTGATATCGTACAAAGCGTCGTGAAAGGTTCTCTGAGCGAAGTCCTTCCCCAAACCAGCGATCTATTTGCGAACGCCATTTCCCTTTACGTATCGCGTCTGGACCAACGTTGGGGGCTCACAGACTGCATAAGTTTCGTTGTTATGAGAGAGCGCGGCATAACCCAAGCGTTGGCGTATGACCGCGACTTCGAGCAGGCTGGCTTCACCGCACTGTTACGCAATCCGGATGCGCTATAAAATGGGACGGACAAACTCACCGACTAACCACTCATAACACCCATGCCCTACCAAACCCTCACCAACATCCGCGTCATCGACGCCTCCACAGGCATCGCCGGCCCATACGCCGGCAAGATGCTTGCCGACTACGGCGCCGACGTCATCAAGCTCGAGTTGCCCACCGCGCCCGACCACTCGCGCAATGCCGGCGCATTCCCCGACGGCATCACGCACCCCGAAAAGAGCGCCCTCTACCTCCACCTCAACGCTGGCAAGAAGGGCATCACGCTCGACCCCTCCAGTTCCGACGGCAGGCGCATCTTCACCGACCTCGCCGCACAGTGCGACATCGTCCTTGAAAGCTTCCGACCCGGCACGATGGCGGATTGGGGCATCGGCTACCACGACCTGCGCGATGTCCGAAGCGACATCGTCATGACCTCCGTAACCCCCTACGGACAGTCCGGACCCCACAAGGACTACGAGTACACCGAGCTGACCATCTTCGCGTCAGGCGGCGCAATGCACCGCGAGGGCTTGCCCGACCGCGAGCCTCTGCGTTACGGCGCTGAGATAGCCCAGTACTTCAGCGGCACCACCGCAGCCGCAGCCACGATGATCTCGCTCTTCGGCGTCGCAATGCACGGCGAAGGCGAGTGGATCGACATCTCCATGCAGGAATGCTTCGCGGGCCACCCTCACCAGGTCGGCCGCCGCACCCCATGGATCTACGGCAACGAGCCTGACCCGCGCAAGCCTCCGCGCCTCGCCGCCGCCGGAATGCGCGAACCCTACGCCGTCGGCTCGTTCCGCTGCAAGGACGGCTATGTCAGCTTCCTCCCGCTCGGCTCGCGCATGTGGCCTCAGCTAGCCCGCATGATCAACCGCGCCGACCTCATCAACGACCCGCGCTACGCCTCACCCGACGACCGCACCGAGCGCCGCGAGGAGCTTGAATCTATATTCCAGGCATGGTTCGACGACCACACTCGCATGGAAGTCTTCGCCGCCGGACAGCGCGAGATGCTGCCCTGTGCCCCCATCATGGAGTCTCACGAAGCCCTCGAAAACCCACACTTCCGCGAGCGCAGCTACTTCATCGACCTCATGCACCCCGACGCGGGCGCACTCACATACACGGGCCTACCCTTCCGCCTGTCCGACACATCGGTCGAGCCCAACACTCCCGCCCCGCGCCTCGGTCAGCACAACGCCGAAATCTACGCAGACCTCCTCAACATCACCCCCTCCGAACTTGCCCAACTGCACGCAAAGGGTGTAGTTTAGTCCCCACGTATCCTATCCATCCTTTTAACCCTTGTCCTCAGTTCGGAAAGTTGAAATGAAAACCCCGCCCCTCAAAGGCATACGCGCCCTCGAACTCGCCGAAATCTGGGCAGGCCCCTTCTGCGGCGTCCTGCTTGGCGACATGGGCGCCGAGGTCATCAAGGTCGAAGCCCTCCAGCGCATGGCACGCGGTCCAATCCGTCCCGGCCCCAACACGCCCGGATACCCAGACTACGACCCCGGCGAGCGTCCCTGGAACCGGCAGGGCAACTTCAACGCCACAAACCGCAACAAGCTCGGCATCACCCTCGACCTCACAAGCGAGCAGGGCACCGACGCCTTCAAGGAACTCGTCGCCATCAGCGACATCGTCTTCACCAACTACGCATTCGGCGTCATGGACAGGCTCGGCTTGGGACACGAAGTCCTCAGGCAAATCAAGCCCGACCTCATCGTCCTCTTCACACCCGGATACGGCAACACCGGCCCCTACCGCGGACACCGCAGCATGGGCATGGCAATAGACGCGATGACCGGACACTCCGCCCTGCGCGGATACCCCGACCTCGATCTATCCCACAACTCCCTCGTGCATCACCCCGACGCAGTAGCCGCAGTTACAGCAACATTCGCCATCAACGCCGCGCTCTATTATCGCGCCCGCACAGGGCAGGGGCAGTTCATAGACCTGTCGCAGGCAGAGGCATTCATGCCCCACCTCGGCGAGACATTCCTTGAGAACCAGATGACCGGCAGACCCCGCGAGCGGCGTGGCAACAGCCACCCTCACATGTCCCCGCACGGCTGCTACCCCTGCCTCGGCGAGGACGAATGGGTAGCCATAGCAGTCCGCAGCGACGACGAATGGCGCAGCTTCTGCGAGATCATCGAACAGCCCGAACTCACGGCAGACCAACGCTTTGCAACCCTCGACGACCGCATAGCGAACAGGGACACCCTCGACTCCATCATCAGCGAGTGGACAGCCCAACACGACCGCCACGACATCGCCGCGCAGTTACAGGCACAGCGCATCCCTTCCTTCGCCGTCCTCAACTGCGGCCCCGACACCTACGACGACCCCCACCTGCAGGCGCGACAGTACTTCCAGCTCATCGACCAGCCCGACACAGGCATATACCCGATGAGCGGTCCCGTATGGGCAACCCTCTCCCACACCGACCGCGATACCGGGCTCGAAGACGCCCCACGCTTGCCCGACCACCACGAGCCGGCCCCCACACTCGGCCAGCACAACGAATATCTGTTGGCTGACCTTCTCGGCTACACCGCCGACACGCTGAAAGACATGGAGCAAGCCAGCGTCATCGGCACCGTCCCCATTGAAGGCGCGGACATGGGCGGCGTCCGCCGCTTCGCCCGCGAGCAGCAAAGCAGCGCGGCTGCGTCATAGATGAACTGGCAAGCATGCACTGGATAACCCTCTCCCTCGCCAGCGCACTCTTCTTCGCGGTCATATCCGCCTTGGACAAGATCCTCATCCAGCGATACATGCCCAGCTTCAGGGTCTTCATCGTACTGGTCGGCCTGTGCCAGTTCGGACTCGCGATAGTCGCCATCCCCCTCGCCGAATTCAGCGGTTACAGCCTCAACACTACACTCATATCCTTCGGATCAGGCGTGCTGTCCGGCATCTATCTGGCGATGATGTTCTGGGTCATGCGCACACAGGACGTCTCCCGCGTAGTCCCCGTAACCTCCACGCACACCATCTTCGTCGCCGTCCTCGCGATGGTCTTCCTGCAGGAGTTCATATCCACCCTCGCCTGGATCGGAATAGTCATAACCATGATCGGCGCAGCTCTGATGTCACTCGGCCCCACAATGCGCGAGTCCGAGCGCGACCAGAACCAGCTTATCCCCTTCGCCTTGCTTCTCGTTGCCAGCTTCGCATTCGGCCTCAGCCAGTTCCTCAGCAAGGTGGTCGCGGAAGACATAGACATCTGGTCCCTCTTCATGTGGCGCGCCGTCGGCATGGGACTCACCCTGAGCGGCTGCCTGTTCCGGCCACGAATCATGCCCGACCTGATAAAGACCATCCGCTCCCCCGTCCCAATCGGCCTGACCGTTCTTACCGAGGGCGTCCTCGTGCTCGGTGCCGTATTCCTCACGCTTTGGGCAATCTACTCCGGCCCCGTCTCCCTCGTCGTAACCGTCATGGCAGTGCGTCCCCTCTTCGTCTTCATCCTCGGCATCGCGCTCAGCCTCGGCATCTCCCGTGTCCTCGACGAACCTCTCGAAGGCAAAATCCTAGCCGCCAAGCTAGCCGCCATCGTCCTCACCATCGGCGGAGTTATCGCCGTCTCCATCAACTGAATTTCCACAACTATCCGTGGTTCGCCTATTGCGGCATGAAATATTATAGTCTATATTAGACTAACTCTACATTTCCGAGGGAGATGTTCGCAATGCAGAGTTCCAAGCCCCCTCGCATCTGGACCGTTGCCGAGGCAAAAGCACGCCTCTCCGAAATATTGCGCCTCTCCGAAACGGAGGGCCCCCAACACATCGGCACTAGAAGGTCTTTCGTAGTCGTGCCCGCCAATGTATGGGAGGAAAAAGAACCACAGCACATGCCTATGGGAAAATGGCTTGTCGAAAACATGCCGCGCGGGACTAACCTCGAAATTCCCATTGCCAGAGGCTCTAACCGCGATATTCCATTCATAGACGACCCGGACGAATGAGCCGCTATCTGCTAGATACCAACGTCGTTTCTGAAGTTACGAAAGGTCGCCCTTCTCCGCAAGTCATAGCCTTTCTCGAAGAGCAGCAAGACCTGTGGCTGTCTGCAATCGTCCTGCACGAATTGGAGTACGGCCTTATTCTGCTCCCCGCAGGGCAAAGACAAGATAGGCTGCGAGTCGCTATGTCCGCATTCATTGCCGCCCACGACGACCGCATCCTGCCTCTCGACAGCGCAGCAGCCGAATGGGCCGCACATTTTCGCGCTCACGCACGGCGCTCCGGCAAAACCCTCGACTTGGGAGACGCCCTCATCGCGGGAACCGCGAAAGCCAATAATCTCACGGTGGCCACTCGCAACACTAAAGACTTCGACTACTTGGATCTTGAAGTCCTCAGTCCGTGGGAATACGCTTGACGCGCTCCGTCATCATCATCCCGGCCGCTCCACACGCACCGTGATGATATCCGCCCCGTTGAACTGCTGGTGCTGCACCGACGACGCATAAGCCCTCAGCAGTTGCAGCGACAGCTCGTTCTCCACCACCGCCTCAGCATCGTGCTGCTGTAGCTGACGCACCCGGTCCTCGATGTTCGTCTCATCGCCCCCGCCGCCGATGAACTCCAGCTCAGCCACCTCTCCCTCGCTTGACGCCACAACCACCAGTTGCCGCTCCTCGCCCGACTCGCCATTCCCCGTCAGGTCCAGCGGCGCAAGCGTCAGCAGCGTCTCCTCCCCCACCGCGCTCAGACGGTTCTTCATCGCATCGTCCCACCCCCTGCGCTCCGCGAACCGCCCCATGAATTCATTCAGCTCCGGCAGCGCATCGATGTCCAGCTTCGACTCGAACCGCATCCGCCGCGGGTTCGTGAACTCCAGGTACAGGATCATCGCAATCGCACCGAACCCGCCCGTCGTTATCCCGCTCTTCATCAGCGCATTCACCACCGCCCCCAGGTCCGGCAGGTTGAACAGCCCGAACTGGAACGCCGCCCCGATCCAGAAGCACACCCCGGCCACAGCCACCTTCTGCCCGTCCCGCTCGTTCTGGATAACGATCCGCGCCCCGTCCACGAACAGGCTCCCCGTCACCATCACCAGGTACCCCGTCATCACAGGCCCCGGTATCGTGCTAAGCAGCCCCGACACCTTCGGCACGAACGCCATCGCAATGAATATCAGCCCGATGCAGTACCCCACGCTCCGCGCCGCAACCCCCGTCGTCTGTGTGAACGACACAATCCCCGGATTGATGATATTCGGCACCGCCCCGAACACGCTCGCAATCAGGTTCGTCACGCCGCCACCAGTCAGCGTAGCCTGAACCTCTCGGAAGTCCACCGCCCTGTCGCCCCTGTGCGCCGCGTGCTGCATCGCTATCGACGCCCCATTCGCCTGAATCGCGATGATTATCCCCAGGAACACGAACGACGGCACCAGCGTCCAGAATGAAATCCCGAAGTTGAACCAGATCCGTGGCAGCTCGCTCGGCAGCCCCACCCACTTCGCCTCAACAACCCTGTCGAAGTCATATATCCCCACCGCCGCCGCCACAACGCAGCCGATCACTATCCCCACCAGCGGCCCCCATAGCCGAAGCACGCCCGGACGCCGCAAGCTCAACGCCGCAATCACCACCAGCGTCACGAACGCCGTCAGCGTCGCCGACTTCGGCTCCACTATCGACGCCTTGTCCAGCAGGTCGAACACCACCGACGCCAGCGTGATCGACAGGATCATCATAACCGTCCCGCCCACGATCGGCGTAACCACCCGCCGCAGGATGAACAGCCACCGCGAAATCGCAAGCTGCGTAACCGCCGAGATCAGCACCAGCGCAGCAAGCGTCCCCGGTCCGCCCTCAGCCACCGCCGCGATGCAGAACGGAATCGAAAACGCCGCCGTGAACATCGGCAGCACCGCGCCCCCACCAATCGGCCCGAACCGCCGCACCTGTATCAGCGTTGACACGCCCACCACCACCAGCGACGCGAACACCATCCATATCAGGTACGCCTCGTCCATACCCGCCGCCTCCGACACCACCACCGGCGTGACCAGCAGCGTCGCCGACGCTATCAGGCTGAACTGCGCGCCAAGACCCAGCGACGAAAGCAACGGAGGTCTTTCGTGCGCCTCAAAACGCGGATTTCCTGAAGAAACAGCAGTAGCCAGAAACTGCCTCCCAATCCTAATCAAACGAACCGGTACGGTACGCTAAACAATACCATAAGCAGCCGTCATGTTAACCCCTGACCAGGCAAGAAATGTCACGTCAACATAGCAAACCGCTGGGAATGGACATTCAGGGATTCGGCGACCTACTCAAGCCAGTCGAAGGTCTCTATGTACGCATCGAACCCCCACGCTGCCCCACCTTGCGGACTGACGTGACCCTCCGGAAAGACTCTGACGGCGACATTCAGGGCAACCCTCTCGGGCTTAGCGACGTCCGGATATTCCTCGCTGCGCACATTGAAGTAGTCCACTCGCGATACCGTTACAGTGGACGCCTGCAAGAAAGCGACGGTGGCAGATGAGAAAGAGACGTCATTTACGCGATATATAGTCCGGTAAGCCAGCAAGTCATCGCCGATCCAGGGTATGAATGCCTGTTCCTGGCTCCGTATGTCCACATCGGCGCCAAAAGCCTGCAACTGCTTTGCATAATCTAGGCCCACCCATCGCGCATTGCTTATGCTATCGAATTGAATCGCAGTACAGGAAATGACTTCGCTGTTGTCCTCATTTACCCACCTCGTATTGTGACGAGCAGTCACTCCAGTGTACCCAGGACTGTCAATCGACACTGGGCCAATGGTTCCTGACAGCACGAATGTACCAAGATGCGCCAGGTCCGCCTCGTTGCACGCGTAGTCTTCGATCCTGAAGTCCGGCGGCAGCGGCACGGGCGTCGGAGTCGGCGATGGCCCCGGTGTGGGTGATGGCGTCGGCGAAGGCTCGGGCGTGGGCGTTGGTGTCGGCTCAGCCTCATCCGCCTCGACCGCTACCGAAAGTGTAAAGCTGCCGGTCTCACCCTCTCCAAATGTCGTCGCCTCTATCGTGTACGCTCCCTCTACCAGACTCACCACCAGACCCGAATCCCTGCTTCCGGCGAGAGTGTAGTCTATGGCTGCGCAATCCGTTCCCGTAACTCCCCGCTCATAGTCGTCATTCTCGCACAACACCGTACCGGCTCTGCCTATCCCTTCTCGCACGTACAAATACGTGTCGGCGGTCGATTCCAGCGTGATCGTTACTTCAGTTGACGCCGAAAGATCAAGTGCGTAGAAGCGAGCGTACATGCCGCTCCGCTCAGGATGGGACGATTCGCAGTCATCGCCCCAGCTTCCACTGACAGCCCCTTCAGCGACAATCCGCTCAAAGCAACCGTCGGCTATCGGTGTCGCCGTTGGCGTCGCGGTCGGTTCAGGCGTTGCCGTAGGCTCAGGCGTAGCGGTCGGCTCCGGAGTGGCCGTTGGTTCGGGTGTGCTTGTCGGCTCTGGAGTCGCCGTCGGATCCGGCAACGCCGCATCCGACGCCACCAACCGCGCGAACCCATAACCCCAAGTATTGTTGGGCACCGCGCCGCGCGCCTCAGCATGGTTCTTAAGGTATGCGGCAACCTGCCGCGGGCTATAGTCAGAAAATTGCTGCTTTACGAGCGCAGCAAGCCCAGCCACATGCGGCGCCGCCTGACTCGTTCCAGTCCAGCGGCCATCTGGATTCTCCGCCGTTCGCCGTGTGACTGACTTCCCCCTGTCGGCACCCACAATATCAGGCTTCACCCTGCCATCCTGTGTTGGTCCGCGGCTGCTGAATCCCTCGATCGTGCCTGTTTCGTTCCACGGCGCTGCCCCTACTGCGAGCAACCCTGGACTCCTGCTCTCTGCTGGATTGCCGATACTGCGATCCAGAGTGTGGTGCTGTAATAAGAGCCCCTTGAAATCCTGAACCTGTATCCAGTCCGGAGAAGCGCCGCCTGCGTGATGGACTACTAGGCAATATACACCCGCGGGAGCGGTTATCTTGATTCGCTCATATGGGACATGAGAGTCACTTCCGCTCTGAGTTGAAGTAGAACTGGCATACGGAACAAGCCTCTCGGCTGCCTCGTCCCACCTGAATAGAAACAGGTCCAGGTCACTGCTTGCGCCGCCCCATCTGTCATCCCATCGCAATTGGAGAAGAAGTTCGACCTCCTTCAAAAACCTCGCCCGCCTTATCTCTCCATCAACGTACAAAGCGTAATTGTTGCAATTGTCAGTCCCACTGAATTCATGCAACCTGTCGCCATCTGTATCCGTAAAATCACCGTACCAAGTCGACCTCGCCACATTTCCGGCAGAATTGACCCACGTGATGCCGTTGGCAACAGCAGCAGCAACTGAACTGAGAATACTGTTGTCGTAATCGGATGTGCCATCCCCGGGCCCTGACCACGTCCAACCCACCGAATGGTTTATTACATCCACATCGTGGTCAATCATCCATTGCACAGTATTAGCCAGATCGCCAGGTGAGGAAATGTTGGCAATGAAATAAGTGGCTTCAGGCGCAACATCAAACAACGCTTCCGCTACCGCAGTGCCGTGAATCCTGCGGCTTTCGCCGTCTTCGCTGTCCGTACAATCCGCAAGGTTGAAGGTGAACACACCCATGTCCGTATAGCACCTCGCCTCCACGCTTGCAGGCAATTCCGTCCCCTGCAGCGCAGCGAATCCCTCGAACCCCGTATCAATTATGCCAATCCTGACGCCCCGCCCCTTGAGTCCGGCGTCGTGCCACGCCTTAGCGCCATGCACCGTCACACCCTCGCTCACAACCGCGCCCTGCGCCGGTTCCGGCGGCACGATTGTGTCGATTCTGAGAACGCCCTCTTGCTCGGACGCCTCCGGCAGCAGCGAAACCGGCACATACGCCTCGATATAGTCCGTCCCGACATTGCGAGGCGAGGCGCCGTTGGCTTCGAGATACTCGACAACGGCGTCGGCATATCCCTCAGTGATGTACAGAGTTACCGCCACGGACTCATCACTGTGAATCGGAGCGCCGGATGCAGCGGCGTGCGCAGTGAACTGGCCGCTCTCCACCTGCTGCACGATGCGGTTCAGGTTCGAGTCCATGTTGGCGTACTTCGGCGGGTCCAGCTTGCCCTCGATTGGTGCCAGGTTCTCATCGCCGCCGCCATCCCATTCTTCCAGTTGCGGCGTGGCAACAGGCCCCGGAGTGGGCGTATCAATGGTCTGCGCCAGCGCCAGCGGAGCTTTCGACCCCGACAGCAGCCCAAAGTACAGGACTGCCGACACAAACACGGCGGCGGACAGCGCCAGCGCCAGCCTGTATTTGGTGATATTCTCGCTTTGTATGGCGAACTCTCTTCCCTTTGGCCCACGTGCGGCCAGTTCGATCTACTACCCTTCCGGGCAGTCACAAAGGCGCGTAAAAGGATACCACACGGCTGACTATATTTCCTTCTGCAATTATTGTTCGTCTCCTCATTTTCACTAAGCAGGAATCGGCGTGCGATGGCACAATTCCTCCCATTCTTACGGCTGGGCATAATTCCTGCCGGATCAGTCCCTTCCCCCTTGACGGGGGAAGGCTAGAGCCTGTCCTGAGCCTGCCGAAGGGATGGGGGCAAAATCGCAAATGCAAGCACGCCTTTGTTCGATTACTACCCTTCTGATAGTCCTCGACGGGTGAAGGTTAGAACCTACCCCTGCGAAAGCAGGGAATCACGGCGAAAAAATCTACCCATCTTGTCCATCAATGTCAACCCTCGCTCCTTGACAACCCAAACATCCGTACTTATAATACGAACATATGGTCACACAACTGGAACATCCTACAAGAGAGCAGACAGCCCACATCAGCTTCGCGGAGTCGCTGAAAAGGCACGTCATCGAGCAGACCGACAACGGCAGGCGCATCATCGAAAGCGTAGTCTCCATCATGGAAGGCAACGCACCCAACTGCACCCCCTGGCACCAGCTCGAAGCAGCAAAGCTCCTGGACAAGCTCGGCGCAGGAGAACCCCCGGCAAAAGAGGCCCCACCCCCTCACGGCAGAGACCCCCCAGCCACTCTCGACAGCCGACCATAAGCCCCCTCTCCCCGCGGGAGAGGGTTGGGCTGAGGGGTCCCTTAACATCCCTTCCTCCTTGATGGGGAAAGGTCAGGATGGGGGTGAAGAAGTCGAAAGAGAATCCTGCCCATCCTGT
>MKWU01000426.1_pt1 | contig 81001 bp, 88 predicted proteins | sample 809101 | NCBI WGS metagenome assembly MKWU01 (sample SAMN05860141, study PRJNA318959) | sponge metagenome | host: Aplysina aerophoba | place: Slovenia: Piran, Adriatic Sea, Gulf of Piran | collected 2013-05-07 | reverse complement strand
ATTATAGATACGGGCATGACACCAAACCCATGTCCCGTACCGCTGAAGCGTTCCTTTGGAAAGTTCGTTGCAGCGACAGCAATCACACTAGCCTTGACCATGTTCGTATCGTTGACCCCGCCGAGAGCCGTTGCGATCGTTGGCGGCGCTCCGCTTATCGAGGAGCTTGTGAACGGCGCGCAGAGCGCTTCGGCGGACTACCAGAGACGATGCCAAACCGAGCATATCACGAAGAGCTACTATGACCATACGGCGAAGGGACTGGTCCTTCGCACGTATTCGACACCCGAAACCACCTGCGAGAGACACTTGCACACCCACAAAGTGCGCGAAGTCGTAATCCAGCTCATTCCGGCCGCGATGTGCGCTTCGATCTCTGGTGCCGCAGGCATAGGATTCACGCCGTTGGTCGGCGGACTTGTGGGCGTGGCCTGTGCAGCGTTTGTCACGGTCACTCAAGTTGTCTGGCGAGAAGGGCCGTTGCACTGATGAAGAAATTTTCCAAGAGGCAACGCGGCTATCGGAGTCGTCGAGAAGCAGTGTGTTTGACCTTGACCCTATTTTTGTATCTTTCATTAATTTCGGTTGTGCATGTGCTGTTTCCGGAGCAATTTTGGAACATGCGGCATTCCTTGTTGCTCTATGGAACCACGGCATTGGTTTACGCTTCGATTGTCGCGTGGTGGCAGTATTTTGGGCGGGATCGGTTTCCGTTGCCGCCTGGGGCGGATCAAGGGCCTTATGTTCCCAAGAGGTTGAGGGAACTCGTCGAGCAGTCGAATGATGCTCAACACAGCCCCGAGTAGCGTCGTTGCGCTGGTCGGACTGCTGCTGGCATCCTGTTCGGGATCCGCTTCGCAGTCCGATGACTGCCATTCTGCGGCGCTGGCTCAAGCGACCGCTGAGCTGGATTTGAATGCTGTGCTTCTAGACCAGACCCAGGAAGTAGCCGACCACACGCACGATGAAGGCACCGACCCCCACCAACACAACGAGTCCAGCGCCGCGCTCAATGAGGACTTGGTGCTGGCCGCACGGATTGACGTGATAATCGCCGAAGCCGAGACACGTGGCAAATGTGGCTAGCCCGGTCGCGGGTTCGTGCGGCCACGAAGCTCGAACAGGGCCTCGACGGCGATGCGGCCCCGCGTGGGCACACTGTCTCCGGGTCAGGCGGCGCTGACCGCACAACCTGGATGATCGGTCAGACCAGTTCGATGCGGGCCATCGGGGCGTTGTCGCCTGGACGGTTGTCGAGTTTGATGATCCGGGTGTAACCGCCGGGGCGGTCCTCGTAGCGGGGGCCGATCTCATCGAACAGCTTCGAGGCCATCTCCCGGTCGCCCAAGAACTTGACCACCTGACGGTGATTGTGGACTCCGCCGGCCTTGGCCTTGGTGATCATCTTCTCGGCGATGGGGCGCATAGCCTTCGCCTTGGCCTGCGTCGTGGTGATCTCTTCAGCGGCGATGAGCGACGACACCAAGTTGGCCATCATCAGCTTCTGATGCTGTGAGCTGCCGCCGAAACGACGCCCCTTGCGTGGTCTGCCCGGCATCGCTCAGCCTTGGCTCAGGAGCGAGAGACCCCGCTCATCCAGCTTGAAGAGCACCTCATCGAGGCTTTTCTGCCCGAAGTTGGTGATAGCCAGCAGATCCATCTCAGACTTCTGCAACAACTCGCCGATAGTGTTGACCTGGGCCCGCTTGAGGCAGTTGCGGGGGCGCTCAGACAGTTCGAGAGCGTCAATCGAAAGATCCATGTCGGGCCCACCGGTTGCCACCTGAATGGCCTCACCAAGTTGTAGGCCCTGCGGCTCGTCGCTCATCTCCTCGATAAGTTGAACCAACGCACGCAGTGTCCCGCCGGCTGCAGCCAGAGCCTCCCGTGGTGAAATAGAACCGTCGGTCTCGATCTCAAGAATGAGCCGGTCGAAGTCTGTGGACTGCTCAACCCGGGTCGGCTCGACCTGATAGGCGACACGCCGCACCGGCGAATATATCGAATCAACCGGAATGACACCGATAATCGCGCTCGTGCTGTTGCGATCTGCCGACACATAGCCGCGGCCGCGCGCAACGGTTATGTCGAGCGCCAACCGGCCCTTCTCGTTGACGTTGGCCAAGGGCAGGTCGCCGTTGAGCACCTCGACGTCGGGGTGGAGTTGGATGTCGGCGGCGGTAACCAGAGTCGGTCCGCGGGAATCGAGCCGCAGAGTCACCGGTTCGCTGCTGTGAACCTCAAGCACCAGGTCCTTGAGGTTCAAGATGATGTCGGTGACGTCCTCGGCCACACCGGTGATGGTGTCGAACTCATGCAGGGCGTCGTCGAATCGAACCTGGGTCACCGCCGCGCCGGGGACCGACGAGAGCAGTGCGCGGCGGATCGAATTGCCGATCGTGTGGCCGAAGCCGGGTTCGAGGGGACCGACGGCGAACCTCTGAAGGTTGCCGACGGCGTCGTCGATGGACTCGACGGTCGGGCGCTGAATGACGAGCATCGGGTACCTCGGCTACTTGGAGTAGAGCTCGACGATGAGCTGTTCGCGTACGGGGATATCGATCTGCTCCCGGAGCGGGAGTTCACGAACGGTGATCTGGAACTCACCGCTGGGGGCCAGCCACGCCGGGGGCGTGCGGTCCAAGACGTCGGAGTTCCATTGGACGACAGTGAAGCTCCGCGCCTTGGAGCGCAGTTCGACGACATCGCCCTTGCGCACGCGGTAGCTGGGGATGGTGACCCGGCTGCCGTTGACGTCGACGTGTCCGTGGTTGACGAACTGGCGGGACTGCGGTCGGGTGGCGCCCCAGCCTGCGCGGTAGATCACGTTGTCGAGCCGGAGCTCCAAGAAGCGCAGCATGTTGTCGCCGGTGACACCCTGGCGCCGGCTCGCCTCCGCGAAGATGTTGCGGAACTGACGCTCCGTCAGGCCGTAGGTGTGGCGGGCCTTCTGCTTCTCCTGAAGCTGCAGGAGGTACTCAGAGACGTTGCCGCGGCGACGGGAGCGGCCGTGCTCGCCGGGGGGGTAGGGGCGCCTGTCCAAGGCGATGGTCTCACTCTTGGTGCCCCAGATGTTGGTGCCCAGACGACGCGAGACGCGTGCTTTGGGGCCGGTGTAGCGTGACATGGCTCAAGCCCTCCGCCGCTTGACGAGGCGGCAACCGTTGTGGGGGATCGGCGTGACGTCCTTGATGCCGGTGACTTCAATCCCCGCGTTCTGGATAGAACGGATCGCGGTCTCGCGTCCGGAACCCGGACCCTTGACCTGAACGTCGACCTTGCGCACCCCGTGCTCCATGGCCCGCTGGGCCGCCTGCTCGGCGGCGAGCTGAGCAGCGAAAGGGGTCGACTTGCGAGAGCCGGTGAAGCCCACGTTGCCAGCGGACGCCCAAGCTATGACATCGCCGCGCTGGTCGCTGATGGCGATGATCGTGTTGTTGAAAGAACTCTTGATGTGCGCCACGCCGTGAGCGACGTTCTTGCGCTCCCGTTTGCGGGGCCGACGCCCACGCGCTCCTGAGGTTGCCATTACTTCTTGACCTTCTTCTTGCCGGCAATGGTCTTCTTGGGACCCTTGCGTGTGCGGGCGTTGGTATGGGGGGGTGTGTTCGGGGGCGGGTGGTGGCGACGCGGACGGCCCCGCCGGTGGCGCAAGCCCTGGTAGCAGCCGATCTCCATCTTGCGCTTGACGTCCTGGCTGATATCGCGGCGCAGGTCGCCCTCGACGCGGAGGTCGGGGTCGGAGTCGATGTAACTGCGGATCTTGGCGACTTCGCCGTCGGTCAGGTCGCGCACGCGGGTGGCCGAATCGATGCCGGAGGCCTCGCAGACCACGAGCGCCTTGGACCGCCCGATGCCGTATATGTAGGTGAGCGAGGTGCCCACCTGCTTCTCTCTGGGTATATCGACACCGCTGATGCGTGCCATCTCAGCTCTGCCTCTGCTTGTGACGGGGGTTGTCGCAGATCACCATGACGCGGCGACGACGTTTGATCACCTTGCACTTGTCGCAGATCTTCTTGACGCTTGTTCGAACTTTCATCTCACTCCCGACCGCATCCTGCGGCCGCTGGCCGACCGGAGCCGGTTGCTACTTGTAGCGATAGGTAATACGACCCCTTTGCAGGTCGTATGGGGTCAACTCCACTTGGACTCGGTCCCCGGGAAGGATTCGAATGTAGTGCATTCGCATCTTTCCGCTGATGTGTGCGAGCACCTTGTGGCCGTTCTCGAGGTCGACCCGAAACATGGCGTTCGGGAGCGACTCCATGACGGTGCCCTCAAGGACAATCGCATCTTCTTTAGGTTTCGGCAGGGTGGAACCTCCTGGACGCGTTCAAGCCCTGTTGCCTGCACGCGGAAAGACCCGGTTGCCCAAGCCAGAGGACCACGCTACCGGACTCACCGAAGCTGACCAACCTGCGGGGCCGACAGTTCTGGCAATAGTTCGGTGGATTCAGACAGTTCCGCGGGCTCATCTGCCGGCCGGGGAGACAACCGCACGGATGCGGGCGAACACTTCGTCTTCAGTGCCCACACCGTCGACGGTGCAGAGCAGGCTCCGCGAGTCGAACCATTGCAGCAGCGGAGTCGTCTGCTGTTCGTAGAGGTTGAGCCGCCGCTGTATTGCCTCGGGCGTGTCGTCGCCGCGGCCACGGCCGAGCATTCGCTCGGTGACCGTCTTGGTGGGCACCTCCAGGTTGACCGCGACGGTCAGCCGTTCGCCGAGGTCATAAAGAATGCGCTCGAGGGCGTTCGCCTGCTCGGCTGTGCGCGGAAAGCCGTCGAGCAGCACGCCCCGCTCGGCGATGTCGCGGCGACTCAGGCGCTGCGCGACGATGCCGTTCATCGTCTCGTCTGAGACCAGGCCGCCGGCCTCCATGGTCTGCGAAGCCTGACGGCCCAGTTCGGTTCCCTGCTCCACCGCGGAGCGCAGCATGTCGCCGGTGCTCACATGAACGCAGCCGTATGCCTCGCAGATCCTCAGCGACTGTGTGCCCTTCCCCGATCCCTGGCGTCCGAGGATCACCATTTTGAGCGTGGTCATCTACTGGAGGAACCCTTCGTAGTTGCGCATCGTCAACTGGCTGTCGATCTGTTTCATCGTCTCCAGAGCCACGCCGGAGGCGATCAGCAAGGAGATGCCTCCGAAGGCGAAACCTCCGGCGCCCGCGGCGGTGCCGGTGGCGGTGGGGTCGCTGTTGAGCGTGATCCTGATGATTATCGAGGGGATGAGCGCGACTCCAGCAATGAACAGGGCACCCGGGAAAGTGATCCGGTTCAGGATCCGAGCGAGGTAGCGCTCGGTCTGAGGACCGGGGCGGATCCCGGGAATGAAGCCCCCCTGTTTGCGGATCGTGTCGGCCTGCTTGGCGGGATCGAAAGTTATCGCCGTGTAGAAGTAGGAGAATCCGACGATCATCAGACCGAAGAACACCAGATAGGTGACCGCGGTCGGTTGGGTGAGGTTGTTGTTGACCCAGTTCTGGATGCTCCCGCCGATGCCGGTGCTGGGCAGTGCCACCGCGATGAGCGTGGGGACGTAGAGAACCGAACTGGCGAAGATGATCGGGATCACCCCGGACTGGTTGACCTTGAGGGGGATGTAGGTGGACTGCCCGCCGTACATGCGGCGGCCCACTACCCGCTTGGCGAACTGGACCGGTATCCTGCGCTGCCCCTGTTCAACGAAGACGATGCAGACGAGCAGCCCGACCGCAACCACGATCAGCCCGACGAGGGCGATGTCGCCGTTGTCGGCCTTGACGGCCGCACCTTGTGCAGGCAGTGTCGACACGACGCTGGTGAAGATCAGCAGCGACATGCCGTTGCCGACACCGCGTTGGGTGATCAGCTCGCCCATCCACATCAACAGTGCGGTGCCGCTGGTGAGCGTGAGCACGACCACGAACACCGTCCAGGCGTTGAACCTGGGCAGGAGGTCTACGGTGACCCCGAGCCCGCCATTGTGGAACAGGAAGGCGAAGCTGGTCGATTGTACGACGGCGATCGCCACGGTCAGGTACCGGGTCCATTGGGTTATCTTGCGCTGTCCCACTGCGCCCTGCTGCTGCCACTGCTCAATCTTGGGGATGACCACGCCGAGGATCTGCATGATGATCGACGAGGTGATGTAGGGCATGATCCCCAGCGCGAAGATCGCGAACTGGGTCAGCGCGCCGCCTGAGAAGAGCTGCACGTAGGCCAGGATCCCGCCGCTGTTGGCGCTGTCACGCAGTGCCTGGACCGCCTCTATGTCGACACCGGGAGCAGGGATGAACGACCCCAGGCGATAGAGCGCGATCATCGACAGTGTGAAGAGGATCTTCACACGCAGGTCGGCGACCCGAAAGACGTTCAGAATCCGTGAGAACACAGCGATCCTCTCAAAGTGTCAGCGGTTGGTGTGTTGGTTGAAGCTGCCGTGCGGGGGACGGCGGTCGCCCCAAGGAAGTCTCAGTATCTCCACACTACCGCCCGCGGCGGTGATGGCCGATTCCGCGGACGCGGAGAAGGCGTGGGCCTTGACGTTGAGCGCGCGTGAGACTTCGCCACGTCCCAGGATCTTGATCAAGGCGCCCTTGCCGGCGAGGCCCTTGTCGCGCAGCGACTCCGGTGACACGTCGGTGAGGCCCGACGCTTCGAGGGTGTCGAGGTTGATCGCCTGGTACTCGACCCTGAACGGGTTCGTGAACCCGCGCAGCTTGGGCACGCGTTGCAGCAGCGGCATCTGTCCGCCCTCGAACCCGACGGGGACCTTGCTGCGGGCCCGTTGGCCCTTGTGGCCGCGTCCCGCGGTCTTCCCGGCCTTGCCGCCGATGCCGCGCGCCTTGCGCTTGGGGCGGCGGTTGGAGCCCTCGGGGGGTTTCAGATCGTGGAGCCTGATCACGAGTCGACCTCCTCGACTTTGACTAGGTGGGGGACTCTGGCAATCATGCCGCGGACCTCGGGACGGTCCTCGAGTGTGTTGCTCGCACCGATCCTGCGAAGACCGAGGGCGCGCAGCGTTCCCCGCTGTTTGGGCTTGGTTCCGATGGAGGAACGGATCTGAGTGACCTTGAGCATCATGACTCCTCAGCGGGAGGGGTTTCAGCGGGGCGATGCCGGCCCTGTTGGTAGGCGGCCCACAGGCCCGCGGGAAGGAACTCTTCGGGGTCGAGGCCGCGCAGGCGGGCGATCTCGTCGGGGCGGCGGAGCCCGGCCAGCGCGTTGATGGTGGCGCGGGCGATGTTGATGTTGTTCGACGAGCCCAGCGACTTGCACAGCACATCGTTGATGCCGGCCTCCTCGAGGATCGCCCGAGCGGCGCCTCCGGCGATGACACCGGTACCGGGCGCAGCAGGCTTGAGCATCACCTTGCCCGCACCCATCTCGCCGATGGTCTCATGGACGATGGTCGAGCCGGCCATGGCGACGCTGAACAGGTTGCGACGGGCCTCCTCGGTGCCTTTCTGGATCGCCAGGGGCACCTCTTTGGCCTTGCCGTACCCGAGCCCGACCCTGCCGTCGCCGTCGCCGATGACCACCAGGGCGGTGAAGGAGAACCTGCGCCCGCCCTTCACGACCTTGGCGACGCGGTTGATGTTGATGACGCGCGACTCGCGCAGCCCCTCGCCGCCGTCGCGCGGGTTGTCGGGGTTGCGCTCGCGGTCGCCGGCTTGCCTGGTGTTGCGTTGGTCGGCCATCAGAAAGTCAATCCCTTCTCGCGGGCTGCGTCGGCGAGCGCTGCGACTTGGCCGTGGTAGCGGAAACCGCCGCGGTCGAACACGACCGCTTCGATGCCGGCGGCCATCGCCCGTTCGGCGAGCAGGGCGCCGACTCGCTGTGCGGTTTGCGTGTCGCTGTTGCCGGCGGGTCGCAGTTGCTGTTCGGTCGAGGCCGCCGCGGCGAGTGTGCAACCTGCCGAGTCGTCGATGAGCTGCGCGGATATGTGGCGGTTGGAGCGATGCACGGCGAGACGCGGCCGCGCCGCGGTGCCGCGCAGGGTCTTGCGGATCCGGTGGTGGCGGCGGCGGCGGTCTGCACGGCGCTTCTGGGCGGTGTAGGACATTATTTGGCTGCCTTTCCGGCCTTGCGTATCACTCGTTCGTTGGCGTAGCGGATGCCCTTGCCCTTGTAGGGCTCCGGTTTGCGCCACTTGCGAATGTCGGCGGCCACTTGGCCGACAAGCTGCTTGTCGATTCCCTTGACGAGGATCTGGGTCTGTTGGGGCACCTCGAACTCGATGCCCGCGGGGGCTTCGATGTTGACGCTGTGGCTGAACCCGAGCGCCAACTCGAGTCTGTCGGTGCCCTTGGCGACGGCCCGGTAGCCGATGCCCTGGATCCGCAGTTCCTTGCTGAAGCCCTCGGTCACGCCGATGACCATGTTCTGTATCAACGAGCGCACCAGGCCGTGGAAGGACTTCGACTCGCTGCTGTCGTCGGGTCGTTCCACAGTGATGGCGCGGTCGCCGCGACTGACGGTAATCCCGCCTGGGAGTCGCTGGTCGAGGGTGCCCTTGGCACCGGTGACTGTGACCGTGCGCCCGTCGACGGAGACGTCTACGCCTTCCGGGACGGTTATTGGTTCATTGCCGACGCGGCTCATTGCAGCTCCTCACCTCCGCCTCACCACACGAAGCAGAGGATCTCGCCGCCCATGCGGTTCTTCCTTGCTTCTCGGTCAGACATGAGTCCCTTGTTGGTTGAGACGACCGCGACGCCGAGACCGCCCTGGACTCGGGGAATCTCGTGGCGCCTGCGGTAGATGCGAAGACCGGGTTTGGACACTCGCTTGAGCCCCGAGATCACTCGGTCCCGGTCAGGCGAGTACTTCATCTCGATGGTCAGGGTCCGCCCGGGACGGTCGCCGTTGTCGTTCTCAGTGAACGAACTGATATAGCCCTCGTTCTTGAGCAGGCCGGCGAGCGCCAGCTTCTGTTTGGAGGAGGGCATCGCCACTTCATCATGCATCGCCACATTGGCGTTGCGGATGCGGGTGAGCATGTCTGAAATGGGGTCGGTCATTGTCATTGCGGCGTCACCTCCTCACCAGCTGGCCTTCTTGACGCCGGGCAGTTCGCCGGCGTGGGCCATGTTGCGCAGGCACACTCGGCACAGGCCGAAGCGGCGGTACACGGAGCGGGGCCGCCCGCAGCGCCGGCAGCGCGTGTAGGCGCGTACCTTGAACTTCGGGGTGCGCTTCTGTTTCTGCTTCAGTGCTTGTTTTGCCATGGGGTCACTGCCCTTCGCGTCGGAACGGGAAACCGAATGCCGAGAGCAGGGCCCTGCCCTCGTCATCGGTGGTCGCCGTCGTAACAATCGTGATGTCCATGCCTCGGGTGGCATCGACCTTGTCGTAGTCGATCTCGGGGAAGATGAGTTGTTCGGTCACGCCGAACGTGTAATTGCCGTTGCCGTCGAACGACTTGGCTGACAGTCCCCGGAAGTCGCGGATCCTCGGGACGGCCAAGGAGACGAGCCGGTCGAGGAACTCGTACATGCGGTCGCCGCGCAGCGTGACCTTGCAGCCGATGGCCTGGCCCTCGCGCAGCTTGAAACTGGCGAGGGACTTCTTCGCCCTGGTGACGACCGGTTTCTGGCCTGCGATCGTGGTCATGTCGCGGATCGCCCCTTCGAGCAGCCTGGCTGAGCCGACCGCTTCCCCGACCCCCATGTTGAGCACGATCTTCTCAAGTCTGGGGACCATCATCAGGTTGGGCAGCGCGAGCTGTTCTTGCAGCGAGGCGCGTATCTCGGTGTTGTAGCGGGTGCGGAACCGGGGGGGGTGCGTCGCGGCGGGCATCAGATCTCGACTCCCGTGCGGCGGCAGACGCGAACCTTCTTGCCCTCTTCGGTGATCAGGTAGCCGACGCGGGTGGCTCTCCCGTCGCCGGGACTGACCACGGCGACGTTGGACACGTCGATCGGCATGGCCTTGTCGATTATCCCGCCCTGCTGGTCGCCCCGCGTCGGGGCCTGGTGCTTGCGCGCCACGTTGACGCCCTCGACGATGACCTTCCCCCTCTCGGGGATGGCCCGCTCCACGACGCCCTCGGCACCCTTGTCCTTGCCTGACAGGACGACGACCCGGTCGCCTGCACGGATCTTCATCGAGGCGTGCTTTCTCCGTGCGCTCATCACAGGACCTCCGGGGCGAGCGAGACGATTCGCATGAACTGCTTGTCGCGCAGCTCTCGGCCGACCGGGCCGAAGATGCGCGTGCCGCGCGGTTGGTGCGCTTCGTTGATCAGCACCGCGGCGTTCTCGTCGAAGCGTATGTAGCTGCCGTCGGGCCGGCGCTTTTCCTTTTTGATTCGCACCACGACACAGCGGACGACATCGCCCTTCTTGACCTGCGCACCCGGGATGGCGTCCTTGACGGTCGCCACGAAGACGTCGCCGATCGACGCATAGCGGCGTTTGGAGCCGCCGAGGACCTTGATGCACAAGACCTCCTTGGCTCCGGAGTTGTCGGCGATCCGAAGTCGCGACTCTTGCTGGATCACTTGGCACGCTCCAGGATTTCCACGAGCCTCCAGCGCTTGGTCTTGGAGAGCGGGCGGGTCTCCTGCACCCGCACGCGGTCGCCCAGGTTGAGAGTGTTCTCCTCGTCGTGGACATGGAGGCGCTTGGTGCGCTGAATCGTCTTCGAGTAGCGACGATGCTGGACCCGGTCGATCGCCTCCACCACGGCGGTCTTGTCCATCTTGTTGGACACGACGAGGCCGTCGCGGACCTTACGGGCCTTGCGCTGCTGCGTTGCTTGAGTCATTTCAGGCCTCCTGAGCCGTTTCGAGCGCCTCGGCGTCGGCGATCTCGCGAGCCCGCAACTCGGTCAGCACACGGGCAATGTCCTTCTTGACGGCTTTCAAGCGAGCCGAATTGTCGAGTTGGTTGGTGGCGAACTGGAAGCGCAGGTTGAACAGCTCTTCTTTGCAGTCGGCAAGACGTTCGAAGAGGTCCGTGTCGGCCATCTCTGTCAATGCGGTCTTGCGGGCCATCAGAATCCCTCCTCACGGGTCACGAAGCGGGCCTTGATGGGCATCTTCTGGATGGCGCGCTCGATCGCGGCGCGGGCGACGTCGGCGTCGTGGTATGACAGCTCGTAGAGGATGCGTCCGGGTTTCACGACAGCGACCCAGTGCTCAGGGTTGCCCTTGCCCGAACCCATGCGGGTCTCGGCGGGTTTGCTGGTCACGGGCTTGTCGGGGAAGACGTTGATCCACACCTTGCCGCCGCGCTTGATGTGGCGGGTCATGGCGATACGGCCGGCCTCGATCTGGCGTGCGGTGATCCATCCGGGCTCGAGGGCCTGGATGCCGAAGTCGCCGTAGGTCACCTCGGTCGCACCCTTGGCCATGCCCTTGGTGCGTCCTCTGTGGTGTTTGCGGTGCTTGACCTTCTTGGGCATCAACATAACGGCAGCCTTCAGTCGTTGGCGCGGAAGTGGGGAGTCTCGCTGTGCTCGCGAGTCGAGGCTTCGATGGCGTCCTCCTCGTCGAGGAGCTTCTCGAACTCGGGGTCGGCCTCTTTGATGAGCGGTGCCGGCTCCTCGTCGGGGTCCGGTTCGATATCGGACGTTTCACGGCGACGCGCCGCGGCTGAGGAGACGATCTTGCGGGACCTCGACTGGCCTGAGGTCTCGCCGGCGGCCATGGCGGCCTCAAGGGTCGCCTTGTCTTCGGTCTGGGTCTTGTAGGGCAGGATGTCGCCCTTGTAGAGCCACACTTTCACACCGATCCGACCGTAGGTGGTCGGGGCCTCGCGGAAGCCGTAGTCGAGGTCGGCTCTGAGTGTGTGCAGCGGCACGCGGCCTTCGAGGTACCACTCTGTGCGAGCCATCTCCGACCCGCCGAGACGCCCCGAGCACTGCACCCGGATACCGAGGGCACCGGCCTTCTGAGCGTTCTGCACGGCTCGTTTCATGGCGCGCCTGAACGCTACGCGTCCGGCGAGCTGGTCGGCGATGCCCTGGGCGATCAGGGCGGCGTCGAACTCCGGTTGCTTGATCTCCTGGATGTTGAGTTGAACCTTGGCGTTGCCGGTGATCGTGGTGAGCCCGGAGCGCAGGCGGTCAGCCTCGCTGCCTCGACGGCCGATCACGATTCCCGGGCGGGCGGTGTGGACGTCGACACGAAGCCGGTCGCGGGTGCGTTCGACCTCGACCCGGCTGATGGCCGCGTGGGGGAGCTCGGTGAACAGGAAGTCGCGGATCTGCCAGTCCTCAATGACGTTGTCGGCGTATTCCTGGCGGTCGGCGAACCAGCGACTCTTCCATTCGGTGGTAACGCCGAGGCGGAATCCGTAGGGGTTGACCTTCTGTCCCATCAGTCTCGTTCTCCAGGCTTCCCGCTGTCAGCGTCGTTGGTGTCGTCGCCGGCCGTGTCGGTGTCGTTGGCCGTGTCGTCGGTGTCGGTGGCGGCTTGGCTCGATGACATGGCCTGCTCGGTGGCGGCGACGATCTCCGCCGCCTGCTCCTCGACTGTCGGCTCGGACTCTGCTGGCTCGGACTCTGTCGGCTGTGCAGACTCGCCTGCTTCGGCAGCCTGCTTGCGTTGGCGGCTCCGCTCGACTCTGCGCCGACGCGCCTCGGCGGCGTTGCCGGCGATGCCACGGCCGCGACCGGTCTCGCGTTCACGGATCGCCTCGAGGGAGTCCTCGTCGTAGCGGCTGACGATCACGGTGATGTGGCAGGTCCGTTTGAAAATGGGTGATGAGCGCCCTCGGGCCCGCGGCCGGGCTCGTTTGAGGGTCATCCCCTCATCGGCGTAGCAGGCTGAGACGAAGAGCTCCTCAATCGGCAGACTGTCGTTGTGCGCCGCGTTGGCAGCGGCGGAGTCGAGGACCTTGGCCACATCTCTGCTGATGCCGCGTTCGGAGAAGGCAAGGATCTCCGAGGCCTCGACGTAGGACTTGTTGCGGATCTGGTTGAGAACCTCACGCGCCTTGGAGGCCGACGACCGCACATACTTGGCCTGTGCGCGTGTTCCAGGGCGTTCGTTGGTCTTGGGGCCGGTCATCAGCGACGGGCTCCCCGTTCTTGGCCCGCATGGAACTTGAATGTGCGGGTCGGCGCGAACTCGCCGAGCTTGTGACCGACCATCGACTCGGTGAGGTAGACAGGCACGTGCTTGCGCCCGTCGTGGACTGCGATCGTGTGGCCCACCATGTCGGGGATGATCGTTGAACGCCTCGACCAGGTCTTGATGACCTTCTTGGTGCCCGACTCGTTGAGAGCATCCACCTTCTTGAGGAGGTGGTCGTCAACGAAGGGGCCCTTCTTGAGACTGCGCGGCATAGCAATTACCTCCGCGAACCGCGCGTCCGGCGACGGCGCACGATCAGCTTGTCGGACTGTTTGTTCTTCTTGCGGGTCCTGCCCTCAGGCTTGCCCCACGGGGAGACCGGATGACGACCGCCGGAAGTCTTGCCCTCTCCGCCGCCATGGGGGTGATCGACCGGGTTCATGGCGACGCCGCGGGTCTGGGGGCGCTTGCCCTTCCAGCGGTTGCGTCCGGCCTTGCCGATCTTGAGGAGTTCGTGGCTCGAGTTGCCGACCTCGCCGACCGTTGCCCGACAGTCGATCGGCACCCGACGCATCTCACTGCTGGGGAGCCGCAGGGTGGCGAAGTCGCCCTCCTTCGCGACCATGTTGATCGCAGCGCCGGCTGAACGACCGATCTTGGCGCCCGCACCGGCTTTGAGCTCCACGTTGTGGATCACGGTGCCCACCGGGATGTAGCGCAACGGCAGAGCATTGCCGACACGGATGTCGGCGCCGCGGCCGGACTGGAGCTTGTCGCCGACCATCAGGTCGCGGGGAGCGAGGATGTAGCGCTTCTCGCCGTCGTGGTAGTGCAGCAGGGCGATGTTGCAGGTCCGGTTGGGGTCGTATTCGATCGATGCGACTGTCGCCGTCACGCCGTCTTTGTTGCGGTAGAAATCGATCACCCGGTAGCGGCGTTTGTGGCCGCCGCCGCGGTGACGTGAGGTCTTGCGCCCATAGTTGTTGCGCCCGCCGGTGCCGGGCTTGCCGGTCACGAGCTTGCGTTCGGGCTCAGTCGAGGTGATCTCGGTGAAGTCCGAGGAGGTCTGGAAGCGGCGCCCCGGACTCGTCGGATTGCGTTTGCGAATGGCCATGTCTACGCCCCGAACAGATCGATTGAGTCACCCTCGGCGAGAGTGACGCGGGCACGCTTCTGGTCGCTGGTGCGGACCCAGCGGTTGGAGCGCCGTTCGCGCTTGCGCTTGCCCTTGCGGTTCAGGGTGTTGACCTTCAGTACCGAGACATCGAAGATCGTCTCCACGGCATCGCGGATCTCGGTCTTGGAGGCGTTCGGCGCCACAACAAAGGTGTAGACCCCTTCTTCAAGCATGTCGTAGGACTTCTCAGACACGACGGGGAGCAGAATCACGTCACGATGGTCTCTCACTGCTGCCCCCCGCTGCTAGTGGTGTCGGACGGTTCGGTGTTGTCGGACGGTTCGGTGTTGTCGGACGGTTCGGTGTTGTCGGCGGACGGTTCGGTGTTGTCGGCGGACGGTTCGGTGTTGTCGGCTGGTTCGGTGTTGTCGGCTGGTTCGGTGTTGTCGGCGGACGGTTCGGCTTGGGTCTGTGGGTCCGAGGGCTCGCCTGAGACTTCGCGCAGTGTTGCTCTGGTGAACACGACGACCTCGCAGTCCAAGATGTCGTGGGTGTTGAGTTCGGCGCGGTGCAGGCAGGACACGTTGGCAAGGTTGCGGAAGCTCTTGGCGGCGTTGCCGTCGCCATCGTCGAGGACGACAAGAACCTTGCCGCGTGCATCGAGGGCCTCGAGCGCGGCGGCGGCGTCTTTGGTCTTGGGAGTCTCGAAGCTCCATTCGTCGACCACGACGACCCTGCCCTCGGCGGCCCGGTCCGACAGGGCACCTGCCAGAGCGATCTTGATCATCTTCTTGGGCGTCCGCTGGCTGTAGTTGCGGGGCTTCGGGCCATGGGCGATACCGCCGCCCCGCCAGATCGGCGAGTTGCGTGATCCGGCACGGGCGCGGCCTGTGCCCTTCTGGCGCCACGGCTTCGCTCCACCGCCGCGCACTTCTGAACGGCTCTTGGTGCTGTGGGTGCCAGCCCTGCGGGCAGCCAGTTGTGCGGTCACGACCTGATGCATCACCGCGATGTTGGGCTCGACCGCGAAGAGTTCGGGGGAGAGCGGCACCCGTCCCGCCTCGGCGCCGCTCTGGGTCTTGACGGTGATGCTGTTGTCGGTGGCGGTGTTGTCGGTGGCGGTGTTGTCGGGAGCCAGCGGGATCTGCGAGGTCGGCTCCATCAGGGTGTCGTCGGCCATCTCAGGCACCCTTTACTGCGTTGCGGACGATCACGGTGCCCCCGGCAGGCCCCGGCACCGAGCCTCGAAGCAGGATCACCTCGGCACCGGGGTCGCTGCGCACGACTTCGAGGTTCAAGGTGGTGACCTTCTCATTACCCGCCCGGCCCGGCATCTTGCGACCCTTGAAGACACGCGACGGCGTGGCGCACTGGCCGATCGCTCCAGGTTTGCGATGCACCTTGTGAGCGCCGTGGGAAGCGGGCGAGCCCTTGAATCCGTGCCGCTTCATCACCCCGGAGAAGCCCTTGCCCCGAGAGATTGCGGTCACATCCACGCGTTCGCCCGCAATGAGCAGGTCTGCTGCGATCTGTTGGCCAACGGAGTACTCAGACACGTCGTCGAGACGCAGTTCGACGAGCTTCGAGCCAGGGTCGACTCCCGCAGCGGAGAAATGACCCGCCTCGGGCATTGTGAGCTTCGCGGGGTCCTTCACGCCGAGGGTCACCTGGATCGCCGAGTAGCCGTCGTTGTCGGGCGTCTTGACCTGCACGACGCGGCAAGGCGAGACGCGCAGAACGGTTACGGGCACGACACGGTTCTCTTCGTCCCAAACCTGGGTCATGCCGACCTTCTCGCCGACGATCGCCTTGCTGGCCATAGCTGCTTTCCTGCGGTCCTAGTGTGGGCCGATGCCCACGCGGGCGCTCCGCACGGGCGGGCCCGGCGGAGCGTGGTTCTGTTTTGCGATGCGGTTCCCTGCGGGCCTTCATCGACGTAGATTGCTGTGGCTAGGGCTCAAAACGGAACCTTCGCTGTACAAGACTCCAGAGCATATCGGGAAGTTCTTGCTTTCCAACCGGTCGTGGTCGTCCCGTCGGATTTGCGGCCGGGCCCCAAGTGGAGTCTCTGGGGATCCCCAGATCGGCGGAGGCTTCGATGTAGCGTCGGTGCCGATGGGACCCGATGACGCTGAGTTGGAGCCGCAGGGCGGCGGTGGCGTTGCCGGACAGGACGAGAAGACCAGTTCCAAGGTGCCGCGCTGGGTCGTCAAGGCGATTGCGCTCTTCTGGTTGGGCTGGGTCGTCGTCTATGTCGGTGTCGGCGCGGTCAGGTCGCTGCGCCCCCTGTTGGTCGTGGTGTTGATCTCGGTGTTCATCAGCTTCGCGGTGGAACCGGCCGTCAACCGCTTGGAGACCTTGAAGATCCGCCGCGGCGTGGGCGTGTGGATCGTCTACCTCGGCTTGTTTGCGGCCCTGGCAGGGTTCTCGGCGGCTGTCGGGACGGCCCTGGCAGACCAGGTCGAGAGCCTCATCGATGAGGCGCCCGCGTACCTCGACGATCTCGAGGGCTGGCTGCAGGCCAACATCGACGACGGCATCGACCTGCAGAGGATTCAAGACGAGTTCGTCGAGGGCGGCGGAATCAGCGACCTGGCCGAGCGCTTCGCGGACGACCTGGTCAACCTGGGCGCGACACTGCTCAACATCGTGTTCTACGCGTTCACCGTCTTGCTGTTCACCTACTACCTGGTCGCCGAGGGCCCGAGACTGAGGCTCAACATCGGCTCGCTGCTGGCGCCGAGACGCCAAAAGATGTTGCTGGAGATCTGGGACCTGGCGATCGAGAAGACCGGCGGGTATGTGTTCTCCCGCACGATCCTGGCGGTCATCTCGGCGATAGCGCATGTGATCGCCTTTGAGATCATCGACGTGCCCTTCCCGATCCCACTGGCACTCTGGGTCGGCGTGGTCTCGCAGTTCATCCCGGTGATCGGCACATACTTTGCGGGTGCGCTGCCGGTGCTGGTCGCGGTGCTCGACGAACCTCGCGAAGCGCTGTGGGTCCTGGTCATGATCGTGGCGTACCAACAGGTGGAGAACTATCTGCTGTCGCCGAGGATCACCGCCCACACCATGGAGATACATGTGGCGGTGGCGTTCGGATCGGTGTTGGCGGGCGCCGCGCTCCTCGGAGTCGTCGGAGCGCTGTTGGCCCTGCCCTTCGCCGCAACGGTCCAAGCGTTCATCTCCGGCTACCTGCACCACCGAGACCTCGACGAATAGCCGGGGTCCCCTGCCCGGGCACACAGCGAGACCCTGCAACTGGGAGAACTCCCCCAGCAGCGACTCAGGTGTTGGGCGCCTCGATTGAGATTCCCTCGGCAGTGAGGGTCAGGCCTGCTGGATCTTGATCTCGATGTCAACACCGGCCGGCAGGTCGAGGCGCTGCAGGGAATCGACCGTCTTGGGAGAAGGCTCGAGGATGTCGAGGAGGCGCTTGTGGATGCGCATCTCGAAGTGCTCCCGAGAGTCCTTGTCCTTGAAGGGACCCTTGATGACGGTGAAGCGGTGCTTCTCTGTCGGCAACGGGATCGGACCCGACAAGCGGGCCTGGGTCCGCTTCACCGTCTCAACGATCTTCTTTGTCGACTGATCGATGATCTCGTGGTCGTAAGCCTTGAGCCGGATGCGGATCTTCTGCCCTGTTGCCATAATCAGCCCGTTACTTGAGGATCTTCGTGACTGAACCGGCACCGACGGTGCGGCCGCCTTCGCGGATTGCGAAGCGGAGGCCCTCGTCCATGGCGATCGGGTTGATCAACTCGACATGCATGGCGGTGTTGTCGCCGGGCATGCACATCTCGGTGCCCTCGGGCAACGAGATGGTGCCGGTGATGTCGGTCGTGCGGAAGTAGAACTGGGGCCGGTAGTTGGTGAAGAAGGGCTTGTGACGGCCGCCCTCCTTCTTCGACAGCACATAGACCTGAGCTTCGAACTCGGTGTGGGGGGTGATGCTTCCCGGCGCTGCGAGCACCTGGCCGCGCTGGACCCCGTCCTTGTCGACGCCGCGCAGCAGCGCACCGATGTTGTCGCCTGCCTGACCCTGGTCGAGAAGCTTGCGGAACATCTCAACACCGGTACAGGTCGTCTTCGAGGTCGGCTTGATGCCCACGATCTCGATCTCGTCGCCGGTGTTGACGATTCCCTGCTCGACCTTGCCGGTCACCACGGTGCCTCGGCCGGTGATCGAGAAGACGTCCTCGATCGGCATGAGGAAGGGCTTGTCGAGGTCGCGCTCGGGGGTCGGCACGTACTGGTCAACCTCGGCCATGAGCTCGAGGACGGCCTCGGCCGCCTCGGCATCGCCCTCGAGGGCCTTGAGCGCCGAGACATGCACGACTGGTGTGTCGTCACCGGGGAAGTCGTACTCGTTGAGGAGCTCACGCACCTCGATCTCAACTAGCTCCAACAGCTCCTCGTCGTCGACCATGTCGACCTTGTTGAGTGCCACCGCGATCTTCGGCACACCGACCTGACGGGCCAGCAGCACGTGCTCACGGGTCTGGGGCATGGGGCCGTCGGCAGCGGACACGACGAGAATCGCCCCGTCCACCTGGGCGGCACCGGTGATCATGTTCTTGATGTAGTCGGCGTGACCGGGCATGTCGACGTGGGCGTAGTGACGGTTGTGCGTCTCGTACTCCACATGCGACACGTTGATCGTGATGCCGCGCTCACGCTCCTCGGGAGCGTTGTCGATGTTCTCGAAGTCGGTGAAGGCCGAGCCTTCAACGTGGTCGGCGAGAACCTTGGTGATCGCGGCAGTCAGCGTCGTCTTGCCGTGATCGATGTGACCCATCGTTCCTACGTTGACGTGCGGCTTGTCCCGCTTGAACGTCTCCTTGGCCATCGTTGCCTTCCTTGTTCATTTCTGTGGTTGGGGTTGGGAGACGATCATGCGCCGCGGACGCGGGCGACGATCTCTTCCTGGACGTTTGCAGGTGTGGGCTGGTACGAGTCGAACTGCATCGTGTACGTTGCCCGCCCCTGCGTGCGCGAACGCAGGTCCGTACTGTATCCGAACATCTCAGATAGCGGCACTAGTGCATTCACGACTTGATTGTTCCCTCGCTGCTCGGTGCCCTGCACGCGACCGCGCCGAGAGTTGACGTCGCCCACGACATCACCGAGGTGGTTGTCGGGGGTGACGATCTCCACTGCCATCACCGGCTCGAGGAGCGTCGGTCTGGCACGCGGTGCAACCTCGCGGAACCAGGCGTTGCCAGCGATCTTGAAGGCCATCTCCGAGGAGTCCACATCGTGGACCTTGCCGTCGTTGAGCGTGACTTTGACATCGACTGTGGGGAACCCGGCGAGCACTCCGTTGCTCATCGCCTCGCGGATGCCCTCTCCGACCGGCTTGATGTACTCCTTGGGTATCGCCCCGCCGGTAACGGTGCTCTCGAACTCGTAGGAACCGCCCGGGTTGGGTTCGAGGGTCGCGGAGATCACCGCGAACTGGCCGCTGCCGCCGGTCTGCTTCTTGTGGGTGTAGGTGTAGTCGATGACCGGGCGGGTGATGGTCTCGCGGTAGGCGACCTGCGGCTTGCCGACGCTCGCCTCGACTCTGAACTCGCGCATCATCCGGTCGACGAGGACTTCAAGGTGCAGCTCGCCCATGCCAGCGATGATCGTCTGAGCAGTCTCGATGTTGGTGCTGACCTGGAAGGTGGGATCCTCCTCTGAGAGCGCCTGCAGAGCCTTGCCCATCCGTTCTTGGTCGGCCTTGGACTTGGGCTCCACGGCCACCTCGATCACCGGATCGGGGAAGTCGAGGTTCTCAAGGGTGATCGGATGGCCGGGATCGCACAGCGTGTCGCCGGTGCGGGCGTTCTTCAGCCCGATCGCCGCGGCGATGTCGCCGGTGGCGACGCTGTCTTTGTCGACACGGTCGTTGGCATGCATCTCGAGGATGCGCCCGACCCGCTCGCGGCTCGATGTGCGGGTGTTGAGGATCTGGGCACCCTTGTCGAACGATCCGGAATAGACCCTGAAGTAGGTGAGGCGACCGACATGGGGATCGGTCATGATCTTGAAGGCGATCGCCGAGAAGGGCTCGTCGTCGCTGACCTTGCGGCTGGTCTCGTTGCCCGAGCGGTCCGCGCCGACGATCGGCGGAATGTCGAGCGGTGAGGGGAGGAAGTCGACCACGGCATCGAGCAGCGGCTGAACGCCCTTGTTCTTGAAGGCGGTGCCGTTGAGTATCGGCACCAGCCCGTTCTCGAGGGTGCCCTTGCGGATCGCCGCTTTGAGTTCGCTCTCGCTGACCTCCTCGTCTTCGAGGACCTTCATCATCACGTCCTCGTCTTGGTCCGCGGCGACTTCGAGGAGCAGGTTGCGGTACTGCTCGGCCTCCTCGGCCAATTCTGCGGGAATCTCGACTTCGTCCCAGCTCGCCCCGAGGTCCTCGCCCCGCCAGATGAGCGCCTTCATCTTCACCAGGTCGACGACGCCGGCGTATCCGCTCTCAGCACCGATGGGCAGCTGCATGACCGCGACGTTTGTGGTCAACCGGTCTTTGATGGTGTCGAGCACGAAGAAGAAGTCGGCACCGGTGCGGTCCATCTTGTTGATGAAGCACATCCGCGGCACGCCGTAACGGTCGGCCTGGCGCCACACCGTCTCGGTCTGCGGCTCAACTCCGGCCACGCCGTCGAACACCGCGACCGCCCCGTCGAGGACGCGCAGAGAACGCTCAACCTCGACGGTGAAGTCCACGTGGCCCGGTGTGTCGATGATGTTGATGCGGTGATCGTTCCAGAGACAGTGGGTGGCGGCGGAGGTGATGGTGATGCCCCGCTCCTGCTCCTGCTCCATCCAGTCCATCGTCGCCGCGCCGTCGTGGACCTCCCCGATCTTGTAGGAGCGACCGGTGTAATAGAGGATCCGCTCGGTGGTCGTGGTCTTGCCCGCGTCGATGTGGGCCATGATCCCGATGTTGCGTGTCTTGGCAAGCGGGGTTCGCTTCGCAGCCATTTCAGTTCCTCGATGGGCTTGTCAGAACTACCGCTGCATCACCAGCGGTAGTGTGCGAAGGCCTTGTTGGCCTCCGCCATTTTCTGGACGTCTTCACGCCGCTTGCATGACGCACCGATCCCGTTGGAGGCATCGATGATCTCATTGGCGAGACGTTCGGACATGGTACGTTCGCGGCGCCCCCGGGCGTAGCTGACGATCCAGCGGATCGAGAGCGTGGTGGCCCGGCGGGGACGAACCTCCACAGGCACCTGATAGGTCGCGCCACCGACCCGGCGACTCTTGACCTCAAGCTGCGGGCGGACGTTGTCGAGGGCCCGCCGGAGCGTGGCGAGGGGCTCTGAACCGGTCTTCTGTTCGACCGCGGCGAGCGCGTCGTAGACGATGCGCTCGGCCAGTGCGCGCTTGCCGCGCTGCAGGATCTTGTTGATGAACTGGGTTACGAGCACCGAGTTGTAGATCGGGTCGGGGCGGATCTCCCGGCGCGGCGCGGGACCTTTGCGGGGCATCGTCAGCCCTCCTTCTTGGCGCCGTAGCGGCTGCGTGCCTGCTTGCGGTCGCGCACACCGGACGTGTCGAGCGTGCCGCGGACGATCTTGTAGCGCACGCCGGGAAGGTCCTTCACGCGGCCGCCGCGGACGAGCACAATCGAGTGCTCCTGGAGGTTGTGTCCCTCGCCGGGTATGTAGGCGGTCACCTCGATGCCGCTGGTCAGGCGGACGCGGGCCACCTTGCGCAGCGCCGAGTTCGGCTTCTTGGGGGTGGCCGTGTAAACGCGGGTACACACGCCGCGGCGCTGCGGAGCGCCCTTGAGCGCTGGTGTCGTCTCCTTGCGACGTTTCGATTGGCGACCCTTGCGGACCAGTTGCTGGATTGTGGGCACTGAGATTTCCTGGATGTGAGTTGGGGTGGGCCGGTCGAGCAGCCGACGGGGGCGTTCAGGCCGACCGCGTAGCCTACGGGCGAGACAGAGGAACCTCAACCTGTCGGCACCGCGAGCTTGAGCGGGATCGGCCCAGAGCTACTGGACCGCTGCGTCCGCGCCGACGGCTGCTGCCTGCGAGGCGAGCCAGACGGCGACATCCTCGTCACCGCCCTCAGATGAGTAGTAGTCCATCGGCTCGTAGTCAGGGGCGTTGGGGGCGATGTTGCGGTACTCGTCGATACCGGTGCCTGCGGGGATCAGCTTGCCGATGATGATGTTCTCCTTCAGGCCGTGAAGCGAGTCGCTCTTGGACTCGATCGCGGCTTCGGTGAGGACTCGGGTCGTCTCCTGGAACGATGCGGCCGAGAGCCATGACTCGGTGGCCAGCGAGGCCTTGGTTATCCCCATCAACTGGGGCCGGCCCTCCGCGGGTCGGCCGCCCTGTTCGATCACGCGGCGGTTGGTGTCCGCGAAGGTCTTCTGCGCCACCTGGTAGCCGGGCAGGAACTCGGTGTCGCCGGGCTCGTTGATGAGGATGCGCTTGGTCATCTGACGCACGATCAGCTCGATGTGCTTGTCGTGGATCGACACACCCTGATCGCGGTACACCTTCTGGACCTCGTTCACTAGGTACTGCTGGGTCTCGCGTGATCCCTTGATCTCGAGGAGCTCCTTGGGATCGCGGGCACCCTCGACGAGTGCATCGCCGGCTCGGATCTCCTGACCGTCGAGGACCTCCAGACGCGATCCTGAGGGGATCGTGGAGGACTGCTCCTCGCCGTCGTCGGCCACGATCACGACTTCGCGTCCACGACCGTCGTCCTCGCCGGCCCGGACCACCCCGGAGATTCGGGCCAGGGTGGCCTTGCCCTTGGGGGTGCGGGCCTCGAAGAGCTCGACGACGCGGGGCAGGCCCCCGGCGATGTCCTGGGCGCCCGCGACGCCGCCGGTGTGGAAGGTGCGCATGGTGAGCTGGGTTCCCGGCTCACCGATCGACTGCGCGGCGATCACGCCGACCGCCTCGCCGAGCTCGATCAGCCCTCCGGTGGCCAGCGACATCCCGTAGGACTTGGCGGCGATGCCGAAAGCGGAGTCGTCGGTGAGCGGTGAGAGGACTCGCACCCGGTTGACGGCCGGGTCGTCGCGCAGCGCCGCGAGCTCGGCGTCCCCGACCATCGTCGAGCGCTCGATGATGGTCCCGTCGGCCAGTTCCACGTCGTCGGCGAGCACTCGGCCGAAGAGCCTCGTCTCTAGGTGGGAGAGCTTGTCGGGGGTGTCGGGCACGACATCTTCGAGCCAGATCCCGCGGACTGCGCCGGGGCGGTCGAACGGGTCCTCGTCGTTGATGATCAGCTCTTGGGCGACGTCGACGAGTCGTCGGGTCAGGTAGCCGGAGTCGGCTGTGCGCAGAGCCGTGTCGACGAGGCCCTTGCGGGCGCCCGGCGTGGCGATGAAGTACTCGAGCATCTTCAGGCCCTCGCGGAAGTTGCTCTTTATGGGTCGGGGGATCATGTCGCCGCGGGGGTTGGCGACGAGACCGCGCATGCCGGCGATCTGACGAACCTGGGTCGTGTTGCCCCGCGCACCGGAGGTGACCATCATGTTGACCGGGTTGAAATCGTCTGCCTCGAACTCGCCGCGCATGCGTTCGGTAACCTCTGCGGTCGCTCGAGACCAGAGCTCGACCTCCATCTGGCGGCGCTCGCCGTCGGTGATGATTCCTCGACGGAACTGACCTTCGATGGTGTCGGCCATCTTCTCGTGGCGGTCGAGGATCTTGGCCTTCTCGGAAGGTGTCGCGACATCGTCGATCGAGATCGTCAACCCCGACTGCATCGCGTAGAAGAAGCAGAGGTCCTTGATCGCGTCGAGGCTGACGGCAACGTCGCCCTTGGCGTAACCGCGGGCCAGGTCATCGACGATCTCACCCATCACCTTGCGGTCTATCCTGGTGTTGACGTAGGGGTAGGCATCGGGCAGCGTCTCGTTGAAGAAGACCCGGCCGACAGTTGTGGGCTGATAGGCCGCCGGGCCGCTGCCGTTGCCGACGAGCAGGTCCGGGGTACGGAACTCGATCGGCGCGTGGATCGCCAGGTCGCCGCGCTCGTAGGCGGTGTGGACCTCGCGCGGGTCGCGGAACACCCGGCCCGCGCCGACCGCGTCGTCCACCTGCTCGGTCAGGTAGAAGGCGCCGATGATCATGTCTTGGGTGGGTGTCACCAGGGGACGCCCGTTGGAGGGGCTGAGCACGTTGTTGGCGCTCAACATGAGCACCCGCGCCTCGGCTTGGGCCTCGGCCGACAGCGGCAGGTGGACCGCCATCTGGTCGCCGTCGAAATCGGCGTTGAAGGCAGTGCAGACCAAGGGGTGCAGGCGGATCGCCTTGCCCTCGACCAGCACCGGCTCGAAGGCCTGAATACCCAGACGGTGCAGTGTCGGGGCGCGGTTCAACAGCACCGGGTGCTCTTGAATGGCATCCTCGAGAACGTCCCAGACTTGGGGCTTGCGACGTTCGACCATGCGTTTGGCCGACTTGATGTTCTGTGCCAGTTCGGCGTCGACGAGCTTCTTCATGACGAAGGGCTTGAAGAGTTCGAGGGCCATGATCTTGGGCAGCCCGCACTGGTGGAACTTGAGGGTGGGCCCGACCACGATGACCGAACGGCCCGAGTAGTCGACACGCTTGCCGAGCAGGTTCTGGCGGAACCGGCCCTGCTTGCCCTTGAGCATGTCGGAGAGGGACTTCAGGGGACGATTGCCGGGGCCGGTCACGGGGCGCCCGCGGCGTCCGTTGTCGAACAGCGCGTCGACCGCTTCCTGCAGCATCCGCTTCTCGTTGTTGATGATGATGTCGGGCGCCCCGATGTCGAGCAGACGCTTCAGCCGGTTGTTGCGGTTGATGACCCGTCGGTAGAGGTCGTTGAGGTCTGAGGTCGCGAAACGGCCGCCGTCGAGTTGGACCATGGGCCGGAGCTCCGGCGGGATGATCGGGATGGCGTCTAGGATCATCGCCCTAGGGCTGTTGATCCGGCGACCGTGGTCGTCGCGGCGATTGAACGCGGCCAGGATCTTCAGTCGCTTGATCGCCTTCTGCTTGCGCTGTGCGGAGAGGCCCCGCTGACCCTCGGGAGGGTTGATCTGGGTGCGCAGCGTCTCCTCCTCTTCGTCGAAGTCGAGTGTCTCGGCGAGGTGCGCGATGGTGCCGGCACCCATGCCGCCCTCGAAGTAGGTGCCCCAGCGGTCCTGCATCTCACGCCAGAGCATCTCGTCCTCGACGATCTGACGGGCGAAGAGGCCCGTGAACTCCTCCCAGGCCCGGTCGAGGGTGTCGCGCTCGGTCTCGTACTCCTCGCGGATGTCGGCGAGGTCGCGGTCGGCTTGGCGACGCAGGGCTTTCAGTTCGGAGTCCTTGGCGCCGCTCTGCTCGAGCGACTCGAGTGCGCGTTCGAGCTCGGTGTTGCGGGTTTCGAGGTCTGCCTCCAGCTCGGTGTCGATGGCGTCGCGTTCGGCCACTACCTCGGCCTCAAGTTCTGAGAGGTCTGCGTCGCGGCGCTCCTCGTCGACCGACACGACCAGGTTGGCCGCGAAATAGATGACCTTCTCGAGCTGCTTGGCTTTGAGCTCCTCGCGCGGCGTGGTCCCCATGAGCAGGTAGGCCAGCCAGGAGCGGGTGCCGCGGAGGTACCAGATGTGGACCGCGGGCGCCGCGAGCTCGAGGTGCCCCATGCGTTCACGGCGCACCTTCGAGCGGGTCACCTCAACGCCGCAGCGCTCGCAGATTATGCCCTTGAAGCGGACCCGCTTGTACTTTCCGCAGGAGCACTCCCAGTCTTTGGTGGGCCCGAAGATCTTCTCGCAGAACAGCCCGTCCTTCTCGGGCTTGAGCGTGCGGTAGTTGATGGTCTCGGGCTTCTTGACCTCGCCGTTGGACCATGTCCGAATGCTGTCGGCGGTGGCGAGTCCAATCTTCAGATTGGAGAAATCATTTACATCGAGCATGACCGTCGTCCTCTCAGCTGTGGTGTCTGTGTGGGGTTTCAGCCGCGGGCCGCACGGGCTGCGGCGCGGGCTGCGTCTTCTTCGTCTGAACCCCGTTCGGGGCGCTGGAGATCGATCCCCAGTTCCTCGACGGTGCGGAACGTCTCCTCGTCGAGTTCCTGCATCTCGATCTCCTGGCCCTCTGAGGAGAGGACCTCGACGTTGATGCACAGGGCCTGCATCTCCTTGATGAGCACCTTGAAAGATTCGGGGATGCCGGGTTCGGGAATGTTGTCGCCCTTGACGATCGCCTCATAGACCCTGACCCGGCCCAAGACGTCGTCGGACTTGATCGTCAGCAGTTCTTGGAGGCAGTAGGCCGCGCCGTAGGCCTCCAGGGCCCACACCTCCATCTCACCGAACCGCTGCCCGCCGAATTGGGCCTTGCCGCCGAGCGGTTGCTGGGTGATCATCGAGTAGGGCCCCGTCGAGCGGGCATGGACCTTGTCGTCGACGAGGTGCGACAGCTTCAGGATGTAGACGTATCCGGTCATGATCGGGTTGTCGTAGGGCTCGCCGGTGCGACCGTTGAAGAGCACCTGCTTGCCGTCGTCGCCGATCAGCCGGGTCTGGCCGTCGTGGCTCTCGGGGTTGAGGTTCTTGAGGATGTCGACGATCACCGGCTTGTCGCCCGCCAGTTCCTTCTCGTCCCATTTGGCACCGTCGAAGACGGGCGTGGAGATGAACACCGCCGGGTCTGTGGTTGGGCGGGTCTTGGACTCGGTGTCGCGGACCGGCTGTTTGCCGACTCTGCCGCCGTCGGTCTCCCAGCCCCAGCGGGCGCAGTAGCCGAGGTGCGCCTCCAGCACCTGTCCGACGTTCATCCGCGACGGCACGCCCAGCGGGTTCAAGATGATGTCCACCGGTTGGCCGTCGGCGTTGTAGGGCATGTCCTCGATCGGGAGGATCTTGGAGATGACACCCTTGTTGCCGTGGCGCCCGGCGAGCTTGTCGCCGACGCTGATCTTGCGTTTCTGGGCCACATGGACCCGGACCAGTTGGTTGACGCCCGGCGGGAGCTCGGCATCGTCGCGGCTGAAGGCCTTGACGTCGATGACCTTGCCGCTCTCACCGTGGGGCACCTTGAGAGAGGTGTCGCGCACCTCTCGGGCCTTCTCACCGAAGATCGCGCGCAGCAGGCGCTCTTCGGGCGTCAGCTCCGTCTCGCCTTTGGGTGTGACCTTGCCGACGAGCACGTCGCCGGGCCCGACCTCGGCCCCGACCCGGATAATGCCGCGTTCGTCGAGGTCGGCGAGCACGTCGTCGCTCAGGTTGGGGATGTCGCGGGTGATGTCCTCGGCGCCGAGCTTGGTGTCGCGGGCATCGATCTCGTGTTCATGGATGTGGACCGAGGTGAGCACGTCGTCTTTTACGAGCCGCTCAGAGAGGATGATGGCGTCCTCGAAGTTGTAGCCCTCCCAGGGCATGAAGGCCACGAGCAGGTTCTTGCCGAGCGCCAGCTCCCCGTTGTCGGTGGAGGGACCGTCGGCCAACAACTGGCCGGCAGTGACTTTGTCACCGACTGCGACCCGCGGCTTGTGGGAGATGCAGGAGTCCTGGTTCGAGCGCTCGAAGCGCTTCAGCCGAATGTTCTGGCGGCCGAGCTTGCGGTAGTCGATGACCATGTGCTGCGCGTCGAGCTCGAGCACTGTTCCGTCGTCTTCGGCGAGCACTATGTCGCCTGCGTCGGCTGCACAGGCGGTCTCAATGCCGGTGCCGATGTAGGGCGCTTCGGAACGCACCAGGGGCACCGCTTGACGCTGCATGTTGGCACCCATCAGGGCCCGGTTGGCGTCGTCGTGTTCGAGGAACGGAATGAGCGCAGTGGCGACCGAGATGATCTGCTTCGGCGAGACGTCCATCATCTGGACTTCGGCGGGGGGGACCGAGGAGATCTCGGTGGTCGCGCCGAAGAAGACGTCTTCGTCGAGCTGCGCGCGCAGTTCCTTGAGCGACACGGCCTGCGGGGAACGCCTCACCAGGACACGGTCGTTGATGAACTTCCCCTCATCGTCGATGGGAGCGTTGGCCTGGGCGACGACGAACTCCTCCTCCTCGTCGGCGGCGAGGTAGACGATCTCGTCGGTGACCGTCCCGTCGGTGACCACCCGGTAGGGAGACTCGATGAAACCGAACGGGTTGACCCGCGCGTAGGATGCCAGACCGCCGATCAGGCCGATGTTGGGGCCCTCGGGCGTCTCGATGGGGCACATGCGGCCGTAGTGTGAGAAGTGGACGTCGCGGACTTCGAAGCCTGCGCGCTCGCGCGACAGCCCACCGGGTCCGAGCGCAGACAGGCGGCGGCGGTGGGTCAGCCCCGACAGCGGGTTGACCTGGTCCATGAACTGCGAGAGCTGCGAGGTCCCGAAGAACTCCTTGATCGCGGCGACGACCGGACGGATGTTGATCAGTGTCTGGGGAGCGATCGCCTCCACATCCTGGGTGGTCATGCGCTCACGGACGACGCGCTCCATACGCGACAGGCCGATGCGGACTTGATTCTGGATCAACTCGCCGACGCTGCGGATACGACGGTTGGCGAAGTGGTCCTGGTCGTCGAGGCGGTAGCCGGGGGTGGCGTGGGCCAGGTTGAGCAGGTAGGTCGTCGCAGCCAGCATCTCGGCTTGGGCGAGCACGGACTGGTCCGGGTCGGGCCGTTCCAGATCCAGACCGAACTGCTCTTCGAGGAAGTCGATCTCCGGGCCGAGCTTGCGGTTGAGCTTGTAGCGGCCCACCCGTGACAGGTCGTAGCGGCGCGGGTCGAAGAAGGCGTTGCGGAAGTATGAACGCGCCGACTCGACCGTGTGCGGTTCGCCGGGGCGTGCCCGCTTGTAGATCTCGAGGAGTGACTCCTCTCGGGTGGGCGCGACCTCTTTGTCCTTCTCCCACTGGCCCTCGAGGAGGTGGAAGTGTTCGACGAGGCGGTCGAGGAAGCCCGGTTCGTTCTCCTCGTCGTAGCCGAGGGCCCGCAGCAGGGTGAACAGCGAGATGCGGCGCTTGCGGGCGACACGTGCGCCGGCGGTCGTGTCCTTGCCGGGCTTCTGCTCGACGTCGAACTCGATCCACTCGCCGCGGTACGGGTGGATGGTTCCGGTGACAATCTGATGCTTGCTGCGGTTGCGCAGCCGGTAGCGCTCGCCGGGCTGGAAGATGACGCCGGGGGACCGCACGAGCTGTGACACGACGACCCGCTCAGTGCCGTTGATGATGAAGGTTCCCTTCTCGGTCATCATCGGGAAGTCGCCCATGAAGACGGTCTGTTCCTTGATCTCTCCGGTGTTGGCGTTCATGAACCGGGCGCGCACGAATATCGGCGCGCTGTAGGTCATGTCCTTTTCTTTGCATTCCTCGACGGTGAACTTCGGCGGCGGACAGAGGTCCTCGTCGTCGGGATCGAACTCGAGTTCAAGTTGAAGCGTCTCGGCGAAGTCGCGGATCGGACTGATGTCTCGGAAGGTCTGGGCCAGTCCCTCCTTGAGCAGCCATTCAAACGATCTCCTTTGAACAGCGATCAGATTCGGCAGTTCGAGAACCTCTTTGAGGTTTCCGAACGAATAGCGTTCGCGTGGTTCGGCGCGTGTTGTCACCAGAGCTCCTGAGTTGCCAGTGAACGAAAACGGAGCGCGGCAACCGGAGCGCGAGAAATCGATCGGAAGTTGGTCGGAACAGGTGCCAAGGGGACCACGCTGCCTCAGAGGCTAGAGGGCGCGGAGCCGGACAGCAACTTGGGCAACAAAAAGCCGCGCCTGCCGGTTAATTTGGCGGCGCGCCCCAGGCCGGTGAACCAGCCGAAGATAAGCGAACAATAGGCCAGTTGCCTGCCGAGGTCAAGTGCCGGCCTATCCGGCGTTGTCCGGTGGCGTTGTCGGCGGGATTATCCGAGGCCCGGTGTGCACAGACTCGAGCGGGCTGCGTTGACCGTCTCATCGCTCACGCCGATCGAGTCGAGGTAGCCGGCGTGGTCCCGCCAGCGCTGCCGCAGCCCGTCGAGCGTCTGTCGCATGACGACCCTCGGCGACAGCCACATCGTCGCGAAATCCTCAGGATCGAATCCCGCAGCGCGGATCTGTTCCTGGAATCGCGAATCGCTGCCCGGTCTGCGGTACCGCTGGCTGATCTCGTAGTCGTCGAGCAGGTACGGCTCTGGTACTCCGGCCAGTCCCAGGAGCACCATCGCCATGACACCGGTGCGGTCTTTGCCTGCCGTGCAGTGAAAGAGGATGCGCTGCCCCGCGGCGACCGTGTCGATGACCTCTGTGAAGTAGTCGCCGAACCCTTCGAGCATGTTCAGGTACCCGGCGGCCATGTCGTCGTTGTCGAACTTGGGGAGGGTGCCGTCGATGATGCGCGCCAGCAGGCTGCGATGCTGTGCCACATCGCTGGACATCGGGAGGTGGACGCGGGTGACGGTGCCGGGCAGTTGGTCGGGGGCCGCGGCGGCTTCAGCGTTGCTGCGCAGGTCGAACACAGTGGAGATGCCCAGCGACTCGATCATTGCCTGGTCGTCGGCGCTGAGTCCGTCGAGCCGGTCACTGCGAAACACGCGTCCCCAGCGGGTGGACGAGCCGTGGAGCGTCGGGTAGCCGCCGAGGTCGCGGAAGTTGTCGGGGCCGTCGGTGTCCAAGCAGCGCTGTGCGGCGACGGTGAACCCCTGCCCGGGCTCGAACAGGTGGATGTACTGTCGGTCCTTCGAGCGGGCGATGACGGTGCGGCCCGCTCCGTGCGGGGCGCGGACATCGGTTCCGGGATCGTCGGGATCGTCGGAGACGAAGACCGACAACGACGCTGACCCACCTCGCCAGGTGACGATCAACTCGTCGTTGTCGACAACAACGTTGATGTGGTTGACGGCCACCTATTGGAGTTCGACGCTGGCGCCCGCCGCTTCGAGTGCTTCCTTGGCCTTCTCGGCGTCGGCGACGGCAACTCCCTCCAAGATCTTGGAGGGGGCGCCGTCGACGAGCTCCTTGGCCTCCTTGAGGCCCAGGGAGGTGAGTCCGCGCACCTCCTTGATGACCTGGATCTTCTTTTCGCCGATGGCGGTGAGGAGCACGTCGAATTCCGTCTGCTCCTCGGCCTCGGCCTCACCGGCGCCGTCGCCGACAGGCGCCGCGACTGCAGCGACCGCCGGGGCGGCGGCCGTCACGCCGAACCTCTCCTCGAAATCCGTCAACAGCTCGCTCAGTTCAAGGACGCTCATAGCGCCGATCGCATCGAGGATCTGTTCTTTGGTTGCTTGCTCGGTTGCCATGTCAGGCCTCCTTTTCTTGGCTGGCTTCGCCAGACTCGCCGGCTTGTCCGGCATCGGCGTCAGCCGACGCCTCGGTTGGGTTGGATGCATCGTCGGACTCCGCGGCCGCAGCGGCAGTCGGGGCAGCGGCAGTCGCGGCGGTTGACGCATCGCCGGTCGCGTCGCCGTCGTCGGTTGGTGCAGCGGCGGTTGGTGCAGCGGCGGTCGTGTCGGGTTCGGACTGGTCGCTTCGGGGCTCGCCTTCAGCGGGGGTCTCAGCGGGGGTCTCAGCGACGGCATCGGGGCCTCCCCGCTTTTCGATCAGCGCGTTGAGTGCGTAAGCGAAGTGGCGCGGCACTGCCGAGAGCAGACGGGCGAAGGACGCCATCGGCGCCTGGAAAGCACCGGCCAGTTGAGCCAGCAGGATTTCCCGGGACGGCAGCTCGGCGAGCGCCTTGATCTCGTCTGAGTCGAGCGGCTTATCGCCGAGCACGCCGCCTTTGACCACCAGCAGTTGGTTGGACTTTGCGAACTCCCGGATTGCTTTGGCAACGGCCGCGACATCTCCGTCGGAACCGTCGGGCCGTTCTCCGACGAAAGCGAGCGCGGTCGGTCCGACGAGCAGGTCCTCGATCTCAAGGCCGGCGTCGCGTGCGGCCAGACGCACCAGTGTGTTCTTGTAGATCTTGTACTCTCCGCCTGCTTGGCGCAGGGCGTGACGCAACTCGGCCATAGCGGCCACGTCGAGACCCCGATACTCGGTGAGGATCATGCCGTCGGTGTCGGCGAACTTCTCCTTCAGCTCGTCGACCACCGCGACTTTGGCGGGATTCGGGTTCTTCATTTCGCTCCTCCTCTCGGTCTGAAAAATGACTTCGGGCGCCCACCGGATCGGCGAACGCCCAGACGAGGCCCCTTGGATTCGGGGCGATCAGGAAGCTCTCCTCGTCCGGCGGGCATCTGCCCATTGGTGCTCTTCAAGAAGGGTTCTTGTTGAGCGCACCGGAGGTCTTCGGTGAACAAGGTCTTCAGTTGTGCGGACGAGGTTATCGTCGGTTGCCGGTTATTGCTCAGTCGATTCAGCGACTCAGCGAACTCAGCCGACTCAGCGACTCAGGTCGGTCCGCGCGGCATCAGGCATCGCTGGCGACGAGAGCCGGATCGATCTGCACGCCGGGGCCCATGGTGGTCGATACGACTATCTTGCGGACGTACTTGCCCTTGGCTGCGGCAGGCTTCGCCCGTTGCAGTTCAGCGGTGAGAGCGCGAAGGTTGCTCAACAGCGCCTCTTCGCTGAAAGAGGCCTTGCCGATCGGCACGTGGACGTTGGCGAACCGGTCTGTGCGGTACTCGACGGTGCCGCCCTTGAACTCTCCGATCGCCTTGACCACATCGGGGGTCACTGTGCCGGTCTTGGGGTTCGGCATCAGCCCCCGCGGTCCGAGGATGCGCCCGAGCTTTCCGACAGTCGGCATCATGTCTGGCGTGGCGATCGCCACGTCGAAGTCAGTCATGCCACCCTGAACCTCGGCGGCGAGATCTTCGCCGCCGACGTGTTCTGCACCGGCTTCGCGAGCGGCGGTTGCCGCCTCGCCCTGGGCGAACACGGCGATTCGCACGTCTTTGCCGGTGCCCGACGGGAGCGCGACCGTGCCGCGGATCATCTGATCGGCCTTGCGAGGATCGACGCCGAGTCGGATCACCACGTCGACGCTCTCGTCGAACTTCTTGGCGCCGAGCGACTTGATGATCGCAAGGGCATCGGCACCGGAGTGCAGATGGTTGCGGTCGAACTTCGCGCTGTTGTCTCGGTACTGCTTTGCTTTCGCCATTGTGGCTCCCTCTCAGTTGCTGCCGCCCGGTGAGGTCTTCCGGTACGAGCATTCGGCTGCATCTCAGCCGGTCGGTCTTGTTGGTCGGCGGCTCCTCAGCCGGCCACCTCGACCCCCATCGAGCGGGCAGTGCCGGCGACCTGCTGCTTGGCGCCTTGGAGATCGATCGCATTGAGGTCGGGCATCTTGATCTCGGCGATCTCCGCGACTTGAGCGTCTGTGATGGTCCCGACCGTCTCGCGCCCGGCGTTGTTCGCGGCCGATTCGATGCCTGCTGCCTTCTTGATCAGGGAGGCGGTAGGCGGCGTCTTGAGGATGAAGGAGAAGGAGCGGTCTTCGAAGACGGTGATCTCCGCTGGGATGACCTGGCCGCGCCGGTCCTCGGTGCTGGCGTTGTAGTCGCGGCAGAAGTCCATGATGGCCACGCCGTGGGGACCGAGCGCCGTGCCCACGGGGGGCGCGGGCGAGGCCTGGCCAGCGGGGATCTGGATTCTTACAACAGCGGAGACCTTTTTCTTGGCCATGTGCCTTCCTTTCGGACGGGGGTGGGGGCCTTTCGGACGGGGGTGGGGGCCTTTTGAACGGGGGTGGGGGCCTTTTGAACGGGGGTGGGGGTTGTGGTGGCTGGAGTCAGTCGAAAATTATCTTCAGAGCCGGGCGACTTGGGCGAACTCGAGTTCGACGGGGGTCTCGCGGCCGAAGATGTTGACGAGGACCTTGACGCGCAGTTGGTCTTCGTTGATCTCGATGATCTCCCCGGAGAAGTCGGCGAATGGGCCCTCGCGGACCCGGACGGTCTCCCCCATGCCGTACTCGAACATAGGTTTTGAGTGCTTGGCCGCCTCCTGGGTGCGGTCTGCTTCGACGCCGAGGAAATTCTCCACATCCTTGCGGGGCATCGGCGAGGGCTTGCCGCCCTGGTTGACGAAACCGGTGACTCCGGGCGTGTTGCGGATCACGTACCAGGAGTCGTCGTCGAGGCTGGTTCGGCACAGCAGGTAGCCGGGGAACAGCTTCTTCTCGGTGATCACCTTCTTGCCGTTCTTGAACTCGGGGGTCTCGCGGGTTGGAATGACCACCTCGTAGATGCGCTCCTCCATGTTCATCGAGGCGATGCGTGCCTGAAGGTTCTGCTTGACCTTCTTCTCATAGCCCGACTGGGTGTGGAGCACGAACCAACGGCCCGGGCGGTCGTAGGGGGAGATGTAGGGTTCCTCTTCGCCAGCCAGGATGTCGTCTTCGCTGAGGACCTCGGGTTCTGCAGCGGTGTCGGGGCCTTGCGCAGGCTCGGTGCCGACAACTCCGGCGGGGCCAGGCGTCGGCGTGGAGTCCGGCCCCGTCCAAGCGTTGGCGAGACCCGCCCCGACCGCTGCGGACGCGGCACCGGGGTGCGCGGCACCGGCTGGCCCTAGGGTGTCGGATTGTTGCGGGGTGTCGGATTGGTCAGGCATGGAACTCAGTTGTCGAACAGATCAAGGATAAACAGCGAAAATACCCAATCGAGGCCGTAAATCATCGCGCCGAGCACAATGACGGTCACCAACACGACGATCGAATAGTTGACGGTCTCGGAACGGGACGGCCAAGCGACCTTGCGAAGCTCGTTGCGCACCTCGCGCAGAAACTGGATGAAGCCGGTTCGCTCCTGAGGGGGACCCGAACTCGGTTGTTTGCGCCGCGCGCGGATCGGCTCGCCATCGGCATCAACCTCACCTTGCCTCTGCAACATGCGTTTTTGCTGTCGGTTCATCGACATGAACGGATTCCTTGGGTCTAGACGCCGCCGCCGGAACGGCGACTGTGCCACGCAGGGGCGGCAGGACTCGAACCTGCAACCGCCGGTTTTGGAGACCGGTGCTCTACCAATTGAGCCACGCCCCTGAGAACGCGCTCCAAGGCTAGCAGAGCCTCAACGGATTCGGTCCCCAGATTCTCGCGGTCAGCTCGCCAGCCGGACCCAGCGCCGTTGACGCGTGGCCAGCGCAATCACTCCCGCGGCGGCCGCGATGCCTCCGACAGCGGCCGCGGTGCGGGTCGGGAACCTGTGAGTCGGGCCGTCGTCGATCTGGTCGAGCAGAACAGAAATCTCGTACTCGAGTGTGGGATCGGCATGAACGGGCGCTGTGGCCAGATTGTGCATCATGGCGCGCAGGCGCCGGTAGCTCGCCAACTCTGCTTGGCAGCGAAGGCACTCAGACACATGGATGCGAGTCGGCAGCGAAAGCCGAGACTCGTCTGTAGACACCAGTTCGTCGACGAGGTCGCGGCAGGCGTGGCCCGTGAGCAGAGTCTCCTCAGATGGCACGGAGCTCCTCCCGGTGGTTCGGGAACAACTGCTCGCGGAGCCGTTGGCGCGCCCGATGAAGACGAACTTTCGACGAGCTCAACGAGATGCCGAGCTCCTCGGCGATCGCTTCGTGCGGCAGGCCGTAGACATCGCGCAGCACGACCACGGCGCGGAGGCGGTCCGGCAGGCCTGCAACCGCGGCCTCGAGTTCGTCTCGCAGAGCCAGGAAGTCACCGCGCAGGGCGGGGTCGTTGTCGGGTCTGGTCTCGGCGAGGAGCGCTTCGTCGGGGAGCTCGTCGTGGCGGTGCCGCCGTTTCTTAGTGCTGTGCGTCGAGGCGCAGTTGGCGACGATTCGATACAGCCAGGTACTGAAGCGGGCATCGCCGCGAAAGCGGGCGAGCCCCTTGTAGGCCCGGAGGTAAGCGTCTTGAACCACGTCTCGTGCGTCCTGTTCGTTGCCGGTCAGTCGTATTGCCAACCCGAAAGCGTCGCCATGGGTGAGGCGCACCAACTCGTCGAACGCCTGACGTTCGCCGGACTTCGCTCGAGCTACGAGCTCGTCGGTGTCGTTGGCACGATCATTGGACTTGGCGGGTTGCGCCGGGTTACGTGACGGGTCCGTGACGATTCGCAACTTCGATGAACGCTTGGATCTTGGGCTCATGGCCGCCCCCCGTGGTGCTTGTAGCGACGGACAGATTCGAACTGTCGACCTCTCGATTATGAGTCGAGCGCTCTTACCTACTGAGCTACGTCGCCCCGAAGCGGCATGGCGCTTCGTGAGCTCCCTGTCAGAATCGAACTGACGACCTTCTCCTTACCATGGAGACGCTCTACCGACTGAGCTAAGGGAGCCTGCGACCCGCGAAGCGTGAAGCGTTGGCAATGATGCCACGGCAACAGTCCCGCTCCAACTTGTTTCGGTCATAGAGGCCGAGCGGATTGATCCCGCACACGGACGCGACCGAACGAGGCCGTGGCCCGAGCGGCCCGTGAGCGCAGCCAACAAGAGCGGGAGACAACAGTTATCGGCGCACCTACGCTGCTCGATCCGCGCACGTTCATAGTGTTCCGACGGTCGAGTGCGGTGTCGTCGCTGGTGGTGGCGCACCTACGCTGCTCGATCCGCGCACGTTCATAGTGTTCCGACCGCTTCGGACCTCGCCGGAGTTGACTGTGCCAATGGACCTTCCACCACCCGAGCCTCGGACTGCGAACCTGAGGCTCGGGCGTCGCGCCCTGTTGGTGAGTTTCGCCCTCTACGTGACCCTGGGATTGCCCGACGGCGTGCTCGGGACTGTCTGGCCGAGCCTGCGTGACGATTTCGGGCGGGCCGACAGCAGCTTCGGGCTGTTGATCGCCTGCACGGCGGTGGGTTACACGGCTTCCAGTATCGGCGCTGGTCACCTGACTGCGCGCTACGGCAGCGGCGTCGTCTTTCGCAATGCGTCCTTTGCTGCTGTTGTCGGGCTGGGGTTGATGTCGATCGCGCCCACTTGGTGGACTGCGATGGTAGGCATTCTGGTCCTGGGGGCGGGCTGGGGGCTCTGTGATGCTTCGGTGAATGCCTGGGTGGCACTGACCCAAGGACCCCGCGAGATGGGGCTGCTGCACGCTGCGTACGGCGTGGGAGCGCTTCTCGGGCCTCTGCTGGCGACTCCGTTCATTGCCGGCGGCGACCTCTGGAGAGGCCCCTTCATGGTGATTTGCGGGATCGGTGCAGTTCTGGTCGGGGTCATTGCCAGTGCTCGCGAGGGTTTTGACACTGCCCCGGTGTCGGGTGAGGTTGCGGGCTCGCCAGCGCCGGCGCGCGGGTCGCGAGCGTTGCTGGGGTTGCTGATTGTCTGGTTCTCGATCTACGTCGGGATCGAAGTGACCGTGGGTCAATGGAGCTTCACCCTGCTGACCGAGAGCCGCGATTACAGCGATGTGAGAGCGGCGGCGTTGGTGACGGGGTTCTGGTGCGGATTGACGCTCGGGCGTTTCCTTTTGGCGGGCTTCGGTGACCGGTTCTCTGCGGAGCGGGTCCTTGCCGCCGCGATCGGCGTCACCGCTCTCGGCGTGGTCTTCTTCTGGGCCGACCCTGCTGGTGTCGGCGCTTACGCTCTGCCCTGTATCGGGCTCTCGCTGGCGTCGATGTTCCCTTTGGTGATGGGGCGCACGGCGTTGTATCTGGGTGAGGCACGAGCCGCGCGGGCGGTCGGCTACCAGATTGCCGCCTCCTCTGTGGGGTTCGTGATTCTGCCTGCTGTCGTGGGGGTGCTGGCCGACTATCACGGCGTGGGGGTGGCTCTTCCGGTTGCCTTCAGCGCTACCTGCGTGCTCGCCCTGCTGTGGCTTCTCATCCAGTTTCAGTTGACTCGCTCAACGCAGAGCAGGCGCGGATAGGTGAGAGCCTGTCGCGTTGGCGGCGGTGTCATTCCCGCTCTTGTTCGCTGCGCTCACCGGCCATTATGGCCGACTTGTCGCAACCACCGATGGAGGCCGCCCACCTATTCGCTCGGCCTCTGTTCAGGAATCCGTTTGAGTCTCGACGGTTTGAGTGGGTCCGCTTGGGAGATCGGGGGTCAGGGAGGTGGCATCGCCGGTTTGCAACACGCCTTGCCAGATGCCCGTGCCGTAGGCGAGGTCGTCGGCGAGGCGCAGTGCGAGCGAACGGGGCAGGCCGGCCGGTCGAGAGCCGCGAATCCAGTCGAGCAGCGGCGGGCCGAAGACCGCGGCGACGATCAGGCGCTGGCTGCGGGGGCGGATCAGTGCCAACAGTGTTGCCGGCGGCCACCACACTCGGGCCACCGCACGGGCGATCCCATAACCGGCGTGCAGGTGCCCGATCCCGGCTATGCGAGCGGTGGTGGGCAGCGAATCCGGCAGCGGGCCGAGCTTGCGTTTCAAGGCCACGGCGGAGCCGGCCGCCAACCCGAGTCCGAGGATCGGGTGCCCGGCCGCCAGCGCGGCCCAGGCCGCGGCGCTCCAGCCAGAACAGCGCGCAGGCGCCACGCGGGCACCGTGCCGGATGCCGAGCGCGGCGGCAGAGGAACCGTAATTTCTCCTCTGGCCGAGAAGCGCCGTCCAACTTCGGCGTGGACGGTGTTCGACGTCGACCGAAGGGTCGTAGCGAACGACTTTGCCGCTGTCGGTGAGGCGCCAGACGAGGTCAACGTCTTCGCCGGTTCGCATCCCCGAGTCGAATCCCCCGATCTCGGTGACGGCATCGACCCGGGCGACCAGCGCCGCTGCGGGCACGTAGGAGACCGGGTTGTGCGGGGCGACCGACGCTGGGTTGGCGCCAAGATCGAGCGGTGAATGGTGCGTCTCGTAGCGTTCGAGCAGGCTGTCGCCGGGCCGGGACCGAACCCGTGGTGCGACTGCGGCCACGCGGCGGTCCCCGAAGTGGCCGACGAGGTGGTTGATCCAGCCCGGCCACGCCTCCACGTCGGTGTCGACGAAGGCCACCAGCGATGTCGTAACCGCTGCGAGGCCCGTGTTGCGCGCCGCCGCTGGACCTTGGTTGGTGTCGTGACGGAGCAGCCGTGCCCCGTGCTTTTCGCAGGCGGCGGCGATCTCCGCGGCGTTCCGGGAGGCGTCGTCTACCACCACGACGGGAAGGTCGCCCAGAGAAGCGAGGCAGCAGGCGAGACCGTCTGCGTCGTTGTAGGCGGGGATCACCACCGTTGCGTCAGGATCGCCGATCGGGTCAACGACGGGATGCACGACTGCGGCGTCGAGCAGGCGACGGGCCAGTGTGCGGGCCTGGGTGTCGTCAGCCAGCGGTGTGCCTTCGAGCCAGGCTGCGAGCATCTCGGCACCGGCATCTGACAGCCTGATGATGCGCAGGGGGGCACCCCCGATGAGCAGACGACCCCTGTCGCGGCGGTCGAGCGCAGTGTCCGCGACCAGTCGAATCCCCGTCGGCGGCAGCGTTTCGTCGGCCCGTGATTCCATGTCGGCACGGTAGTGCCGATTGCTATACCGAGATCACCTCAAGCTCTTCGACAGAGGGAAAATCCTGATCCTGGGTGACGATGGCCACTCCGAGCGTCATGGCGGTGGCGGCGATCCACGAGTCGTTGACTCCCATCTTGAGTCGGCGGTCGCGCAGCATCAGACGAAGCCCGGCGCATGTTGTGGCGACCTGTTCGTCTATTGGTACCGGTTCGAGCGTGAGTGCGGAGGTGAGTGTCGACAGTCTGCGTTGGCGAGTTGCGGTGTCGTTGGCGGCGAGCACGCCAGCGCGCAACTCTCCGATGGTGACGACAGACACGGCAAGCTGGTCAGGGATGAGGTCTTCAAGGACCGGTCGTGCTGTTTCGCGGGCGATGAACAGCGACGTGTCAGCGAGTGCCCGGCTCAGTGCCATGTGAGATCGTCGGTGGTCTCATCGGTCAGCGCGGCCAGGTCGTCGGCGAGCCCGGGGTCGGCCTGATGTGCCAGCACCTCACGAATGAACTGGTCGCGGCGCATCCAACGTTGCCTTTGCGCGAATGGTGCCAACTCGGCCACCGGCTTTCCCTGAACGGTGATGGTGATGCGTTCCCCGTCGGCGACTCGGTCCAGCACCGCCCGGGTGTTGTTTCGCAACTCTCGAGAAGCCACTTCGATCATGCGACAAGTGTAGTACCAAGAGGCCGAGCGGATTGATTCCGCGCTGGGCCGTGACCGAACGAGGCCGTGGCCTGAGCGGCCCGTGAGCGAAGCGAACAAGAGCGTGAGACAACGGGTCTCAACGCACCGCCATCCTCAATCCGCGCACGTTCTAATGCTACAAATCGCAATCAGGCGGGCCGGTCAGCCCAGGACCCGGGTGACGGCTGCGGGGATGGCGGATGGTCCGTCGATGGCGGCAAAGCGGGCGCCGACCCCGGCTGCGAACTCTCTGGCGTCGTCGGCATCGTCGGCGGGAGCGAGCACGGCCAACTCATCGAGTCGCCGCGCAACACCGACCGGATCAGCGCCGGTCGTCGCTCGACAGTCCGACAGCAGGATCACGATCCGGCGTTTGGCCCGTGAACGGGCGAGCTGTTCGGCCGCAGCCCGCAGAGCGCCGGCCAGATCGGTTGTGCCCCGGCCCCTGAGGCGCAGCAGGGAATTGACCACCTGCGGAGCAGCCTTGGCGTCCTGCTGGGACTTCAGCACCAGGATCCGGTCGGCGAAGACCAGCGCTGACCAGTCGTCGGGCACCCGGAAAGAACATGCCGCCGCGGCCACGGCCGCGGTCGCCAGACGTTGTCCGCTCATCGAGCCGCTGCGGTCCACGACCAGAGCGAGGGCGGTCATCGGCCTGGTCCAGTGCCGGACCCGCACCTCAACCATGTCAACGCCGACGCCGGCGGCTTCGGCGTTGACAAGAGCGTCAAGCGAGCGGTCGATGTCGAGGTCGCCCTCGAAGCGGTCAGCGGCAGATGAGACCAGGTGCCCGACACCGCGAGACCCGACCGGGCCGCCGCGGGCAACATCGAGCACCAGGCGTCCGGCGATGCGTGCAGCGAGAGCGGCCAGGCGACGGTCAGTGGCCGATGACATCTCCGCCAACAGTGTCAAGGCCCCGTCGATGTCGTCGTCGATGAGTTCCGCGAGCGCGTCGGTGTCGATCTCACCGAGGGCCCCGCTGATGTCGTCAAAACCGTGGTGACGGCTAAGTTGGCCGCGCGGGACAGTCCGCCGGTTCTCCTCAGCCAGGGCGTCGTCAGCATCGCTGCCCTCGAGGGTGAGGGCGCTGCGGTGGTCGCCCCTTACGGGGCTGGGGCTTTTCCCGGGTCGTCGGTTGCGTCAGCCGACTGTTCGGCGCCGATGACCAGCTCCCACAGTTCGGTCACGACGTCTTCGGGAGTGCGGTCGGTGCCCTCATGAAGGCGAATCCGTCCAGAGAGCGCGACCAGCGCGGCATCGAGGCCGATCGCTGGATCAGCGATTCCGCCCGACCGGATCTGCGCCAGACGGCGGGCCACCTCGACGAGGTCGATCGCCCCACGGACCGAGGAACCGATGCGCAGATCGGGATGTCTGCGGGTGGCTCGAGCGACGACAACCGCGCGGTGCAACAGGGTTTCTGCCGCTTCGGTCGGCTCGAACGGCTCAACCCGCAGGCCGACGATCTCGCGCTCCTCCTCGAAGGACTGGTAGTCCAGCGAGATTCGCGACATGCGGTCGTAGATCGCGCTCGACACCCGGGCCGTCCCGATGTTGTCGAACGGGTTCATCGCAGCGACCAGCCGGAACCCTTCGCCGGCTTGGACCCGGCCGACACGCGGCAAGGTGAGCTCCCCCTCAGACATGACCGTGATCAACAAGTTGATGGTCTCCTCGGGCACGCGGTTCAGCTCCTCCACATAGAGCAGCGAACCAGTCCGGAGAGCCTCCACCAACGGTCCGTCCACGAAGACCTCGGGTGTATAACCCTCCGCCATCACCCGTGAGGGGTCGAACTGTCCCGCCAGGCGTGCCGGGGTCAGCTCGGCGTTGCCCTCGACGAACACCAAACCGGCACCGGAAGTGGCAGCGACGGCGCGCAGAATCGTGGACTTCCCCGTGCCCGGCGGACCCTCGAACAACACATGACGGCGTGCTTGCAGTGCTGCGGCAAGCAACTCGAGTTCTCGACGGCGACCGACGATCGCCGAGCGCAATCCGTCGAGCATGCTGTTCGATTCCATCGCGTCCGGTGTCCCCTCTGTTGAGCCCTCTGAGTCGGCAGTTCAGTCGGAGGGGTCGAAGGTGATGATGCCGCGCACGTTCTTGTGGTCGAGCATGTCCTGGTAGCCCTCGTTGAGGTGATCGAGCGTGTAGGTGTTGGTGATCATCTCGTCGAGCTTGATCTGACCGGCCTGATACATCGACAGGATGTGGGGGATCTCCTGGCGCGGCGCGGTTGAGCCGAACAGGCATCCACGGAGCTGCTTGTTCATCATGGCGAACTCGAACAGGTTGAGCTGCACATCCATCTGCATTGCCGGGGCGACCGCGGTGGCGACCACAGTCCCGCCCTTGCGGGTGAGGAACTGTGCCGGCGCGATCAGGTCGCCGGTGAGCACACTGGGAGTCAGTATGACGCTGTCGGCCATGACCCCCAGGGTCAACTGCCCTACGATCTCGGTCGCCTCCTCCATTGAACCGGCGCGATGGGTGGCCCCGAACTCCATGGCGCTCTCCTGTTTGAACTCTGAGGGATCGACCGCCACGACGTTCTTGGCACCGGCTACCGCAGCCCCCTGCACCGCGGCGTGTCCCAAGCCGCCGCAGCCCACGATCACCACTGTGTCGCCCGGGGTCACTTCGGCCCGGTTCACCGCCGAGCCGTAGCCCGTGGTGACCCCGCAACTGACCAGAGCGGCGGGTCCCGCGGGGATGTCGGGGGCAATCTTTATCGCCGAGTCGACGCTCACCACCATGTGCTCAGCGAACGTGCCGAGCTTCAAGAACGCTGAGAGGTCTTCGCCTGCGGCGCTGTGGTGACGGAAACCGCCCGCCATCATCTCGGGTTCCATCAGGTGTGCGCCGAGGTCGCACAGGTTCTGCTGACCCGAGGCGCACCATCTGCATTTTCCGCAGGAGGGAATGAACGAGCAGGAGATGTGGTCGCCGACTTCGAACTCGGTCACACCCGGGCCTGTGGCCTGCACCACGCCCGCTCCCTCGTGCCCGCCGACGAGCGGGAAGGGGGCTGGCATCGTGCCGTCGTGTGCGTGTTCGTCGGAGTGGCACATCCCCGCAGCGAGGGTCTTGACCAGGATTTCGCCCGCGACTGGATCGTCGAGCTCTATCTCCTCGACGCTCCACGGCGTGTTGGGTTCACGGAGGATTGCGGCCCTTGTCTTCATTGCGGTTCCTTTGAGATGGTTTCAACGCCGCCGAACGTAGCATGGCTGTTGCCGCGCGGTCGGATCGGAGTCGACCGCGAGTTTGATCGCCCGTACCAGGTCGTCGCCTCCGCGTTGGACCTCGTCTATGACCACAGGTCGGGCGCGCCCTGTGATGAACCCGGTCGGGTCTTCGAGCGCCAACGACAACAGCGTCGGGTCGTCGAGGCTGAGGAACGTTCCTCCGTTGACTGCCTGATGGGCCAAGGTGGTCTTGCCCGACTGCCGCGGGCCCTGCAGAACCACGACGCGGAACGTGTCGAGTGCGTGCCGCACCGACGGTTCAATCCGACGCGGAACGAAGCCGATTTCAGCCATAGATTCCCAGCGTAGTGGCAAATCTCCCAGCTATCAGTAGTTATACCAGACATCTACCGGTTGTTTTACCGCTAGCTCGCCTTGGGGGAACACCAGAACGGCCGAGCCGTCCAAAACGGGCTTGGGCTCCGCTGCGACCAGCGCGGTGCGCTGCGACCTAGTCGAACACGATCACGCCGCGGATGTTCTTGTCGTCGCGCATGTCTTGGTAGCCCTCGTTGATCTCATCGAGCGAGTAGGTCTGGGTGACCAGCTCATCGAGCTTGAGCTGACCGGCCTGATACATCGACAGCAGATGGGGCACCGCCCGACGGGGACTGTCAGAGCCGTAGATCGTGCCTCGCAGCTGCTTGTTCATCATGGCGAGCTCGAAGAGGTTCAGCTGCACGTCCATCTGCAGCATCGGCGCCAGTCCGGTGATCACGATGGTCCCGCCCTTGCGGGTCAGAAACTGTGCGGGCGCCACCAGATCGCCGGTCACGACACCCGGCGACAGAATCACGCTGTCGGCCATCACCCCGTCGGTCAGGCCTCCCACCAGTTCCATTGCCTCCTCCATCGACGCAGACGTGTGCGTCGCCCCGAACTCGAACGCCTTCTCGCGCTTGAACTCCGCCGGATCGACCGCGACGATCGTCTTCGCGCCCGCGGCCTTCGCTCCTTGCAGGGCGTTGGAACCGATCCCGCCGCAGCCGACGACCACCACGGTGTCACCCGCTGAGACCTCGGCACGGTTGAGCGCCGAACCGTAGCCGGTGGCGACCCCGCAGCTCACCAGCGCCGCGGCGATCAGCGACACGTCCTTGTCGACCTTGATGACCGAATCCTCGCTGAGCAGCATGTGCTCGGCGAAGGTCCCGAGCTTTGCCATCGTGTTGATCGTCTCTCCGTCGGGACCGGTGTGAGCGTTTCGCCCGTCGGTGACCATGCCCGGGCCGAGCGTGCCCGCCCCGAGGTCGCACAGGTTCTGCTGCCCCGAAGCACACCACCGGCACTTGCCGCAGGCCGGCACGAACGAGACCGCAACGTGATCGCCCACTTCCAGATCGGTGACTTCGGGGCCGACCTCGATCACCACGCCCGATCCCTCGTGCCCGCCGATGACAGGCAGCAACGAGGAGCCGCCCGGTGCGTCCGCTGAGCCGAGGTCACCGGTGACCATGTGCTCGTCGGAGTGGCAGAGGCCGGCCGCGCGGGTCTTGACAACGACCTCGCCCCGCCGCGGATCATCAAGCTCCACGTCTTTGACTTGCCAGGGTTGATGTGCTCCATACAGCACCGCAGCGCGGGTTTTCATCGTCGATTCTCCAACCGTGTTCGGACCAGGTGAATTGCGCGCACAGTAGCGGGGGCCGAACGCACAGGCGAATCTCGTTTGTGCTTTGAGCACATGGGTGCCGGGGGGCCTGCCTGTCCGGGTGAGTGGGCAACTGGCCGGCACCCGAATTTCCGCAACGTCGCCGCCCCATCAGTCTCGGGTGAGGGGTCGCCCGGACCGCGCGGTTGTGGCGTTGCCCGGCGGCTCAGACGGTGTTGGTCATGCCTCCGTCGACTGGAACGACGGTGCCGGTGACGGCCCCGGCCCCCTCAGAGCAGAGCCAGCAGATCGCGTCGGCGACTTGGGCCGGCTCGACGAGCCGTGCGAGGGGTCGTTGATGGGCCGCGAACTCGTCGATGTCGGTGTTGAACGCGGCGGCTGACGCCTCGAGGATTGCGGTGCGGGTTGAACCGGGCGCCACGGCGTTCGAAGTGACCCCTGTGCCCGCCAGATCGACTGCGAGTGCTTTGACCAGACCGTTGACTCCGTGTTTGGCGGCGACGTAGGGCGCCATTCTCGACAGCCCGATGGTTCCGGCGGACGACGACACAGCCACGAAGCGGCCCCGCCTGGGCTCTGGCGATGCCAAGATCCGGGGAATCGCCGCTCGTGCCGTTTGAAACACCCCGGCCAGGTTGATGTCGGTGACCGTCTCCCATTCGGCGTCGTCGACTTCCCACAGTGGGGTGCGGGCCTTGAACACTCCGGCCACGGCGACGGCTGCGTCCAGACGACCGAAGTGCTCGACGGCTGCTTCGGCCGCGTCGTGGAGGGCCGCCTGGTCTCGCACGTCGACCTGCATGGTCAGGACACGGTCACCGCCCGCGGTGCCGACCGCAACGAGCTCATCCGGGGTGGCGAGTGCATACTCGATGTCTGCCACGTCGCCGCAGACATCTGCAGCGACCACCGACCAACCGTCGGCGACGAGTCGCGCGACGGTCGCTGCGCCTATTCCGCGGGCTGCACCGGTGACAAGGGCGACAGGTCTGTTCATGGCGCCTTGTCTAGCCTGTCCGACGCCGCTTGCCCGCAATCCGCGGTGCGTCGTCGATCAGTTGTCGGCCAGTTGGCTCACGACATCGTCGGTTAGTCGTCGGCCAGCTGGCTCACGGCGTCGTCGGCCAGTTGGCTCACGGCGTCGTCGATCAGTTGTCGGCCAGTTGGCTCACGGCGTCGGTTAGTCGTCGGCCAGCTGGCTCACGGCGTCGTCGGCCAATTCGCTCACGGCGTCGTCGATCAGTTGTCGGCCAGTTGGCTCACGGCGTCGTCGATCAGTTGTCGGCCAGCTGGCTCACGGCGTCGTCGATCAGAGCGGCCAGGAGTCGGGTTCCCTCGGCCGCGTTGGCACCGGTGGGGTCGCCGAGCACACCGTTGGCCGACACCTCGCGGACCCCGCCTTCGATCATCTTGGGGAGCAGTTCCTCGATCGGCCCGGCGGCGCCGGGTTCGGCCAGGTCGAGGTCGACGAGATCCTCGGCGATGGCCAGCATCAGCGAGGTCTCGGTCCGTCCGGCGTGCGCGTCGGCGCCGGGGAGTCGCACCGACCAGACTTCGAGTGCCCGTCGGTGGGCCTTGCAGACTTCGGTTGCAGCACGGAGCGCATATGCGTTGCCGCCATGACCGTTGATTGCCACGATGCGCCCGAACTCGGGTCCGGCATTGGCGACGATCTCGATGAGCATCTCGGTCAACACCCGAGTCCCTACCGAGAGCGTGCCTGCGAAGCCTCGGTGCTCAGCGGAGGCGGTGATGCTGATCGCGGGCGCCACCCGAACCGAGTCGAGGCGTAGGGCCACCCCGTTGGCCACCGCTTGCGCGATCTGAGTGTCGGTGTCGAGCGGAAGGTGCGGTCCGTGCTGTTCGGTCGATCCCAGTGGAAGGAGGAGGGTCAACGGGGCCGCCGCGCCGTCTGCGGCTGTCTGTGGTGAAGTGGACGAGCCGAGCGCGGTCATGCGCGAAGCGTAGCTGCGACGTTTCGGCGCGCCGCTGGTTCGGAGAACTGCGGTCGTTGCCGCTCGGCGTTGAACCCCGGTCCTCTGGCGGGGGTGGAGACCGCCGGGGTCCAAACAGCGGGTCGCAGCCGAAGGTTCACGCAGGCCACCAGCGAATTCGACCTCAAGCACCGGCTTGTCGGGGTCCGCGCATCAGGTTGTTCTCGAAACATCCATCAAGACGTTCCTAGATCATCCATTGATACGTTCCTGAAACATCCATCAGGGGCGTTGCGCGGTGTACGCTTAGCCCTGTGGAGATCAAGAAACCCGCTGACGTCGAGAAGCAGGTGACGCGCTATCTGCCACGGGTCGTCGACTTGGAGATAGCAGAACTGCTGCGCCTCGCGCCGACTGTTGTCCTCGAGGGGCCTCGTGGATGCGGGAAGGCCACTAGCGCCCGACAGTTCGCCGCCAGCGAGGTGTCCCTCGACGAGGTTCCCAACGCGCGTCGCTCGGCACAGGTGGACCCCCGGTCGATCCTTGATGGCGCCACGCCACGGCTGATCGACGAATGGCAGGTCGTTCCCGGCATCTGGAACGCGGTGCGCCGTGCCAGCGACGACCGGCGCAAGCCCGGACAGTTCATCTTGACCGGTTCGGCGAACCCAGCCGACGACATCACGCGCCATTCCGGTGCCGGACGAATCGGGCGTGTGCGACTGCGACCGATGTCGCTGTTCGAGCAAGGCATCTCAGACGGGACCGTCTCGCTGGGGATGATATTCGACGGCACCGCGCCTCAAGCCGAGACACCGCCGCGAACTCTCGGCGAAGCAGCGGAGTGGACCGTTCGGGGAGGGTTTCCGCAGACGCTGGGGATGTCCGTCGACGATGCACAGCGCTTCCTGGTGCTGTATCTCGACGAGATCAGCCGCGTTGACATCGGCCGAGTCGACGGGGTCGCTCGCGACCCGGTCCGTGTCCGTCGGCTGCTCCGGTCATTGGCCCGCAATATCTCCACCCGAGCCGCGCTGCGCACCCTGGCCCAAGATGCGGACGGTGCCAAACTCGACCCGAAGACCGTCACAAGCTACCTCTCTGCGCTCGAGCGAGTGTTCGTCGTGGACGACGTGCCGGCGTGGTCGCCTCGCCTGAGATCAAGGGTTGTGCTGCGTTCGGCACCCGCTCGGCAAATGGTCGACCCGGCGCTGGCGTGCGCGATGCTCAGGACCGGGCCCGAACGGTTGCTCGATGATCTCGAGACGTTCGGCCTGCTCTTCGAATCGCTCGTGATGCGCGATCTGCGGGTGTACGCGGGACCGCTGCGCGGCTGGGTCGGGCACTATCGGGACGAGACCGGCCTGGAAGCAGATGCCATCGTCGAGCTCAGCGACGGTGCTTGGGCAGCGTTCGAGGTGAAACTGGGGGGCGAGCGAGCCATCGAGCATGCAGCGGTGTCGCTCACCAAGCTCGCAGGGCGGGTCGACGATGCCGTCCGCGGCAGGCTCGCAGCCCTCGCCGTGGTGACCGCCACCGGCGGATACGCCTACCAACGCCCCGACGGCGTCTCGGTCATCCCCGTCACGACCCTCGGCCCATAGCGCATGCACAGACTGTGACCGATATGGGTTCATCACCAAACAACTTCACCAACACACGATCAGCCGGTAGAGACTCTCCGCCTCGATCTGGATCACCCACAGACAAACCGGCTCTTCGCGTTTGAGGTCGGAGTGGGGGTATTGAGACCGGGATCAATATTTAGCTATGGGAGTGCGTCAACAAGTGCGTCGTCGCCTCGTTGGCGCAGCATCGACCGAACGGCTTCGGGATGCACGTCTAGTGCTCTGGCGAGCGCGACCTGCGGATCGGGATCGTCGATCCCCGTATAGCACTTGACAAGTTCGTTTATCGGTAACCCGGGTTTGACTAGAGAAACATCAACTGATTTCTCGATGATATCAAAATCAAGCACAATGGAGTCACCGACTGACCCCCCTTCCCGGGCACAAAAGGCTCTGAGGCTCCCCATATCCGGTCCGGTCGCTGATTCAATGCGCCATATGACGCGTAAGGTTCCTTCGCGTGTAAGGTAATTTTCCTCCTTCCCTGGAGTGGCGCCTAGCGCGATTGCGAGTGGGCGCGGTAGCCCTCGACCTGAGCCACGTATCGTGTCGGCGTTTACTTCCACCACATACCGGATCCGGCGCGCTTCAGGTTGAAATGCGCCAGCCACCGTGAGAGGGGCACTCACGGGGACATCAATCTCCTCGTCGGTTCGTAGCCAGATTCGGCCTTCGTCCGTAACAAAACGATATGCAGCAGCGTACTGGCGAATAGAAGATTCCGAGATATCGAAGGTTGCGAGGAGTTCAGCCACGACATCCTCAAGTTCGGCTTCGCCACCCGCACGCTCAATGCGTTCCGCTATTTCTTCTGAAATGCCTGAGTATTCCTCAAGAGGCCACTTGCGAAGCGCGAAATAGTCCCGATCTGTACGCATGATGACAGGTTCCTCCAAGAGGCGATTACGAACCGAACGGAGCGATCTGTATTCCCCAATGTGTTCAAGAATTTCGCTGTCGGTCGCGGGTCTGCCCAACAGGGACAATACGGTCACCGCCTTATCGATGATCGTTCTGCCCCACACGAACACCTGTCCATCAATAATTCGAAACCGATCCGAGTCAGAAATGAGCTTACGTGCAGCGCTTTCAACGATATCGATTCTTGAGAGTTCAGAAATAATCTCCTCGACTGTTGGTGCTAAATCAAGATCGCAAAGCTCTTCAACAACATGCTTTAGACCACTCGGGGAAACGCCCTTTTTCAGCAACCATCCGTCACTTTTGTTGTAAGGGCCTACAAGCCACAAAAGTAGGCTTGTTGCCGGAGGGTCGTTTGCCCATGGTTGAAGTTCCTTGACACTATCGAGATACTCAACAGGATACGCGGAACCAAGAGAACGCGTCAAGTCCGAGACAAGCCAACGAAATGGGCGGTATTCATCGGAGAGGAGTGTGTCCACCAACCTTTTTTCGACTCTTCGCACGGTTCGCCGAATCGCTTCGGCGGTGACACCAAACTCATCCGCTAATGCACGGAACGTTGGGGTGTTGGCATCCAGGTTGCGGCGACAAAAAAGCTCCTTCGCATGGTCTGAGACGACGTCCAGAATCGAGAATGGATCTACGAATATCGCCTCCTCCAGTTCATGATCAGGCATTGCCAGACCCCGGGGCGGCAACGGCGTTCTCTTGACGGCGGATCATCCTGCAAATTGTAGCGCTTTCTGAGTGCCCGCGACCAATCTGCCTATCAGTCGCGCTCACCGTCCAACCCTAGATGTCTGAAAGGAAGCGGGCAGACTGGCTCGGGCATCGGTAGTAGTGTCGCGGGGTATGGGAAAGCCCAACATTTTGATGGTGATGGCTGATCAGTTGGCGCCGCATTTCACTGGTGCGTACGGGCATCGACTGGTGCGTACGCCGGCGCTGGAGGCCCTCGCCGAACGGGGGATGCGCTTCGACGCGGCGTATTGCAACTTTCCGCTGTGCGCCCCCTCACGGTTCTCGATGCTGGCCGGCCAGCAGGCGACCGCCGTCGATGCCTGGGACAACGCGGCCGAGTTCCCGGCGCGTGTGCCGACCATGGCCCACTACCTCAACCTCGCCGGTTACCGCAGCGTCTTGGCCGGCAAGATGCACTTCGTGGGGCCGGACCAGCTCCACGGGTTCACCCGGCGTCTGAACACCGACATCTATCCCGCCGATTTCGCCTGGACCCCCAACTGGGACGAGGCCGACGACCGGATCGACAAGTGGTACCACAACATGGAGAGCCTGTCCGACGCCGGCCAGGCACTCGCCACCTACCAGATCGACTACGACGAAGAAGTCCGGTTCTCGACCGCCCGCCAGATCTACGACTTCGCCCGTGATGCCGACGAGCGACCCTGGTTCATGGCGACCGCGATGATCCACCCCCACGACCCGTACGTCGCCCGACCCGAATGGTGGAACCTCTACGACCACGACGACATCGACCTCCCCGACGACACGCTCGACTCTCCCGATCCCCACACGCTGAGGATCCGTCATGGCATCCAGGCCGACACCATCGGCTACACCGACGACCAGTGCCGCAACGCCCGCCACGCCTACTACGCCAACACCAGCTACTTCGACTCCCTGCTGGGGTACATGGTCCGCGCACTCGAGGAGACCGGGCAGCTAGACGACACGATCGTGATCGCCACGAGCGACCACGGCGACATGCTCGGGGACCGGGGACTGTGGTTCAAGATGAGCTTCTTCGAACGGTCGCTGCGAGTTCCGCTGATCATGGCCGGCCCCGGGGTTGCCAACGGCACGGTCGGCAACGTCTGCTCGCTGCTGGACCTGCTGCCCACCATGCTCGACATCGCCGCCGATGCCGACGGCGACCGTGCGAGCGGTGCCGACCGTATCGAGCCGGTCGTGCCGCTGGCCGGGCGGAGCCTGTGGGAGAGCGCAACCGGGGGCCACGACCCCGTAGATGAGACCATCGCCGAGTACACCGGCGAGATGACATCTGAGCCGATGTTCATGATCCGCCGCGGGCGACACAAGTACATCCACTGCAACAGCGACCCGGCCCTGCTCTACGACCTCGAGGCCGACCCCCTAGAGCGCAACAACCTCGCCGATGATCCTGCTCATGCCGAACTGGCGGCAAGCTTCGCCGCTGAGACCGCCGGGCGTTGGGACAGCAACGACATACGCGAGCGGGTCGTGGCCTCCCAGCGGACCCGTCGGATGCTTCACGCCGCCATGACCATCGACGGTCACTACTCGTGGGACTTCACTCCCGTCCGTGACGGCACCAACGAGTACATCCGCGACCACATGGACTGGGCCGAAGCCGGCCCAAGACTGCGCTTCCCCCGAACTGCGACGACCATGCGCGCCCATGGCGGTTAGCCGACGGCCGTTGGCCGAAAACTGTCAGCCAAGAACTGTCAGCCGGAGACTGTCAGCCGAAGGCGGTTGACCGAAGGCGGCGAGACATCGACCCGGTGAGGCTCAGCAGGTGTCGAGGCGGACTGGCACGGAGTCGCCGAGTCCCAACTCGCCCGCGAAGCGATCATCACCCGGTCCGGCCTCCCCGACAGGGCCAAATGGTCGGTGCTGCAGCCAATAGCGTGCGATCTCTCGCACTCGTCACGGAAGAGGATAACTGATCGGCCGTCGTGACAACATGCCGCTGTCGGCGTCGCTTGATGTGGGCGACAGATGGAAGGCATTGCCGACAACGTGGGCGCCCAACCGGCCCAGTATTGCACGGGCATCGCGGGCAACCCGCATGAACCCGCGCTCAGGCTGATAGACCCATGCCCATGACGGCAACCACAATCTGCGAACAATGGCGGGAAGACAGAACGACCCTCGGGTGTTGGCTGGCCATTCCCAGCACGGTGACGGCCGAGGCGTCCGCCCGCTGCGGTTTCGACTACGTGTGCGTCGACACCCAGCACGGCCCGCTCGACTTCTCCGACTCCGTTTCGATGATCCAGGCGATCCTGTTGGGCGGGTCGAGCCCCATCGTGCGAGTTCCCCGCAACGAGCCCGGAATCATCGGCAAGTCGTTCGACGCCGGTGCCCACGGCGTGATCGTCCCCATGGTCAACACGGCTGCTGAGGCTGAACAGGCGGTGAGCGCGAGCCGCTACGCGCCACGCGGGGCCCGCAGTTGGGGTCCGACCGTGGCCGGTCTGCGACACGACTACTTCAACTGGGAATCCGGCAACGTGGCTTGCATCCCGATGATCGAAACGACTGAGGCGCTCTCCAATCTCGATGAGATCCTTGCCGTGCCCGGGATCGATGCGATCTATGTCGGGCCCGCGGACCTGTCGATCACCCTCGGCCTGCCTCCGGGCAACAACGACGGCTCCGAGGCGTTCGATGAGGCGCTCAATTTCATCCTGGAACGCTGCACAGCCCACGGCGTCATCGCCGGAATCCAATCGACCGGTGCTCTGACCCCCGAGCGGATCGCTGCGGGTTTCCGCATGGTCACGGTCACCACCGACCTCGTGGCCATGCGAGCGGGCATCAACGCCGAGTTGGCACTGGCCCGCGGCGAGGGCTCTTCGGGCACCGAATCAAGCTTGTACTGACACATCGGTCCGGCGGTGCAGCGCGGTGCCGATGCCGATAGCCTCTGAGGCGGAAGGTTGCCAGAGCGGACGAATGGGGCGGCCTCGAAAGCCGTTGTGGCCTCCGGGTCACCATGGGTTCGAATCCCATACCTTCCGCCATTGAGACGGTCTTGTCGCTGGCGGGTGCATTCCTGGGTGCACTCCGATTCCGGTGACCTTCGGCATCGCAAGGTCCAGCGAAGCACTGGACTCGTCGGCAGTCCCGAGCCCATCCCCGAGGTGCCCAGCGGTACCATGACATCGTGGAGCACTGCGAGGAACACAGCGTCAAGCTTCTCCCATACCGCCTACCGATCGCTGACCTCGATCACGAGGATCCCGATGTCTCCAGACGATGAGGCGCAGGACCCTGCCGAGCGCTGGTCCGAGATCCGCGACCGCCATGTGATCCTTGAGAACGACCACGCTCTGGTCCTGAACAAGCCGGCCAGCATCTCGGTGACCGGCGAGCGCCACGGTTGGGATATCGTTTCACTTGCTGAGGCAGCGGGCGAGTGGGTCATGCCAGCGCACCGCATCGACAAGGTCACGTCCGGTGCTGTCCTGTTTGCCAAGACGATCGAGGCTCACGGGGGCCTGACCCGTCAGTTCAACAAGCGGACCGTCGACAAGGGATATCTGGTCGTCACGCGCACGGTGGGCTTGCCCGAGAGCGGTGTCATCGACCTCCCCCTGAGCGAGGGGCGCAAGAAACGTGTAAGAGTTGCGGCACCCCGAGAACGCATCGTGGCCGACACGGTGGCCGACACGGCGTCCCACACGGCTTCCCACACCTGGTCCGTGCCCCGTTCGGAGGTGTTCGACAACAAGCGCAGCTACCCGTCCGTGAGCCTCTTCGTGCGACTATGGGCGGGCCGACGCCACACACTCCTGCTCGTGCGGCCACTCACCGGTCGGCGCCACCAGATCCGGGTCCATCTCGCATGGATTGGCCACCCGATCATGGGCGATCCCCTCTTCGCAAACGATGATGGCGTCCACCGCACCTTCCTCCACTCGTGGCGCCTCGATTTCGACGCTTGCTGGGGCGATGGCGAACGCATCGAGGTCGAGGCACGTCCCGGCCCGGATTTCGCGGAGATGGATGACTTGCCACCCGTTGGCGAGATGCTCGACCGGGCCACTGTCGCGCTTGTCGAGTTGCCCTGACCGAACCGAGTCCTGCAATTGAAAGGGAGTAGACGCAATGGAGCGCCCGCAATGCGACCTGCTCATCCGCCCCACCGCCATACACCACCTCCTGCCGGACCGGCGCAACCGGGCGCGAGACCTTCACAGCCCCGTAGCACGATGTGTGACAGCATTGCGGCAAGCGGGTGCGAAATGAGCATCCGGCCGACCCAACGGGAATGAGGAGGCCATGACCGGGCACACAGATCGCTATAGCAAAATTGAGGTCGACGTTCTGGACGATGCAGGTGTAAGCGCTGTCATCGACAACGCTCTCGCCCAACCCGAATGCACCTGGGAAGAGTTGAAGGTACAGGCCAAGGCTGGGAGCTTCTCCAGCGAGATCGCGCGGCGGGCCTGGCTCGTCGTGTCGTCCTTTGAACCGTCGCCAACTTGACCTGGCGACTCCCGACGCGGGAGCTCGACGGCGAACTGTGGGAGGTCGCCGTCCTCGCAGGTGACCGCCACCGTGCATACGAGCACGACTGCTTCGACGCGCCGCGATCCCGTCTCGCTGTCAGAGGGGTGAAGTAACGTGTGACTCCATGCCAGACCCGACTTCGGAACCCGCAAAGCCGAACTTCCTGAACCGGACGCTGTGGATCGACGACAATCTGAAGGTCCTGCGTGGCATCAACTCGGAGTGCATCGACTTGGTGTGCTTGGACCCACCGTTCAACTCCAAGCGCCTGTACAACGCACCGCTCGGCTCTGGAGCCGCCGGAGCCCAGTTCAGCGACACGTGGACGATGGACGGCATGAAGGCCGAATGGACGGAACTTCAGGAAGCCGCTGACCCAGCCCTGTATCACACGGTCGTTGGGGCAGGTCTGTCCGCGGGGGACGCGATGCAGGCGTACATGGTGTTCATGGCGTTGCGGCTCGTCGAGATCTGGCGAGCGCTGAAGCCGAACGGCGGGTTGTACCTGCACTGCGACCCTCACGCGTCGCACTACCTCAAGCAACTGTGCGACAGCGTCTTCGGGCACAACCGGTTCCGCAACGAGATTGTCTGGAAGCGCACCAGCACCAAGTCGCTCGGAACCCAGCGCTACGCCCGCGACAGCGACAGAATCTTCTACTACACCAAGTCTCAATCAGATTTTGTCTGGAACCAGCAGTACAGGCCCCACGACCCTGAGTATGTCCGTATGAGCTATCGCTACGACGATGAAGACGGCTTGGGGCCGTACCAGACGCAGCCGCTCACGGGCGGCAAGAGGGGTGGTCCGCTCGCATACGAGTCGTTCCGGGACGCAGAGCCATCAACGGGACGTGCTTGGTCGCCGCCCCGACGCGACAAATTCCCGCCTTCCGCAGGCGCGAAGCTGCCCGCCGACTACGAGCAGTTCGATGTTCTCGCAAAGTGTGAAGCACTTGATGATGCCGGGCTACTGCGCTGGAGCGAGAACGGCATCCCGCGCTACAAGAGTTACTTGTCCACCAAACAGGGCAACCCCGCGAGCGACATCATCACGCACATCCCCCCGGTTGCGGGCAAAGAGGCGAGCGGATGGCCTACCCAGAAACCTCTTGCCCTCTATGAACACTTCATCGCTGCCTCCTCAAACCCCGACGACATGGTGCTCGACCCGTTCTGCGGCTGCGCCACCACGATGGTGGCTGCTGAGCGGTTAGGGCGGCGATGGGCTGGCATCGACATCGACGAAGTAGCCATAGGCATCACCCAGAAACGACTCCAAGAAGAGTCTGACGCGGCTGTCCACAATGTGGACCTCGAGGGGCTGCGCGAAGGGCTGCCCCTGTTGCACCTGCCACCTAAGCCGCCTGTTCGCACTGATCCCGACCGGCCCATGCGGTCACCCAACATCCGAGCGATACTTTGGGCCGCGCTCGGCGAGGGAGACCGCCGCCCATGCCCAGCCTGCCAACGTCACAAGTATCTTGACGACTTCGACCTAGACCACATCCAACCACGCGCCAAAGGCGGCATCGACGCAGACGACAACCTGCAACTGCTCTGCACATCCTGCAACCGCACCAAGGGGCAGCGGCTCACAATGTCCGAACTGCGACAACAGCTGCTAGCGAGAGACCAACAAGGATTCGACAATGGGTAGGTGGGAGCAACCAGGAAACGTCAACAGCTAGCCCCGGCTCGGCCCGCAACAACTATGTCAAACTAGGCGGGGTAGGTTCGGGGGGATGTGTGGGCGTTTTGTTTCCAATACTCCGCCGGACGAACTGGCGCGGTTCTTGAGGGCGCAGGCACCGGACCCGGGCACGGCTCTGGATCCCAGTCACAACATCGCCCCGACCCAACTCGTGCATGCCGCGCGTGAGACCCGCGGTGTGCGCCGGCTCGACTCGCTGCGCTGGGGGCTGGTGCCGTCTTGGGCCAAGGACCCCCGGACCGGCTCGCGGATGATCAACGCCCGCGCCGAGACCGCCGCTGCCAAGAACGCTTTCCGCTCCTCACTCACCAAGCGGCGTTGCATCATCCCAGCCGACGGGTTCTACGAATGGCAGCGCCTCGAAGGCTCCAAACACAAGCAGCCCATGTTCATCAGCCACCCCGACGCCGAGCCGTTCGCCTTCGCCGGGCTGTGGGCGGTGTGGCACGACCGAGACGACCTCGACCCCGACGGAGAGCCCATCGAACTGCACTCATGCACGATCCTCACCTGCGCCGCCAACACAGCCATCGCCGAGATCCACGACCGCATGCCCGTGATTCTGCCGGACGACACCTGGGAATTCTGGCTCGACCCCACCAACACCGACGCCGAAGCGATGACCGAACTGCTGGTCCCCGCGCCGGCCGAGACGATCCGCATGCACCCCGTGTCGACCGAGGTCAACAACACCCGCAACGACGGACCCCACCTGATCGAGCGCCTGCAAACACATTGAGAACTTGCATCGATCACCAATCCGGCTCTTCGCGTTTGAGGTCGGGGTGGGTGGGGTGAGGGTCCGCGCCTGAACGGGCGGGTAACTGCCAGCGCTAGCGTGAACTGATGCGATCACGGAAGTGGCAGGTCACAGGCGTTGTCATCGCAACAGTGGTGGTGCTGGACCAACTCTCCAAGGAATGGGCCATCGGTCGGCTCAGACGGGGGCGCACCATCGACGTCCTCCCGACGCTCGAGTTCGACCTCACCTACAACAGTGGTTTCTCCTTCGGCGCCGGCGCTGGCTACGGCCCGCTGGTGGGCGCGCTGGTCATCGTCCTGTGTGGATTCATCGGCTGGCGGATCTGGGTTGAGACGCTGCCGGTCCGTGCCGGGATCCTCGCCGCGATCCTCGGAGGGGCTCTCGGCAACCTCACCGACCGGGTCGTGCGGGGCGACGACGGTTTCCTCTCGGGCGAGGTCGTCGATTTCATAGACGTCTCCTGGTACGCGGTTTTCAATGTGGCCGACATGTTTGTTGTGTGCGGCTGTTTCGTGCTTGTGCTCTACGAACTGCGGCATCGCGCCGATGCCGCAGAACCGTCATCGGGTGAAGATCGATCTTGACAGTCCACACCCCCACTGAAACCGAGCAACCAGCCACGCAGAAGGCGATTCTCAAGCATCGTCGGGGCAGCGCTGAGACGGACTGAGACCGGCCGGGCGGGGGGTTAGGGCTGGTAGTCCGGGTTGTGCCAGACGATCAGGACTGAGTTGTTGCCGACGGTCGGGTCCTCGAGATAGCCGGGCAGAGCGCCGAGGGCGACGAATCCGTTGTTGAGTTGGAAGCTCAGGGTCGGGTCGTGCATCTCGCCAGCAACGACCTTGTCGATGTACTCGTCAGCGCTCATGTCGTTGATGTGGTCGGCATAGCCGGGGAGCACGCCGCCCGCGACGATGCCACGCTTGTTGAGCCGACGGACACAGTCCTTGCGCAGTTCATACAAACGACGACCGATCCCCCGCCCGCGGTACTCGGGGTACACAGAGATATCGGTGCCGTAGTACCACCGATGGCTGATGTCATGGTTCGACACACCGTCCTCGCCGGCTACGTCGGCCAGGGAATGCTCGGCGTGGTCGAAGTCGAACTCAACGAGAATGCCCAGGCCCATGCCGATCGGCCGGCCGTCGTCGAGAACCACGAAATTGCCTTCCGGGAACACTTGGGCCAGCCGCTCCAACTCGGATGCGTCGTAGAGATCGGCGGGATCGATGGTCGAGAACACCGACAGTTCCAGTTCCTCCAAGGCCTCGGCATGCTCCACCGAGAGGTTGACGTATTCGAGTTCACTCATCGCCGCACCCACACAACAGACCAGATCACGAAGGGAACTCGACGTGTCGATAGTCGTTCATGGAGGGAAGCCCCCATACGGCCCAGAAATCCTTGGTCTTCGGGCGCATAACGACAGCACCGGAAGACTCGACGTGGTAGGGGTCGGTCGCGACTTGACAGACCGCGGGGTCACGGGTGAGCGCCATCAGATCCGCTTCGGTGACGCCGTCACGGTCCAACCGTCGCTGCGCGGTGCTGAGGCGACGCCTCGAGTTCTCGTCGAGGGCGCTGGGACGGGGGCCTTGCAGCGCGCCCGCCGAATCGGTCAGCGTGTGGTTGGTGTGGGCAACGGCATCGCCGGCGACCGGGGTGACGGGTCGAGCGCCGGGCATGGCCTCAATGTTGTAACCGACCCCGCGGGCATCGAAGACCAGAAAGTTGTGACCGCCGGCCAGGTCTGCGTCCAACACCGCGTCGCGGGCCGCGTCGGCCGAGGACTGTTCAAGCGCGTGGCGCACGACCTGTGTCCAGACGACGCCCGGAGTGCCGTCGGTCGCGGTCAGGTTGTTGATGCCGACGCAGACGCCCAGTTCGTTCATGCCGATCTGGCCCAGCGCGCCCACGGTGGTGAACACCAGGGCCGCGGGCGCGTCATCGGGCTTGATCCGCAGCAGTATCACACGGTCGGTGGCGCCGGCATGCATGTCCCAGGTCTGGGCCATGTATCCAGAACCGCCCGCGCGACAGTCAGGCACGATCGCCGCGGTGCAGTCGTCGACGACGACCGATTCGGGATGTGCCCCGCCTCCGTCCACAACTGCCCGAACCGTGTCTACGAAGTCTGTGAAACCACCGACCACAACCGCTTCCGAAGCAGAGATCCCCGCAGCATCAGCCATGGCCACCATCTCGGCGTAGAGCCGCGGCGAATGCCGTTCGTGCGCCGGAAGCATCGATTCAGCCAGGTCGATCACGTCGCCCGGCTTGATGGGACCGCCCGACCACAGACCCTCGGCGACCAGCCGAACCCGCTCAGCGGTGTACTGCCGGATCTCTTCGGCGTAGCTGTGCCCGTGAGCGGCACCCATCGCCTCGGGGGTGCCCGAGAGGTCGACGATTCGTATGGCGGGCCGCTGCATGGAACCATTGTGAACCACGCATACGAAAGTCACAAGCGAAATAGTCAACTGATCCGGTTGCGCCAAGGCTGAATCTGATGTTGAATCCGTACAGCTAGCAACAGCAACAGCAACAACAAGAGAACATGTCATCGGGGAGGGCCTGGCGAATGACGTCATCGGCGAACGTGGAACTCGCGCTTCAAGCAGACCGGCACCTGTGGGGCAATTTCTCCTCGCTGGGCCGCAGCATCGACGGCATGCCGATCATCGAACGCGGCGAGGGCTGTTACATCTGGGACAACCACGGCAAGCGCTTCCTTGACGGTCTGGCCGGTCTCTACGCAACCCAGGTCGGATATGGCCGCGTGGAGCTCGCCCGAGCCGCCGGCGCCCAAGCCGAGAAGCTCAGTTTCTTTCCCATCTGGACCTACGCCCACCCGATGGCCATCGAGCTCGCAGCCCGGCTCGCCTCGATCTCGCCAGGCGACCTCAACCGGGTGTTCTTCACCAGCGGCGGTTCAGAAGCGGTCGAATCGGCGTGGAAACTGGCCCGCCAGTACTTCAAGCTCATCGGCCAACCGCTGAGGACCAAGGTGATCAGCCGTGACCTCAGCTACCACGGCACCAGCATGGGTGCCCTGTCGATCACCGGTCTGGCGTCGGTGAAAGGGCCCTTCGAGCCCCTGGTGCCCGGTGCTGTCAAGGTCACCAACACCAATGCCTACCGCAAGCCTGAATGGGTCACCGACGACAGCTACTTCGCCGAGGAGATCGAGCAGGCGATGCTGCGGGAGGGACCCGAGACCGTCGCTGCGGTCTTCTTGGAACCCGTGCAGAACGCGGGCGGTTGCCTCACCCCGCCCGACGGTTATTTCGCACGGGTGCGGGAGATCTGTGACGAACACGGCGTGCTGCTGGTCAGCGATGAAGTCATCTGCGCCTACGGACGCCTGGGCGCCATGTTCGGCTCCGAACGGCTCGGTTACGTGCCCGACATCATCACCAGCGCCAAAGGCCTCACTTCGGGCTACGCGCCGCTCGGTGCGATGCTCGTCAGCGACCGTATCGCCGAACCGTTCGTCGACACCGATGAACAGTTCCTGCACGGTTACACCTTCGGCGGCCACCCCGTCTGCTGCGCGGTGGCGCTCGCCAACCTCGACGTCTTCGAGTCCGAAGACCTGCTCGGCAACGTCACCACCAACGAGGGCGCCTTCCGTGCCGCGCTCGACGATCTCAGCGACCTGCCCATCGTCGGCGATGTTCGGGGCATGGGCTACTTCTACGGCATCGAGCTGGTCAAGGACCAAGCAACCAAGGAGACCTTCAGCGAAGACGAGGCGCACCGACTGCTGCGCGGCTTCCTGAGCCATCGGATGGCTGAGTTGGGCCTGATATGTCGTGCCGACAGTCGCGGTGACCCGGTGATCCAATTGTCGCCCCCATTGATCGCCGGGCCAACCGAGTTCGAACGCATCAACAGCGTGCTGCGCCAGGCCCTCACCGAGGCCATGGCCGAGTTCGAGAACATTCGCCGGAGCACGCCATGACGGGGAGCACGCCGCACGCAGTGACGAGGAGCACGCCATGACCGGGAGTGTGCAGTGACTTGGAGGCCACAGTGACGGTGCAGGTTGATCTCGACGACACCGACAAGGTGATCGTGCGCGAGCTGCAGGTTGACGGGCGCATGTCGTACAGCCGGCTCGCGCCGCTCGTCGGGCTGTCCGAGGCCGCGGTCCGGCAACGGGTCAACCGCCTGCAGGCCCGCAACGTCGTGCAGATCGTCGCTGTCACCGACCCGATGTCGTTGGGGTACTCGATGCAGGCCATGCTCGGGATAAAGGTCGGCGCTGAGGTTACCAGCACCGCAGAGAAGATCAGCCAGATCGAGTCGGTCGACTACACGGTCATCACCGCCGGCCGCTACGACGTGCTCGCAGAAGTGGTCTGCACCGACAACGAGCATCTCTTGGAGGTGAGCAACCAGGTCCGCCGTGTCAACGGCGTGCTCGACGTGGAAGTGATGACCTACCTGCGCATGGTGCAACAGAACTACGACTGGGGGACCGCATGACCGCAGCCGTGGAGATCACCGGCATCACCAAGCGGTTCGGCGATGTTGTCGCCGTTGACAACATTGACCTGACCATCGCCGACGGCGAGTTCTTCGCTCTGCTCGGCCCGTCGGGCTGCGGCAAGACCACCACCCTGCGGATGATCGCGGGACTCGAGTTCCCCACCCAGGGAAGCCTGAAGATATTCGGTGACGAAGTGGGGACGCTGCCGCCCAACAAACGCCCGGTCAACACCGTTTTTCAGAACTATGCCCTGTTCCCCCACCTCAACGCGCTCGACAATGTCGCCTTCGGGCTGAAAATGCAGGGGGTCAAAAAGTCGACCGCCTACTCGCGGGCGCTCGAGACGATCGATCTTGTGCAGTTGTCCGGCATGGACACCCGCAAACCCTCAGAGCTCTCCGGCGGACAGCAGCAGCGCGTGGCACTGGCCCGAGCGCTCGTGAACCAACCCAAGGTGCTGCTCCTCGACGAACCGCTCGGTGCGCTCGATCTCAAATTGCGCCAGGAGATGCAGGGGGAGCTCAAGAACCTTCAGCAGAACCTCGGCGTGAGTTTCGTGTTCGTCACCCACGACCAGGAGGAGGCGCTCACCATGAGCGACCGCATGGCGGTGATGAACGAAGGCAAGCTCCTGCAGGTCGGCACGCCTGAGGAGATCTACGAACACCCCGCCAACCGTTTCGTCGCCGATTTCATCGGCCAGACCAACCTGCTGGAGGGAAGGGTCGTCGACGCCGAAACGGTCTGCCTCTCCAACGGCGCGCGGGTGACCGGGTTCAGCGACCATCCCGTCGGGACCGAGGTGGCCGTGAGCGTTCGCCCCGAACGTGTTCGTCTGGGCCCGCGGGGCGAGTCCCGGCCAAGCGAAACCGAGGTGGACGGCACCGCGGTCGACGGTGCCACGGTCGACGCGGCCACGGTTGACGGTGCCGCGGTCGACGGTGCCACGGTCGACGCGGCCACGGTTGACGGTGCCAGGGTGGACGGCGAGGTCGAGTCGATCACCTATCTGGGCAATGCCCGGGTCTACCGGGTCCGCTTCGACTGGATGGTGATCGAGGTCCGAGAGGAGAACCGGCCCGGCGCGACTCTGCACGAGCCGGGGACGCCGGTCTCGGTCTCGTGGGACCCGAGCGCAGTGTCGGTGGTGGCCGACTAGTGACCGCGGTCGAGCTCCCGTCCGACGCCGAATCCGCGGTCGCCACACCGGAGTTTGAGGCCGCAGCAATTCGGCAGGAGTCTCGGCGCGGTTTCCTGTTGGCCCTGCCCAGCTACTCATACCTGGTGCTGTTCTTCGCGGTGCCGCTGGTGATCGTGGTGGTCTACTCGTTTGCCACCCGCAACCGCTTCGGCGGCACCGACCTGTCGGGCTGGAACCTGGCGAGCTACGCCCGGCTCAGCGAGCCGATCGTCCGCGACATCCTGTTCCGTTCGCTGTGGCTCGCTCTGTTGACCACCCTGATCTGCCTGGTCATCGCCTACCCGTTCGCCTATTACCTGGCGACCAGAACCCCGGTCGTGCGCAACTTGATGCTGGTCTTCGTGATGATCCCGTTCTGGACCAATTTCCTGGTCCGCAACTATGCTTGGAGAGTCATTCTGGGCAACGACGGCCCCTTCACCGACGTGACCGAAGCTGTCGGTCTGGGTGAGCGGGAGCTGCTATTCAGCAAGACGGCGGTTGTTCTGGGCCTCGTCTACAGCTTCCTGCCGTTCATGATCCTGCCCCTCTACGCGGCCATCGAACGCATCGACAAGCGCCTGTTGGAGGCCAGCCGAGACCTCTACGCCTCGGGCTGGCAGTCGTTCCGCAAGGTGCTGCTGCCGTTGTCGATGCCCGGCGTGATCGCCGGCTCGATCCTCGTGTTCGTCCCGAGCCTCGGCGCCTACGTCACCCCCGACATCCTCGGCGGATCCAAGACCACCCTGCTCGGCAGCTACATCGTGACCCAGTTCCTGACCGCTCGGAACTGGCCGTTCGGCGCAGCGCTGTCGTTCGTGCTGATGGCGGTCATGCTCACGACCACGGTCGTGTACTTCCGCAAGGGAGGGCGCACCCTATGAGTCGTCCAACGAGCAGCGCCGTCGAGCCTCGGGGCTGGACCAAGGGTCTGCTGCGGGCCAACGGCTGGTTGGTGTACGCCTTCTTCTACGCCCCGATCCTGCTGCTGGTGATCTTCTCGTTCAGCGACAGCCGCAACGTGGGTGTCTGGGGCGGTTTCACTCTCGACTGGTACGAAGAGTTCGTCGACAGCCGACAGACCCAGGCCGCGCTTTGGAACTCGGTGAAGATCGCGGTGGTCTCCACGGCGATCTCAGTGGTGCTCGGCACCATGTCGGCGCTGGCTCTCGAACGTTTCAAGTTCCGCGGCAAGCAGGTGTTCGACGCCCTGCTGTATCTCCCGATCATCATTCCCGACGTGACCATGGCCGTGATGATGCTCCTGTTCTTCGCAGAGTTCTTCGAGGTGCTCAACGCTGTCTTCGGCACGGAACTCCGCAAGGGGTTCAGTTCGATCGCCCTGAGTCACATCGCCTTCAGCATCAGTTTCGTCTCAGTGGTGGTGCGGGCGCGCCTCGCTGGCATGAGCGGCCACCTCGAGGAGGCGGCGCGCGACCTCTACGCCAGCCGTTGGAAAGCGTTTCGGTTCGTGACGTTCCCACAGATCCTCCCGGGCATCCTCGGCGGAGCGCTGCTGGCAATGACCATCTCGCTTGACGACGTCGTAATCACCCAATTCGTCACCGGGCCTGGCTGGACGACCCTGCCGGTGTACGTCTTCGGCCTCATTCGAAGGGGAGTCACGCCGCTCATCAACGCCGTGTCGGTGGTGATGCTGATGGCGTCGATGACCCTGGTCGCGCTGTCGTTGCTGGTCGAACGCGTCCGCAACGTAGGCACGAACCAAAGGAGGGGCTTTTGACCAGCCTCAGCAGCGGAGAAGAAAGATCACTAATCTGGGCCCCTGCGCCCTTGAAAAGGAGAGAACCATGAAGAACAAGACTTGGCTGCGAATTCTCACCGGCCTGTTGGCGTTAGCCCTGGTCGCCGCCGCCTGTGGCGACGACGACGACGGTGCCCAACAAGCCTCATGCGACGTCGGCGAGACCGACGGCAACCTCGCCATGTACAACTGGGCCGAATACATCGACGAGGAACAGCTCGCAGAGTTCGCCTCAGAGCACGGCATCAGCTACACCCTCGACACCTACGACTCGAACGAGGCGATGCAACCCATCGTCTCGGCTGGCGGGTCCGGTTACGACATCATCGTGCCGTCGGACTACATGGTGTCGATCCTGATCGACGCCGGCAGCATCCAGCCGCTGAACTTCGATGCCATTCCCAACGGCGCGAACATCTCAGCTGATTTTGAGGGGATCTACTACGACCCGGCAGGCGAGTTCTCCGTGCCCTACCAGTGGGGAACAACTGGGATCGCCGTGAACACCGCGGCGGTCGGCACAGACTTCCCCCGTTCCTGGGGCTTGATCTTCGATCCAGCCATATCTGGCGAGTTCGACGGTGAGATACAGCTGCTGAACGACCCGCGTGAGACCATGGGAGCTGCCCTCAAGTACCTCGGATACTCGCTGAACACCACCAGCGATGCCGAGCTTCAAGAGGCAACGGACCTGGTTTCTGCTACTGCGTCACGTCTTGCGGCCTTCAACACTGATTCGGCAGACGAGTTCCTCACCAGCGGTGAGACTGTGATCGCCCATGGCTACTCCGGTGACATGTTCGTCCAATTCTTGGAGACCGACAACCCTGAGGAATATGTGTATTTCGTTCCCGAGGAGGGTGGCACTCGCTGGATCGACAACATGGCCATCCCGTTTGACGCACCGAATCCCTGCACCGCCCACACCTTCATCAACTGGATGCTGTCGGCTGACCAGGGCGCGGCACTGACCAACTGGAACTACTACGCCACACCCAACGAGGCCGCCTTCGAATTGCTGGACCAAGAACTTCTCGACTTCATCGGTAATCCTGAACTCTACGCAGGCGGTGTCGAGTCACTTGAGGAGATCGAAGACACCGGTGATTTCGAGACCAACTACGCCGACGCCTTCACAGAGGCCAAAGGCTGACACCCGTCCACCCAACAACCAACCCGTGCATGATCGGGGCTAGGGTCGTGGGATAATGGGCACGATGATCGTCGGCACTGGGATAGCGGAGCCGCCGAACGTCGTGAGCAACGACGACCTGACCAAGATCATGGACACGACCGACGAGTGGATTCGGTCGCGCACGGGCGTGGAGTCGCGCCGGTTCGTGGAGGCGGGCGTCGGAGCCTCGGAGTTGGGCGCGCAAGCCGCGTTGGCGGCGCTCGACGATGCCAGGGTGGACGCCGCCGAAGTTGACGCGGTGGTGTGCGCGACCATGACCCCCGACCGCCAGAACCCGGGTATCGCCGGGGCGCTGCAGCACCGCGCCGGGCTCTGCAACGCCGCGGTTTTCGACATCCGACAGCAATGCGCCGGTTTCCTGTTCGCGCTCGACCTCGCCGACATGCTCACAACCACGGGGCGAGCCGCGACCGTGCTCGCGGTCGGCGCCGAGGTCCACGCCGGGTATCTGCCGTGGGGAGACACTTGGGAGATCGTGCTGGGCCGGTCCGATCGGGCCGCTACCGAAGCCGAGCGTGCCTTGGCGACCCGGCATCGGGCGTGGAGCGTGCTGTTCGGCGACGGTGCGGGCGCCATGGTGTTGCGGGCGGACCCGGCGCGAGGCGACGGCATCCTGGGGTCGGTGCTGTACACCGACGGTGCCCACGCCGACCTGATCGAAGTGCCTGGGCTGGGATCGTTGCAACGGCCCTACGCGGACGCCGCGCAGATCGCCGAGGAGTTGCAGCTCCCCACCATGAACGGAGGCGGCCTCTACCGGATGGCCGTGGAGTCGATGCCCGAAGCCGTGCGCCAAGTCGTGAAGAAGGCTGGTTGCGACCTCAACGACGTAGACCTTGTGGTGGCCCACCAGGCCAACGAGCGGATCCTGGGCGGGGTCCGCAAACGGCTCGACGTCGACGACGGCGTGATCCCTTCCAACATCGGCTGGTGGGGCAACACCACCGCCGCGACGCTGCCGATCCTCTACCACGAGATGCGCGCGCAGGGCCGTGTCGATGCGGGCTCGCTGGTTGCGTTCACCGCCTTCGGCGCCGGTGCCCACTGGGGGGCGCTCCTCTACCGAGAGCCCACCACTCCCCGAATCGCTTGACAGGCCGCCCGCACCTGCCGCACCATCCATCACTCCCACTGCTCGCACCTTCCGAGCGTAGACGTTGGACTCGGCGCGTCGGCCAAGGATGTCCGGAGGGCCGCTTCTGGAGATTGGACAGGGGAGTGGATCATGGGGACTACGGAATCCATGAGTAAAGAGGGTGGGCGGTTACCGCGACGGGATGGTCGCCGACAGTGCGGAAATCGGGAATCGGCACGCCTTCAACCGGCGGCTCATCCAGAAAGAAGTACCCGACGGGTGTGTGGGTCTTGCGAGCGAACTCCTCCACTTGCTTGAACGTCGGGCTTTTGGTCCCGTTGAGCCACGCTTCGTATCGAGGGAAGCGTGTTTGCCACACCTCATCGTCGATGCCCGAACGCGCCCGCGCCCATATGAGCAAGCTAGGGGACACATCCACCGGGACTGCCATACGGACAGTATGACCGCGAATTCAGGTGCCGCTTGGAAATTGCGACAGAGGGGTCATTGCAAGCCGTTCAGGCGGGCATGACGTTGCCGCCGTCTACGCAGATGACCTGGCCGTTGACCATGGCGCTGTCGTCGCTGGCCAGGAACAGCACCGGGCCGCACATGTCGTCGGCCTGCGAGTTGCGTTTGGCGGCGGACATGTCCGCGAAGATCTGGTCGAAACCTGCCGGTACCTGCTTGTCTGTCGCCGGGGTCATCACCAGACCGGGGGCGATGGTGTTGGCGGTGACCCCGTATTTCCCCAACTCTCCGGCGAGTTGCCGGGTCAGCCCGAGCACAGCGAACTTCGTCTGCTGATAGGCGAACGAACCCAAGGACCACGTTTGGGGATCACCGGGCGGTCCCAAGGCCCCGAGAGGCAGGTAGCCGGCGATGGAGCCGATGTTGATGATCCGCCCGCGGCTTTTCTGAACCATTGTGGGAGCGAACGCCCGGGCCATCAGCCATTGCCCGATCACGTTGACGTCGTAGACGTGCCGCAGATAGTCGACGGAGTTGTTCGAGAGGTCCAACTCTCCGTAGAGCGCGGCGTTGTTGACCAGCACGTCGACAGTCCCGAAAGCGTCGAGCACGGCGTCACGGCAGGCATCGACTGAAGCCTCGTCGCTGATGTCGGTCTCAACAAAGACGGCGTCGTCCGCAAGCGCCTCGGCAACCCGGGTTCCCTGCTCACGGCCGATGTCGACGACCGCGACCTTGGCACCCTCCGCGACGAAGCGACGGCAGTAGGTCTCGCCGATACCGCCTCCACCGCCGGTGACGACCGCAACCTGTCCAGCGAGCCTGCCGGTCAGTCCGATGTTGTGTTGCATCGCGAACTCGCTTCCTGGCTTCAGACTCGCCGAATGGTCGGTACAGCATATGTTGAACCGCCCTGTGTCGGCTGTTGCGGGGTTTCAGTCGGCATCGGTTCGGGGCGGGTTGACCCGCTCCGTCGGCTGCGCGTGTTATGACAGTGTGAATGCCATATGTATGGTGGTGGCCCATGTAAGGTGGTGGCCCTATGCGCCAGTTCGACCTTGACGAGCACGACATCGCCGACACCGTCGACACCGTCGACAACGACGGGAGGCGCGCTCGGCGCGACCGCAACCGCGAACGGGTCGTGGACGCCATGTTGGAGCTGTACCGCGAAGGCGACCTGCGGCCCTCAGTCAGCACGGTGGCGGAGCGTTCGGGTGTGTCGCACCGCAGCGTCTTTCGGTACTTCGACGATCTCGGCGAGTTGTGCCGGGTCGCTGTCGAGCGCCAGTTCGCGGCCACGAAAGCCATCTGGGACGTTCCCGACACGGGTGCCGGTCCGCTGGCCGGGCGGGTGGCCCGCCTTGTCGAACAGCGTCTCGCCCTCTACGACGTGGCCGCGTCAGTGTGGCGTGTCGGGCAGACGCGAGCCCCCTTCGAGCAGGTCCTGGAGCAGAATCTCCAACGAACAGCGGCGCTCAACGTTGAACAGATGAAGCGGCATTTCGCCCCGGAGCTCGAGAGCCTCACGCCAGACCGCGCGCAACGGCTGTCCGAAGCACTCGCCGTCATGTGCTCGCTCGATGCCATCGACCTGCTTCGACACGTCCGCAGACTGGACCAGTCGACCACCGCCGAGATCCTCTCGCTGATGCTGTCCTCGGCCCTGGCGGAGGTCTGAACCGTGGTCGCTGTCTCCAACGAACTGTCTGTAGCTGCGCCCCCAGCCGAGGTTTGGGCGCTGTTGGCCGCATTCGACCGTCTCGCGCAATGGGCCGAAGAAATCGACCACAGTTGTCAACTGACCGAACGCAGCGAGGGTGTCGGAACCGAGCGCAGAGTCCAGGTCAGAACCAACGTGGTGCTCGAACGAGTCATCGTCTGGCAACCCGAAGAAGCACTCGCTTATGAGATCATCGGTCTGCCGAATGTGGTCAGCAGGGTTGTCAACGAATGGACGCTGACCGCGGATGGAGACCACACACATCTCACGCTCACAGCCCAGGTTGAACCGGGTCAGACAATGCCCATGAAGAAACTGCCAATGAAGATTGTTGCCCGGCTCCTCGCCCGACAGATGGGTTCGGTCAACCAACGCCTGCTTCGGGATCTGGAGGCGGCGGTGACCCGAGGTGCCTTCCGAAGTGCCTCAAGCGAAACCGAGAGGAGTTAGCCGGTGTCCGACCCACAGCCTGACATTGTGTCAAGGCCCGACATAGTGATCCTGCTAACCGACGAGGAGCGGGCCGCGCCGCCCTACGAGACAGCCGAGGTCCAAGCTTGGCGTGAACGGCATCTCGTCGGCCGCCGCTGGTTCACCGACAATGGTGTGGACTTTCAGCGTCACTATGTGGCGTCGACCGCCTGTGTCCCGAGCCGCCCGAGCCTGCTGACGGGCCACTACCCCGACGTGCACGGCGTCACCCAGACCGATGGACTCGGCAAGCAGGCGACCGACAGCAGGATGCGCTGGCTCAGACCCGATGAGGTGCCCACAATGGGCGACTGGTTCCGAGCCGCAGGATACGACACTGCCTATGTCGGCAAGTGGCACGTGAGCCACGCCGACCTCATCGTCGACGGTCAGCGCCTGCGCACCAACAATTCCGCCGGGGAGATCATCCCAGAAGCCGTCGACGCCTACCTGGCCGCGGATCCGCTCGACGAGTTCGGCTTCTCCGGCTGGGTGGGCCCTGAACCCCACGGCGGCCACTGGTCCGACACGGGTTATGTACGCGACCCGATCTACGCGGACCGGGCGGTGGCATGGCTGCAGGACCGCTACAGGCGCCGGGCCGATGGTGACCCCGAAGCGGCCAGACCCTTCCTGTTGATCTGCTCGTTCGTCAATCCCCACGACATCGTGCTCTGGCCGATCCTGGCGATGCAGCGCAGGCGGGGCAACACGCTGGCACCGTCGTTGGCCGAGCCGCCGCCGATCCCACCGTCACCTACCGACGACGAAGACCTCTCAACCAAACCGGCGCTGCAGTCGGCCTACCGCGACGGCTACTACTCGGCATACGGCCCAGCCCCGCTGATCCGCCGTGCCTATGAAGGGAACGCCGAGCGCTATCGGCAGACCTACTACCGCCTGCACCATGATGTGGACACCCCGATCGACCGGGTTCGCCGTGCGGTCACGGACGGCCCCAGCACAGATGCCGTTCTGGTGTTCAGCTCCGACCACGGTGATCTGCTCGGTTCACACGGAGGTCTGCACCAGAAGTGGTATCAACTCTACGACGAGGCCACGCGGGTGCCGTTGCAGATCGTGCGTGTCGGCGCCGTTGCCACCACCGGCGCGGTCGTCGACACCCCGACCAGCCACATAGACCTGCTGCCCACGCTGCTGGGACTCACAGGAGCCGACGAGGCATCGCTCGGTGCTGAGCTGGCCAGAACGCACTCCGAGGTCCATTCCCTGCCGGGCCGGGACCTGAGCGATGTGCTGTCGTCGCCGTCGCAGGCACCGGACGGACCGGTCTATCTGATGACCCGTGACAACATGCTGGAAGGCGACGGTTCGAGCGCGGCGATGCGGGCGGCACGAGGCCGGGTTGATGCCCCGTTCCCGTTGCAGATCAAGGTCCCGTCCCATGCAGCAACCAACGTTGAGGCTGTGGTCGGTCACCTCGACGGTCGCCTGTGGAAGCTGGTCCGCACGTTCGACGATCCCGCTGTCTGGACCGAACCCCATGAGCGGCAACTCTCAGCGCGCAGCGCGGCAGGACCGCTGTATCGCAGCGAGCCGATCCCAGACCAATGGGAGCTCTACTGCCTGAGCGACGATCCGGCTGAAGCGAACAACCAATGGGAGAACCCCGAATTCATGGAGGTGATGGAGCTGTTGAAGGACAGTCTCGAGAGAATCCGACGCGAGCGAGTCCCCGCACGCAACGCGGATTGGCCGACGGCGCAGCGCCGAGCGGAACGCCCGAAACCCAAGCGTCCGCCGCTGCCGGCGCGCGGTGTGCGAAACCTGCTTCAGAAGGCGGGCCTGCACCCGGAGGACCCGGAGTCGGTGAAGCTCGACCTAAAGGGCCACCGTGCGCTTATCGTCGCGACCAACCAGGCGACCCTCGAGGTCGGCAAGCCCACCGGTGTGTTCGGCTCGGAGCTGACCGTTCCCTACTACGAGTTCAGCGATGCCGGCATGGAAGTCGATATCGCCTCCCCCAAGGGCGGCGACATCCCATTCGATCCGAAGTCGTTCAATCCCATCGTTCGTTGCCATCACGATGACCGGTTCATGGCCGACGACGAGGCCAAGGAGAAGGTCCTCAACAGCCTGGCCATCGGAGACCTCGACATGGACGACTACGACGTCGTCTATTTCGCCGGTGGTTGGGGGGCGGCGTGGGACCTCGGCACCTCGGATGTGGTCGGTGAACAGGTCACCGTCGCCGCTGCGGCGAACAAGGTGATCGGCGGGGTCTGCCACGGGCCGCTCGGTCTGCTGAAGGCGAAGACCGCAGACGGGGAGCCGCTGGTCAAAGGCCGTCCACTCACCGCGGTCACCGACAAGCAGGTCGAAGAACTCGGTATCGGTGCGACCCCGCAGCACCCTGAGACCGAACTGCGCCGGCTCGGTGCCGACTTCCAGAGCACCCATCGGCGCCGCGACATGTTCGCCAACCATGTGGTCGTTGACGGGGACCTGATCACCGGCCAGAACCAGAACGCCGGGCCGATGGTGGCCAAGGAGATGATGCTGAGGGTGCTGTCCAAACGGCAAGCCCAAGACCAGAGCCCGGTTGCAGCCGGCGTCGACTGAGGAGGCACTACTGATGGAAGTCGTTCTGCTCGGGACCGGTTCGCCGATTCCGGACCCCAACAGGGCTGGTCCCGCGACGCTGCTCAAGACCGGCGAAGGTGGCCTTGAACAGGTGCTCGTCGATGCCGGACGGGGTTGTGTGATGCGCATGGCCGCGGCCGGCTCGATGCCCGTGCTGCTCTCGGGAGTGCTCATCACTCATCTGCACAGCGACCACGTCTGTGCGCTGAACGATGTGATCACTACCCAGTGGGTCATGACCACCGAACCCCGGCCGCTTCGGGTCTGGGGCCCCGTAGGGATCAAACGATTCGTGGAGCGCACTCTCGATGCTCTCGGACCCGACATCGGTTACCGGATCGCCCACCACGATGACCTGAATTGGGAACCTGCGGTCGAAGTGTGCGAGGTGACAGCGGGCGATTCGTTCGCGCTTGGTTCGATGCAGGTGAGCGTGCATGCCACGGCGCATGCTCCTGTGGAGCCCACCGCCGGGTATCGGGTGGAGCGGGAAGGCAGAGTCGTGGCTCTGGCCGGCGACACGATCCCCTGCGCTGGGGTCGACGATCTGACCAGCAACGCCGACATCTATGTGCAGACCGTCATCCGTGACGATCTGGTGAAGCTGGTACCCATGGCGCGCATGCAGGACATTCTCGACTATCACTCGAGCGTCGAGCAGGCCGCTCAGACAGCTGAGCGCAACAATGTCAAGACCCTGGTCCTGACGCACCTCGTACCCGCCCCCCAACCCGGGCAGCACGACGAGTGGCGGGCCATCGCCGCACGTCATTTCAGCGGCGAGATCGTCATCGGCGACGACCTCACCAGCATTTCTCCTTGACGGGCGCACCTTGGACCGGCACTCGCTTAACCGGCGCTAGAACTCGAGTGCCGACTCCAGAGCAGGGCCGATCATCGCCTCGGCGAAAGCGTATGAGTGCGTGGGGCTGACCATGGCGTGTTGGCTTCCGGCATGGATGTCGCGGAAGCAGCGTTGAAAACCGCCGTCGCGCAGGGCTGTCGTTCCGATATGGCGGTAAAGGGTTTGGATCGCCTGCGCTGACTGCTGGGTGAACCAGGCGGTGGCCTGGAGGGCCTCGCCGATGGCGGCCTGGTCGATGTTGTCGTCGATTGCTGACTGTTCGGCTCTGCGGAAGGCGGTGCGGATCCACAGGTCACCGGCACGGAACAGGCTCTCGGCTTCGGCCAGGTCGTACTGGAAGCGGGGGTCCTCGGCCAAAGTCGACTTTCCGGTCATCCGCTGTTTGGTCTTGGCCAGGGCGGTGGCTTCGTCGATTGCCCGGCGCATGACTCCGAGCGCCCAGCCGGCGTGCCCGACCTCGGTGAGGCACAGCACCCCGAGGCTGTAGGCGGGTCCGCCCCGGTGCTTGGTGAAGCCGAAGAAGGAAAGTGTGCGGTCCTCGGGGACGATGCTGTCGATCTTGTAGTCGTACGATGCGGTCGAACGAAGGCCCATCACGTGCCAGTTCCCGGTGATCTCGGCCTCTGCTATCGGGACGACCGCGAGCAGGAAGTCGGGGTCGCCTTCGGTCGGCGCGCTGAAAGACCCGCAACCGGCCCATTCGGCGTGCTGCAGTCCGGACCCGAACGAATAGTCGCCGGTGATGTGGTAGCCCTCTGGGACCGGCACAGCGGTGCCGTTGGGTGCGAATTGCCCGGCTACCAGCGGCACTCCGTTGGCGAACATCACGTCGCTGAACGAAGCCGGCGACCACGCCCCGAAGAAGCACGTAGCGGTGTTGCTGGCCATGACCACCCAGCCGATGGAGCCGTCTGCACGGGCCAGTTCAGTGAACACGTCGAGGGACTGGTCGAACGTCAACTCTGCGCCGCCGACGTCGTTGGGCACGAGAACTCCGTACAGACCCGCCTCGCGGCAGAGTTTCACTGCTTCGTCGGTCATGGGAGTGCCTTCGGCTTCGGCCTTGCCGCCCTCGGCGTCAAGCGTCGTGCGGAGGTCGCGGGCGGCTTCGAGTAGCTCAGTCATGGAAACGAGTCTCCCAGTTGTTCGGGTTCGGGTTGAGATCGTCGGAACCGCCGAATCGCCGGAACCGCCAGTCCCACAGTAGGGTCCGCACCCAATGAGTTGCGAACCCGACACGGTGGTTCTGATCGGCGCGGGGACTGCTGACCAGCGGCTCGCTGATCCCGGCGCCAGCCTCGACACCACGGAATTGATGACCGAGGCGCTGCGAGCCGCTCTGAGCGACAGTGGCGTGACCGGCCTCGGCGGGAGGAGCGGCGGGGGCGGGGGGCGCCCCGGGGGGCCACGCCACGACCCAGGGAATGTGAGGCCGGGGCGGCGGGGAGCCGCTCTGAGCGACAGTGGCGTGACCGGCCTCGGCGGAAGGATCGGCTGGATCGGTGCCACTCGCGGGCTCTCCAACTTGCCCGACGCGGCCCGTCGAATCGGAGAGGCGGTGGGTGCGCAGCCCCATACGGTCGCGGTGGACCTGGGCATTCCCCAGCAGACGCTGATCAACCTAGCGTTCGAGGCGATCCGCTCCCGAGAGTTCGACATTGCGGTGGTCTGTGGCGGGGAGACCAAGCATCGAGACGACCTCGCCCGCCGAGCAGGGCTGGAGCTACCGGGCCACGATCAGCACGGTCTGGTGCCCGACGAGGAGTTCAGCCCCAGCGGTGAGATCGTCGCCCGCCCGGAGAAAGAGATCGGCGCGGTCGTCCCGGTCCAGCAGTACGCCATGATCGAGAACGCCCGCCGGGCCGCCAACGGCTGGACACTGGGCCGACACCGAGACGAGATCGCGATGCGCTGGCACAACTTCAACCAGGTCGCACAACTGAATCCACGGGCCGCTTTCGGTGCGCCGATGCGGCCCGAGGAGATCCGTGATCCCGCACCGACGAACCGTCCCATCGCCTTTCCGTACAACAAGTGGCACAACTCCCAATGGGCGGTGGATCAGGCTGCCGCTCTGGTCCTGTGCTCGGCTGGGACCGCGCAGTCCCTCGGTGTGGCTCGTGACCGCTGGGTCTTCCCTCATGTTGGGCTCGAGTCGTCGATGTCGCTGTCGTTGTCGCGCCGCGGTGACCTGCACCGTTGGCCGTCCATGGCCGTGTTGGGTGCCGCGGCGACCTCTCACATCGGTCGCCGTGTCGCCGAGGTGGAACACATCGAGTTCTACAGTTGTTTTCCTGCGGCGGTTGCGGTTCAACAGTCTGAGCTGGAGGTGAATCCTGACCGGGTTTGCACCCTCACCGGAGGCATGTCCTTTGCGGGCGGTCCGCTCAACAACTTCGTGTTCCAGGCCACGGTTACGATGATCGACCAGCTCCGGGCCGAGCCGGGTGCTTTCGGTGCGGTCACCGCTGTGAGTGGACTGTTGACCAAACCGGGACTCACCGTCTGGAGCACCGAGCCCCCCGCCGCGGGTCTGCTGATCGCCGACCTGGCCGATGAGGCGAAAGCCGCCACCGCGGAGGTTCCTCTCGACGAGGATCCCACCGGCGAGGGGACCGTGGCAACCTACACCGTCGTCTACAACGGCATGGAGCCGTCCGGTGTGCGAGCAGTGGTGGACCTCACGTCCGGCAGCCGCGCCGTGGCATCGGACGATGATCCCGAATTCGCCGCCGCTGCCGTGGCCGAAGACCTGATCGGCACCCCCGTCGCCGTTGAGGGAACCACCCTCCGGCTGTAGGCCGAGGTCGCTAAGACCGGGTTGTTGAGTCGCCTTTTTGGAAGGCTAGATCTTGGGCGCAGGTGATATGGCCGGGTTGCTTGAGGTAGGTGAAAGCAGCAAGATCAGTGATTGAGAAGGACTCTGACGATTTGGTCCACGGTTCGTGCTGTGTCGAGGTCGATTGTGCCGAGTCGTTCGAGGAGTCGTGTTCCGTTTATGGACCGGATCAACTCGCACTGGACGAAACTTGTCTGACGTAGCCCAGTCTGAGCTGTGGCCTGCACTTCGACGTGAAGGGACAGAGAACGCTCAGTCGTCGTGAGCGGGGCGACGATGACCAGCGGGAATCCACTGCCGAAGTAGTCGGGAGGACCGAGCACGAGCGCCGGTCGCACCAAGGCGGGTTCACCGGGATGCGACTCGCCGAAATCGACTGACCACAGTTCGTCAACTGATGCCATCGGAGACCGAGGTTGTTTCTGCTTGGGCGAGGTAGTCGTCCCAAGCCGCGGGATCGCTCTTCAGCGCAGCGAGTTCTTCTTGCACCCGCAGACCGAACCGGAGGCGTTGCAACGCCTCGGCGGCGTCACGGACTGTTTTGGTGAGGGTGTCACCGGTAGCCTCGCTGAGTTCCAGGAGCCGAGCGTGGGTTTCGCGGTCAACCCGGATCGTCGTCGTTTTCATACAATCAGGCTACAATAGTGTCTATATTTCGTCTACACCCTGTCGCAGAACGTTGCGCGACCGGCTTCCGGAGTCCATTTCAGAAGGCTGATAGAGTAGTCTTCCGAAATGGACCTAGATTCGGAAGGCTCGCCGGGACGCGAGGTAGATGCGGAATGGAACGGACGTCTGGTCCGGGCGTGGGTGCCCGCTGTGCTTGCGGAGCGGCGGTTCGATCTGTCGGGATCAACCATCCGGGCGGGAGAGCGGGCGTGTGCGGCACTTCGGTTGTGCGAACTGCGGATGCAGGATCATTGGGAGCCGATGGCCAGGCTGTTGCTGCGGAATGAGGCGATGGCGTCGTCAGGAATTGAGGGGTTGCGTGAGCCGATCGAATCTGTGCTGGTGGCGGCACGAACGGGCGGGGGCGGCAACGCCGGTTGGGTGGCCGACAATCTGGTGGTCATCGACTGGGCGCTCGACACGGCACACGAACCGCTGACAGTGGACACTCTGCACAGTTGGCACCGACAGCTCATGCGGCACGGAATGCTTCCGTCAGAAATGGTCGGAACGTACCGCCCCGCGCTCGGCTGGGTGGGCGGAACCTCGCCTTTGGACGCAGCCTACGTACCTCCGCCACCTTCGGAGATTCCACGATTGACCGACGACCTGATCGCATTCTCCAACAGCGAACCGGAACACCTCGACCCGGTGTCGCACGCAGCGGTCATCCACGCCCAGTTCGAAGCGATCCATCCCTACGGAGACGGCAACGGGCGACTCGGTCGGGTACTCGTCAGCCGGACGTTGCGCCGGAGGGGCGTGACGCCACGCTCCACGGTGCCGATAAGCATGGCTGTCGCCCGCGACCCCGGCGGGTATCTCGCGGGACTCCACCTTTTTGAACAGGGAACCCCCGACCCCTGGATCACTTGGTTTGCGGAGGCCGCTGTGAATGCCGCCCTTACGACCGATCAGATATATGATCGGATCCGAGCACTCATTGATCGATGGGAACAAGCCATCTCCGGTTTCCGAGCCGATCACACCGTGCGGGACCTGCTCGCCCATCTGCCGGCGCAGCCGGTCTTGAGCGCCGCTGACGTGGCCGAGCTGCTCGGAGTAAGCGAACGCAGCGGTCGTAGCGCGTTGACGGCGCTTGCGTCGTGCGGTGTCGTGTCCCGAGTCGACGTCGACAGCAAGGGGTCGGGCCGCAACCGCCATTGGTTCGCTGCCACCGAACTGCTCAACGCATGGAATCCCTGATTGCCGGAGCCGCAGTAGCGACTCGGTGTCACGGCTCACCGCGTTGATCGCCGGTTATGTCGATGATCCCGATGGACGGTCGCACGCCGAACCTCACCTGCGGGGCGGCGCTGCGCTCGCGCCCCACGCCGGTGGACACGTACACCGGTGTTCCGTGCAGTTCATGCAAACCTCCGGCCGCCACATGTCTCGGTACGTCCGATGCGGTGACGAGCGGGCCGATCAACGGGAGGGCGATCTGTCCCCCGTGGGTGTGTCCCGAAACCAACAGATCGACCGGCGTTGACTCGATAAGCCGAATCTCGTCCGGTTGGTGAGCAAGCAGAATTCGCAGGTCGGCTGAACTCTCGGCCAGTTGTTCAGCTCGGAGTTCGGCGGTTCGCTCGTTGCCGAACAGGGTGATTCCGAGCACGCTGACGGTGTTGCCGTTGATCTCCAGTGTCTCGATCTGGTTGTCGAGGACTCTTGCCCCCGTTCCACGCACGATCTTTGCGAGGCCACTGATGTGGTCGGTGTTCCCGCTGACCAACAGGACATTCGGAACTGCGTCGGCGAGCCTCTGGATCGCTTCGTTGAATTCCGGGGTTTTGTCGGCGAACCGGTTGTGATCGATCTGGTACAGGTCGCCGGGAATCAGGACAAGATCGGGCGAGGCGGCGATCAGACGGTCAATTGCGGTGCTCTCGTATGAGCCGATCTCGGTCGTCTGCAGATCGGCGAGCACTCCGATCCGGATGTTCCCGCTGACACTCTCAACCTCCAGCTCGACAAGGTCTGTTCGCAGCCAGAACGGCTCGATGTAGGTGGCATAGATCCCCACAGGAACGGGGAGCAGAGCGAGCACGCAGAGCACCGTGACCATCCGTGTGCGGTTGCGGGCAAAGACCAACACGATCATCCCCGCCAACGGGACTCCCACTGTCAGCATCAGGTAGGCGACGTGGATGCTCGTGAAGACGTCTGCTCTGGCGATGAACATCGCTCCGATATTGAAGAGGAACGTACCGCCGATACCGACACCAAAGGCTGAGGCGGCTATCCGAACGTTCCCGTTGCCTTGCCGGATCAGCGAGACGGCAACGGTGCCCGCCACCGCACCAGTGACCGTCGCAGCAGCGATCGTGTAGTAGTTCAGGAGCATCGGGGAACTGCTTCGCGGCTGCGGTCGGGCCCGTTCGGACGGTGTCGGCTCAGCTGAGGCCGAGTTCGCTGATGCGGTCTAGGACCCGTTGGCGTTCGTCTTCGATGGTGGTGGTGTCACCGTGGCCGGTGTGGACGGTGGTGTCACCGGGGAGGGTCAGCAGGCGGTCGCGGATCGATCTCAGGATCGTCGGTTCGTCGCTGTAGCTGCGTCCGGTGGCTCCGGGACCGCCGCAGAACAACGTGTCGCCCGACATCACCCGCCGAACGTCCACATCGTAGAAGCAGCAGCAACCGGGGGAGTGCCCGGGAGTATGGATGATCCCGAGCGTGTGGCCACCGGCAGCGATCGTCTCCCCCGCCCTCAGAGCGCCGTCGGTCGAGTCTTCGGGGAACACTGCCTCCCAGAGAATCTGATCATCGGGATGCAGCAGAATCGGTGCGTCGACCGCCTCACGCAGAGCCACCGCAGCGTTGATGTGGTCGTTGTGGCCGTGGGTGCATACGATTGCGTTCACCCGGCGGCCGTTGACGGCGTCAACAATCGGTCGATGATCGTGGGCCGCGTCGAAGATCACGACCTCGCGGTCGTCGCCGACCAGCCAGATGTTGTTGGTGACCTCCCATTCGCCTCCGTCGAGAGCGAAAATACCGTCGGTCGTGACGAGTTCGACAGGCATCAGATGATGACCACCGAGCGCAGAACCTCGCCCCGTTCCATCTTGTGGAAGGCCTCTTCCACGCCGTCGAGCGGGATCGTCTCAGACACGAAGCCGTCGAGGTCGAGCCGTCCCTGACGGTAGAGGTCAACGAGCATCGGGAAGTCCCTGCTCGGCAGGCAGTCGCCGTACCAACTCGACTTGAGCGCCCCGCCCCGACCGAAGACCTCCTGCAAGGGGAGTTCGATTCTCATCTCGGGTGTGGGGACACCGACGAGCACGACCGTTCCGGCAAGGTCGCGGGCCTCGAAACACTGCCGGTACACCTCGGGCAGGCCGATGGCGTCGATGGTGACGTCGGCACCGAAACCGCCGGTGTATTCCTGGATCTTCTCGACCGCGTCCTCTTCGCGGGAGTTGATCGTGTGGTTGGCACCGAAACCCTTGGCCAGTTCGAGCTTGCGGTCGTCGATGTCGACGGCGATGATCGTGGATGCGCCAGCCAGCCTCGCGCCGGCGATGGCGGCGTTGCCGACACCCCCGCAACCGAACACCGCCACGCTGTCGCCGCGGCCGACTCCCCCGGTGTTGATGGCCGCGCCGATGCCCGCCATCACCCCGCAGCCCAGCAGCCCCGCCGCCGCGGGGGAGGCCTCAGGATCGACCTTGGTGCACTGACCGGACGCGACGAGGGTCTTCTCGGCGAACGCACCGATACCGAGGGCGGGCGACAGTTCGGTGCCGTCGGTGAGCGTCATCTTCTGTTCGGCGTTGTGCGTGCTGAAACAGAGGTGCGGCCTGCCGCGGTTGCATGACCGGCAGTCGCCGCACACTGCCCGCCAGTTGAGGATCACGAAGTCGCCGGGAGCGACTTCGGTCACCCCATCCCCCACAGATTCGACGATGCCGGAGGCCTCATGGCCGAGCAGGAACGGGAAATCGTCGTTGATGCCGCCCTCGCGATAGTGGAGGTCGGTGTGGCACACCCCGCACGCCTGTATCGCCACGACCGCCTCTGCTGGCCCGGGATCGGGGATCACGATGTCGGTCAACGTGACCGGCTCTCCAACCGCTGCTGAAATTACACCCTTGACCGTTTGTGGCATTGTTCCGTTCTCCCTGTTTCTCGACCGTCCCGAACCCCGACTGTAGCCGCGCCACCCAGATCAGTCGATCCGTGTCTCCCCACGCCCGAAGCATGTCGGTGTCACCTGGCCGTTCCGAGAGATTGATGTCGTGTGCCTCCTCAGAGTCGTGGGCCTCCTCAGAAAGGAAGAGGCCTGGAGTTGAAGCCCCAGCAGGTGACGGTGTTGTCAGTCTTGACCCCACACGAAAGGGCACCGCCAGCAGAGACGGTCTTGAACGCACCGCCGGGCGCGTCAGCTCCAAAGAAACCGTCGCGGCCCCAGCAGGTGACGGTGTTGTCAGTCCTGACCCCACACGCATGCTCGGCACCAGTAGAGACGGTTTTGAACGCACCGCCGGGCGCGTCAGCCCGCCCAAACCGACCGTTGTAGCCCCAGCAGGTG
>MKWU01000425.1_pt1 | contig 81005 bp, 81 predicted proteins | sample 809101 | NCBI WGS metagenome assembly MKWU01 (sample SAMN05860141, study PRJNA318959) | sponge metagenome | host: Aplysina aerophoba | place: Slovenia: Piran, Adriatic Sea, Gulf of Piran | collected 2013-05-07 | reverse complement strand
GGTAGAGGGCATGGCGGGGATATCCTTGTCCTTGTTATTGCGCTGCATTATGCAATATCTCCCACAATACCACAAGAACTATGGCGTGCTTTGCTCTGGTTACCCGCGTGCGCGGGTGTGACGTAGCACACTCGGCAACAACCCCTCCCACAACAACCCATCATTCCCATGATGCCCATGATGGCAAAAGATGCCAATGATCCCCGCCACCCCGTGGATGGACGTTCAGTCCGCTGAAGCGCCGGCCTTCGCCGGAATGACGGAGGTTATGCACAGCACCCGTACGCGGGAATGACGTGGAGTTGGCGTGAGACCGTTGTTATGACTTCCGCGGGTAGTGCGCCGGTCCTTTTTCGACGCCGCAGGCATTCGCGAGCCAGTCTTCTTGGGCGATGTGGTCAAGGTGGCCTTTGCCTAGGTTGATGCCTACGGTGGCCTGGCCTGAGAGACCAGCTGCTAACTGGTCGTAGTAGTCTTTTTCGCCGGCCCCAGTTGAGAACAGGACCTTTTTGGCGCTGACGTCGCTGACCAGCGCCATTGGATCATAGTTATCAAGGGTTGCCCGCGCTTCATCCCAATCATCCGGATAGGTGCGCTTGAAATCGTTGAACTCGGCGAGCGGATAATCCGGATCCCCGGCGACCCGGTTGTCGATGTCTGCGAACATTAATCCGCCGCTGTGCAGAGCGTGTACGCCGTCGGTCAAGGCTGCGGTTATGAAGGCAAGGTCGCCGCCGGATATGGCGAGTCGTGATGCGTCGATGTTGGGTTGTTGCAGAAGGATTTGGATGGCTGTGATGCAGTCGGATACGATGTCGCCCCAGACGTAGGTATCCTCGCCCGGCAAGCCGTCCGTGAGCAACCCTGGGTAGGCTGCATCATATCGGGAGTTGGCGAGTCGTTGTCCGCGGTGGCACAGCGCCATGACCACGTAGGCAGCGCGGCGCTCGTAAAGCGGTACACCAACGACACTCCCATATCCGGGTGCTTGGAATAACGGCACGTGAGGTCCGGGGGATTTGGGAATGTGGAGATAGGCGTAGAGCGGGTAGTCGCCAACCCCGTTGAAGCGGACAGAGTAGGCGTTCGATGTCTCATTTGTCCGGATAGGCAGATCCTCAATCGAAACATCGCCCTTCGCCGCGTTGACGGCGGCATCTACCCGCGCAGACCAGTATTCGTTCATGATTCGGTTCTCCGTTGGAGGTTACAGCGCTACAGGGTTGAGATGTTCGGCGAGGAAGGAATGCAGCACCTTGTCGTGACCGACGCCGGAACCGGAATCGTGGGCACAATCCTCGTAGGTGTAGAGCTTCTTTTCTTGGCTGCCGATCTCTCGGAACACCGCAAATCCGGTCTCCGGCGGGCAGACATCGTCCATCAAGCCGATGTTGACGATGATCGGACATTCGATCTTGTCGACGAAATTGTGGATGTCATGAAGGTCGAGGGTGTCTCTAGCAGCTTCTTCCCGTTCGGGGTAGAGACGGAGGTAGTCGTTGATTTCCTCGTACGGGTATGAGCGTGTCAGCGATGCCGCGTCCATCATGGAGCATAGGTAAGGAGCGCCCGCGGATGCACACGCCACTTGACCGGCCCGCAGTGCTGAAACGAGGAGGGTTAAGGCGCCGCCTTGGCTGCCGCCTTGAACGCAGATGCGAGATGAATCGACCTCGTCGAGACCGCTCAAGAAATCGAACGCCCGGATCGCGTCCATATAGAAGCCGCGATAACCGTACTCGGTCCGCTTGTCGAGATTGTGGACCAAGAGGCCCGGGTAACCCGGATTAAAGACGGAGTTGCTACGGAGTTTGTTGCGTGGCGCGGCCGAGAACGCGGCGTAACCCATCATTGCCAAGTCGGTTGGCAATTTCGGTTCGCTGACGTATCCGGGGACGAAGAGGTAGCCGGGCAATGGGCCTTCGATGTTGCGAGGCCGGCAATACCAACCTGCGATCTCCAAACCGCCGTAGCTGTCGTATCTAGCTTCGAATACCTCAACTTCGGGCGTTGAACGCAGGGGAACCGGTTCCAGCCGCGGGTTCAACGGCACGGAAAGCGTATCAGCTTCGGTTTGCCGCCAATATTCGTCGAAATCATCAGGGCGGCGCACTGAAGATTCGAATGCGGAAGGATCACGGCGCGTCATCTGCAATACCTCAGGTCTCATTTCGAGTCCCTAACACTGTATCACCGTCAAAACCATTCGACGCGGTGGCTCAGACGGCCGAATCGGTCGGTTCGGAACCACCGGCATCCTGCTCGTAGTTTCGGGTCATCAACCATGCCGGAATGACACCGATGATGCAGGCCGTGGAGGCGTAGGTGAAGAAGTTGGCGAAGACGGCCATACCCGCTTCGTTCGCCGCTTCAGGTCGTTCGATCATTTCCTCGAGTCCTGGTGCGGTCAACAGGAACTGCTCGGTACCGAGTGAAGCAACAACCGCGAGCCCGGCGGTCATGCCGATGTTCCGAGACAGCGTCAAAAGTCCCGAAGCGACGCCTTTGTCCTCTTCGGGAACACGTCGCAGGGCGCTTTCGGCAATCGGAGCGATTATCAGCCCCAAGCCAATGCCGACGAGGATGAGGTCAATCGAAGATCGAGGCTCTTCCAACACGATGTCCCACGTGGAGATGAAATTGAAGCCGATCGCCGCGATTACCAATCCGGCGATGGTCGGAATGCGGACGCCGAATCGCGTGGCGATGAATCCGCCGGCGAATGCTGCAACCCCTAACGCCACTGTCATTCGCACGAGAAGGAGACCTGAATCAAGAGCGGAGAGACCGTAGATTGTGCCCGCAAGCAGCGGTACGCTGACCAACCCGATCATCAACGCCGAACCGACGAGGAAATGCGTCACGTTCGACCAGATGAAGTCCTTCAGCCTGCCCAGTGATCGTGGAACCGCCTTTTCGTCGGCAAGACGATTTGATATCGCGACCACTCCAGTTAGGGCAGCGGCGGCGACGAAAAGCATTATCATCGGCAGGTCGGGATCGGATATGCGGAAAAGACCGACCGTTAGCATGGTGAGGGCGGCAGTGAATGCGGCAGCTCCGATCCAGTCGACGCTCGTGTCGTGGCGTATACCTTTGGGAAGTTTGGCAAGCGCGACTATTGCGATCAATGAGAGCGGGATGTTGGACCAGAAGGTGTATTCCCATCCGATCCAATCGGCAATCGCACCCGCAAAGACCGGACCGAATACGCTGCCGGCTTCGGCGGCGGCACCCACCATGCCGAACGCGACGATCCGGCGGCGTGCCCCGACAAGAGTCTCGGCCGCGGCGAGCGATATCGGTATGACCGCACCAGCACCGATCGACTGCACGACCCTGGCGACGATTGCCCAACGATATTGATCTAAGAACGGAATCGCGTCGAGTGAAGTCGAAACCAACGGAATCAATGCAACACCGACTGAACCGACCATGAACACGCTCAATGCGAGCAGGAACGTGGCGCGGTAGCCCCATCGGTCAGCCAGACGACCCATGATTGGCATCGTTGCCGAGTAGCCGATCAGGAATGAGATGATCAACCAGCTCGCCCGTGTGATGTCGTTGACCGGAATCTTCAGGCTCTGCATCATGTCCGGCAAGATCGTCACGACTAAGGTCATGTCGTCTGCCGCGATGAACACCCCGTAGCACAACGGCAGAAACAGAAGATACGGAGATACCTCCGTCTTAACCCATTTCACGACTAATGCGATTTCTGGCTGCGGTATTCAAGCATCAGGGAATCGGTTGTTCGATCACGAAATCTTCGCCGTAGCGGCTCATCTGAAGGATGCGCACGGTTAAATCACTGTCGCGGACCTGGAGAGAACCCGTGATGCGCGCTGATTTCATCTCGAAGGTTTCGTGGTCGATTACCACTTCTGCCAACCCGATGCCATCGGGTATGATTTCCCCAAGCAGTGACTTGAGCGCGTCGGCCCGCAAAGGCGACGTGATCTGGTAGTCGACGCCAGATCCCGGGGTTGTCATGTACTCGGCGTCGGTAAGACCTTCAAGGACGCCCCGAACGGCTGCGATTGGTTGCAAGAACCCGATCGGATTTTGCTCGTCGGGCAGTAACTCCCATTCGCCGGTTAACGGGTTGGTCAACCACGTATCGGTCCCGATGAGAATCGCTTCGACTTCGATGTAGATCCTGCCGAGATTGGCTTCGGCGGCGATGCTCATCCCGGTCTCGGTGATTGCGCCTTCGACGCGCGCAAGCTCCAGACCACCGAGCGCTTCGGTGAAACCGTTTTCGTGTTCAAGGATGAACCAGATGCTTCCGGCTTCGACAAGGGAGTTGATTGCGTTGTCGATGACTTCATCTGGTAATAATGGGACGGGGGTCGGCGTCGGACTAGGCTGAACGACCGCGGTCGGTGGCGGAATAGGCGATGGTTCAGGTGCGCTGGTGCAAGCAACTAACATTGCTGCGCCTAGCGAGAACACGATGAATGACAAGAACGCGGCGAAGCGTAAATCCCGCATGTATTGAAACCCCAGAGTGAGTTGGCTCACCATTGCGAACCAGCAGATGACAAAACGCCTTAGAGGAGATTTTATGGCAGTTTCGAACTACGGTGCGCGTCATTCCGGCGAAAGCCGGAATCTAGGGAGTAGGACGTTCCCTGTTGCGATGCCGTGGCCCGCGCCCCTGCCTCACATCTGGATTCCGGCTTTCGCCGGAATGACGAAGGAGGAGGGCCGGAGTGACTTGGTGGACCGGGATTATCGGAGCACCGCGATGCTCTGAGTGTGCGCTCTATTGAGGTTTGAAGCGGTTTTCCGGCAACGCCAATGACGGATCGGGCGGATCGACTACGCGTTCGCGCGTAATGTGGGCACCGTTGTACAGACTCATTGGTAACTCAAGTCCGAAAACGACGGTGCTATATCCGGCTTCGTTCATGTCGAAAGATGCGACGTAGGTGGGTTCGCCTTCGTCGAATAGGTACAAGCGATACTCCTCTCCCGGAGGCGCTTGGTCGACTCCACCAATCACAAGGGCACCGATCGGTTTCTGCTGGTGTTCCAAAAGATACGCGTATCCATCGCCGGACAACGCGGCTTCAGGTTGCCACGCGGGGCTTTGGTACTCATTTCGCAGCGTCGCGTAGGTCAGACTGATCTGATCGTTCATCGATGTGCGGAGAGCGTCGTTGATTTCCGTCATCTTGACGATCTCTTGATCCTGTCGCGAGATTCGCTCATGAGCATGCGTCAATAGTTGCTCGTTCGATGACATGTCGTTCACCATCGACTCGGTGTGGGCATAGGCGGCAGCCACCTCGCGTTCCATATCAGAAACTTTGCGATTGAGTTCCACATTGTCGGTACCCAGCTGGATAGCCATGATGCCCACAATGGCGAATGAGGCGATAGAAGTGGCAAAAGCCAATCGGCCAGCCGATAGGACATTGCCAAGTCGTTCCCAGATGGTCCGGAGGTCACGCTCGTATTCGACTTCTTCGATCGCGATGCGATTTTCAAGGTGTTCAACGAGGGAGGAGTAAGTCGAAGTGTTTTTAGCGACGCTGGTTTCGGCACTCGCGCTAGATAACAGTTTGTCGCGGAGCGAAACTGGTGGCGCGGCTTGGCCGATCCGCGCCGACATGTCAGCGACGGTTTCCAGCAACTCACTAAGTTCGTCGGCCGCGTCGACATCGCGCGCAATTAGCTCTTCTACTGCTTGTTGCTCGCGTTCGTCCAACGCGCCTAAAGCGTACGCAGGAAAATCCGCGATGATTTCGTCGTCTCGAGGCATCTTTTTGGTCCACCCAGGATTAGTCGTCGCCGTAGATTTCTTTATCCAATGCCACGCGGAGTTTCTTTAAGGCCAGTCGCATTCGCGTTTTAACGGTCCCTAACGGTTGGTCGGTCGCTTCTGCGATCTGAGTCTGGGTCATTCCCTCGAAGTAAGACAGATACACCACTTGGCGTTGCGGCTCCGGTAAAACCTTGAGGGCTAATCGCACCTGTTCGTATTCCGAGTTGGCCACCGCCGCTTCAGGCGGGGAGATGTCGTCTGATTCGAGGTCGTAGCGTTCAGTAATGTCGTCACTGTAGCGGGATTTATCTCGTCGGAGCTTACGGAGTTCGTCGATGGTACGGTTATGGGCGATTCGGAAGAGCCAAGTAGTGAACTTGCCCTTGTCTGGCATGTAGGTGTGACCACGCCGCCAAACCCGCATGAACACGTCTTGAGTGACTTCCTCGGATTTGACAGCATCATTGAGGATGCGCGCCGCTAACCCAAATACACGTTTGCCATACCGATCGTAGAGCGCTGCGAATGCATCGGTGTTTTCTTCCGATATTTCTGCTAGCAGTTCTTGATCTGTGAGCTCTTGGTAGTTGATCATTCGCCGACTTCCGTGAGAATTGACTTCTATTCCGTTGGACCTGGTGCGTTTTTGCGGTACCGGTTTGACTCAGATACGGAAGAAGGGGATCTCGTGGATCTTTTCTGGATCAACTAATCCATCAATTTCTGCCAAAGGCTTCAACATTTCGAGCGAATCGAGTTGGATCTTCACATCTTCGTGAGGTGGCATCATCTGGACCATGCGCGAAAGCATGTCGTAAGCATCGCGTGCGCGCCCGGATCGGCCATGAAGATGAGCGATATCGCCGATGTTGCGCCAGTTCCATGGCATTAGATACTGAATCCGCTCAGCATCGGCGATGGCTCCGACGAAGTCGCCGTTTTGGGTGTGGATCATCTTCATGTTGTTCAAGACGCGAGCGAGGATCATCTTGTTGTCAGCTCGCGGAAGATATCGTCGTTCGAGTTGATCGAGTTTTTTCGGATCGTTGGGAGGATTGCCCGGTCCGCTCAACATCTTCAGGCATTCCCACCGCGAATAGATCCTGCCTTCTCGAAATGGGTCGACGAACACGAGAAAATCGCCCTTGCCAGCGGAGAGAAGGAAATGACCGGACATATTTACGCCCGTAAGCGGTATTCCGATGCGCCTACCAACCTCCATGTAGAGGATGGACAGCGTGATTGGAATGCCCAACTTCCGATCCAGGACATCGCTTAAAAGGCTGTTCTGAATGTCGTAGTAGTTGCCCGCATTTCCACGAAACCCCATCTCGACGAACATCAAGTCGTTGAGCGCGTAGAGAGAGTCGAAAATCGAAGGTCGAATCAGAGGTTGCTGTTTGATACGTTCAGAGATCTCATTGATCGCGCCCATGTAAAGCAAAACGTCGAGATCGGGATCGTCCTCCGCGGCGATATACAGACAGGACAGTGCGAGGTTGATTTGTGCGGACGGGCGCGCTACGGATCGAACGAAGTTATCTCGTGGCCCGTTGTCGGCTGTTCCCATGCCAAAGCATTGTAAAGGCGAATTGACCTCGTGGCAACTGAACTTCGATTGAAGGGTAACCTCGCTTGATATAATCGACTAACTACAAAGCGAAGCGTCCTACGGACGAATCCATATTGAATCTGGGGAGCTCAGTAAGCTGGGCTGAGAGGGCGAACGCCAACCCGCCGACCCACATTACCTGATCTGGATAATGCCAGCGGAGGAAACCAACTCCGATGTCTCAAACATCGGAAATTCCATCAACTGTTCATACTCGGAACGACGACAGTTTATCGAGTTCCGCATTGAACACCGACCCGCCACGTTCTGATGCTGGCGAAAATTCGGCCGCGTTGACCAGATCAGAATTGCCCGCGGTTTCCGTTCGAGACGCTACCAAAACTTTTGTGCGTCCGGACTTGTCGCCGATTGAAGCTGTTGACGCCGTATCTATGGATGTTGCTCTTGGCGAATTCGTGGTAATCGTCGGCCCTAGCGGTTGCGGCAAATCCACTCTCTTAAACATCATCGCCGGACTCGTGGAGCCCGACTCAGGAACGGTCGGCTTGGAAGGTGACAACGAAGCCCAACGCATCGGTCGCGTCGCCTATATGCACCAGATCGACCTGCTCCTCCCATGGCGCAACGTTCTCTCGAACGCCACCCTCGGCCTCGAAATCGCCGGTATCCCCCGCGCTGACGCTGATGCAAAAGCGACCGAGTTGGCTCAACGCTTCGGAATCGCCGATTTCCTAAACGCCTATCCCGCAACCCTCTCCGGCGGCATGAGACAACGCGTCGCGTTGCTCCGTGCCGTTTTGCCGGAACGCGATGTATTGCTGCTGGATGAACCATTTAAAGCTCTCGACGCCATCACCCGCGCCGAGTTACAGCGATGGCTGTCTGATGTACTTGACCGCACAAACCGCGCGACCGTGATGGTTACCCACGACGTCGAAGAGGCGCTGATGCTCGGCGACCGCGTCTTGGTGATGTCTCCTAGACCGGGCCGCATCGTCCTAGAACTCGATGTCGACCTTCCGCGTCCACGACCACGCGACATCGTCCGTGATTCGAAGTTTGTCGACTACAAATGGCAGCTCCTATCCGCCCTCGACGACGACCTGACTCGTTGACATGAGTTCGCAGCAACAGATCAAGGAACTAACGACACCAGTCGACGCGTCGAATCCGGCGTCGTCGGAACACACTTTTGCCATCCGTGCCCGCTCATTCATCCGCGCATGGGGCTCAGCCATGCTGTTGGCCGCGCTCGGCCTAGTTCTCTGGGAAATCCTCGTCCGCGTCCTTGATGTCCAGACATGGATCTTGCCGCCCGTGTCCCTCATTCTCGCTGAACTCGTTGACAAGCCTGACCTATTCCTCCGACACGCATCCATTACCGCACAAGAAATCCTGATCGGATTCGCAGTCTCAATGACCTTCGCAGGCGTCATGGCAACCGCCATGTTCTGGTCGCGACTCCTCGAACGGTCGGTCTACCCCTTCCTCATCGCATCCCAGACCATCCCCGTATTCACCCTCGCGCCCATGCTTCTCATCTGGATCGGCACCGGTATCGCACCCAAAATCGTCGTCGTGGTCCTCTTCACATTCTTCCCCGTGACCATCAACCTCATGACCGGACTGAAATCGGTCGACTCCGACATGGTCGACATGTTCCGAACCCTCGGCGCATCTCGATGGCAGATGTTCACGAAGCTCTACATCCGATCGGCGCTCCCATATCTCTTCGCTGGACTGAAAGTCGCCGCCGTCGTCTCCGTTATCGGCGCTGTCATCGGCGAATGGATCAGTGCAGCATCCGGCCTCGGATGGCTGATAAAGACCTCGACACCGAAGTTTCAGACAGAACTTGTGTTTGCGGCTATATTTACCCTTTCGGTAATGGCCGCGTTGATGTTCATTGCGATAGCGTTGTTGCAATCGCGTATCCTGCGTAACTATCCCGGGTCGAACGCCCAAGGAGGAGAATCGTGACAAGAATTACAGGTTTGATCCTGTTAGGAGTAGCTCTTTTTGCACTCGTTGTCGCCTGCACATCCGAGCCAGAAACAGAAACGGTCTCAATTGAACTGGACTGGTCGCCGCCAAACGCCAACCACTCCGGCATCTACGCCGCCATCGACCAAGGATATTTCGAGGAAGAAAACCTTGAGGTCGACGTAAGCGTCCCCGCCGATGCCGCAGCCATCGCCCAACTCGTCGGGTCAGGGCAGCGCGACTTCGGCATTTTCTACCAGACCGACACCACCCTCGCACGAGCCGCCGGCGTTCCCGTCGTCGCCGTTCGCGCCATCGTCCAAAGCCCAATCAACTCGCTGATGGCCCTCAAATCTTCCGGCATAACCCGGCCTGGCGACCTGAAAGGTAAAAAGGTTGGATACCCGGGCATTGAGTGGGACGAACTGATGCTCGCCGCGATGCTCGAAGCCGACGGTCTGACCCTCGACGACGTTGAACTCCACGATGTCGGATACGCGCTGTCACAGGTGCTCGCCGCTGGAACCATGGACGCCGTCATCGGCGCATACTGGTCATACGAATCCTTCGTCCTCGAAGACATGGGATTCCCAGTTGAGATCATCTACCCCGAAGACTGGGGCGTACCCCGTTACTACGAGATGATGCTCATAACCTCAGACCAGATGATCGAAGAGAAGCCTGATGTCGTCCGACGCTTCGTAACCGCCTTCACGAAAGGCTTCGAATATGTCGCCGAAGACGGACAACGAGGCATCGACATCCTAGTGAAGCTCAACGAAGACTCCATCGACGAATCAAGCGAATCCTTAGACCGTCGAGGAATCCCCCTCCTCATTCCCGCATGGCTAGACAGCGAAGACGGCAAATTCGGCACCCTCTCCGAATCACAGTGGAAATCAGTCGGCGACTACATGAAGAGCCGGGATCTGATCCCGCAGGATTTTGATGTGAGTACTGCTTGGACGGACGAGTTTTATAAGTGAGTACGAAACCGCCCCTTTCGTACCACGGAAGGGGCGCGAGCAAGCGTAGCGATGCCGCCCGGCGACGCAGGGTATGCCCAGAGCGGGTAAGAGCACCTGCCCCTTCGCCGCGAACACGCTGCCCATTCAAACTGTCTATCCCAATTAACATTTACCAAGCAAATCGCGTTGCCTTCAACATATGAAGTTCAACCTGTCTCGATCAAGTTCGAGCTTCAACAAATCGGGCTTGAATCTCGAGGAACCAGGCGCAAATTTTGGATTTTGATTCCCGACGAGCAGATTTTGCCTCATGAACGCAACCTATGGTTGCTGAAATTCCCCCGAAAGGACACAGGTGAACATTGGGCTGAGAAGATCGCCGCCGAAGTCGGACGACTTATCGACGTCGACTGTGCACGCGTCGAACTAGCCAACTGCGACGGCGAGCTGGCCACGATATGTGAGTCGTTCAATCCAGGTAACTGGGACGAACTCTATGAGTACTACGTCGATGAAAGTGAAATTGCCGACGATGAATACCTCTGGACTACCGATACATTGTGGAGTACAGACATCGATCAGATCGACATCGAAGGTTCGATATTCATTCCAGGCTCAGAGATACTGGCATCAAGAATCGATGGATACGACACTAGTCCGCAAGTACGTTTTCGCCAACGTGACCACAATGTTCGAAACATCATCAATGCTGTAAAGGAAACGATCAATGGAAATGATGACCAAGCAGGGCAGGACCTAAATCGAGTTTTGATTTCTCTCGCCTCCTACGCGATATTGGATGGCTTGATCGGCAACATGGACAGGCACCATGAAAATTGGGAGATCAAAGACGAAATCTCAAACGGTGTCCGACGGTTCTCCGCGGCTCCCTCCTACGACCACGCATCCTCGCTAGGTCGAGAACTCAAGGACGAACGGCGTACTCGGTATCTGGATTCAAACGGGGTCCTCAACTACTTGTGGAGAGGGCATGGTGCCGTTTTCAGTGACGACCAGCAAAAACGCGCTCCTTCCCCTCTCCAAATCGCCAAATACATCTCTCAACACTGGCCTGACTACACCCGGCCAATTCTGCAGAGAATCGGTTCTACACCAGATTCCGAGTTTCGAACCACAATTGATAGAGTACCAACAGAGTTCATGTCCGATATCGCCAAAGAATTCGCGTACCAGATCATCGTCACCAGCAAATCAGAACTGCTCAAACTCACCCAATGACTACTCTGTTTCTCGCATGTCATGACCGACGAAATCGGAGTTGGTATCCCGTGGGACGACTCACTAGGAACGACTCCGAACCCGTTGAATACGAGTTTGAATACATCCGAGGCGCTTTTGAGGCCAAGAATTCGGCGATCCCCCTCGCTGTTCCCGTTCCCGGATTCCCCGAGCTAGATAAGGCATACCGAGCAACCGAGATATTTCCGATTTTCCGCTACCGCGCAATGAACAAACGACGTCCTGACCGCCCGGAATATCTGAATCTCTTTGGGTTGGACCCCGACGATACCGACGTGCTCGCGGAACTCGCAATCTCAGGCGGTCACAGCGTCGCCGACACCTTCGAAATCTTCCCCGCCATCGAACCAGATACCCAAGGGCGTTTTAAGACTCGTTTCATCGTACAAGGTTTGCGATCGTCGGACCCCTCAACCATCGAACGCATCGCATCTCTCAATCCGTGCGACCTCCTCGAACTGGCCCTAACAGTCAAAGTCCAATCTCCGCAACATTCGATCCGCGTAACAACCATCGAAAAAGTGCACTTAGGTTGGCTACCAAGGCACCTCGCAGACTTTCTACGCCAACCCGACATCATCAACCTCGCAGACATTCAACTCCGAGTCGTCCAAGTCAACCACCAAGCTCCACTGAGTCACCGCCTGCTAGTCGAAATCACTGGCCAACTGCCGACCGGCATCGATCCGATGAGTGAACTAGAGCAGTATCAGCCGGTCTCTAGTCCTGCCAAGGGATCGGCGACCACCTGATTACCTTAGGTCACGCCAACCGGCTCACGAGATAATCGACGATTGACAGAAAACAGCATTTCTAAGCAACAGTTCAATTTCAGCATCGGTTGGACCGCGTGGATTGGAATGGCAGTCCTCTATGTACTGACCTACTTGGCGTACCAATCACCATACCGATTGCTACAAGGGACTGGTGTACATGTCAGCGACGCAGAACGGTTTTTGTTTCCGTTGATCCCGGTCGGGATTCTTGCAGGTTCGATAATCATCCACGAGGCGGCTCACGCCATCGCCATGGCGGCCAACGACATCAAAGTTGGCAAGATACGCCTGGAGATTTGGGGAGGGTACACGGCGCCTACAGATGATAGTCCCTCATTACTGCATATCCCTGCTACCAAATCTTTCGCTATATATTTCGTGGGACCGTGTTCCAATCTAGTACTTGCAGCCGCATTTCTCTTTTTCGCACCTGAACCGCTTCGCTCTGATGAAATATCAAGCCCTATTGGGTTGTTTGTGCACGGTTGGTTCGAACGTGGCTTCGAATTCAACTTGATTTTGGCGCTGTTCAATCTCATCCCGTTGTTTCCATTGGATGGCGGTCACGTGCTACGTAGCATACTGATGGGCATCTGTGGAAGTGCTATGGCGGCGGGTTTGGTGTCAGGCACGTTCAGCATTCTTGTCGGCTCAGCTTACGTGCGCTACATCGCCACAGCGGTAATCGAGGCTAGAATAGCCAGTATTGAGGACGCATGGCCAGTGATTCAATCGTACGCCTTGCTAGGTATTTTTGCTGGAATTATTGTTCTAACTTCATTCCTGATGTTGGTGGTTACACTCTTCGAACGACCCCCAGCAGGTTCGAAGTCGATCAATTTGTCCCAACGACTGTTAACGATGTTGTTGATGGTGTCACTAGTCGGTTTTGGTTATGTTCTTCATTTCAAAGGTTATTGGGAACGATTACCCCTTCCGACCGAACTATACGCCGCCCTGTTAGGTTCTTAGCTAGGCATCTAACCATTCAAAGATGCTGATGGTGAAGCGTAGGGAGATGCCGAATCCCCCTCAAAACATCTGCCGCGGACAAGCCAGATGACCCGAAATCTCCGCAACCTCGCCTAGCAAACATACCCAGTCCCAACAACCGCTTCAAAACGCTTGACAATTGTGCCAAAATGCGATTAACCTTTCGTTATGGCAACTGAACCGAGAACTGACTCCCCATACGCCACGCAATTGGACATCGAACGCCTCCGAGAAGCGACGCAGTCCGACATTGAGCGTCTGCGAGACTCGACCCAGTTGGACATCGAACGTCTCCGCGTCGAATTCCACAAGGCGATAAACACCCAGACTTGGCGTATTATCGCCGCCGGGTTCACCGCCGCGGGCCTGTTACTAGCCGGTATCAAGTTCCTCTAGGCCGAACAAACCCGTCATTCCGATCGCTTAAGAATCCTTCAAATCCTAGTTCAATACCCCCGGCGCGGATATGCCAGATGTCCCACCATTCCCGTCTTCGCCACCCGGTAAACATGACCGGTAGCGAAAGTCACGAACAGCGCGTCTAACCCCGGACCGCCGAAGGCGCAGTTTGTCGGACTATCTGCCGGCGTCCGATAAGTCGCCCTAACCAGACCACTGGGCTCGAAGACATAAATCGCCGAACCCGCGCCAGCCGTCGGCTCACCGGCTGTTGCCAGAATCTGACCATCTGTCGTCAGTGCCATGCCGTCGATGCCGCGACCCTCACCGAAGTCGAACAACACTGTTCCGTCGCCCAGCGTCCCGTCTGAGTTGATCGGATACGCCCTAAGTTGACGCCGAAGGCTCTTGTTGACCGGACTCTCGGCGACATACAGGATCGACTGATCCGCCGACAACAGCACCCCATTTGGCCGGTTGGTATCGAACGTTACCCGTTTCGTGGTCCAGTTGCCACCGAACGAGTGCGCTGCTAGGTATACCGATTCATGTGGAAGGTTGTTTGGCTGGGCAGAGTAGTTCGGGTCCGAGAAGTAGATGCGCCCTTGGCCGTCAACGTCGAGGTCGTTCGGCATGTTGAGCATGGCGCCGTCGAGATTGTCGGCGATGACCGTCGTGTCCGAATTCGGATTCGCAGGGTCGATCTCCACGACGTGGTTGCCACCACCTTCACACGCGAACAACCGACCCGTACGGTCGAACTTCATCCCATTCGCCTGATTGGTGTCCGTCCGCCACACCTCGCTCTCGCCAGTCTTCGGGTCCCATCGATAAGTTGCCGCTGCGTAACACTCGTTGTAGAGCAGGGCGTTTCCGTCCCACGTTGGCCCCTCAGTGAGCGAATCGTGTTTGGCGATTAGTTCCCATTCCCAAGAATCGTTCATCGGTAATCCGGACCTTTGATTAATTTTGATGTCGGAGCTGCGTTGCGCTGATGATCACTGCGGATAGAGCAGGTGTCCAGTCAATCCGGTGTCGCGGGAAACTAAGCAGTGGCCTTCGATGGAGGAGACGTATAGATTACCGTCGGCGAAGGTGCAGTTGGTCGGCCGTTGCGCGACTACTGGATGCTGTTCGATGATCATGCCGTCTGGATCGAAGTGGGTGACGTTGCCGCCCGGTCCAGACACTTCCCAACCGGTGCAGGCGACAATGCTGCCGTCTGAGGCGAGAGTCATGCCGTCGATGCCGCGATGAGGCCCAAAGTCGTGGAGGATTCTGCATTCGCCGAGCGAGCCGTCGTCGTTGACCGGATAGGCGCGCAGGTCTCGGCTCTCGCTAGCACGGAAATCGCTCTGTGCAACGTAGAGCGTCTTGTAATCGCTGGAAAAGATCAGTCCGTTGGGCTGAGTAGTGTCGAACGTGCGGCGTGTGCAGACCCAATTGCCGTCGTTATCTTGTTCAGCCGAGATGATCGCCGAGTAAGTTATGCCCACGTCGGGGTTCGACTCGCCGACGCGGTCGGAGAAGTAGATCGCGCCCGAGGGAGTAATTGCCAGGTCGTTAGGGCTGTTAAGTAGAACGCCGTCTATCCGGTCGACAACGGTCTCGAAACTGCCGTCGTCGTTGAAATTGACCAATTTGCGACCGGCGCTGGCGCAACCGTAGAGGTTGCCGTCGGCATCGTAGTTCAGGCCATTCGTGCCTTCGGTGTTTTCAGCGAACACATCGACGAGACCGGACTCGACATCGAGTCGCATGATGCGGTCGAGGGCGATGTTGCTGTAGAGCATGTGCGAGCCGGTCCAGCAGTTGCCTTCGGTAATAGTGCCGATCATGGGTGCCGCGTCTTCAAATGTCCAAGGCATTGTTAATTCTCCCGATTGGATAGGGGTTAGATGGTTGGTCAGGCACAACCAAGTTGATTGGCCATGTCGTCGAAATCGGTAGCGGATACGTCGAAAGATGAAGTGTCGGGCATCTCGACGGGGTTTTCGGAACCACGTTCGAAGGGTCGGTAGACAAACCCAGTGGCTAGACCTTGGCGGGATGCCGCTTCCAAATCGCCAACATGAGCGGCGACCATCATGACTTGCTCGGTGTTTAGTCCGAGAAGTTTTGCGGCGTTGTTGTAGACCTTCGGCGACGGTTTGTATGCACCGTAGACATCAGGCGACATCACCGCGTCCCAAGGCAGGTCGGCATGTTTTGCCATGTTGACGAGAAGAGCGAGGTTGCCGTTAGAAGCGGTGGCGATGATGTATTTCGACTTGAGGCGGCGTAATCCTCCTGGGGAGTCCGGCCAACCATCTAGGCGATGCCATGCACGGTTGAGATGCTGCTTCGCCTCCTCGTTCATGATTTCGGATAGTCCGTATTCCTCAAGCAGCACGTCCAGTTTTTCTCGGTGAATTTCGTCAACCAGTCGCCAAGGTCCGTCGCCGCTACTGAGTTCACGGGTCGACTTTCCGTACCATGCTCGCCACTCGTCGGCGAACCGGCCCCAATCGCCGTCTGGCATCCCGTGCTCTGTCGCCGATTTTGAAACTTCGGCGATTATCGAATCACGCCAATTGACCACAGTCCCGAAGACATCGAATATCAATGCTTCGACCTTTGAGAGATCGTGTCGACGTTCTTTTGGGCGTGCATCTGGCATCACGCTTGCGTATTCTATATGGAAATGAACTCCGCAAGCCCACCTCGCGCGTTGACCATAGCCGGGTCCGATTCCGGCGGCGGCGCGGGGATTCAGGCGGACTTAAAGACGTTCGCCGCACTTGGAGTTTTCGGTACCAGCGCGATAACCGCGATAACGGCGCAAAATACTCTCGGCGTGACTGCTGTAGCGGAAGTGCCGGTTGAGGTTATCAACGATCAGATCGACGCGGTGGTGTCCGATATCGGCGTCGACGCCGTAAAGACCGGAATGCTGTCGTCAACGGAGATCGTAGAGTGCGTCGCCGAAGCCGTAAAACGGCTTGAACTCGCACCTCTCGTTGTAGACCCGGTGATGATTGCCGCAACCGGGGCGCAGCTTTTGCAGGATGATGCTGTCGAGAGCGTGAGGAAACAGTTGGTGCCTCGGTCATCGGTAGTCACGCCCAACGTGCCAGAGGCAGAGACCTTGACGGGAATCGAGATCGATTCGGTGGAGGATATGGAGCTGGCTGGCGGTGAATTGGTGATGATGGGTGCGGATGCCGCCGTAGTCAAGGGTGGCCACTTCGATGACGGCACAGGGCGGGTCAACGACGTTTTGGTTACGAAAGCAGGTGCTCGCACGTTCACGACACTGCGGATCGACACGACCAGCAATCACGGTACTGGTTGTACCTTTGCATCGGCGGTTGCGGCGCATTTGGCGCACGGTCTTGATCTCGCGCCTGCCGTTGAACTGTCCCAGAGATATGTTTGGAACGCGATGGCGAATGCTGCCTCGATTGGTGGCGGACACGGACCGTTGAACCACATGTGGGCGCATTCATACGTCCCGAATGAACAGAATTAGAAAGTCTGGAGACGCAATGACGACACCGCTATTCATAACGGAAGAGCAAGTCAAATCGCTGTTCACGATGCCAATCGCTGTTGAGGCGGTCGAAGAGGCATTCAAAGCCCGCGCGCGAGGCGACGCGTTCAACGAACCGCGGCGTAGGTTGCCTACGAGTTCGGGTGCTTACAACGTAATGTTTGCGACTTGGCGCGGGCACCAGATCGCGGGATTGAAGTCATATCCCGGCGGTGCGGGCGGCATCAATTTCCACGTCATGCTGTATGACACATCCAACAATTCGCTGGTTGCGGTGATCGAGGCCAACCGAATGGGGCAGATGCGTACCGGCGCGGCGTCTGGAGTAGCGACGAAATACATGGCGCGCGACAACTCTGAGACGGTGGGAATCATTGGATCGGGGTACCAGGCAGAAACGCAGCTCGAGGCCATCGCGCACGTCAGAAAGATCAAGAGCGCCAAGGTTTACAGCCGCTCGGAAGAGAACCGTAATCGATATGCTGCCAAGATGTCGAATGCGTTGGGCATCGATGTCACGGCAGTTTCGAGCGGCGAAGAGGCAGCCGACTCGGACATCGTAGCCACGATAACTAATTCGCAGCAGCCAGTCTTGCTCGGGGAGTGGTTTAAGCCGGGCACACACATCAACGCGGCGGGAAATAACTCTTGGTTGAAACGCGAGATCGATACTCGGGCTATCGCGATGTCCGACATCGTCGCAACTGACGATGTGGAACAGGCTAAATTCGAGTGCGGCGAGTTGATGCGCGCGGCGGAGGTAGGACGATTTTCATGGGATTTGGCAGTCCCAATCCACGACATTGTTGGCGGGAAATCGAGCGGTCGCGATGACGACGAACAGGTGACATTGTTCGAGTCGCAAGGCCTCGCGTTGGAAGACATCGCCGCTTGCGAACGGATAGTAGAGTTGGCACGAGAAAAAGGCATTGGCACACCGCTGAAGTAGGCGGGTTTAGATGCAAGGAGGCAAACGATGGCGCTCGATTTTCTGAAGATACCTGATGACAATGCCGTCCGCGTGCCTGCCGAGCCGCTTCGCCAGCAGGTCGCGGCGATCTTCGTGGCTGCAGGTACGCCGGAGCGGTACGCGCAAATCACCGCCGACGCCTTGACGTTGGCCAGCCTGCGAGGTGTGGATACCCATGGTGCGACGAACGTGGTTCGCTATACCGAGTCGATACTCGAAGGCACGTTCAAGTCGCCGCAAGAGATCGAAGTGATCTCGGAGTCCGACACGACGGCGTTGTTGAGTTGCGGTTGGGGTTTGGGACATCCGGCTGCGCACATCGGCATGGAGATGGCGATGGACAAAGCGGCGGAGCATGGTGTCGGGATGTCGACGATCCGCGATGGGCATCACATCGGTATGGTTGCCTACTATGCGATGCTGGCTGCGGAACGCGACATGATCGGCATCGCGATGACCAATGCCGGACCGGCAGTTCGCCCGGCGCACGGACGACAGGCGATGCTAGGTACCAATCCCATCGCGTTCGCCGCGCCCGCTGGCGAAGAAAACGATTTCGTGCTCGATATGGCGACCTCGACGGTTGCTAGCGGCAAGATCGGTTTGGCGCGCCAACTCGGCGTTCCGATACCTGAAGGATGGGCGGTTGGTGCTGAAGGCGAACCGATCACGGAGCCTCCGGGAGATAGGGGAGATCATTGGGCACAGAATCCGCTCGGCAATACGCGCGAGCAAGGTGCTCACAAGGGATATGGACTGGCGATGATGGTCGACATCTTGTGTGGCGTGCTTTCGGGCGGTGGCTACAGTTCGTTCATTGGCGGCGGCAGGAATATGTCGTTCGCCATGGCTATCGATATCTCGGCGTTCCGTCCCGTCGACGAGTTCAAAGAGATGATGGACGAGATGATCCGGGCGTTGCACGACACTCCGACGGAACCGGGTGCTGACCGGGTAATGGTTGCTGGTGACCCCGAGGAAGAGGCGATGAAGGACCGCGAGGCGAATGGAGTGCCGATATTGCAGGCGCGTTATGACGAGATCGTAGGAATCGCTCGACGCGTCGGGGCAGAGGTGCTCATCTAAGCTGCGCTTTCCAACCGCGAGAACGGTTCAGCCTCGATGGGAGACTCAAAGTTGGGCAACTATATCTTTAGGTCCCTGACTTGCGCGCTCACCTGATTTTCGTGGTTAGGGTTAGGTGTGGTTGGGATGTGGTGTAACGTTAGCACGCGGCAGACTTACAATTCCGAGGTGCAGGTTCGATTCCTGTCATCCCAACCATCACTGAATCGATCATATTTTGTAAAAGCGGGATGTGAGCGAGGGTTTGATAAACTCTATGCGCGATTAGAGCGAGGTTCATGGAGTTCCGATGGAAATTCTGATAATACTGGCGGTAGTCCTCATTGGCATCCCTTGCGCGATTCGCATCTTTGCGGCGATTGCGGAAGAGAACCGCCGCAAAAAGTTCCGAGACATCTACCCAGACATCATCGACCTCATCTATCTCATTGAGATTTCGCCCATCGCGGCGAATGGCGAGATACAGGTGGACACTCGCCAAATGAACCAGTTGATCAACAGAATCGGACCCGTCCTCAACTCACTAGGCATCTACCTGACGCTCGGCGACGGACCGGCGGCGGCGGCTAATTTCCTAGAGAACCTGAGATACCTTGCCGTCTTTGCCAAAGAGGGTGAGATTGACGGCGCGCAGAAGTTGTTGAACGGGCGATAGCCTCACGACTCCCATCCGAACACCACACCGACTAGCCACACCAGACCACCGAGTATCAGCAACAAAATCATTATCTGAATCAGGCACCCCAGAAATCCCGCGAACGCGCCGCCGAAACAACCGACCACGGGTTTCGACGCTTCCAACCCTATATCGAACCCGTCGTTGAAATCAGGTCTGTTCCGTCTCGCCATCAGCAGGGATTGTAACCGAGTTTGCCCCTACAGCGCGACTTCGCCGTGTCGAAATCCGCTATCCTGGGACAGTGGTGCGGCCACACCCCCTCCTAGGTACTTTTGACCGCCGCACCGAAGGGTTGACGGACATGGATACGACTGCGATTAGGTCTTGAAATAGCCGATGTCATAACCACGCGGTTCAATCTCCGTTCAAAGAACACGCGCCGTGCGATGGTTCATGAAATAGGGGAACTCGGTGCCAACATCGACAAAGACCAGAACTATCGCCGCCGATCGGTCATAACTGGTAGCGCCTTGCGGAATTCAAAAGTCCCCTTGAAATATGGGAATAGAACGATTTGCAATATTATCATCCAGTATTTAAATCGCGCAGCATCTCTAATAGGGGCATGAAATTGAATCATTCAACTAACAGAACAAATACGCCGAACAAATGGTTGACTGAATACGCAGACGACAAAGATGCATCAGTTCGACTATCAGCGAAGCAACTGTTGCAAGGCTTCATTGAGCACGTTGCAAACTGCCACTGTAAACACGTCAATAAGTCATGAGTTGTGGTTCGTCGCCGCCTGCTGTTGGGTCTTGATCGCTCATCATTTGATAGCCCAGACGAACTTCCCCTGATTCTGCAATTCCGATCTTGAGGATATATTCTCCTGCACCATGTTTACGGCAATTTTCCATCGCGTGTTTGAGTTTATTGGCGGTTTCTGCACCTTCGTATAGCCAATCCATGGCATGAGTTATCTGGTTTGGGTCTGCATCTGATGGGTTGTTCTGTTCCTATGGCATATCATTCAGTTCAGACATTAGGGATTCTTTTCATGTCGGTTGGGTCAACCTCACTCTACACTGAAATCATAGGTCGGTGCACGCCGACCGAGACAGAAGAATTATCCTCGGTCCTCATTGCCAACAGCATGTCCAACGTGCGAGAATCTAGGACACGGAGACTCAACATTGAAAAACCTGTCAAACCCGAACTCAAGATTCCGCCGCGCATCGACACATCGCCAAAGGACATCGCACGCGGGTTGTTCAACCACGACATTGACTGGAACAAGGTCGACGAAGAGCTTGACCAGGAATTCGCCGAACATGAACGCAAGTTGGCTGAATAGGAGACGCAGTCCGAGTAGAAAGGAACTCAGATGCTGTCGATCACAGACACGAATGGGTGGATGCACGCGCAAAACAGGAGCGATGGACTGATACCACGCTTTGGACTCTTGACCAGCGAAATCGCAACCATTGTCGGCGAGGACGCGCTTAGCATCAGAGAACGCATACGCGCAGGTTCGATTCCCGGATACCGATTGAAAGAACTCGGATTCGTGGTCGCATACGCGATGACCTTCGATGACATCGCACACCACTTTGCCCTTTCACGAGACCAAAAATTCCAGTTGGGGACTTATCCGAAGAGGAATCTAGTTCCAGGTATCAACAACGAATACAAGCACAGACTGACATACACGAACGATGTTTTTAGTTACGCTCCGCTCAGAACAGAGTTCTCGACCTTGGACGAACTGAAGACGGAAAACCCGCAAACGTTCATAGCGGAAGCCAGCGAATCCGATTGGCTCGATTAAAGGATCAAAAATGAACAAAGACGAGAGAAAAGCACGCGGTGATGAACTATGGGAAGAATGGAAGTCCAAACCGCGCACAGAGTGGGTTGACGATACACAACGACATTTCGACGAAACGTTCGAACTTCTAGCGAAATTGTCGTATGAGATCGAGGCATCTCAGGGTAACCTCGCGCTTCTCGCAGAGGATGCAGGGATGACCAAACCGGATAATCACGATATGGTCGCCCCATTCATCAGAGACGCGATTGCAACTGAGGGGTTGAACATTTCCGACCAGCTGATTAAATTGATGGACCAATTGGAAGTAAAGAAAGATTTGGTCGCATCACAGTTTTTCGGCGAGCATTCCGAACTTGCCGACCATGTCGGTGAGTTGGTCGTGAAGTGTAATCAGATGAGATGGATTGTGGACGTGATAGTTGATGCCGCCGCCACCTCTAAATCCACCACCATGACATTGCGCGAACGGCGAACTCGCGAAATTCGCTCAATAGCGGCGAAATCTCAGACCGGGACCTAAAGATATAGTTACCCAAAGTTGACCACTAAACCGAACATCCTAATCATCGGCGTCGACTCGTTGCGAGCTAGCAATCTCAGTTGCTACGACTACCCGCGCCTGACCTCGCCTCACATCGACCGTCTGGCATCGCAGGGGACTTTGTTCGAGAATACGTTCAGCGCCCACATTCCGACCACTAGTGGTTACACGTCGATGTTAAGCGGGTTGGATGTGTTTTCATCACAGGTGGTGGCACTGCGGCACAAGGGGCCGGTCAGACCCGAAGTCACGTTGTTGCCGGAACTATTGAAGGACGAGGGGTACAACACCGCGTGCGTCGGACTTAGCGGCAATCCAAGTTCGAGAGGATTTGACAAGTATCTCGACTACCGCGCATGGGGTTCTTGGGAAGAAGGTCGCAGTGACAAGGCTCAGGATCTGAATCGCGTCTTTTTGCCTGAGTTGGATCGACTTTGCAGCGCCGATGAGCCTTTTTTCGTGTTGCTCCGGCACATGGATCCTCATGCGCCTTACCTTGCGCCAGAACCGTATGAGCGGATGTTTTATCACGGCGACGAGTGTGATCCTGCCAACACGTCGATGGAACCGGTCATGGCGTTTAAGCCGTTTCGCGATTTTCTGTCTAGTTGGATGCCGCCGGGCATTACCGACAAGGACTATGTGATTGCCCAGTATGACGGAGCAATCGCGTACATGGACGCCTGCATCCAGACGATTCTGACGAATCTCGAGAGTCGCGGCATCCTCGACGACACGATCGTCGTGCTCAATTCAGATCACGGAGAAACCCTTTACGAACACGAATGCTTTTTTGACCATCACGGACTTTACGATTCGAACCTTCACGTTCCGCTGATCATCCGTTACCCGTCGAAAGTGCCGGCCGGAAGACGTATCAGTGGTTACAACCAGCACAAGGATTTGATGCCGACTCTGTTGGAGCTGGCTGGGATCGAGAGCGACATCGATTTCGATGGTCGCAGTCTGATGGGAACGGTCGAGGGCGAGGTCGCCTCACATGAATCAGAGATTTACATCACCGAGTGCACTTGGATGAGGAAGCACGGATGGCGCACGCCGCAGTGGAAGTTGATTAGGGCGTTGGAACCGGATTTCCATTTCAAACCGCCCATCGAGCTCTACAACATGATCGAGGATCCGCTGGAAATAACCGACGTGGCCGAGGCGCATCCAGACGTGGTCGCCGCGTTGACTAAGCGGATGGAGAGTTGGATCGCTAAACGTGAATTTGAGACCGGACTGAAAAATCCCATATACAACCAGGGCGATTGGCACGGCATTGATGGGATCGGCTCATTCAAGTCGTCCCAACAGGCTTACGACACGCTGTACATCGGCGATTCATCGACGGCGAGGCGACTACAGGCGAAGTCTCGGTAGTCAACTTCACCATCATTTTTTAGGAGCGCAGGATTCGTGACATTGAAAGTCGCAATCGTAGGAATGGGTGGCATCGGCACGCGGCATGCCGACATCTATCAAGCGGATGAACGCTGTGAGATTGTCGCAGTGTGCGATGCCTTCGCAGACAAGGCTGATGCGGCGGCTGAGCGATACGGATGCGCCGCGTACAACTCGGTTTCAGCGATGCTGGAAGGTGGGGAAATCGACATCGCGAGTGTATGCACGGCGGGCGTCGAAAATGGTGGTGATCACTACGAACCTACGGTGACTCTGCTCAACGCCGGTATCCCTGTCTTGGGCGAGAAACCGATATCCAACGAGATCTCCAAGGCGAAGGAGATGGTCGCTCTGGCCAAGGAAAAGGGATTGCGGTACGGGATAAACCTTAACCACCGTTTCACTCCAGCGGCGTTAAGAGGGAAGGAATGGGTCGATATGGGACGACTTGGAGAGTTGAACATCGTCAATATGACGATGTGGATCAATAATCCGAACGAAAGTTCGCCTTATTTCCACATGCGGGCTCTGCATCCTCACTCTATCGACGTGATGCGTTATTTCTGCGGCGATGTTACGCGGGTTCATGCATTCTTCAAGAAGGGGCGAGGTAGGGCGATCTGGTCGAACGTGCAGGTAAATATGCAGTTCGAGAATGGGGTGATTGGGCATTTGACGGGAAGTTATGACGCGGGAGGCAGTTACGGGTTGGAACGGTTGGAGGTCGTGGGTTCCGAGGCGAGGTTCGTGCTGCTCGAAGCGTGCGAGCATTTGGAGTTTTATCCGCGCAGATCTCAGCAGGTCGAGAAGTACGCATATCTCGGCGACATGATGAGTTTTGGCGAGACGTTCGAAAGTCGCATAACAAGGTGGATTGATCAGAACATAGAAGGTGCCGATCCGGACGAGATTGACGGATCAGGCGAAGACGCTCTGAAGTCGCAATTGATTATCGAGGCCGCGATTGAATCTTGGGAAACGGGATCAGTGGTCGAAATCGAGAGGAATTAAAGATGAAACTTGGCGCCAATTCAGTGCTCTTCGGCGGTCATAGTATGGAGGATGCTTTCAGATGCATTGCGATGGCAGGATATGACGGTATCGAGTTGTCGGCGATCGACGGCATGAGCGAGCATTTGGTGTTGGATCGATGGGAAGAACTCGTGCCGGAGATACGCGACCTCTCAGATGAATACGCGCTTGAATTGCTGGCCATGGAGCAACCTCTACGCGATCCAGACGTCATGGATCGAGCTTGCCGAGCCGCGTCGGTGTTGGGGATACCCGTGGTCAACTGCGGACCGGGGGGAACATCAGGTGATGAGGATAGCTTGAAAGCATCGATCGTTTCTCTTTCCGAGATGGCGAAGATCGGCGAGGAACACGGCGTGACGGTTTGCGTCAAGGCACACGTCGGGGCCAGCATCTACAACTCGCCGACTACGCTGCGCGTGATGGAGACTATTCAGTCGCCCGCATTTGGCATAGACATGGACCCGTCGCACATCTATAGGGCGGGGGAGAACCCGGCGGAAGCGATCGCCGCGGTGATGTCGCGCGTCAAGCACGTTCACATCCGCGACTGCAAGGGAATGCAGTCGGGTCCCGGCAAGCCGGAAGATCAAGCTAACGGTCGTGGCGACATCGATCTCTTGGGATTTGTTCGTGTGTTGCACGAGCACGGGTACGACGGCGCGCTCAATCTTGAGATCATTGGTGCGAAGGACTACAGTTTGGAGCAATGTTGCACCATCGCCGCGGAGTCGCGCGGGCACATGCAAGCGTGTTCGCAGGCTTGCGGGGCTAGGTGATGTACGATTTGGTTATGTCGATTGATTGAATGCCAAAGGTATCGAAAGAGATTTAAGGACAATGACTACGCCCGTAGCAGTGAAAGCGCTTGCTGGCTATCGCATTTGGATAAAGTTCGATGATGGCGTTGAAGGCGAGATCGACCTGTCGGATTTTGCTGGTCGCGGGGTGTTCACGGCGTGGGAAGATCGGGATTTCTTTGAGAGTGTCGAAGTTCCTGACTACGATGCAATAGCCTGGCCAGGTGACATGTCACTATGCTCTGACATGCTATACATGCGTCTGACGGGAAAATCCGTCGAGGAGATATTTCCGGACTATCAACCGATGACGACGCATGTCTGAATTGTGTAGGTTTCATGGCATAGTCATACGAATGCACAGTGGCGATCATCCACCCCCTCACTTTCATGTGAAATATTCGGGCATCGATGGGCGAATTAGGATCGAGGATTTACAAGAGATGGAGCGTCGTTTACCTAGGCGAGTACTCCGGCAAGTCAGGCGATGGGCAACGGAACACCACTCGGAGCTTCGACAGGCGTGGCGAGATGCAAGTGTCATGCGAACCCCGAGCAAAATAGAGCCGTTGGAATGATGCATCAAAGAAGGTAAATCCTGGGTTCACGGTTCGGTTTGGTATCGACCAGGCAATCGGTTTTTTGCAGGCTTGTGGGTCGCGGTGAGGTAATATCAAGTTCAAGACTGACATTGATTTCGATGTTCAATGCGAGGCAACGATAGTGACGATCAGACCGACCCAAATAAAAGCTTTAGAAGGGTACCGGATTTGGATCGCGTACGAGGATGGCGTAGAGGGCGAACTTGACCTGTCGCACCACGCCGGACGTGGCGTTTTCAAAGCATGGGAGGATCGAGCATTCTTTGAGTCTGTTCGTTTAAGCCCGTATCAAGTGATCGTTTGGGGCGATGACTTGGAACTGTGTGCTAATGCTCTCTACATGGAACTTACCGGCAAAACGGTGGACGAATTGTTGCCGATTGCCGATCCGGTGAACGTTCATGCCTGAACTGTGCCGGTTCAACGGTATCGTTATCTCAATCGTCTACGGGGATCATCCACCACCTCACTTTCACGTTAGATACTCTGGTGTTGATGCGACTGTCGATATCCAGAGTCTTAGTGTCAGATCTGAAGAATTGCCGCCTCGAGTGGTTCGGCAGGTGATCGAATGGGCGTCGCGACGCCAAGCTGAATTACGCAATGCTTGGAAACTTGCAAGTCAAGACATGCCGCCTGGCAAAATCGATCCGTAGTTGGTTATTGGGAGCAAGAAGTCTTGAGTTGATGTTCCGCAAGTATGCGAACTAAGCCCGCCGCAACACCGGCGAAATCGCCAGGGCGATCAAGCTCGCAGCTGCGACGATCAAACCGGCACCTCCAATCGCCCAACGCACCCCGAACGCATCGCCGACTGCGCCCATCGCAAGGTGACCAACCCAGCCGAAGCCGATTGCGAATACCCAGCCACCGATCACCCGGCCGCGCAGACGATTCGGGACGTTTGCCTGAAGCAAGGTCCACTCCATCGCGTCAAACATTGATGCGGCGGCTCCGACCATCGTTACGAGGAGCAAAGCCGTGATCAGATTGGGACTGGCGGCAACTCCCATCAGACCTATGCCGTAGCCAACCGCAATACCGAGAAGCAACGGTCCTTTGCGGCTGAAATCACCCAAGAATGAGAGCGCGATTGCACCGGCCACTGCACCTATACCGGCGGCGAATCTCAATGTGCCGAGACCTGATTCGGCGACGTTCAACTCGTCGCGAGCCATCGCGGGCATGACAGAGTCGTAGGCGAATCCGAATATCTCGACTACGATGGCCATCCAGAGGAGGGTGGATACCGTCGGGATTCGAATCATCGTCCTGATACCGATAACCGCATCCACGAAGATGCGCTTCATGGATGCACTCGTTTGTCTAACGGTTGTCCGTACGGTTGGCACGAATAGCACCACAACACCACCGATCAATATAGATCCGGCCGCGGCGAGCAGTGCGGTTGGAACACCAAAGAACTCTGCGATGATTCCGCTGGCGAGCGCGCCGATGGCTGAAACGGATCTAGTGCCTACGGAATGAACGGAGATGGCGTTCATCCGGGATTCGCGCGGCACGATGTCGGTGATGAGGCCCTGCTTTGCCGGCATATCGAATGAATTGACTACGCCATGGATCGCGATCAGGACGAAAATCGGCCATGGATTCGAAAATCCGTTCAATGCCACGAGTGTGATCAGTAATATCAAAACAGCCATTATCAGGGCTGTGATAGGTAGAAGACGGTTTCGGGGAAATCGGTCGGCAACGGCACCACCAACTGGCGCTGCGATGATGCTGGGTGCCGAGCCGGCAGCGAAAGTCGCGGCTGATAGCAGCACCGAGTCGGTCTGCTCAAGCACAAGCCATCCTACAGCTAAGCGTTCAGCCCAAATACCAAGCGCAACGAAGTTGGAACTGATCCAAACCAAGCGAAACGCCGGGTATCGAAACGCGGCGAAGGGACTCGGTGTCCGTGGCAGCAATCGGCGCTTTTGCGGCGGCGATTGCGATTGTGACGGATCCATCGCGTAACGTTACGTCAACATGGGTGCGCTCAACGACCAATGCCGTGTGATCGTTCAGGTCTGGATCTGGTGAATTTGGTGCTGGATTTCGCCTGTTGTCTCGATGTCGTTTTCATCGACGTAGACGTCCATCTCGAGTCGGACGCCGAATTTGGGAAGGTAGATTCCGGGCTCCATGGTCACGCAGATACCGGGGATGAGTTGACGGGTATCGTGAGTCTCCCAATCATCGAGGTTTACTGCGTTGGAGTGAACTTCGGGTCCGACACTGTGGCCGAGGCGGTGGACGAAGTAATCTCCGTAACCGTCGTTGGTGATTGAGTTTCGAGCCACCCGATCGAGTTGCCAACCGCGCGTCGTTTCGCCGTTACGATGCCGGGTCCGCAGGAAATCGAACGCGGCGTCGCGACCGCGTCTCACGGAATCGAACACCTCGACTTGATCGGGTGTCGGGTCCGAACCGATTTTGGCGACCCAGGTGATGTCGGCATAGACTGGTTCGCTGGTGGACGCAGCTTCACCTTCGGCGAATGGGTCGATTGAAGTCGGTTTGGCCCAGGAGTCGATCAGGAGCCATCCGTCGCGCCGAATGATCGAGGAACTTTCGATGGTCGGTTCGTAATGAGGGTCGGAGGAGTTGGCGTTGAATGCGACAACTGGACCTTCGCTGGTGTGGAGACCCGCGCGGTCATAACGTCCGCGAATGAACTCAGCTACGTCGTGCTCGGTTAGTGCCCAGCGAACGTTTTCGCCGATGAAGTTGAAGGACTCGTGCATTATGTTCACAAGTTCTGTCATCGCGTACCGGTGAGATGCCAATTGGGCGGCGTCCCAACGTTCTGTAGCGTACTGGGACACGTCGCCTGAGGAGACGACCTCCAGGCCGAACGATCGGACTAATTCGACTGATCCCGCGTCGACTCTGGCGACACGGGGCAGTTCGTAGAGAGGGGAGTAGTCCATTGCGATTTTGCCGTGGTCGGGAAGTGATGACTTGAGAGAAGAGACCATCGCATCGCGGTTGCTGTAAACAGTGATTCCGATGTCGTCGCGTTCGAAGCGTTTAGCGTCGACATCGTGGGTTAAGAGGCGCGGTTCGTCTTGGGCCGGGATCCACAGCCAGACCGGGCGCGTGAGGTTGTTGGGTTGGTAACCTAGCGCGGCGAAGAATATTGGGTTGGTGTAGCGGTAGTCGCGCGTCAGCCAACCGGATATCCCATTGTCAGTAAGGAACTCGCGGGCGGCGTTGAGGTCGGTTGCCATTTCTAGGGATTCTCGGCTAGGGACGGGTAGGTTTTGAGCGCGGTTTCGTAATCGTCCGGGGTGTTGAGGTCGAAGCGAACGACCGAGTTGTCGAAGTAGACCCGATTCATGGCTCGGTCGTATCGCTTCATGACTTGGCGTAGACCTTCATGCTTTTCGGAGATCTTGGCCAGTTCGGGGAACAGTGCCGCGTCGAATAGCAGGGGATGTCCACCGTGGCCAGAGTATCGCGGCGACGTTACGGGGCAATTGGAATTCAGGTGGGATTGGAGCGCTTGGTTGATGGCCCATGCAGGCCGCGGTTGGTCCACAGCTAGGACGATCAGGGTTTGGCAACTGGTAGAAAGTTCTCGGAGACCAGTTTTGATTGAGGTCGTTTTTCCTCGGGACCAATCTGGATTGGCGGCGACCGTGATGTTTGGTTTATCGATGATGGTGTCTGAGATTTCGTCATGGTGGGCGCCGGTCACGACGATGACTCGGTTCGCTCCACCTTCGAAGAGCGCTTCGGCTTGGGCTAGGACGAGAGGTTGGCCGAACCAGTCGAGGAGGGCCTTGGGTTTGCCCATTCGGGAAGATTCGCCAGCTGAGAGGAGTATTGCCTCGACGACCATTGGGGTGAAATATGCATCCGAGGCTAACTGCCGGCAGCAATTGCGCGTTCTGTGACGGGTGATCTGGCGGCGCGTTCGATGGCTTTGTCGAGGAGTCGCTCTTGAAGTTTCATGCTTCCGCCCGTGCCGCCGAGTCGGAATGCAATGATCTCGGACATGACGCTGATGGCGATCTCTTCGGGCGTGCGCCCGCCGATGTCGAGCCCAATGGGGGCGTTGATGCGGCGGAGTTCTTCCGCGTCGAAGCCATTGCGGATGAGTTCCTCGAAGATGAGGATGGTTTTGCGTTTGCTTCCGAGCAGACCGATGTACGACGCCGGAGTTCTGAGGGCGCCCGAAACCGCCGCGTCGTCGAATTGATGTCCGCGGGTGGCCACGACGACGAATGAGTTGGCGTTCACGGGTAGATCGTCGAATCCGTTGCGGTAGTCACCGACCATGGTGATGTCGGCATCTGGGAAGCGATCCGGGTTGGCGAACTGCTCGCGGTCGTCGAAGACAAAGATGCGGAATCCGACGCCCTTGGCGATAGGGACGATGGCATTGCTGACGTGTCCTCCACCGATGAGGACGAGTGTGGGTGGCGTTGTGTACGCCTCGATGTAGCACTCGACACCGTCGTCGAAACGCAAGTAATCGTTCTTACCCATGGCCATCAGATCGCGCGCCTTTGCGACGGTCATTGCTTCGAGGACCGAGTCGCCGAGACCGCCTTGAGTGTCTCCGTTTTCGCGGACGAGCATCTTGGCACCGACTTGAACGTCGGAGTGGGATGGGGCAGCAGTGACGTTGACGATCGCCATTGGCGGACCACCGGCATATGCGTCAGCAGCTTGGGCCGCGAAATCGCGGTACGGGTCAGGTTGGCGAACGGGGTCGATGAGGAAGTACATCGTGCCACCGCACACGAGGCCGTCTTGTGCAGCGAGGTCTTCGTTCAGTTCGTAATCGCGCAGTTCGGCATCGCCGCCGCGTTTGAGTAGCTCCTGTGCTGCGAACCAGATATCGCCTTCGACGCAACCTCCACCTAGTGTTCCTACGCCGCTGCCGTCTTCACGGACCAACAGTTTAGCGCCGGATTTTTGGGGAGTCGAACCAGACGTCCGCACGACCGTTGCGACGACCATTGGCTTTTGGCCATCCAACTCTTCGACGGCTGCTTTGAAAACCGATTCCATGCTTCAGATTCTCCTGCGACGTGCCCGAACTGACGGACCTGACTCCACCACCGCACGGACTTACACTACCATGCTACTATTCGTGACCGATTTGCGATGATTTTGGTTCACTTATCAGTCGTTCAACTCGATCGTCGTTGACTCAGATCCGCGTTCCTCGGCTTCCATCGCTGCGTCTTCTTCCTCGCGTCTCTGTCGTCGGATTCGACTGACGACAACGCTGGTGACGATGCCACCGCCGATCAAGACGAACAGGGTGGTAATGATGATGGGGCCGATGGCGAATTGGAAGCCGGGATCGCGGGTTTGCGCGTATACATCGATGCCTTCAAGGAGATTTGAGTCCCAAATGAGGACGCCATCGACTTCTCGGTCGGCATTGTGCTCGATGTATTCGCCGGGTAGTTCGAGTGACAAGATGAAGGGCAACTCTAGCTCCCCGAGGTCAAAAGGAATGTCGCCCGTAAGACCGTCTAAACCTTCTGTAATCGACGAATCAGTGGTTTGGTTCAGCTCGACGACCCAGCCATCGTCTTGTTCGGTCCGAATGAAGTTGAATTTGCCGATGTCAACCGTTTCGGTCAGATTGCCGAGAATCGACTCACCGTCAGAAATCGCAGCGATTGCTTGGCTACGGGGATCGAAATCGGCTTGGATCCTGACGCCGGTGTATCCGGCTTCGGAGTAGGGTTCGATTGTTGCACCTGCGAGCCCTTCGGATTCGAGCTCGTCGGTCGGGGCATCCAGGAAGTCGCCCAACGGATCTTCACCGCCGAGTTGGGCCATCGAGAGGATGGCATCGTTCACCGCGCCGATTATCTCGATTTCCCCATTGCCTTCCTCGTCGACCGATACATTGATTTCCGCTTTGCAGGCACTCAACAACATCAAAGCTGTCGCGGCTAACAACAGGCAAAACAGTGATTTAGACGATGCAATTCGCAATTTCATGTCTCAAGCTTCCTCAAACCGTAGGCAGATGCCCTTTGATTTATACGATACAGTGCATTCAAAACGTCGGCGGAGGTCATGCAATGATCGCTAGACCGGCTCCGGCTGCTGCGCAGATGATGACGACGAGCCAAGAGGGAAGTTTCCAAAACATGAGGAGGCCGAAGGCCGCGGCGGCGAGTGCGAAGTCTTTTGGTTCTTTGATCGAGGACGTCCATACGGGGTCGAAAAAGGCGGCAGCGAGAATCCCTACCACAGCGGCGTTGATGGCAACCATCGCGGCTCGGAAGTTCGATGCTCGGCTGAGTTGGTTCCAGAAAGGGAGAATGGCGATCACGAGTAGAAATGACGGCAGGAAGATGGCGACGAGTGCGATCAACGCCCCGCTGATACCGCCGGGTCCGATGTCCATCACCGTACCGAGATAGGCGGAGAAGGTGAATAGGGGGCCGGGTATCGCCTGTGATGCGCCGTAACCCGCGATGAACTGCTCGGTCGAAACCCATCCGTTATTCACTACCTCGGTCTCTAACGTGGGCAATACGACGTGTCCGCCGCCAAAGACTAGCGACCCGCTGCGGAAAAAACCATCGAATATCGCTAGGACATCGACATCCAAGAAGAATCGCGCCAGAGGCAAACCGACCAATAGCGCCACGAAAACGACCGCCACCGCGATGCCGGCCGATTTCGGGATGTCGTACGCGAAGTCTTCGGTCGGAGATTCGTCGACGTAGTGGCGGAATCGCCACCAACCGTAGGCACCCGCGATCAGTATCACGACCACGATGCTGATCGCCAGAGGAGACAGGAGGATTGCGACGGCGGCCAATACAGCAACGGTAGCGCGGGTTTTATCTGGCGCTAGGGTTGTGCTCATGCCCCAAAGCGCTTGGGCAACGACAGCTACGGCGGCGATCTTGAGTCCGATGAGCCATTCGCCTTCGAGGAGATTGTCGAATTCGGTTATGCCAAACCCAAAAGCTATGAGGAGCGCAGCCGAAGGCGCGGTGAAGGCGACCCAAGCTAATACACCGCCGAGCAGACCGCCACGGGTGATTCCCACCGCTATGCCCACTTGGCTGCTGGTCGGACCGGGCAGGAAGTGGCAGAGGGCGACGAGGTCAGAGAAGCGGCGTTCGGAGAGCCAGCGGCGATTCTCGACATATTCTTGCCGGAAGAATCCGATGTGGGCGATCGGTCCGCCGAATGACGTTAGGCCGAGCCGCAGAGCTACAACGAAGATAGTCAGCAGATTGACTAGTCGGGAGTTCGAATCATTTGGATCGCTGGTTGAGGTCGCTTCGGTCATCGCTGAAGTTCCGTCAACCAGAGCCTTTGCCGTTCAATGAATTCGCGTGTCTGTCGATCAAACGCGAAACTCTTCCAAGACGTCCCATTTAGGTTCTAGGCCCAAGCCTGGGCGGTCTGGAGCATGAACATAGCCATCGCGGATGTCGAGTTCGTGTTGCCAGATCTTGCCGTGCATGGGATCGACGGTGTCCCGGTAGTATTCGAGGATTAGTCCGTTCGGAATGGCCGCCACTAGGTGGATGTGGACATATTGGGAGCCGTGAGGCGCAATATCGAGATCGTGGGCTTGCGCTAACGCGGCGATTTTCATAAACTCCGTGATGCCTCCGAGCACCAGAGCATCGGGTTGCAGGATGTCTACGGCGCGGTGATCGATCATGTCTCGGAAGCCGTAACGAGTGTATTCGTTCTCTCCCGCTGCGACGGGAACGGAGGTTGCCCGCGTGATTTCGCGCTGACCGATGTAGTCATCTGGTTCGACGGGTTCTTCGAACCAGAAGAGGTCGTATTTTTCGGCTTTCCGCGCAAATTCGATGGCTTGATAGTGACGGTACGCGTTGTTGGCGTCGACCATCAGACGGATGTCGGGTCCAATAGTCTCCCGGCAAACCCGGACGCGTTCGATGTCTTCGTTGATTGAGACGGCGCCGACTTTGATCTTGACCGCACGTGCGCCGAGTTCGACGTTTTCGGCCATTTCAGCGGCGAGTTCTTTGAGGCCTTTGCCTTCTTCGTAATATCCGCCGGCCACATAGGTATCTACGCGGTCAGTAAACCCGCCCAGCAGTTTATAGACGGGAAGGCCTGCGACCTTTCCTTTGATGTCCCAAAGAGCGATGTCGACACCGCCAAGCATCCTGGTAGTGATTCCGCGTCGACCGACGAGCTTGGGTCGCCACATCTCGTGCCAAATGCGCTCGTTGTCAAGCGGATCCATGCCCACGAGCATCTTCTTGAAGTGACCGATGATCGCTTCACCAACTTCGGGGCTCGCTTCGATGCCTCCGGCAAGGCCGATTCCGGTGATATTGGGGTCGTCGGTTTCGATGACCACGATGTTTAGCAAGTTGTGCGTGTAGGTGTAGAGGCCGTTGGTGATGGGGACCTCACGGGGCCACTTGTACATATCGAGGCGGACATCGGTGATTTGCATCGAATTCCTGCTTTCGTGTCATCTGGAACTGATCGGCACAGTTGAATGTTAGCGCAGGGCGTTTATGACGTGATCATGTGATCAGGTTTGGGTTAGGCTATTAGAATCGCCGTTACACCTAATTCACCACGTGGGCCCGTAGCTCAGGGGTTAGAGCAGTCGGCTCATAACCGATCGGTCGGGGGTTCGATTCCCTCCGGGCCCACCATTGTTTGCTCATTTTGAGTTTGAACTTAGATGCTTTCGCTGGGCGCTGCATCTGGCGGAGCGAGGTGTTCCCCGTCACCACGATAAGCGAGCGACTTCTACCATGATCTTCACACCTGCTGCTGCACGCAGCGCGCGACGCTCCGCGACGCTGCTGTTCGCCGCTGTTCTGATCACTTTCACTGCCTGCACTCAAGATCCTCCACCACCGCCGAAGGAGGGACGCAGCGTGCCCCTTCCCACCAGCCGGCCGGCGCCGACGCCAACTCCCGTTTCGGCACCTGTTGCCACATCTGCCGCGACGACCTCAACGACACCAACATTCACACCAGCCCCAAACGCAACATCCCAGGCGCTCCCGACGCAAACACCACATCAGACCTACGCACTCGCGTCGCCGACTCCCATAAACATCGCAACAGCTGGATCGACACCAACTCCGTCGTCAACTCAGCCACCGACCCACACACCCCTTCCGCCCTTCGTGCCCAAGCTTTCGAGCGTCTCGCATCCCGATTCCACTCCTACTTCCTTCGCTACCGCTGTGCAGAAAACTACGCATACGCCAACTCCCAAGCGCCCGTGCGTATCACCACCGTCACAACGCGCCACGCCGGAACAGGAGCGCGTAATTAGCTCAGCGGATTCTTCGTCGGAGCACGGATTCCCGCAAGAGACTACGAAAATTCTGCACGACCTTGCGGGGCAGTCTCCGGATGCTTTTGACGCCCTGATGAAACGCATCGGGCCTTTGTCACGCGCGTACAACGAGGGTTATTACTTCTATGAAACGTTGTTGCCGTATTACCAGGCTATAGCCGTCTGTGACGAGGCGGCAGCTAAAGAAATATTGGGGATGCCCTTCCTAAGTGACTCCTACCACGATGCTGATCGCCAAGAAGACTACGGCATGATCGATTCCTTGGGAGGCGCACTGTGGGATAGTCTGTCCAGATTGGCCGAGGCGGATTTGGACGGATTGGAGCGAGTACTCTCTCACCCTGATCTCGACGGCGGTATTACCAACGAACTAACGGCTCTCAGCATGCTGTTGGCCCTGGAACAGGAGGAACCTGAGGCCGCGGCCGCCATACAGGCGTTGCCTTGGGTTCGAGACGGTATAGAAAACAAGCGGCGCGGTGATTACCACGAAGATGAGGGCTTGGGGGTTGCGGACCTGGTTGGATTGGCATGGCGTTCCGACGAGTCGTTTTGGACTCTCTTGAACAAGCCCTGGGTGCATGATAGCTTTGGCGAAGATTGGTTTGTTGCTGTCCAGAGTGTCTTCTATCTGGCCGTGTCAAATGATCGAGCCGCGACATTGGTTCTGCAACTCTTTGATCAGCCCGGCGAACCCATGTATCACATGACGTTGCTGATGAATGGTTTGATGGAGAATCACCCTGACGAGTTCGCACGAATTTTGTCCAGTCCCGAACTTTCCAACGACGAAGCGAACGACCGTCGGAAGGCCATCCTGCTGCTGCAGATTCTCAGGCTGACCGACCCCGATGCCGCCGCGACCGTGGAATTTCTGCCTTTTGTCCAAGACGGAATCGACCCGCGCGAGCAGTACGACATTTACTGGCTGTGGAGAATAGCACTTGTGTCGGATGCCGTTCTGACAGCCTTGGCAGACCTGTCCTGGGTACATGACGGACTTACGCCCGACGAACTATCGGCGACGCGGATTCTCGCGAACGTGGCGGGCAGCTACGCCTCTACTAGAGACCCGTTGGCAGCACAGCGAATTGCAGTCATGCCATTCCTGAAGGAAGTGGACACCTTGGACGTCGGGGTCCTGCGAGCCCTGCAGAACCTGAATGAGCAATCGAGAGAGTGGGATACGAGCAGCCCGGACTATCTGTGGCAGGTCTTGTCGCACCCGTCCTTAGGCGGCGGCATTGCGGACACCCAAAGGAGCGTCATCACCGTCGCCGACGTCGTGGTTGAAGCCCGTCCAGAATTGCTGGACACCGTGTTGGATCCTGAGCAGACCATTGTAGTGGAGCGCCCGATCGTGCTGCCCCTTGCGGGCGAGGTGCTGCTGGTCACTATCTGGCCGGGAGCACCAGCATCGCAGGCGAAAGCGATCGAAGAGAAAGCGGTCCGCACGATCAACCTGTTGGAACACGCCGTACGACATCACGAAGAGTTCATGGGTATACCCTATCCTAGGAAATTCGTGACTGCTATCGTTATGGATGTGGAGGAGGATTTAGAGAGGAAGCGGACTTCGGAGTTGGTATCGACCCTTGGCATCGCCCCGGAGTTCTTCGATGCAGGAGACGTTATCGCTTACAAAGCGGCCTATGCGTACTGGCGCAATTCGCCGGACTGGCGCGTCTCGCCGGGATGGATCAGCGAGGGTGCTTCCACGTTCCTAGCGTCGAGGTCAGAAAACGTCCGCCTTGGTGTGCCACTCCCGGACCCGCCCGCGTCTTGCTCCGAGTTTGGAAGTCTCCGCGAAATAGGAGACTTAAAGTTCGAATCGGGGGACTATGCCAATGCCAACACCGCTCTCATCACCTGCGACCGCGCACTGGGCGAGGGACTGTTTTTGAGGCTCTTCGATGCCTTTAAAATTGAGGATTTCCGTCAGGGGTTCACCACGTTGAGCTTTGTGATGAAGGAAGTTTATGAGGCCGACTCGGCCGGTGGCTTCGCGGCTTGCCGCAATTCAACTGATTGGAAGTTTCGGCACCCCTGCTACCTTAAAGAGGCCTTCGCCATGGGAGAAGACGCAGTGGAGGCGCACGCCGTCCGGAGGACTATTGATCGGCTTTACGGGCGCGAATAAGGCAGTCGATTCCTCACATCGTCGACCCGGCCCCGGTGCAATCGCGTTGGCGCCGACTAGGCAGCCAGTATCAGATGCCATCCCATCCACCGATCTAGTCCCTATGCTGGTCTACGCAATGTAGAGGGTAGGACAAGAAACGACGGCATCTAACCCCGACCGGAGCTGATGCCCGCGCACCTCGCCGCAGTTTCTCCGAATACACGATCCAAGCCATAACAGTCGACAACCCGGCCAGAGTGCTCGCTCTGGCGTAACTGCCTTACTTCTTCTAGGGCGTTGGAATTAAACGCTAGAGAAGGGGATAACTTCCATCTTGACGGTCGCGTCGAGAGTTGAGGGTTCCCCATCGATGAGGATGCCGCGGGTAGGGGAGACGTCGAGGTAGTCACGCCCAACGGCGATGCGGACATGCCTTTCGTCGGCGATGGTGGTGTTTGTGGGATCGAAACCGAACCAACCGAGGTCGGGCAGCAGACACTCGACCCATGCATGAGTGGCGGATTCCGAAACCTGCTCACCGTACATGCCAGTGAGGTACATGTATCCGGATACGTAGCGTGTCGGAATGCCCCATGATCGAGCGATTGCAATCATGACGTGCGCGTAATCCTGGCAGACGCCTTGTCGGGTTTCGAGAATCTCTTCAATCTTCGATGCCGCGTTCGTAGATCCAGGAGTGTATTCAAAGTTGCGGAATAAGGTGTCGCCGAGGCGAAGAAGCGATTCGACTGGGTCTGATCCCGACCCGATGCGATATTTCGTTACAAAGTCATCGAGTGCTGGCGAGGCGATCGTCATCGGACTTTCGTGCGTGTAATGCCAGTGTTCGAACGAATTCTTCCAAGAGGCGATTTCTTGCCAAGCTCCGGATTCCATAGCACTTGGAAGTCGTGCCGCCGCGATGTTGTCGACCTCCGAATTGGCAGAGATGACGAGGGAATCGTGTTCGAAATTGACGGTGATGAAATGCTTGTTGTTACCGAAAGGGTCGGTTTCGGGACTAAGATAGACGCTCGGTTCAGTGTTTGCTTCGAATCGACGGACGTTCTGATCGAAATCGCTGCGTGGTTCGAGGCAAATCCACATTACGGAGCGCGCGACGGGTTCGCGATATTGGTATCGAGAATTGTGCTGGATCGCGTATCGAACCATCTCGGTCATCGGATATCGCTCCTCGGCACACCTTGAAAGGCGTAGTTGAAATAGGTTTTCGAAAGTAGATTGTCGAGTTGTCTGGAATATTGCAAGACTTGGCGCAACACTTCATCGCGGTCATCCCGGTCTGGCCAATCGTACCGCAACAATGCGCCTAAGCGACCTGCTTGCCGACGCAGAGCGCCACTGGTGGCTGCGTCGGGTCCGTCACCTAAAGAGGACAATTCTTGTGTGGTTCGATCAACAGAACGTAGGAGTGATTCGGGAATCCGACGATCGGTTACTAGGAGATCCAATACCAAGTCGGGTTGGATTTCGATGCTGTAGGTCCGGTCGTACGCTCCAGACGCATGGAATATCTTGAGCAGACTTCTCCAACTGGCTTCGGTGAGTTCACCGGTTTGGTTTTCGATCATTTTCTGCGTTAACAGAAGAGAGCAGCCAAATTGCACGCGCTCGATGAATTGCCCAACGCGGAAAAAGTGCCAGCCTTCGTCCCGATACATCGTCGCCGTTGCGACGCCGGAAAATCGATCGATGGCCGCAAGCAGTTCCTCGTAGAAAGAGCTCGGCGACGTTAACCATATGTCAGTCAATTTGACGTCGCGGATGCGGAGAAACTCGGTGTTGAGCGCGGTCCACATCTGATCGCTGACGCAGTGTCGTATCTGCCGGGCGTTTTCGCGACCTCGTTCCAAACAGCTGAGAATCGACTCTGGGTTGTCGCGGACGAAGGTGAGTTCGTCAGTGAGCAAATACGCATCAACTAGGTTGTAATCATCGAGCAGTCCTACCGCTTGCACTCCGCCGAGCGGATTTCGGTTAATCGCTGCGTAAATCCGCCGCCAACCGAATTGAATCTCGCTGACAGGTCGGTCGACGAGCGCTTCGGACTGTATGTGTAGCAAGCGACACATATAGCCGGCACGTTCCATGTACCGAGCCATCCAGTAGATTCCGTTTGCGCTGTTGGAGAGCATATCGGTCAGTCAGGTAGCACCCAGATATCTTTTGCGCCGCCGCCTTGACTTGAATTAACCACCAAACTGCCTCGCTTCAGAGCGATGCGGCAAAGACCACCAGGGACGATACGAGTTTCATTGCCGCGAAGCACAAACGGACGCAGATCGACGTGTCGCGGTTCAAACTGGTCGTCAATCAGACAAGGTGCACGGGAGAGGTCGAGGACCGGTTGCGAAATGTAGTTTTTCGGGTTCGCCTGGATCTGTTTAGCGTATTCCTGTCGCTCCTCGGCGGTCGAGTGCGGTCCAATCAACATCCCATAACCGCCAGACCCACCAACTTCCTTTACCACGAGATCTGCGAGGTTGTCCAGCGTGTATTCGAGCCCTTCCGGTTGACGGCACAGATAGGTGTCGACGTTGGCGAGAATGGGCTCTTCGCTGAGGTAGTAGCGAATGATGTCAGGGACGTACGCGTAGACGCTTTTGTCGTCGGCGACACCGGTTCCCGGCGCGTTTGCAAGCGTTACGTTTCCGAGACGATAGGCGTGGAGGAGGCCGGGCACGCCGAGGTACGAATCGGGTCTGAAGACAAGCGGATCGATGAAGTCATCGTCGACTCGACGGTAAATCACATCAACCCGACGCAATCCGCTGGTGGTTCGCATATAGACGTAGCCGTCGTTGACGATCAGATCTCGCCCTTCAACCAGCTCTGCATCCAACTCTCGAGCGAGGAACATATGCTCATAAAAAGCGGAGTTGTAGACGCCTGGCGTCAACAGCGCAATGGTCGGGTCGGTGACGCCTGGCGGTGCGAGGTCACGGAGGGTGCTCAAAAGCAGCTTTCCGTAGTGTTCCACGTCTAGAACGTTCGATCTCCGGTAGACGCCCCGGAGGTTAGCCTTGACCGCCTTGCGGGTGGCAATCATGTAAGAAACGCCGGAAGGCACTCGAAGATTGTCTTCGAGTACGCGGAAGCCGTCATTGGTGCGAACGAGATCGGTACCGCAGACAGCGACCCACGCGCCATGCAAAGCGGAAAGCCCGCGCATCTCGATCCGATATTGTGGACAGTCGCGAATGACGTCGGTCGGGATGACGCCGTCGGCGATGATGCGTGCTTCGTTGTATACGTCTTGCAGAAAAAGGTTTAATGCGCGAAGGCGTTGGTCTAACCCGGTTTCGATGTGGCGCCACTCGGCGTTCGCCAATACCCTAGGCACGCAGTCGATGGGGATGATACGTTCACCGGCGGCTTCATTGCCATAGACGATGAACGTGATGCCTTCGTTGTAAAACGAACGGGTAACACGCTCCTGCATCGTGCTAAGTTCAAGCCCGGTCAAGTCGGAGAGCGTCGCGTGAAGCTCGACGCAATGTTGCCGCGGCGAACCATCGCCGTGAAACATTTCGTCGTAGAACGACGGCTCTATTTCGTATTTTTGGAACTCCAAAGTGGTATTCGGCTTTGTTGATGGGCAACTTGCAGTTTTAGCTGCAATAACGGAAAAATCCGTTTAATAGGATACCAACCCTCGATTGCGAACCATATGCGAGGGCAACTATATCTTCTGCCATGCGATGCCGATCGCGCCGCGCCCGGCGTAAAGTCCGATGAACGGATGGAAGTCGGAGATGAGCATGAGTTCGCAGTCGCACCTTGCTCGTATTTGAGCGGCGATCGATCTGGCACGTTCAGGTGCGTCAACGTGCAACACGATGAATCGAGCGGTCTCGGTGCCTAAGTCACCTGAAATCTCCCGCAACATGCGGCGAATCGCTGATCGCATCGACAACGGTTTTGCAACTACGCGAAATTCATCGATGTCGAACGTGACAACAGGTTTTACGTTCACCGCGTGCGCCAAATTGATCAGGGTTCGAGGAATGTTGGCGATATGGTGGATCCGATGGAGGTTGTCCAAAGTGGCGATAGTTTGAAGACTAGACTTGGTGAGCTCAATGTGCGCAATGACAGCGTCGGCATCGAGTCCTTGCTCGGTGGCGCGCACCGATTCCGTGGCGAGGAGATGCAACGCACCGGATATGGTGCCCGAGTCTACGACGCGGACATCGAGCTCTTTGTTTTCGGTCCGTGACATTTCGGCAGCGACGCGGGCGGAATCGTAAGATGCGCTCAGGCCGGCGGAAACGGTTAAGCAGATCACCGATTCGACGTTTGGCGAGGCATTTTTGATCGTTTCGAGCCACTCTGTCGGGACAGGCGCTGATGCCCATCCGCGGATTTCCGGTTCGCGCGCGCTGCGCCGGTAAAGATCGGAGTAGTTGAGATCTGGGTTGTCGATGAAGGAATCGTCACCGATGTTAATGCACATCGGCGCAACGGGCACGTTGTGAACGTCGACGAATTCGGGGCTCAACAAGGCGCAGGAATCTACAGCGATAGCGACTCGACGATCAAGGCCGGTAACTGGATTCGTTTCGTCGAAGTGTCGGGCCACTTTAGGTTCGAGGTGAAGAGAGTGGCACCCCCGGCGCGATTCGAACGCGCAACCTAAAGATTAGAAGTCTTTCGCTCTATCCGTTGAGCTACGGGGGCGCGGGATGTGACAACTCTGATTCTAAATCGACGTTGTCGAAATGAATCAGTTAGTCAATTGCCGGTGTTTCCCTGCTACCGAGACGCCGGGAGCCGCGAAATCGATTGGACGCAAAGTTGCGAATGCGGGACGCGTGAGCTTCGTCAATTGCTCGGTTCTGAAAACGTGAGCATCCTTGTCGGGTTGCTGACGAGCATCGTATTGATGTCGTCCTCTGATGTACCACGGGCCCGCATGCGAGGTACAACTCGGGCGATGATGTGGTCCCAACCGTGCCCGCCGTACTTCTTGATCCGGTGCTTCGAGCAAATGTCGTGGGCGTGCAGAATTTGATTCACGTGTCCATTGGCTATCACATGCTCGACCTGCTCCAAGCGGTGCTGATCCGAGGCCATGTAGGTTGAAGGGTTCATGGGGTAGAAGGTAGATTCGTGCCCCCAAAGGTCCCAGTTCATGTAGGCACCAGTGGCGGCGACTTCGTCGAGGACGCCGAGGTCGAAGATAGTTCGTTCGATATGACCCATTACCGTGTGCGAAAGGTCGCCGCCCCAACGGTCCACGGCTTCAAGGAGTTGGATCGGCGCATAGTTGTCCCGGCCGGGATGGATGAGGAGGGGAGCGCCGGTTGCCCGTTGGGCCATGACGGCCGCTTCCAAGGTTTTCTTTTCGGTGTCTTCCCAAGGCCAAGAGTTTCCGATTTCGCCGATGATGCCGGTCTTGATGCCTGTGTCGCCGACACCATGTTGTACGTCGCGGATGATCCCTTCGGCCAACTCGTCGACCGTGGCATTCTGAATGTCCTCGCCGTGCGTTAGATAGACGTAGTGTCCGCCGCCCATGACTACGTTCAGTCCCGTGGCACGGGAGATGCGCTGTAGGGCTAATGGATCGCGTCCGATCCCAATGGATGTGACATCGACGATCGTGGAACCGCCGGCGTTGTAAAACTCGCTGGCCTCGGCGATCGCGACATCGACATCGAGCAATCTGAGATTATCGATGTTGCTGTTCCAGTAATGTCGCACCCACCACAGGTTTTCCAAACTGACAGGTTCCAGCTTCCTCTTTAGGTTGCTGGCACCGGGAAGCTCCTCCAAGACGGGGATGAAGTCGATCAGAAGGTGCTCATGGGTTATCGTGGCGCCTACTTGGCTCGGGTCGATGAGGCCTTGAACGGTTTGGACTTTTCCGGCGATGGAGTTTGCCATTGAGATGTCTTTCTGGTGGATGATGTTGCGACGGTTCGCGGTAGTTGAGACCTTTAGAGGTTGCGCCAACTGTGTTGTTGCTCCCAACCGAGAATGCGTTTAGCCTTGGCAGGACTGATGGCGGACGTGAAGCCAGGTAGCGGGGATTTCAACTCGGCTTCAGGGTAGGCCATCGCAATTGCTTCTTCCGTCGGTACTTCCAAAAAGGTGTCTGTCGCGTTAATGAAGAATGCTTCGTGACCGTCCCACTTATTTTCGATCGCCAATCGGCACGCGGCCGCGGATTCTTCGATGTCGGAGTATCCCCAGAAATCCATGGCGTTGCGGCGGAGGGGATTGACCATGCTGGGATTGCGGGAATTTTTGCGTTCGAGCTGCTCGTGCTTGTGGCCTAGCCAATGGAAGCGCATCGATGCGATCTGCATCTTTCCTGGATTGCGACGAACAAAGGTATCCGCCATGATCTCGCCGTACCACTTAGACATCGCATAGGAGTCTTGGCACAGCGTTCCTTGTTCTTCGTCTAGAGGGAAATAGGGACGGGGAACGCGATTGCGTGAAAAGGCGGCACCGATTGCGTTGATGCTGGATGCCATGACGATGTTGTAAATGCCATGTTTTTCGGCGGCTTCTAGGACTGCCCAGTTAGACATCGTGTTTACGCGGAGAACTTCCCACTCGGAGGCGATTAGCGGGTTGGGTATTGCCGCCATGTGGATGACTTTGTCGCAACCGTCCATTACGCGCATCGCTTCATCAGGGTCGGTGACGTCGGATTCGATGAACTCGAAACCGTCTGTCGAATTCGGTGCTTTTCGGTCGGTGCTGACTACCTCGTACCCATTCGCCAAGAGGTCCTTGACGATTACTTGGCCCATTTTCCCGGAGCCCCCGGTTACTAGAACTTTGGTCATGAACGGATTTCCTATCGGTTAGGTGGTGGTTGACTTTTTTTGAGGGAACGATCAGGCGAATCAGATCCGTTTGATCGGTCGACTTCCAATGGAGAAGGTTCTGAGAATTCTTCACCTATTTCTTCGGCATGTTGCTTTCGCGCCATCCAATCAGCCCAACGTTGCTGTTCTGCTTCGCGGCCTTCCTCTTTGCCCTCCTCGATGCCTTCTTCGCGACCGCGCTCATACCGGTGTTTGAGGTATCGTTCTGCGAATATCATTGCTCCCTCCACGATTGTCGTGCTGATGGTTGCTGCTACTAAGATTACTGAAACCGCGCCATCGACCATAGTGTTTGTGAAACCGATTGCGTCGCCGCGTTGGTGTTGCGGCAACTCTTCGATTGCACGAAATCCCAAGCCAATTACGCAAAGGGTCATGAATAGCACCAAGTGCCAAGGAATCCAGTCCTGAGGGATCGGACGAAGCCATCTCAACGTTTAACTCCTATGTTTACAAAACCGCCTCGACGTACGTTAAAGCACGTCGGGGGTTTCGTAATGTCGAGATGGCGAAAAATCCCGTACGGGATTAGAAATCAGGTTCCATGCTCACGCTGAGCCAACCAATGGGGCCGCGGTCGTCGGCGTACCAGAGCCGATTGTCTTTGATGGTCATCCCGTGGACTTGGAGAGGGTGCGGTACGCGGAAGACGTCGTAGCAGCGGCCGTCTTCGATGCGCTGTCGACAGACGATGCCAAACGACGTGTCTGAAACCCACATGTGGCCTTCTTCCTCGGCGAACGCAATGCCGTGGACGCGGTAGCCCGGCGCCTTGAATCGATGCACTTCCTTCCAAGTCGATGCGTCTAGGACGTGGACGAACTGCGATGGCGGCGAAGCGATGTAGATATGGCCGTCTTTCCACTCGAGACCATGGTCGCCGGTAGGCTGCGCGGCGCGGCCCATCGATTCATCGAAATGCTCGCGAGTGGCGTTGATACCCGCGCCGGGTGACGGGAATTTATCGATGGTGGCACCAGTCTCGCGGTCAACGACGAAAATGTCGCAGGAGTAGGTCGATGCGATCCAGACGTTTCCCTCATCGTCGAGAGTAATACCGCTGGAGTGCACGGTCTCGGTAGGAGCTTCGAACAGCGTCTCGCCGGTCTGCCAGTCTAGTTTGTAGACGTTGTTGTTGCCTTGGTCGATGTACCAGAGTCCATCGTCGGCGGCCTGCAAACCATTGGGTTTGGGTCCGGGCGATACGAACATCGGTATGGGGTCGGCGACTTTGTATGCCATTGCTTATCTCCTTGCTGTATGACTACCAGCATTATTCACGAACAACATTCCGTTGTTAGAGCCACTCAAGATCGTGTCAGCAATCATAGGTTACTCTCTCGGATGCGTGTTCCAGGATCACACACGAATGAATCCAACAGGGTTTGACAAGCCCCGATACCTTCTGGCGGTAGGGCGAACCCATCTTTGATTTCCGGGATTTTGTCGACTACATCCATGTACCACGTGGAATTGAAGGCGCGTACCGTCTCCTGAATCAATGCGTTGGGTGCGTTCAGCGAAAGGTGCACCGAGTACATGAAGGTGACCGGACCTACGCAATCATGCGGTGCGATCGGCATGTGATACGCCTCGGCCATGGCGGCTATGCGCTTTGCTTCGGAGATGCCGCCGACCCAACAGATGTCGAACATGCAGATCGTCATCGCCTGCTTCTCAAACATCTCTCGGAACGCCCAGCGCGTTGTGACGGTTTCGGACGCGGTCACCGCGATATCGGTTGAGCGGCGGAACTGCACCAGCGTGTCGATGTTGTCCATTGGCACCGGGTCTTCGAACCAGAACGGAACATAAGGTTCGACGTTTTTGGCGATGCGAACTGCCGATGGCAGGTTGTAAATCGAGTGCATCTCCAGCATTACGTCGATTTTGTTGCCGACCTTTTCTCGGATGAGGCGGAATGGTTCGGTGCACATCTCGAGGTCTGGACCCGAGATGAATTGGCCGTTCGACTTTGGTGCAACCTGATCGAATGGCCAGATCTTCATGGCGGTGTAGCCTTCGGAGAGCAGATCGTCGGCGAGAGCGCCGGCGTCGGTGAGAAATGCTTGTTGGTCTTCGTATCGATACTCGGGGCGATGATCGAGGTCGCCCGTTTCCAACCTCCCTGCACGATTAACGCCATAGGAGTAACCGGCGCAGGTGTTGTAGACACGGATTGATGGACGGCTGAGGCCGCCCAAGGCCTCGTACAAGGGCACACCGGCGCGTTGGGCGTAGAGGTCCCACAGAGCCATATCAATCGCGGACAATCCGCTCATATCGGCCGCGCGTGCCATCACTTTGCCGCCGAAACCGTTCAGCTTGTTCCAGTGCCAATCGAGCTGGGTTGCGTCTTTACCAAGCAGATATCTGGCTCCCTCTTCGTGCACCCATGCTTCAACCGTTTCGGGACCGAACGCCGTCTCGCCTATTCCGATTCGGCCATCATCGGTGAACACCCGCACCCAGCTAATGTGTGCAGCAGTTGGGTTTCGTAAAGTCTCGATGCGCGTTACGATTGGAGGTTTCTTGGACATATTGGGTGAATGCAGGGTGGTTGCAAGGCAACATTCAATTTACCACGCGTGATTGTGATCACAACGTCCAGAGGTCGCCAGTTCCACTCCGGATTAGACAATAGGTTGACGGATAGATTGTAGACACCGCCATGAACATCGTCCAAGTCGCCACCCTCGCGTTCATGCAGGGTTTCACAGAACTGTTGCCGATCAGCAGCAGCGGATACATGATCATTGCGTCTTGGGTTCTTGGCTGGGATCCTCCGTCAGCAGCGTTCGATGCAACGGTTCATTTGGGGTCATTGCTCGCTCTTGCGCTCTTTTTCAGACGAGATTGGATGTTGATCCTGCGAACGTTCCAGCGTGGTCGAACCATCCCGCTAGGCGGTGATGATGATCTGATGTCGATGCAGACGCTAGAGAAACACCGGAGGATCGGCGACATGCGGCGGCGGTTGTCCATCCCAATGTCGATGCCGTCGAAGAACCTCTTGAAAGCCGTCGGACTGGGTTCGCTGCCCGCCATCGCCATAGGGGCTGCCACGTACCAGGCGATCACCTCCGACGCATTTCGCTCTCCCGAAGTCGCGGCTGGCATGTTCATCGTGACGGGCGGTGCATTGCTACTCGGACATCACTTCACCAACTTGCGACTGACCGGCAAAGACCGCCGAACCCGATCGAAGGTCATCGACTACACCGACGCGTTAATCATTGGTTTCGCTCAGGCCGCGGCATTGATACCTGGCATATCGAGATCGGCAGCAACGATTACCGCCGGATTGACGCGCGGCATGCCCCTAGTGGTAGCAGTCAGATTCTCTTTCCTGCTCTCCGTGCCCGTGATAGCCATCGCGTCCATCGCCTCATTCATTCAAGTGCTAGCATCATCCTCCGAATCGCTACCCGAGTGGGATGAACTCGCCGTCGGGTTCGCCATTTCATTCGTCGCCTCATACATCGCCATCAACCTATTCATGTGGCTAATACGCAGGATGGGAACGCTGACCCTCTGGCCCTTCGCCATGTTCACCGCGGCAACGGGGGCGATTGTGTTGGTAGTGGTGTACGGGGGGTAGGGTAGTCCATAGTCGGGTGTTGCCTACGTCCGTAGATCATTTGATCTTCAAAATGTACAATTTGATTTCACACGTTAAATCGTGATTCTTCATAAACCAGCCAAAATCGAACCATGACTCTGAAGTCCGATCCGACAACCTACGAAGCATTTCGAACAGAGTGGGTCTCCGAGATCGAAGATGCCCCCAACACAGTTGAGAAGGGCAGACAGTTCGCGATCAAACTGGCGGGTGATTGGCTTGACGTTGACCCTAACGAGGACGACTTCCATTACGTTGACGGAAGCGGTGATGGCGGCATAGACATTGCCTATCTGCACAGAAGTCCGTCGGATAACACAGAATTATCACCTGAGATTGACAATGCTGAGAAAGAAGGGGACACCTGGTACCTATTCCAATCGAAATATGGAACAGCCATTCAAGGGTCTGACGTAATCGTACGCGAAGCAAAGAAAGTGTTCGCCACTCTTTTCGGAGACCGCAAAGTTAGCAATGATGCGGCAGATGTCGTCGAGCGGTTGCAAAACTTCATGCGCCAACGATCAGACGGAAGAGACCGTTTGGTTTTGGTGATCGCGTCTGTTGATCCATTAGATGAAAAACAGAGCGCGCAACTTGACGAAGTTCGTCAACATGGGCGCGATTTGATGTCGAAACGTGGGCCGACCTTTGACGTGGAATCAGCGACGGTTCATCGAATTTTCGAGATATCCAACGAACGTGATCAAGCTCAAAACCGTATCGTTTTAGAGTTGCCAGGTCAGTTCTCAGAGCTTGCGCCAGATGCTCAAGTTGGAACTGTGTCGTTGTTCGACCTCTACGAATTCCTCAAAGCATATCGAACCAAATCAGGCGAGCTTGATCGTCTGTACGAAAAAAACGTACGACGTTGGCTCGGCATGACCAAGTCACAAAAGGTCAATTGGGGCATCACTAAGACGTTGAACGAAAATCCAAATCGTTTCGGACTTTACAACAATGGCATTACGTTTGTTGCCGACGCGTTCAAGCAGACCGGCTCCAGCAATGTGTGGACCATATCCAACCCTTACGTCGTTAACGGTTGCCAGACGACGCGGACATTGTTCGGCGTTGCTGACCCACGACTCGACGGCGGTACGGGGGACGATGATGAGCGCGATGCGTGGAAATTACAACTGCAAGACAGCTCTCTGGTAGTCAAAGTCGTGACGATTGACGATCCCAAAGAGCTACTAAACATAACTCGTTTCACAAACTCTCAGTCTGCAGTCCGCGATCGCGATTTAGTTTCACTTGACAAGCATTACAACCGGTGGCAAGTCGAGATGAGTTATCGTCATGTCCGCTATCTCGAGATCCAGCGAGGAGGGTGGAATTCTCGTAAAGGATTCGAGAAACAACATCCGGACGCTTCGCCGCGGTTCACAGCAGTCTCAGGTGCTCGTGAAATCAAAGCCAACGACATGCTGAAACTGTTCGGTGCCGCTTGGTTGGGTTATGCTGGTTCAGCCGCCCGGCGGAGTGAGGATTTTATCCCGAGTCCTATGGGCGAAGACGCACCGGGTAACGCGGGTAGAGTTTTCAGGAAGATCGTGGCCCTTGAAGATTTTAGTGCAGATGATCTGCTTGCTGCAGATCATCTTTTCGCGTGGGGCAAGCAGGAGAGATTCGGCGGACGAGGTGTGGGAATCAGCCGTTCATACACTCGATATCTCTTCTATTACACATATGTCCAGTTGCTTCGGACCATCCTTGCAACCAATAGTTCACCTGAAACAGTCCCTACACACGTCATAACTCAGGCTACTCTGAGGCTCGCAAAATCGGATGGGTTCTCGGATCTTTGTCGCACCGCATGCCAAGTCATTGATGGATACGTCAACGACGATCCCAATGCTCCGATTTTCAACGACCCCGGGTACTTAGAGGCTGGGACGGTTGAGGTATTCTTCAAGTCCGAGCGGTTGGACTCAACGAATATACAGACAAAAGCGCCCAATTACATCAACGCATTGGGGCAAACAACAGCAGGCATGGCCATCTCTTTCGGCGGCCAACCCACAATAATGGACGGTTATCGCGAAGCCCTCACCGACCTGCTAGTTTGAATCTTTGCGATTGACCGTCCGTCGCAACGTGTCATCCCTCCGGCAACACCGCCATCGGCAGCACCTCTCTCGAAGCCTCCAACTTGGGTTCGAGTGATTGCATGCGGTCGCGGCGTTTGAGCGAACTCGCAACCTCGGGGTTCTGACCAGCTGACGGCCAGTTGCCGCGTAGAACCGCTGCGACCTGCTGCGAGGCGCGTTGTCGGGCGAGCCATGCGGACCGTGTCGATTGACCAGCGGAGTGCGGGGCAACGATGACGTTGTCCATCTTCAAGAGCGGGTTGTCGGGATCAACGGGTTCCTGTTCGAATACGTCGAGACCGGCGCCGCGCATCTTGCCTTCTCGGAGCGCTTGAATTAGGTCGACTTCACGGACGACTCCGCCGCGGCATACATTGACGAAGTAAGCGGTTGGCTTCATGCAGTCGAAGTGTTCTTTGCGCATCAGGTGATGCGTCTCTTTGTTGAGCGGGATTTGGACGGAGATGTAGTCCGAGCGCTCGAAGAGTTCGTGAAGCGAGAAGACCTGTTCCACGGCGTATTCCTGCGCGATCCAGGGCGGGCAGTAGGGGTCGTAGGCAATGACCTTCATGCGCCATCCGTTGAACATCTTGCGTGCCACTTGACGACCAATGTTGCCAAGACCGACCAGTCCAAGAACCTGCTGGTCAATCGGCTCGATCGGAGGTCCCTCGGTCCGTCCCCATTTACCGGCTTTCGTTCGTTCGTTGTATTGAATGAGTTGCCTATTGAGGCACAGGATCATGGTGACGGCTTGGTTAGAGACCTCCTCCATGCACATGCCGGCACCGTTTGTGATGATGATGCCCATCTCGTTGCAGACATCGGTATCGATCTGGTTGAAGCCGTGTGAGTAGACGGCGAGGACTTGTGCTTTTTCGGCGGCGCGTAGGACCTGCTCGCCTTGGTAGGGCGTCGAGCGCATCATCAGCGCGTCAGCATCTCGGACGAGTTCCATCGCCTCGCCTTCGGACTGCGGGTTGCCGCGCACGAATTCGACGTCTAGGTCGGCCATCTCAGCGCGCTCATAGTCAAGGGGATCGTTCTCGTCGATTCCCAGGATGAGGACTTTGTGTTCTGCCATCGTTTGTCTGTTCCTTTCAGACGTGGTTGTAGCGGATCAAAGAATCATATCCGATACAAAGGCTACTACGCAGACTCTAGCTAGAGTCGAAACGCCAGAAAATTCAGTCTTCATCACCTTAACGGTGTGCTGCAACTTTTCAAGGCAAAGGATCGTCCTACTCAAAACCGAGCCCCAAACCTTTCACCATTGGAATTACGCAATTTCTGGCTGGCACAATGTCTCGATTTGGCGTCGCAGACGATTGACGGAATTGGGTGTTGCGTCGAACAAACTGTGGTGCATGCGTGTCCAGATCCTCCAGATGCTTAGCCATTTTCGATGGGAGGGTAACTCGTTGAATCAGGGTACGTTTGATGAATCGAATTCCGTTCGTCAATCACTTACTCGGCTTCGTGTCACTTGCCAGTTGACGCCCGCACGGCTCACGGCAGTGGCCGTTCGTTCAACGTCCCTGACCAAGTTACGAATCTTATCTGTGCCGAACTGGACATGGATGAAATCCATCACCGGTCCTATCTCAGTCAGACCAAGATTAACTTCGCCTACTACCTCATCCATCCGATTGAGGAATGGTTCGCCCAGGATCGTCTCATCAGAATAACCTGCTAGTTGTCGTCTGCTCGTTTCTATCAGCTGGTCCATTAATGCTGTCATGGATGCTAATTCGAGCTGAGCACTGAAATTCACAGGTAGCGCATCCAACAGTTCATTGATGGCATCGAAATTCCGCTCCAGCGCGTTGATGTAGCTGCGCGCGCTACTCCTCAAATCCGAGGCCAATTCTTCATCGATGTTGTCGCCGCATGCAACGCTACTCGCAAAAATCGCGCTCAGCATCGTAAAGAGGACAAGGAACCTTATCAGAGGACGGAGGGCATTACGCGCAATGGGAAGCACAGGTCTTGAACTCTTGCGATCTTGGGATTTCGTAATGCGCGATTTCGTTGATGACGGAAATCAGCGATTCGCCATCATCACTTCCCATGAGATGGGATCCTGACGCGGTGGCGAGTTGTGCTTGACATCCGGGTTGATCAGCGACATCGGCCAGTAGCCATCGGCGATTCGGACGGCTTCTTCGCCAAGCTGGGTGTTGGCGCGTTCCCATGCAACCTCGCTGTAGGAAGCGTAGTGGTTGGTGACAGCGACGTTGTCCATCTTGAGTAGCGGGTTGTTTGGGTCGACGGGTTCCTGTTCGAAAACGTCGAGGCCAGCGCCAGCGATCTCGCCGTTTTGAAGCGCTCGGATTAGCGCGGGTTCATCAACGACCGGACCTCTTGAACAGTTGATGAAGTATGCGGTTGGCTTCATCGCCGAGAAGAACTCGTCGCTAAACATGTGATAGGTGCCTTCGGAGAGGAAGACGTGCGGCGATACGTAGTCGGAACGTTCGGCTACCTCATTGAGCGTCGGCACGATCTCGACACCGTACTCCTTAGCGTCCCACGAGGAACGGTAGGGGTCAAATGCGATCACGTTTAGACCGAATGCTTGCGCTTTGCGCGCAACGGCGCGACCGATGTTGCCGAGCCCGACGATTCCGAAAGTTTCGCCAGAGATGTGACCCATCGGAGGCAAGTATTGGCGCGTCCATTCACCAGCTTTCACGAGCTTGTCGTGGAGGACGAACTTGCGGGAGCAGACGAGGAAGTGCATCATCGTCTGGTTGCTGACTTCTTCGGTGCCGAACGACGCGGTGTTCGAGAGGACGACGCCGTTCACCGACGCGGTCTCAAGGTCCATACCGTCGTAGCCGTGCCCGAACGATACGAGGCCTTTGCAGCGACCGTTGTTGCCCATATGGACGAAGAGTGCAGGGTCCCAACCGTGACCTTGGTTGATGACGGTATCAGCATCTTTTAACGCTTCGATCAGCTCACCTTCACTACTTCCAGAATAGTGCTCGAATTCTGCACCGTATGCGTGGGCGGCTCTCGACTGTTGCTCGGTAGAACTGGCATCGTGGGTGTCACCGCCTTGGGGGCCCAGATACAGAATCTTCAAGGTTTCTTCAGCCATTCAATTTCTCCTCAGTTTTGTCGTGATTGGAAGTGTAACGCTCATTCTTCAGTGACGACGCTCTCGGGAGCCTCGCCGCGCCAGACTCGTTGCATGTTTGAAAACGCGAAGTCGACTCGGCGCGGGTACGACTCCCAGCTTTTACCTGCGACGTGCGGTGCCACGACGACGTTGTCCATCGAAAGCAGCGGGTTATCGGCCTCCACAGGTTCAATCTCGAAGACATCGAGTCCGGCTCCCCAAATCTCGTTATTGCGTAGAGCTTCAATTAATGCGGCCTCATCGACGACTGGACCGCGGCAGGTGTTTACAAGCAATGCGCTTTTCTTCATCAGACCCAGCTCTCGGGCACCGATCAGTTTGCGAGATGAGGCATTGAGGCTGGTGTGGAGCGAGACGATATCCGACTCGCTTAACAGTTCATCAAGATCGACGCGTTTGGCGCCATAACTCTCGGCTTTCTCGGATCGCACAACGTCGGTATAGAGAGTGGTCGTTTCGAACCCGCGCAACATACCAGCCAACGTCGAACCGATACGACCCGCACCCACGATGCCGACGGTCTTGCCGAAGAGTTCGTAGGAATCGTAACCATCAATCTCGGGTCTCATCCACGCATCGTCGCGGGTGTCGTTGTGGGCGATAGGGAGGTGCCGGTGGCACGCCAGAATGAGCGTCATCGCGAATTCGGCGACTGGCAGTGCGTTAGCGCCGCCATTATTGGCTACGGGAATCCCTAACTCGCCGGCGACACGGAGATTAACACCGTCGTAACCGGCAGAGCAGAGTTGAACTAGTTTGAGCTTGTTGCCGGCGCGCAGAATCTCTTCGTCAACGCCGTGACCGAATGCGAGCACAAAGTCGGCTACTGACGCGAGACGGTCAACGTGATCCGCCTCGGTTTCAGAAGTGCAGACGCTTAGTTCATAGCCCACAGGTTTCATCTCTTCGGCCATTTTCAACAGTGGTAGGGCAGGGCCTGACAACACCAACACATTAGGCATATCGATTTTCCTAGATTCAGGACGTCAACCAGGATCGGTTATCCGACGTTTCGAAAGGGATTCTACATTCGCTTCGAGCTTAGGATGCGGATCAGAAACATCGGGAATTCCATCATTCAACGATCGGTTGGCAGCGATAGCAGAAGGTGAAAGCTGCGGTGCGGTTCAATAGCGTCGCGAATTCGAGGGTCGTGCTGTCGCTTCCGAGTTCGATCGCCATCTGACGGACTTCGTCGTATGTCTTGACCGACAGCCCATGATTATTGCCGGCGACCACTAGCGTTCCAGTTGAGATTTCGGACGCATCAGGGATGTCGTCCGTTCTTTCCGTAGCAAAGTTGCGGTCAGGGTACAGCCAGATTTCGTCACCAAATCCGCAGTCGGAATTCCCAATCACTATCAGTTGATCGAATTCATAGGGCTGTTCGGCGACAGAACGACATACGGTGTAGTTGTTGTTTGTGTACTCGATTAACGATTTTTCATCAATCGACAGGCGAGCCGAGCCGACGAAGTTGACGCTCACAATCGCGATAGTGAGGACCGCGATTCCGATCGTCACGACGCGTGCGTCAACCAATCGCTGGCTCTTCACAAAAGGAATCGCCTGATTCAGGGCCAATCCAGACAAAAGCGCAAGTATCGGCACCAGCGGCGTAAGTCGCGCTTCATAGTACGTGAGCGATGTCATGGAAATCAGCAACAGGAACGCTGGCACGCTGATCGCGAGAATGAATGGCAATAGCTGCTTCGGGTTGTTTAAGGCACTCAGCACGGCGGCGATGAAGATCAATCCTACGATGAGTGGTACGACTGATCCATCCGCAGTTCTGAAGTAGGGAGATGACATTTCCGATTTGATCCCGAAAATCGTGCTTATGTAACTCGTAAAGTGAGTCTGCATTTTTCCGACGTCACCGATGATTCCGGTTTCGGGACTGGTTTCGTAGACGTTGTGCCTCAAGAACGAATCACCAACGTGGGTGATCTCAGGTTCGAAGATGAATTGTGCGACGAGTGGCGCAGCGACTACAGACATCGCGACGACAAACCAAAGGCTTTTTACGAGGGCGGAGCGGCGTACTGCGAAGCGACGACCGATGCTCGCCGAAATGAGCCAGTAAATCGGTGGAACCGACAAGAAAAACACGAATGGGGTGTACTCGTACATCAACATACCGGCAGCGATGCCGCCTAAACCGGCCCAGAAATACTGGTTACGCCTAGAAGTTTCGGTCAATACGATCAGCAAGATCAACAGCATCAACAGGATGCAGGGGCCGAAGGATTCTTCTGCGAGTCCTCCGATGATGACGGCCCAGCGAAGGCTCGCGAAAACGAATACTGCGACGAGTGTTGCGTCCCAATCAACTTTCAATCGACGCAGGCATATGGCCAAAAGCACGATAGAGGCCGCGCCGGCAATCTGATATCCAAGCCGCAGATCCTCCAATTCGTGTCCTGAAAATGTGAAGCCGATGGTCGACAACACGTTTGAAAACAGGAAATGAAATGACAGAGCGGCTTCGTTGTAAACGATGTCGTGAGCAATCTTCCCTTGTTGCATCTCCTCGAATCCTGGGAAATCGGGAGGGACGATCTGCAGCATGGCGAAACGCAGTCCGACGGCCGCCGCGACAAAGATCCAATTTCCGTCGATATTCCTGATTTGGTTGGGAATCTGCTGGACGGCGGGCCGCAATGTCGAACGGTTTATCCAGGCAATCGCCGCGACCAACAGTACGAGGACGAACCCGATGCCGGTGTATTGGGGGCGTTCGTAGATTCCTTCCAACGACTGACCAATGAAGACGCCGAAAACCAGAGGAATGAAAATCCAACAGGTCCCAGATGCCAATGCCGGGTACCAGTAAACTACGGACTTGAACGTCTTGACAAGCGAGAGCGTATTGGTGACTTGGCGTCCCATGCGAAAGCGACCCTAGCGCTTGGCGGTCGGGAAGGAGCGCGAGTGCTGTCTACGGATTTTGTGACGCAATGCGAGTGATTATTTTACTTGAGGTCGCAACGGCAACCGCGACTGGTTCACCCGATACGCATTCATCGCCGTAACTTATGATTTTCGATCATGGAAGCGCTTCAAATCCTCGAAAGGCTCTGCCAGCAACCCGCAGTCCCGTTTCACGAGTGGCGAGTTGCCCGTGAAATCTCAACGATCCTCAATAGTCGCGGACTCAACGCGAAGCGAGACCGTTGGAGGAACGTAATCGCGGAGATCGACGGCGATGACACTATGGCGCCGCTGGTGTTCGTGGCGCACATGGACCACCCGGGCTTCGAAGCGATCGAGGCCGTGGAGGTGAATGAGGATGAGGAACTGATCGTCGCCGAGCCACGCGGCGGGTTGGGGAAGCGAGCTTTCGATGTCGGGACGGCCGTGCGCATGATCGCACGCGACGGAACGGTGATTTACGGAACCATCGAATCGCACGGCCTTTTGCGCCAGGTCGGCAACGGCCGATTCGCGCGGACTGACCGGGTGATGATCAAACCCGAAACCGGTGCGATTGGGGGCAAAGCATCTGATGTTGCGTACCCAGCACCTGCGGTCTTGGATCTGCCGAGTTTCGGTGTCGAAGGCGAATTGATCAAAGGAAGACAGTTGGACGACCTCGCGGGTTGTGCTGCGATCTTGGCATCGTTGGGCACTGTCAAAAACGATGGTTCGAACAGCCGACCCATTGTTGGACTATTTACCCGAGCCGAAGAAGTGGGCCTAGTGGGTGCGGCGCTCGCGGCGACGGACGAATTTGTTCGCAAGGACGCCATCGTCGTTTCCGTCGAGACTAGTTTGAAGAGTGAGAACGCCAAGCAGGGCGATGGTGTGGTTATCCGTGTGGGTGATCGGATGACAACTTTCGACCATGACGCCGAGGCGGTATTACATGCCGCGACGAATCGTGTCGTGGAGCATAGGAGCGCGGATGGTTTCAGGGTCCAACGCGCGCTGATGGGTGCGGGTGGTTGTGAGGCAAGCGCATTCAAGGCGCATGGTTATCGAGTCACGGGAACGTCGTTTCCACTCGGTGCATGGCACAACACCGAAGATGACGGCTCGATCGTTTCGGAATACATCCATGTCGATGATTTCAATTCGGGGGTTGCACTGATCACGGAGGCAATGCGCGACGATGACGAACCACTACACAACGACCCGTTGCGATACCTTTCTTCGTTTCCTGAGACTGGTGCTATGCGCTTGAGGGAGACACAGATTTAAAGCTCGATACCTAGTCACTTTGCGGTCGTCGGTTGTTCGTATTCAAGACACACGGCGGCTTTCGGCTCTGGAACAGCGATGTACCCTTTAATCCATGCCCAAAGTTGATGGAAGCTATCTGATAGCCCGAACCCTGAAGGAGGAGGGCACCGACTGCCTTTTTTACCTGATGGGCGGTCCAAACTACGAAATAGTCAATAATTCGGAAGATTTCGGTATTCGTACGGTAGATTTCCGTCACGAACAGGCGGCTGCAATGGCGGCACATGCCTATGGACGCGTGAAGCGTGTGCCAGGTGTGACTACGTCGGCTTCCGGCCCCGGTACTCTCAACCTGTTGACGGGCATTTACAACGCGTTTGTGGATGCGGCTCCGATGGTCACTCTAGGAGGAGCAGGACCTTTGCGGGACGTTTACCGCGACGGGTTCCAAGAGGTCGATTTACCTAACATCTTTGCACCGGTGTCGAAGTCCGTGATCAGACCCGCGTACACCAATCGTTTGCCAGAACACATTTCATCGGCATTCAGAACCGCGACGAGTGATCGTCCGGGACCAGTCTACGTTGAGTGCAATGAAGACATTCTCTATGGCGAGGTCGACGAAGGTGCGGTCGAATCGCCGCCGCGCGCCGCGCGAGTCTCGCCACCCAGCGCGAATCCCGACCAGATCGTTGAAGCTGTCAAGATACTTTCGGAGGCCGAACGCCCCATCTTGCTCACCGGAAGTGGCCCATGGTGGTCAGGTGCTTCGGATGAACTCCAAGAATTCGTTGATCGCACCAGGATCCCGTTCTACACGACGCCAATCGCCCGTGGTCTGATCCCGGAAGACCATCCAGTATCGTTTCCGGCGGCTCGTTCGACCGCATTTAGAGAGACGGATGCGGTATTGGTCATCGGGACGCGCTTCAACTGGATCATGACATTTGGTAGAAGGATTTCTCAGGGTGCCAAAATCATCCAGATAGATGTTCATGCGGCTGAAATCGGCCATAACCGTTCGGTTGATATCGGCATCGTCGCCGATGCCAAGTCCGCGATGCGAGATATGGTATCCGAGGTTGCACGAACCGGAATGAGGTCAAAGGCCGATTCTGCTTGGGTCGATTATTTGCGGGACATTGAGATGAACAGGCGCCAACGTTCGGAACCATTGGAAAACTCTGAACAGGTTCCGATTCATCCGTTGAGATTGTGCAAGGAATTGCGTGAGGTGATGGATCGCGATGCGATCTTATCGGTTGATGGCAATGAGATCTTGCACTACGGCCGGCAATCAATCCCGACGTTTGAGCCCGGCCATAGACTGAACTCGGGCGCCACGGGGTGCATGGGCGTAGGATTGCCGTTCGCGATCGGCGCGAAATTGGCGAAACCAGACAAACAATCAGTAGCCCTTCACGGCGACGGATCGCTGGGAATGAACATTCAGGACTTCGACACCGCGGTTCGACACAACTTGCCTATCGTCGTTGTGGTTTCCAACAACGAAGGCTGGACCGCCCGAGTCGAAGGTGTCCGAAAACCTGGTAGGGAACTCGGTTGGACTCGCTTCGACGCGATTGCTGAGGCGATGGGCGGATATGGCGAGGAAGTGACTGAGCCGGCCGGCATTGGGCCAGCTTTCGAAAGAGCATTCGACGCAGGAGTTCCGGCCATCGTGAATGTGCGTACAGACCCGACGGCTCGGGCATTGTCGCGTTTCGTTGGATCAAAGATGGAGTAGTTGCAGAAGGAAGCAGACCGATATGGATGCCGATCAGACTAAGAAAGTCAACACGTACATCATGTTCTCCAAGTTAACCGAACGGGGGCGGGACCGCGTACGGACCCATCCCGAGCGGATTTTGGAAGTGAATCATGAAGTGGAGATGCGTGGGTGCAACGTCGTCGCCCAGTACGCGATGATGGGTGACCACGATTTCGTAACGATCATCGAGGCGCCCGACAACGGCGAAATGTCTCGCATAGCAATCGAACTTGGGGCACGCGGGACGATCGATACGACGACTTATGCTGCGATCCCGATTGAAAAATTCATCGAGATCATGCAGATGAGCGACAGCTAACGGGATAACCGCATCTGCATCGCGGTCTGGCTTGACATTGGAGTTGAATGAACGGTCTGCAGACAGCGAGCAATCTGGTAAGCAATTCTGCTTTCGAGGCGATTTATAACAAGGGTCGCGATTGGCAACTGCTGCTGATCGGGATCGGCGTCGTGTTTTTCTCGCAGTTCGTTTTGATTGCGGGTGGTGAGTCGACAGACGGGACGATTCCGAACTCTGGTCGATTTGGGTTAATTTTGGGTTTTCTGATGGTGGCGATTGCTGCTTATTTTTTCGATGCCCGATTGCGCCACGCCCCTTGGAGTGTGTCGTTTCCGCGAACCCTTAGATTCAACATCGAAGGTAACCGAAAATTCATCTTAGGCGTCGGAGTTTTCGCTTTCGCTTTTTTGATCCTGAGGTTGATGGGCGGGTCGACGTCAGGAGACGATCTTTGGATTTGGATCGTCGGATTGTTGGGGTGTGCTTGTCCGTTCGCACCTTCGGTGACGCGTATTATGGTCGGGCTGAGAGTAGCTTGGCGATCGATCAGATGGTTCGACGTAGTGATCGTAGGGGTTTTGACTGTTATTTTTCTTGCGGTCAACGCGACCGATTTGGACGATTGGTACTACGCATCGATCGGAGACGAGTACAACTTTTACGAACTCGCCGTTCACTTTTCACAAAACGGTATCGACGATCCCTTCAGCCAGCGTGGAGTTTACGATTTTCATCCGCGACTCGGAATGGTGCTGAAAAGCGTTCCGATGGACGTGTTCGGCCCGGGACATTTTGGTTGGAAATTCGGTTCGATGTTGATCATGTGTTTGGTCGTCTTGGGTGTATATGTCGTTGGTACTTTATGCGGTGGCCGGATCGCCGGAGCTGTTGCATCGACCATCATCGCCTTCAGTCACTATCTGGGGCAACTTGCTCACGTCGGATACGATCACACCGACTCGCTTTTGCCAGTGATTTTGGCTGTTGGCGTTTTTTTCGTGGCGACGCGAACAAAAAGTCCGTTGATGTTTTACGTCGCGGGAGCGTTAGTGGGGATGTGCTTTTACACCAACGTCGCAGCCCGCGTAGTTCTGCCTACCATCGCCGTGTTTGCCGTATTGCAGCAACTTGCCGTTCCAAACCGCCAGGTTGTGAAATGGCTTGTCCCACTCGTTGTCGGAATCGGTTTGGCTGTATTGCCGATGTTGTTAGTCGATGGCAACGAGGTGATCACCAGGATGTTTGGGCGTGTGCTCGGTGGTCAAGGTGAGATTTCGGACCTATCGCTCTACGAACGAATCGCGTCGAACATCAACTTCAATTTGTTCGCGTTTAACTTCAACGAGCACAGCTCGCACTATGTCTCTGGTTCGCTGCTCGACCCGATTTCGGGAACACTGGCGGTTGTTGCAACAGGGTTCGGCTTGGGCCGTTTCAGAGATCCAACGTCGTCGTTCCTGACCATTTGGCTGGCTTTGGTTTTTGCGGGAGCTGGAGGTTTGAGTCCTTACGATTGGCACACCGCGATCACTCGTCTATTTCCGATGATGTTGCCATTGACATTGCTCGCAGGTCTATTCATGTCCAAATTCATCTGGCCTATCCAAATGAACATCTTTTGGGGCGACAACAATAGGATTTTCAATCCGAAAGTAATCACCATCGTGACCTTGACCGTTGTCGGTGCGGTCACGTTGGTGCAGAACTATCAAAGAGCTGAGTACGAGACGCCAATGGTCTTTCACCAATCTCCGGTGGCGGTGACGATCGGAGCAATGCAGTCAGAGATCTGCGGATACCTCGAGCATGACCGCATCGCGATTGTGTCAAGGGATCAACACGTTGTGCGACGGATACTGAATGCGTATGATCCGGGCAGTGTGTCACTGTATCCGAATGAAGCCGGGGAAGTGCCCGGCACACCATTGTTGCTAGATCATCAACAAGCCGTCGCCAGAGGATTTCCGGATGCCGGAGATTTTGATTGCATCATTTTTTCTCATCCGTGGGAGGACGAACCGCGACAACTGTTGAACGCCATCCAATCGGCAAATCCGCGGGCGGTCACCATACCCTTCTCGGATCAATCCGGACTGACGACCATCAACATTCTCAGAGTCCCTTAATCCGGCGCTCCTAGTCAGTTTCGGCCGAGGCCGCATGAACCGTGGGTTGGGCGGTAACGTAGAATCTTGCACATCCAGAATTCTCTTTCGCATCCAAGCGCAAAAAATGACACCGCAAGCCATCGAAAAACGCTCGATCATCATCACGATCGTGGTTAGCGGTTCGTTCGGTCTGTTGGGTATCGCGATTTCGGTCGCCAGCAATTCTGGTGCTGTGTTCTTGGATGGGCTCTTTTCTCTCGTCTTTGCCGTGGTTGGGTTGCTTTCCCTATACGTGTCCCAATTGGTATCCCGACCGCGCGATGAGTCATACCCCTTCGGCTACGCGACATTCGAGCCGATGTTGAATCTGTTCAAGGGGTTGCTCATCGGTTTCGCGTTGATTTACGCCGTTTGGAGTGCAGTCACAACTATTTTGCAGGGCGGACAAGACATCGCCGCGGCGGGTGGCATCATATATGCGGCGATTGCCGTCAGCGGTGGCGTGGCCGTCGTAGTCGTGCTTAAACGTTACGCAAAACTGTCCGGTTCGCCCATCGTCGACGTGGACGCTAAGAACTGGACCGTCGACACGCTCATCAGCTCTGCAGTTGGCATCGCATTCGTGGCAACGTTGTTGATCCAGAACTCGGATTGGTCGAATTTCGCGCCCTATGCCGATCCCGTAATCATGCTTGCGATCGCGGCAATAGCGGCGCCGCAACCGTTCCAGACGATTCGAGACAATTTGAGGCAGATCGTAGGTAAAGCACCGCCAAAGGATGTTCAAGATCAAGTAGCCGATCTCGTTGAAGACGCAATCGCCGACGTTCCACATGTCGAGACCCATCTGCGCATTGTCGACGTCGGGCGATACATTCACTTGCAGGTTTACGTCATAATCTCGCCGGATACACGAGAGACGATCGACATCCGTCGGCACGATCAGATTAGGCGCAGCATTTACAACAGTGTGTCGAAGGTTTATCAGCACCTGTCGTTAGACGTGGGCTTCACGATGGATCGACGCTGGGCACTGAGCAGCGTCCATGCAGAAGAACAAGACGTGGTCGTAGTACCGCCAGACAACCCGAAAGTTGACGCACAATAAACTCGGTCAAAATATCGATCTCGGTGCCATTCATCGTAGCGATCTTCATTGCCGCAGCCGCCTGTGGCACGGTTGGGAGCCTCGCTTCGCCAACGGCACCGGTGGACGTCGCAGAAGTTACACCGACTCCTTCGTTTACCGATATCGCAAAGACGAACATCGTGGATCTGTTTAATCGTCAGACTATGGCGATCAGAGACGGTGATTGGGAAGCTGCATTCCATAACTGCAGTCCAAACTATCGATCTCGGCGTGACGTCGAACGTTTCACCGAGGATGTCCGGGAATACTTGAGTCGGTTGGACACCACACCCGACATGTTGGACGCACGGAATCCGGTCGCCACCAAAGGACGAGACGATCGCTTCGACCTGAACTACGATCTGTATATCGACGACGAGTTTTCGGAGACCGTGCGCGCCGGTGGGGCGTACGTAATAGTCAGAAACGATTGGTACGACGACGGCGTTTGGTGCCGTTAGTTAGAGCTTGCTACTGCCGGCGCGATCTGGTCGAATTGCATCGGTTGGACACCGGGCACGACAGTGAACTGTTCCTCGTATAGCCGTCGATAGAGACTGGATTCGTTGATTAGCTCGTCGTGAGGTCCGCGCGCTTGAATATCCCCGTCCTGCACGACTAGTATCTGGTTGGCCGCGATTACGGTCGACAAGCGGTGAGCGATCGCGATCGTGGTACGGCCTTCTCGGAGCCTTGTAATCGCCTCGCGAATCAATCGTTCCGATAGTGTGTCGAGCGCGCTTGTCGCCTCGTCGAGCAGCAGGATACGAGGGTCCGCGAGGATCACTCGCGCGATCGCCAAACGCTGCCTTTCGCCTCCGGATAGACGGTATCCGTGTTCACCCACAATCGAGTTGTAACCCTCTGGCATCGCCGCGATCGTGTCATGGATCTGAGCTGCCTTTGCGGCCTCGATCAATTCGGGTTCGGTCGCGGAAGGGCGCCCGTACAGAAGATTCTCGCGGACGGTTGCGTGGAAAAGAAACGGATTCTGCGACACCACTCCGACTAGCTGCGTCAGATTGTCGTGGGTGATGTCTTTGACATTGACACCATCGATTCGAACCGCGCCTTGGTTAGCGTCATATAGCCGGGATGCCAAGTAACCGATTGTTGTCTTCCCGGAACCGCTCGGACCAACGAGCGCGGTGAGTTCACCAGCCCTCGCGACGAACGAGATGTCGGTCAGCGAGAACAGCTCGTCATCGGTTTCGTGTTCGTTTTCTCCGCCGATCAACCCAGTTGACGGAGATACTGGACTCCCATTCCCGCGCCCGGCGCGGCCGCTTATCGGCGGCGGTACGGGCATGTCGGAGCCGATCTGGCCGTCTCCTCCTGGTTGGCCATCGGTTGGGGCGTTAGGCGAACGACCGATAGGTCCAGATGAGGATTGGGAAACCTGCGCTCGATGCCGCGCCGCGATGATTTCGAGTTCTGATTGCTGGTAGGTGAAGGAAACGTTGTCGAAAACTACCTCGCCTTTGGTGGTTGACGGATCCAAGCGCTTGGGATTCACGGGATCGACGATGGTTGGTTTGATGTCCATGTATTCGAATATCCGCTCGAACAAGGCAAGGGATCCCGTGATTTCGACTCCACGTTGCAACAGATTAGCCATTGGGAACAATAGTCGCGCTTGAATGGTCGAAAAGGCGACGATATCGCCAAGCGTCACCCGGTCGCTGCCGTCGATGATCAGGATCCCGCCGACCAACCAGATAAACGCGGGTGCCATGGTGAAGAATGCTTGAACCACGATGAAGAATCCCCGACCGGTCATGTACTGGCGTATCGACACGTCGGTGAGGCTCGTGTTGGTCTCCTGAAACTCGCGGAGTTGCTCGGCTTCTCTACCAAAAGTTTTGGCGACTATCACGCCAGATACAAACAGTGTTTCCCCGGTTTTTGCCGTCAAATCCGCCAACGTGCGCTGCATCTGGCTCGTCAATCTCCGTCTACGAGAACCGACGATGCGGGACAGATAAGCGAATATCGGCATCGTGAAGACGGCGACGATGGTCAGTTCCCAGGAAAGGATCAACATCGCAACGAGCGCAGCGGCAACGACCGTGACGCTGGACAGGATGTTGACGACGGTATCGGTCAACACGAGCTGCGTGCTCGAAACATCGTTGGCCAATCGGGATTGAATGTCGCCAGTCTTGGTTGAGGAAAAGAAGGAGATAGGTTGTTTAAGCAGATGGTTGTAAACGGTGTGCCGCATGTCCTCCATCACCTTGAAGCCGACTCGAGCGTTCAGCCGCGATTGTGCGAAATTGAGAATTCCCGAGATCCCCGCCGCCGCGACCATGCCTCCAATCAACCACATCAGAAGGTTCATGTCTTGCTGCGGTAAAGCGTCGTCGATCACTCGCTGGATCAACAGGGGAGTGATGACGCCGAGGGCAGAGGTAATGAGAACGAGCAGCCCTACAATCGCCAAGGTCACCTTGTAGTCGGCATATAGCTTGACGACGCGCTTGAACGTGCCACGGGGAAACGGTCGGTTACGGGATTCTTCGTGGAACGCGCCGAATCCGGGGCCGCCCATACCCCCACGCATACCCCCTTGCCGCATAGATTCCTCCGAGATTCCGCGATTCGAAACTAACGCCTTATTTAAGACGGCATATTACCTCAACGCGTTTTGACGACCACCCAAGGTATCGGGAAAAGAGAGAGCACCGCGATGAGGATTGGTAGCCCGTAGGGGAGTCGAACCCCTGTTTCAGCCTTGAGAGGGCCGTGTCCTGGGCCACTAGACGAACGGGCCACCGTAATGGTGCGCGAGCCAGATTTCGCAATCCGTGCTGTCAGCGTTGTTGGCTGCCGATGCAGGATTCGAACCCGCGCTCCCAGATCCAGAATCTGGTGTCCTACCACTAGACGAATCGGCAACGGCTCGCTGAAATTCATGATAACAAACCCTCCCGTGCTCAGATTCACCGCTGAATCAAAGGCAAGGTTGCTGTTCGTTATCGGCGATGCTGGTCCTTGATTGTCGCTTCGAATCCCCAATCCCGTTCCAAGTCGCGTTATTTGGTATATAGTGAGCGCATCGTTTGACGCAAAACGTGGCGAGATTTGAGTTGGTTGCGTCTCGTTGCAACCGCGAAGGTCCGCCACTCAATGCCGATACATTGCGCTCGAACCAGAACGATCGGCACGCAGGCTACAGGAGTATGTTGCTTTGAAATTAAGAAACAGGTCAAAATACCTCATAGGAGTGGTTGCGGCACTAGTCGCTGTCGCTGCTTGGGCGTGTGGTGGCACGGAGACCGTGATCCAGACGGTCGTGGTCGAGAAGGAGGTCGCGGGTGAGACCGTGATCCAGACCGTCGTCGTCGAGAAGCAAGTCGCCGGCGAGACCGTGATTCAGACCGTTGTGGTCGAAAAAGAGGTCGAGGTTGAGAAGGTAGTCACCGTGGAAGTCATGGTGGAAGACGAGGAAGTCGCACCGACCGCCATGGCGGAGACGCCACGCCAGGATCTTCCCCAACCTGAATCGGCAGTCGGCACGTTGGTAATGATCCCCGAAGGTGTCGCGCCCGGCGTCGGTATAAACCGATCCCAAGCTCCCGAATCATTGATGTACTGGGGTGTTACCGAGCAATTGTTCCGCCCGAATGACGATGGAACTTTGGTTGGGCCATGGCTCGCCGAGAGTTGGGAAGTTAGCGAAGACGCTTCACAGGCGACGGTCAAGATTCGCAGCGGTGTCGAATTCCATGGCGGATGGGGAGAACTGACGGCGCAAGACTTCGCTTGGAGTTTGAACGACACGAACGGAGCCATCACTCCTGAGAGTATCCACGGTCAGGCCGGTGACTTTGCGGCATTCATGGATGCCGCCGAAGCTACCGACGACCGCACGTTAGTGCTCAATTTCAACGCCGACGAACCTCGGTGGACAACATTGCTGTTCAACCAGGCTGGCGACGCATTTGGTGTCTTCTCGAAGAAGGCCTTTGACGAGATGGGTGCCGATTGGATGCGTGAGAACGTCATCGGTACGGGCCCATACACCGTGCAGGAATGGCGTCAATCTGACAGCGCAACATTGATCGCTCAAGATTCTCACTGGGACAAAGCCGCCGAAGTCTCAACATTGCGCCTCATCGACGTTCCCGAAACAGTTGCGCGCGTTTCTGCGTTGCGTTCCGGTGGCGCAGACTGGGCGGTTTTGCCAGTACGCGAGATGAAGGACCTCACGCGCGATGGATTCGGTGTGTTGACGACCGGACGACAAAGCGGTGTGCCGCTGAATATGGCTGGGAACTACTGGGAATCGACCCTCTCTAAGACGGGCGAACCAGTTGTCCACGTCACTTATACCCACGACATCCCGTGGATCGGTAACCCACACAAGCCAGATGACGGCAATAACCCGGCCGGTATCGATGACATGGAACAGGCGAGACTGGTTCGATGGGCGATCGCGATGTCGATCAACCGACCGTTGGTCAACGAGTCGCTCTACGGCAACAACGCCTCTGAGTACCACATCGGCATGTTCCACGTGAACTCACCGGATTGGGACGACAAGTGGCGGATCCCGTACGACCCCGCAAAGGCGAACGATTACCTTGACATGGCGGGATACCCGAGAGATGATGACGGCAAACGGTTCGACATGCCGATTTACGCGTTCACCTCAGTCCGAGACTGGGCAGAGATCGCCGACACCACGGCCGGTTTCATCAACCAGCTTGGCATCGAGACCAACGTCGTAAAGGTCGCATACTCCATCGTGCGCCCGAGCCTGGTGGCAAGAAGCACAACCACGCCGGCGACCCAGTGGTGCAGGTCTGACCTGTGGAAGCCATATGATTGGGTAACTGGTGAGGAGGAAACGACGTTGACACGCGGCGGTTTCGGCTGTCACATGGAAATCCCGTTTATCCTCGAAACTGTCCAAAAGGTAGCTTCCGAATCCGATCCGGCCAAACGGACCGAATACAACATCGCTTTGGCAGATTACTTCTACGAGCAGCAGTTGAAGATCGGCATCATAGCCTTACCGTTCGTGTCGGCGTACAACCCGAATTCGATCGCGGCATGGCCGATGCGACCTGGCCCGCAAGCGCCGCATACCTCGCCCGAACTGATTGTTCCGGCAAGGTGAAAACAGCTTAATTCGTCGCCCTAGCCGCGCAAATTGCTAACGTCTAGGGCGACGAAACTTGGGTCGAATCACAATACGGATCGACGTTATGGTTCTACCCAGGGCGACGCGATCGATTGCTCGGTCGCGTCGCTGGTGTTCATCAACGAGATAGACGCAACCCGTGCGAAAGTTCCTTATAAGGCGATTTTTCGCTGGCATCCTGTCAATACTGGCGGCCACAGCGATCGTATTCGGCCTGTCAAGGGCAGCAGGTGACCCCTTGTTGCTTTATGCCAAGCCGGGCGGATACGGGGTGACGCCGGAGCAGGAACAGGCGCTTAAGGAGAAATTGCGTCTAGATAAACCTTTGATTGTCCAATACCTCCTGTGGCTTACCGATCTGCTACAAGGCGACTTCGGAAAGACACTTCTAGCGGAACAAGAAGTCACGAAGGTCATCGGTGACAAGATGGGCGCGACGGTGCAGCTGGCAGTTGCGTCATGGGTCCTGGCAACAATCATGGGCGTGCCGTTAGGCATTCTGTCTGCGGTTCTCAGGGGTAGCGTATGGGACTACTTAGGCCGCGGATTCGCGCTGATCGGCCAGTCTCTGCCGACATTCTGGTTGGGTTTGATGATGATACTCCTCTTCAATACGAGGTTGGACTGGTTACCATTTGGGACTCGCGGATCGGGTGAGTCGTTTTTCTTAAGCTGGGACAATCTCCGCTACTTTATTCTTCCGTCGTTTGCGGTTGCCTGGGGTGCGGCCGCGGTCTACCTCAGACTCACGCGTTCCGCCATGTTGGAAGTTCTCGACTCGGAGTTCGTCAAACTGGCGCGCTCAAAAGGTGTCGGGGGCACAACGATAATCTGGAAACACGCCTTCCGCAATGCGTTGATTCCGCCCCTCACGGTATCTTCATTGATGATGGCTGGTTTGATCACCGGTAGTGTTGTAATCGAAGTCGTCTTTTCGTGGCCCGGTCTAGGTAGACTTGCGGTGCAGGCGGTTCAAGACAACGATTTCCCAATCCTTACCGCCACAGTCCTTTTCTTCGCCTCGGTGTTTGTCTTCGTGAATTTCATCACCGACGTGCTTTATGCCTTGATCGATCCACGCATCAGATATTGAGAAATCAACCAGCGCGACATGGCCATCGAAAGCACAACAAGAGAGACTGCATCGGTTCAGACCGATTCTGAGCCGGTCGCCCGTCAGTGGCGCTTCACGCCTGCTTATCTTTGGTACGTGGTGCGACGTTGGCCAATCATCCCGGCAGTGATCTTGGCGGTCCTAGTCATTACTGGTGTATTTGCAGATCAGTTGGCGCCGTACGACGAAAACGAAAACGATCTTAGATTCCGCAACGCTCCACCCCGGATTTTCAACACCAATTCCGAGTACTGGGACAACGCAGCGGACCTATCACAAGCGTTGTTCACTCCAGGTGATACCGCAGGTGCCATCAAAGATCCAAGCAACCGATACATACTCGGTGCTGACCATGCAGGTCGAGATGTTCTTAGCCGTATCATCCATGGGGCGCGAATCTCGCTGGTAGTCACTTCCGTTGCCCTGTTCTCCGGTTTGATACTCGGTGTCACGATTGGTGTCGTCTCGGGATACTACGGAGGCATCGTCGATGAAATATTGATGCGGATGGTCGATATTTGGTACGCCGTACCGTTCTTGTTGCTCGCCATGGTCGCGGTAATCATCTTCGAAGCGAGTCTTAACCTGATAATTGTTCTACTCATACTGCTGGCTTGGAGCGGATACGTTCGAAATCTTAGAGGTGAGGTCCTGAGCTTGAAAGAGCGCGACTACGTTGCCTCGGCACGCGTCAACGGCGCTTCAACGTTTAGGATCATTGCCAAGCACCTGTTACCCGGACTCGTCAACACGATCTTCGTCATTGCAAGCCTTAGAGTAGGGCAGTTGATTCTGGCCGAAGCTTCGCTTAGCTTCTTGGGCGCTGGTATTCCCGGACCCACACCTGCGTGGGGCGTATTGATCGCGGATGGTAGGGAGTATGTAGGTTCCGCCTGGTGGCAAACGGTATTTCCGGGCACGGCTATATTCCTCGTCGTTCTCGCCTTCAACTTCCTCGGCGATTGGGTAAGGGACCGGTTGGATCCGCGTTTGCGGCAATTGGACTAAGGGAATTTGTGAACGGGTCCGGGTTTGCGCCGGGCGAACTTTACACCTTAGTCAACTCGTCCAGGATGTCTTGGAGCTGGTTGTGTTTGATGTAGCCCTGGTGGACGCTCAAGACGTTGTGGTCTCTATCTAAGAAAAACGTAGTTGGTGCCGCGGTGATCTGGTAGGCGATGTGGATGGCACTGCCGACGTCTGGGATTGCCGGGTAGTTGGCACCCATTTTGCCCAGAAACTCCAGACCCTCAGCAGCAGTGTCGAAACCTACGGCTTGGACTCCGATGAAGACGACCTCATCGGTGCCCGGCGTTCCCATCGTTTGATAGGCGTGCTCAAAGTTCGGAATCTCGGCTCGACAAGGGGGACACGACGGAAACCAGAAGTTGATGACTACTGGTTTACCTTCGTGTTCGGAGAGATCGAAAGATCCGTGGTGAAATGTGTCGCCTTTGAACCCCGGAGCGTCACCCAAACCTGTGAAGGTCTGAGTGCCGGCATACACAATTTCAGGTTCGGCCAACTCGGCCTCAGCGCTACCCGAATCGTTAGCGACCAAGGGAACCGCGACCGCATCGCCTTCGGCCGGAATTTGACCATCATCGATCGCCGAGGTTGCGCTCTCAGAAATCTCCCGGACGATCTCGACTAGATTTTCCTCGTCGATGGCGCCTTGCCAAACCCGATGCTCATTGTGGTTGTGATCGAGAAAGACAGTGGTCGGGTACGAGAATATGTTGTAACCGATCTGGATCGATGAGTTGTTGTCGGGCAACCCTGGGAAGGTCACACCGAGTTCCTCAAAGAGATTCGCTCCATCTTCTATTGAGTCGAGGCCAAGTTGCTGAACGCCGACGAACTCAACGTTTCCGCCAGAGGGTGCGCCGAATTGTTGGTAGACGTTTTCGAAATGCTCCAACTCGGCGCGGCACGGAGGACAAGAAGGGAACCAGAAGTTGACGACGATCGGTTTGCCGGCCAGTTGACTGGTGTCAAATGTCCCATGAGCAAAAGTCGTACCTTGGAACCCATCCACGTCTCCTAACCCGTCGATGATCGCCGATTCGAAGGAGTCGGGCAATCCCATGGGCTCCGTCTCTGCAGCCGGAGAATCCGGCTCGGATGCGACGGTTGGGGCGGGAGTCGGAGGTTGTGGAGTTGGCTCGGTGTCGCTGCCACATGCGACTACCAACGCTACCGCGACCAACGCGCCAAACGATGCAATCAGTCTAGCGCTTGGTAAACGACGCAAACGCAATTTCATCTTCTCACCGCCATTCGGACTCAGCGTGTTTCTATTAGATGATACGTGTCGAAATGATCGAGAGTTTCCGATGGTCGACCCGCGATCAATCCGGTCATTCTGACAGAACGTCTGAGGCGATACCGTCAAGCTGATCCTGCAAGGCATGCCTCAATCCGGAGACCGGGACCCTAACCTGCGCCATCGTGTCGCGGTGCCGGATGGTAACCGCATCGTCCGACTCCACTGTATCGAAGTCGACGGTCACACACAACGGCGTACCGATCTCGTCCTGACGGCGGTAACGACGCCCGATGCTCTGCGTCTCGTCATACTGCGTGCTGAAACCTGAACGCACCATGTCATAGACCTCGCGAGCCTTGGGTGTCAACTTCGGGTTGCGGCTCAACGGCAAGATGGCGACTTGGTATGGCGCGATGTTCGGGTGAAAGCGCAGAACCACACGTTTATCGTTGTTGACTTCCTCCTCGTCATACGCATCGACGAGGAACGCCAATGCCGATCGGTCGGCACCCATAGCTGGTTCGACAACGAACGGTACGTATCGCTTATTGTTCGGTTGGTCGTAGTACGACAAGTCTTTGCCAGATTTTTCGATATGGGCTTTCAAGTCGTAGTCGGTGCGATTGGAGATCGTCTCCAACTCGCCCCATCCCCAAGGGAACAGAAACTCGATGTCGGCGCTACCTTTCGAGTAGTGGGGCAATTCGTCCGCTTCGTGTTCGCGCACCCGCAATTTCGACCGGCGGAGGCCAAGTCCGGTAAACCAATCCGACGAAAAATCTATCCAGTACCGATGCCACTCCTCGTCAGTGCCGGGTTCACAGAAATACTCCATCTCCATCTGCTCGAATTCGCGCGTTCGGAAAGTGAAGTTTCCGGGCGTTATCTCATTTCGGAACGACTTGCCTTGCTGCGCGATTCCAAACGGTATCCGAACTCGGCTACTGTTCACCACGTTGTCGAAATCGACGAACATTGCTTGAGCCGTCTCGGGGCGCAGAAAGACGATGTTGTCGTCGCCTTCAACCGGCCCGATATGGGTACGAAACATGAGGTTGAAATGACGTGGTTCGCTAAGTTCGCCGCCGCAGTCCGGGCAACCATCGGTTTCCAGCAAGTCTGAGCGATGCCTTCGATGACACTCTTTGCACTCCGCCAATGGATCAGTGAAACTGTCAACGTGGCCGCTGGCAACCCAAACATCCGGGTGCATAAGGATCGATGCGTCGATGCCGACCACGTCCTCGCGGTCCCGCACCATCGACTTCCACCACTGGTCCTTGACGTTGCGTTTGAGTTCTACACCGACTGGCCCGTAGTCGTAGAGGCTTCCGATGCCTCCGTAAATCTCGCTGCTCTGAAAAATGAACCCTCGCCTTTTGGATAGGCTGACGACGGTGTCCAAGCTGACGTTATCGAGGTTGCGTTTCAATTTGACTTGCCGACCTTAGGCTGTTGCGGTTTCGTGAAAATAAGACGGTGCCAGTGGAAACACCGCATAGTTTCAGTGTAAAGATCGACGGCTCCAAACCCCGGCATCTGCGGAGATCAATCCGCACTCATAGCCCAGATTTCATCATTTCTACAGCGAACCATAGCGCCATAGCGCCCCCGCGATCGTCTCGCCCGGTAACCGAATCACGAATTAAGTAGTCATCGAGGCTCTCCAACGGGCCAGTCCCGACGCAAACCCGACGGACGCCGCCATCATCGTCGATCCCGTCGGCCGCACCACACCACGCATTGGTAAGCACCTCGCCCCAATCGTTCTTTGTCAACCAACCGTGATTGATTCCAAGCGCAATCGATATACCGATCATGCTCGTCGAGCTATGCTCCAGATAAGAACCAGAATCATCGATGACTTGCCGCCACATGCCAGATTCCGGATCTTGGAATGCCTTCAATCCTGCAAGGTGTTCGATGTGTCGCGCGACCAATCGCTCACGTTCGGTTCCCGTGTAGCCAACAAGAGTCTCGGCGAAACCTAATGCTGCGAAACCGTTTCCTCGTCCCCAAAAATACGGCGACGATAGACAGTGCCAATATAGCCCGTTAGGCTGCAACAATCTATCGGCACATTCGAGCATGAAGTCCGCTGCCAGTCCGGCGTATGAAGCGTCGCCGGTCAACTCAGTAGCGCGTTGCAGAATCGTTCCTGCGAAGAACATGTCCTCGACCCGGAAATCGCGATCCAAAATGCTCGAGAAGCCATCATCGTCACGCTTCATGAAACGATCGGCGGTTGCGATCAACAACGATCGATAGCGCGCGTCATCTGCCAGCAACGATGCCCAATTGACGCCGGCATAGTTGGCAGTGCCATCGCTAGGTGCGAAAACGGCATCAGGATTGTCGACGTAATCTGCCGTTACCGCCTCAATCTCCGCCTTCGGGTCCGGGTATTCGCAGTCCAACGCCGAGAGTTGTAGTCGTGCCGTTAACGAAACCCCCTGCGTATAAACCACCGGTCGATCCAATACGTGACCATACACATCCGCCAAGATCCGGGCTTTTAGTTTCGCCGACTCTGCAATTGACACCATCGATACCTCGCCGAATAACTGGTTTGCCGTATCATTTACGCAGACTGAATGATACAGCCACCAGAACAGCATACGGGAGACAATTTATGGCGAAATCGACATCACAGCAACTTGAGGGCAGAAGTGCATTGGTCACCGGCGGCGGCAGAGGAATTGGGCGGGGCATAAGTATGACCTTGGCTTCAAGAGGTGCGGAAGTATGTGTGTCAGATATCGACGCTGAGTCTGCCGAGCAAGTCGCGGCGGAGATCAACGAGGGCGGCGGTAACGCGTTCGCAGCGGGTGGCAATGTAACCGACATCGATTCGATTTCCGAGGTGGCGCAATCCGCTATCGAAACCTTCGGCAAACTCGACATCTGCGTGCCCAACGCCGGCGTTCTTGGCGGTCCTACCTTCATGTCGCGGCGAGATTACATCGCCGAGGACTGGGATATGACCTGGGACGTCAACGTGCGCGGAGTCGTCAACACCTCGGATGCCGTAGTTGATCACATGAAGGAGCGGATGTACGGGAAAATTGTCATCATCGCTTCGCACGGCGGACGCGCACCCCGTGGCGTCCCGGACGAGGGACGCGGCAACGTCCAAGGCCCGTACATGGTTTCCAAAGCGGCGGCGATACAGTGGACGCATTGGCTAGCCATGAACATCGGTCAGTTCAATATCAACGTGAACGCGGTCTGCCCGGGTCGACTTTGGACTCCAATGTGGCAGGCCATCGCCCAGAATCATAAAGAACTCAACCCGGATCTTGCCGACATGTCGATCCGCGACATCTTCGAGATGCAGATAAAGGGCACGATGCCGCTCGGCCGAGAGCAGACCCCCGAAGACATCGGCAAAGTCGTCGCTTTCTTGGCGTCCGACGACGCGTCCGAAATCACGGGTCAGGCGTTAAACGTCAACGGCGGCGGGATCATGAACTGAACTCGTGGTCCATCAATCGATCCCCAAGGTGGTCTGCAAGTGGGCGGTCTGCAAGGCGAAGCAAGGTGACGTGACATGGCTGAAATCTCAACCACCGTCGAGATATACCTCGACGTGAGTGCGGAGGACGCGTTCCTATGGGTAGTCGAACCCGGCAACATGGTTTATTGGATGAATGGCGTTCGACGAGCCGACTGGATTCGACGGCAAGAAGCGGCAATTCCTCGCCCTGAAGACACTTGGGACATGCTCTACGAGTACGCGGGCAAGGAGAATGAGATCGTGATGGAAGTCGATGTGTGCGATCCTCGCGACGGCGCTTTTGAATTTCACACCATAGAAGGTAACTATCCGATTCGGACCGAATATCTCTGCCAACCATCGTCGAACGGCTCTCTGTTTCGGATGACGCGCACCGCGTTCTCGGACAGCACGTTTACCTCGATCATGTTTGCGATTACCGGCATCTTCAGCAAACCGATGATGCGCAAACAGAATTTGGCCGAGCTCACGAAGCTGAAATCGGTTATCGAAATGCAGATACCATCGAGGCGACGCTGATACCCCCGATAATTCCCACATCAATCCTCTGAGAGGCCACCATGAACGACCGCGAACTAATGTTTCTACCGGCGCACGAGCAGCGTCGGATGATAACGGACGGCGAAATCACCTCCGTCGAATTGACCGAGGCTTCATTGCGAAGAATCGACAGTTTGAATTCAAAACTCAACGCATTCGTCACCATCGACGCAGAAGGGGCCCTCGCGGCGGCGGCAGAGTGCGACCGCAAACAATCCTCTGGTGAGCCAACGGGCGCGCTTCTGGGTGTCCCAATCGGCGTAAAAGACCTCGAAGTTACTAATGGTCTGCGGACGGCCCTTGGATGCACCGCGTTCGCCGATTGGGTGCCGGATTTCGACTCCGCAGTGGTCGGACGGCTGCGCGCTGCCGACGCGGTGATACTCGGCAAGACCAACACTCCCGAGTTTGGCAATAGCGCAGAGACATTCACCGATCTGTTCCCGTCCGCGAATAACCCTTGGGATGTCACGCGACACCCCGGTGGATCGAGCGGTGGTACGTCGGCCGCGATCGCATCAGGGATGTTCTCGCTGGGAAGTGGGACCGATGGAGGCGGATCTGTAAGGTTGCCGGCCTCATTCACTGGGATTTTCGGCCATAAACCTACCCATGGCCGTATGCCACGTTTCGGCGGGCGTTCCATGCCGTCCTACAACTGCACCAGCACGACTGGTCCAATGTCGCAAGACGTCCGATCCTCAGCCATCATGCATATGGCCATATCAGGGCACGATCCACGTGACCCCGGTTCGCTCAAATCACCCGTGCCGGACTGCATTGCCGGGCTGGAGGACGGCATCAAGGGAATGAAAATCGGATTCTCGATGGACCTCGGTTACGCCTACGTTAACGACGATGTCGCTCGGGTCACCGAGGAGGCGCTCAAAGGATTGGAGGATGCCGGCGCTACCGTAGTCAACGCGGACATCAGCTTTGATCCGGTGCCCGCGGAGTATTGGTGGAAAATCTGGACGGCTGGCCAAGTGGCGATGTACGGACATCTTGCGGAAGATCCTGACGTGGAGTTAACCGACTACACAATGGAGATGGTCAACGCTGGATATGGCGTAACCGGAGCCGACTACGCAGTCTCGCTACGTCAAGCAGAGACCCATCGCATTCAAGTAGGGCAGCTCTTTGATGATTTCGACCTGCTTGTAACGCCGACCACGGCAGTTGAGGCGTGGCCGCACCGACAGACGCCGATGGAAGTAGGCGGTCACAAACTTGAGGAGGGCATCGCCAACCCATCTGCGATCCCATTCACTGCACTGTGGAACATCCTATGGAACCCCTGCGCCTCGGTGCCGTGCGGCTTCAGCGACAGCGGTATGCCTTTGGGACTGCAGATCATTGGCCCGATCAACGACGACCCCCTCGTTTTTAGGGCATCACGAGCTTACGAGTTGGCGCGGCCGTGGACATCCACGCGACCTACGGTGTCCTGAAAACACGGATCACGTATCAGCGAGGACTCGCGCTATGAGCGAAACCTTCGACACCGTGGTAATCGGCGGCGGCGTGATGGGTTGCGCAACGCTGCACTACCTCGCCGACCTCGGTATCACCGACACCATTCTTCTCGAACGCGATACGCTTGCATCTGGCTCTACCGGACGTTCGACGACCATCCTCAGGATGCACTACTCCAACCGCGTCACCGGTGAGATGGCGTGGTGGAGCAGGGACGTGATGGGCAACTTCGATGAAATCACCGGCTCGCCGAGCGGCTACCGAGAGAACCAGTGGATCCTCGTCCCAGGACCGGGTAGCAAACGCGCGGCAATCCAGAACGTCGAACTAGGCCAATCAATCGGCATCGACACGGAGGTCCTCGACGTCGATGCAGCCGAGAAACAATGGCCCTACATGCGCTTTCCCGACACCGAATGCGTCGTCTGGGAGCGGAAATCGGGTTTCGCCGACTCGCATCTAGTTACCCGTGGTTTCGCCAACTCGGCGCGCAACAGAGGCGCGATCGTCAGATTAGGGGTGACCGTCACCGAGATAATGGTCGATCATGGACGGGCGATCGGCGTCAAAACCGATCAAGGCAACATATTCGCCGATCGGGTCGTGTTGGCAGCCGGCCCGTGGAATATGGAATTCCTAGAAAACGTCGGTGCGCCGCTCCCACTCCACACAGTACGGCATCAAGTGGTACGGCTCCAACACGATAGCGAGTTCAGCGACAACGCTGATCCTTTCCATCCCACAATCGCGGAGAGCGTGTCGGGACTGTCGGCTAGACCGGATACACCGGGTTTCTCATTGGCCGGTTATCGCGAAGACCCCGTGGATCGCGACACCTACAACCAAGGTGTCGACACCGATGTCGCCATCGAAACGATCACTCGAATCGCCGAGATCATACCCGCATACGAAAACGTGACTTGGGCGGGCGGATGGTCAGGTCTGTTCACCGTCACTCCAGATTGGAACCCCGTGATCGACCACGTTCCCGGCGTCGAGAATCTCGTTGTCGGTGCGGGATTTTCGGGACACGGATTCAAGATGTCGCCAGCAATCGGCCTTTCCATGGCCGAACTTGCAACCAAAGCGGATGTTACGACGTTTGACTTGAATCCTTTGCGGTTCAGCAGATTCGAAGAAGGCGACCTTCTCAAGTCAGCATACGGCGGCAACGTGTTCGCATAATCACGCGATATTGCCGTAAACTGCGCCGCATACGAAGCCGAAAATCAGGTGTGCAATCAGGAGCACGGCAGCATATTGCCGTGAGTATCCAAGCGCGAACGGCCCGGGCGCCTTCATCTCTTCGCTGCGGATACGCGGGTGTAACAACCTGAAATACGTCAGGCTGATCCCCGTCAACACCCAGAGGAACACGGAAACGAATGCACCGTACAGCCAAGCCGTGGCTTCGACCTCAAAGGCATAAATCACCGCTGACGTGAATATGCCATACAAGACGCCAATGACAAGCAATACGAACCGACCGATTAATTGCTGGCCAAACGTTTTTCGCATAAAGGCTGAACCGATCAGCGAGACAATCCCAACGTGAATTTGCGACGGTCGCGCCACTTCCCAGACCTGAAGCACTAAGATCGCCGCGAAAGTCCCGATCAATCCGCCGATTATGGCGATTTCAAGGTTCAACGCGTTCTCCAATACCGGTTGAAGCGTCTACCAATCTGCGACGGAACCATCTGCAAAGTACGACTCGCCGCCCAACTCTCGGTGATATCCGGTGGCTTCGCCATCAAACACTCTCATGGCTTCGGATTCGTCGACTTCTACGCCCAATCCCGGCGTATCCCATAACTCGATATGGCCATCTTTTACCTGCCAGTCGTTCTTGATGATGCCGTTGCCCAATGCCTGATCGACCTGCTCTTGAACCAAGAAGTTGGGTACCACGGCATCGACCGTCATGCATGCGGCCAAAGCCAACGGGCCGATAGCACAGTGCGGCATGATGTGCTGGTAATAAATCTCCGCGTAGTTGGCGATCTTCTTCAACTCCGTAATACCGCCGCAGTGAGCCACGTCCGGCTGCAAAAGTGAAACGCATTGCTGTTCTATGACCCGTCGGAATTCCCATCGCGACAATAGACGTTCGCCGGTTGCGATCGGGAAGGGCACATGATCGGACACTAGTTTCAGAGCGTCTTCGTTTTCCTGCGGCACCGGTTCTTCGACGAACATCGGCCGCATCCCTTTGAGTTCATTGCAGACCTCGATGGCGATCCCCGGAGCCATCTTCCCATGAAAGTCGAAGCACAACTCGACATCGTCTCCGACCCACTCGCGCATCGTGTACGCCATTTCGACGAATTCGTCGATTCGGGAAGGCGGTTCATGTGCGCGCCAGAATCCGGGAGGACCGGCTTTGTAGGCCGTGTAACCCATCGCACTCAACATCTCCAGACGATTCCGAGCTTGCGCGAGCGACTCTTCTGACATATCGCGGATGCCCCAGTGGGCGTAGACGCGGATACGGTCACGAACATTGCCGCCCAGAAGCATGTAGCTCGGCACCCCGTAGTGCTTACCTGCGATATCCCACAGCGCGGCATCGATTCCGGCGATGGCCGACATGTTGTGTGCGCCGCCGCGGAAGAACGACGAGCGGTACATCTGCTGCCAGTGATGCTCGATCCGTAGCGGATCTTTGCCTATCAGATAGCCCGAAAACTCTTCGATCGCGGCCGGAACCGAAAGATGCTTGCCTTCAAGCGTGCTCTCGCCCCAACCTTCGATACCTGAGTCCGTCGTGATGCGAACCAGACGAGTCCGCTGTCGAGGTGAAAACTGATCAACGCGCGTTATCTTCATGTCACTGAATCCGGAGTGGTTCGTTGGGTCGTCGGCACGAGTCTACATGCCTCGTTGCCGGCATTAATCGAACTGGTCCAATTGCTCGATGAAATGACGCACATCTACGACGCGGCGTCGGATCTGATCTTCGTCTAACCAGTTTTCATAGAAGTTCGTGTGCAATTCCGCAGCGCTACCGAAGTCACGACGAAGACTGGCTGATTGTGTTTCTGCCTCGATCTGAGCCATGATGTTGTAGAAGTGTGCGTGCGAGATGTGTTTCCATCCCCTACGCTCAGCAACGGATTTCAACGCTTGCGCCGCGGAACCCCAAAAACTTCTCGGAGGCTTGGATGAGGTCACCCGCCTCCAATTCGACCATCGCTTGGTCGAAAAGGTGCGTCGAGGTTGATCGGTATTGTTCAGTTGTCGCCATAACTCGCTTATCACTGTTGAAATTGCTGCATATTTACGCTTGCTAGGATTTCTTCGCCCAACTTCAGCGTCTTGATCACTTCAATCTCGGTTTCTCAAAAGATCGATCTCTTCAATGAATTGGCGCACATCCGAAGCTCGTTCCCGGATTGCCACCTCGTCCAACCAATTCTCATAGAAGTTAGTGTGCAGTTGCGATGCTGCATCGAAATACCGCCTCAGTTCGACACCTTGGGCTTCGTCACGCAGCGCGGCCATGATGTTGAAAAACTGCGCGTGGGAATCATGTCTCCAACCGCGACTTTCAGCAAGACATTTCAGTGCCTGCGCCGCGGAACCCCATAACTTTTCGGAGGCTCGAATCAGGTCGCCCTCCTCCAATTCAATCATCGCTTGGTCGGTATTGTTCAGCTGTGGCCATAACTCGCTTATCACTGTTGAGATTGCGACATATTTACGCTTTCTAGGATATCTTCGCACAGCCGAAGTGTAATGACCGAAGACTCAAGTGTCGCTGCTGGTGGTGGGTATTCGATGTCGTCGAGAACGCTAGCGACGAAATGCCTCGCCTGGGCTACGGTATCGGTTTCCGCGCCATCCGGCACCGTCAATTCGGTTCGTTCACCGCCGCGTAATACCCAACCTTGGTTGACGCCTTCGAGGTAGACGGAGACGTATTCGCCGTGCAACTCGTACCTTTCTAGCCGGCCGCCGGCGGTGTATGCAGATGTGAATTGGCAGACCACATCATTTTCAAAGGGAATTATAGACCTTGTTAACCATTTTCCCTCGAATCCGCTTGACTTGGAACGCTTGCGCGGTTAAAATAGTTCTTATGAACGGTCAAGGCAAAGGCCCCGGCAAGTCATACCGCAAGGGTATGTC